>Ga0222423_1000032_pt1 | contig 179862 bp, 176 predicted proteins | sample 3A0metagenome_FD_182472 | JGI IMG/M metagenome (GOLD analysis project Ga0222423, IMG submission 182472) | Enriched microbial communities from leaf-cutter ant dump, University of Wisconsin, Madison, United States - 3A0 (version 2) | ecosystem: Environmental > Terrestrial > Nest > Insects nest >...
TCAACTCCCCTACCGGCGTCGCTGTAGACGAAGCGGACTGGCGCAGCAACAAACACCACCGGCTTCACAGCCCACCCTCGAAGAGAACCCACCCCACACCCGCCTCTCATCCCAGCAACACTGCCGACATGAGCCGCAACGTACCCGCTCGCAGGCGGGCGACGCAATAGGACCAATCACATTGCAGGTGGACCACGCCACCGGCGGCGGACTACGCCCGCGCCTGCACGTCCAGCACCACGCGGTTTCTGCCGCCCGACTTGGCCTCGTACAAGGCGCGGTCGGCACGCCGTAGCGTGGTCCACGGGTCCTCGTCGTCCACGCATTGCGCCACCCCGGCGGACACGGTCACGGGCCTGATGTCCGCGGGGGCGCCCTCATGGCTGTGCGCAATCATGCCGCGCATGCGGTCCACGGCCGCCCACGCGTCGTCCACATCGCCGGGCAAAATGACCACAAACTCCTCGCCGCCCCACCGGCCCACCATGTCGTCCTCGCGTGTGTTGGCGGTGAGCACCCGCGAGACGTGCACCAAGGTGGCGTCGCCACAGTCATGGCCGTACGTGTCGTTGTAGACCTTGAAGTGATCAATGTCCACCAGTGCCAGGCTGAACGGCGTCTCCGAGGCCGCGAGGTCCCCCACCACGGTCCAGATGCGGCGCCGGTTGGGCAGGCCGGTGAGCGCATCGGTGTTAGCCGCCTCCTCGGACAGCATCAGCTCGTCCAGGTCAAGACGCCGGCGCACCCGGGCGTTGCGGTTGAGCAGCATGGCCAGCGCAAACAGCGCCACGGACATCACGGCCCTGCTAAAGGTGGCAATCTGCGTGCTTTGGTGGATGGGTAGCGGCTCCAGAGCGGCGCTGCGCACAAACACCACCTGAATGAGCACGGTGGCCACAATCAGCAACGCCACCAGCACCACGCGCGTGCGCTGGCGGTTCTCCGGCACCATCACGGGCACGCCCAGCGCGCCAATAATCAGGTAGGAGCCAAAGCCTGCATCCACGGAGAAGATCCATGCGTACAGCAGCACCGGAATGATGGGCACCGCCTGCGAGTAGATGGCCGCGGTCTCGCGTCTGCCCATCACCTCATGCATCAGGCCCACGCCAAAGCCCAGGGCACATACCAGCGCAATCACCGCGGCCCACTGCTGCGAGGCGCCCGGAAGCTTGAGGAAGTACACGGCAAAGCCCAGCCACAACACCATGGCAAGCACCAGGTAGGCGCGTAGCTCAATGCCGCGACGGCGTGAGTCCCGCTGGCGGGCAAGGAGCAGCTTCTCCTGCGCGCGCAACAGGCGATCTGCGGATGTCATCCCTGGCATGAGACCCCACACACCTCCTACGCCGTGGTCACTCCACCGGCGCCACCGCGCCGGTTACTCCCACTCGATGGTACCCGGGGGCTTACTGGTGACGTCCAGTACCACCCTGTTGATATCCCGTACCTCGTTGGTGATGCGGTTGGAGATGCGGGCCAACACGTCGTAGGGCACCCGCGACCAGTCCGCGGTCATGGCGTCCTCGGAGGACACCGGCCGCAACACCACGGGGTGGCCATAGGTGCGGCCGTCGCCCTGCACACCCACGGAGCGCACGTCGGCCAACAACACCACGGGGCACTGCCAGATGTCTCGGTCCAGTCCCGCGGCCGTCAACTCCTCGCGGGCAATCGCATCGGCCGCACGCAACACGTCCAGGCGCTCCTGGGTGATGGCGCCAATGATGCGAATGCCCAGCCCCGGCCCGGGGAACGGCTGACGCCACACAATCTCCTCGGGCAGGCCCAACTCCAGCCCCACCGCACGCACCTCGTCTTTAAACAGGGCGCGCAACGGCTCCACCAGGTCAAACTTCAGGTCCTCGGGCAGCCCACCCACGTTGTGGTGACTCTTGATGTTGGCGGCACCTTCGCCCCCACCGGACTCCACCACATCGGGGTAGAGCGTGCCCTGCACCAGGAAGCGCACCTCCTCGCCCAACGCGGCATCGTGCACCAGGCGGCGTGCTTGCTCCTCAAACGCGCGAATAAATTCGCGGCCAATGATCTTGCGCTTGGTCTCCGGGTCCGTGACGCCCGCGAGCGCGTCAAGAAAGCGCGCCTTCTCATCCGCCACCACCAAGCGCACACCCGTGGACGCCACAAAGTCACGCTCCACCTGCTCCGCCTCGCCCTGACGCAGCAACCCGTGGTCCACAAAAATGCACGTGAGCTGGTCACCCACGGCGCGCTGCACCAGGGCCGCGGCCACCGCGGAGTCCACGCCACCCGACAGCCCGCAAATCACATGCGCGGACCCCACCTGGGCGCGAATACGCTCCACCTGCTCCTCAATGACCGATGCGCTGGTCCAGTCCGGGCTCAGCCCCGCCACGCGGTACAGGAAGTTCTCCAGCACCGCCTGCCCCTGCGGCGAGTGCCGCACCTCGGGGTGCCATTGCACTCCCGCAAGGCGACGCGTAGTGTCCTCAAACGCCGCCACGGGCGCACCCGCGGTGGACGCCAGCACCGTGAAGCCCGCGGGGGCCTCATGCACCGCATCGCCGTGGCTCATCCACACGGTCTGCGTCGCATCGGTATCCGCAAGCGTGACGCCCGCCTGACCCACCTGCGCCTCCGTGCGGCCATACTCGCTCAGCCCCGTCTTGGCCACCACGCCCCCCAGGGCCTGGGCCATCAGCTGGAAGCCGTAGCAGATGCCAAAAACCGGTACTCCGGCCTGGTAGATGGCCGTATCCACGGTGGGCGCGCCGTCCTCGTACACCGAGGAAGGCCCGCCGGACAGGATGATGGCGGCGGGGTTCTTGGCCAACATGGCCTCCGCACTCATGGAGTGGGGCACCACCTCCGAGTACAGGTGCGCCTCCCGTACGCGCCGCGCAATGAGCTGCGCATACTGTGCGCCGCAGTCCACCACCAGCACCGGGCGGTGCGCCGTGCTCACACTCATGAAAGATCTCCCGACTCCACCTCGCGGGCCACGCGCCGCTCCACCACAAACGACATCACCGGAACCACGCCGCCCAACACCATCACCGCAAGCCGCGACAGACGCCACCGCTGCTGCATCCACAGCTGCACGCAGGTGAGGAAGTAGAGCACAAAGATCCAGCCGTGCACAATGCCAATGAACTGCTGCGCGTTGCTAAACGTGGCGTTCTCCCAGCCCCACGCCCGGCCAAGGTACTTGGTGAGGGTGGTGACGGTAAGCACCAACAGGAACGAGCCGGTCACGTAGGCCATCACACGGTACCGCTGCAGTGGACCGCGAGAGGCGGTGGGGGGCTCGGGCTGCGTGGCGGGGGTGTCTGCCATGAAGTTCTCCTAGCCAGTGGGGCGGGTGGACGCCGCGCTGGGGTCAACAGGTTTGAGGTCAACGGAACGAGGTTCAAGGGGTCTGCGGCCATTGTCCCGTATCCACCGCACCGCGATGACCACCGCAAACGCCCCAAACAGCCACCATTCCACGGTGTAGGTGGCGGAGCGCACGTCAATATGCCGCTCGGGCTCCGGCACGGGCAGCGCATTCCAGCCCGGTGCTGGCTCCGCCGCGGTCAGCACCACCGAATACACGGGCCCGTCCCACGCCCCCGCAAGCGCCGCCGTCGACAGCGCCGGGGAGGTGAGCGAGCCCTCGGCGTCCACCGTGAGCACGTCCATCGCATCGGTACCGCGCAGGTACCCCCGCACCGTCACCTCGCCCGCGCGCGCCGCATCGGGCGCCACGTCATGGGCGGGAAGCCACCCCGCCAACACCGCCAACGTCGCCTCCTCGCCGCCGGCAGTGTGCGCCCCGTCCACCGTCAGCGGCACCACCAACAGCGTCGCATCCTGACCCTCCACGTTGCGACCCGTCACCAGCAGGCGCGGCTGGCTTCCCCACGCGCCCTCCACCACCACGCGGCGGCCGATGCCCGTGGCCCGTTCCCCGGGGAGCATCACCTCGCTTAGGGGCACCTCGGGCGCGGGGGCCACCACGGTGGCCTGGGCCTGCGCTCGCGTCCATTGCCACCACCCCAGCGCGCCGCACACGGCGCCCGCCACCAGCGCCACCACCACCGCGGTGGCCACGGCAAGCCACCTCACGCGGGAAGAAGCGGGGGGAGTCACCCCGGCATCGTAAGCCGCACGCGGCGCGCATGCCACAGCCGTAGGCCTATACCCCCGCACATCTAGGACCTCAGGTCCCAAGGTCCCAGGACTGGCGTGACATCCTTGAAGACGTGGCCCACTCGATTTATATCGCCTCGGTAGAAGGCGACACCGGCAAATCCACCATTGCGCTTGGCATCACGGCCCTGTTGGGACGCACCGTGGGGCATGTGGGCGTCTTCCGTCCCGTCACCCGCGTGGCCGACGGTGACGACTACGTGCTCCAGCTGCTGCTTGCCCACACGGAGACGGACCTCACCTATGAGGAGTGCGTGGGTGTGACCTATGACGCGGTGCATGCCGACGCGGAGGCCGCGTTGGCGCAGATTGTGTCCCGGTACCACGAGATAGAGAAGCGCTGCGATGCCGTGGTGATTGTGGGCACCGACTACACGGACGTGGCCGGCCCCGCCGAGTTTGAGTTCAACGCGCGCATTGCCGCCAACCTGGCGGCACCCGTGGCGCTGGTGGTGCGCGGCACCGGCCGCACCCCCGCGGAGGTGGCGCAACTGGTGGCGCAGGCCCGCACAGAGATGGAGGACAGCCACGCCAAGGTGGTGGCGGTGTTTGCCAACCGCTGCGACGTGGACGCCGTAGACCAGGTGCGCGCCGCCCTGCCCGCGGACATCGGCATTGCGGCCCTGCCCGAGGAGCCGCTGCTGACCGCCCCCACGCTGTCCGCCATCATGAACTCTCTCAACGGCCGCCTCATTGCCGGAGACGAGTCCATGCTCTCGCGCGAGGTGCGGGCGTTCACCGTGGCCGCCATGAACATTGAGCACCTGGTGGAGCGGCTCCAGGAGGGTGCGCTGGCCATCATGCCCGGCGACCGTTCCGATGCCCTGCTTGCCACCATCACCGCCCACACCGCGGCGGGCTTCCCCTCGCTGGCGGGCGTGGTGGTCAACGGCGGCTTTGTGCCCGCGCCGTCGGTGCAAAAGCTCATCGAGGGCTCCGGCTCCAACCTGCCCATCATTGCCACCGAGCTGGGCACCTTTGTCACCGCCGCCCAGTGCTACGACACCCGTGGACGCCTGGAGCCGTCCTCACGCCTCAAGGTGGACACCGCCATGGCGCTCTTTGAGACGCATGTGGACCTTGCCGACCTATCCGACCGCCTCAACCTTGCCGGCACCGAGGCCGTGACGCCGCTCATGTTTGAGTACACCCTGTTGGACCGGGCGCGCGCCCACAAGAAGCACATCGTGTTGCCCGAGGGCGAGGACGACCGCATTTTGCGCGCCGCCGCCACGCTGCTCACCCGCAACGTGGTGGACCTCACCATTTTGGGCGATGCGGCCTCCATCCAGGCACGATGCTCGGAGCTGGGCCTCAACCTGGACAGCGCACAGATCCTGTCCCCCTCGGACCCGGAGCTGGTGGACCGCTTTGCCCGCGAGTACTACGAGGCCCGCAAGCACAAGGGACTCACCGAGGACGCGGCGCGCGAGACGGTGCAGGACGTGAGCCACTTTGGCACCATGATGGTGCAGGACGGCCTGGCGGATGGCATGGTTTCCGGCGCCACGCACACCACGGCGCACACCATTGCCCCCTCCTTCAAGATCATCAAGACGCGCCCCGACGTGTCCATCGTGTCCTCGGTGTTCTTTATGTGCCTCCAGGACCGGGTGCTGGTGTACGGCGACTGCGCCGTCAACCCCGACCCCACGGCGGAACAGTTGGCGGACATTGCCATCTCCTCCGCAGAGACGGCACAACAGTTTGGGGTGGAGCCGCGCATTGCCATGCTGTCCTACTCCACGGGCGAGTCCGGCTCGGGGTCCGATGTGGACAAGGTGCGCGAGGCCACCCGCCTGGTGCGGGAACGCCGGCCCGACCTCCTGGTGGAGGGCCCCATCCAGTACGACGCGGCGGTAGACCCCTCCGTTGCGGCGTCTAAGGCGCCCCACTCCCCGGTGGCGGGCCGCGCCACGGTGTTGATCTTCCCGGACCTCAACACCGGCAACAATACGTATAAGGCAGTGCAACGCTCGGCGGGTGCGGTGGCCGTGGGACCCGTGCTGCAGGGCCTGCGCAAGCCCGTGAACGACCTCTCCCGCGGAGCATTGGTGCAGGACATCGTCAACACGGTGGCCATCACGGCCATCCAGGCACAAGAGCCCGCGCCCGGCGTGGGTACGGAGGTGTAAGTGAACATGCCGTCCCAGGGTGTGGTGCTGGTTCTCAACTGTGGCTCCAGCTCCATCAAATACCAAGTGGTAGACGTGTCCGTTGCCGAGCCCCTCGCATCGGGCCTGGTAGAGCGCGTGACCGACCATGCCGCTGGCGTGGCGGAGGTGATTGCGGCATTGGAAGCCAACCCCGCCGTGTCCCTGCCTGACCTCACCGTGGTGGGGCACCGCGTGGTGCAAGGCGGCGCGCACTTTTCTGCGCCCACCCTCATTGACGATGCGGTGGAACAGATCATTGCGGACCTGTCCGTGCTGGCGCCGCTGCACAACCCCGGGCATTCCGCGGGCATTCGCGCCGCGCGGGAGGCCTTCCCCCACATTCCGCATGTGGCCATCTTTGACACCGCGTTCCACCAGACCATGCCGCCCGAGGCGTACACCTACGCGCTCAACGTGGACGTGGCGCGCGAGCATGCCATCCGCCGGTACGGCTTTCACGGCACCTCACACCACTACGTCTCCGCCACCACGGCCGCACTCATGGGCCGTGACCCCAGCGAGGTGAACCAGATTGTGTTGCACCTGGGCAACGGGGCATCGGCGTGTGCCGTGGCTGCGGGCCGCTCGGTGGACACGTCCATGGGCCTCACCCCGCTGGAGGGGCTGGTCATGGGAACCCGAACGGGAGACATTGACCCCGCCGTGCTGGCCCACCTGGGGCGTGCGGGCATGTCCATTGACCAGATTGACCATGTGCTGAACAAGGAGTCCGGCATGCTGGGCCTCACCGGCTTTGGGGACCTGCGTGACGTGCACGCGGCCATCGAGGCGGGCGACGAGGCGGCGGCGCTGGGCCTGGAGATCTACTGCCGCCGCATCAAGGGCTATGTGGGGCGCTACTACGCCCTGCTGGGACACCTGGACGCCATCTCGTTCACCGCGGGTGTGGGTGAGAACGACGACGTGGTGCGCCTGAAGTCGCTTGCCGGGCTGGAAGAGCTGGGCATTGTGATGGACCCCGAGCGCAACGCGGGCCGCAAGAAGACGGCCACGCTGGTGAGCGCGGATTCCTCACGGGTGCAGGTGTGGGTCACCCCCACCAACGAGGAGCGCCAGATTGCCCAGGAGTCGCTGGAGGCCATCGCGCGCTAGGGACGCCACCGTCCCCGGCAATCCTGATGGGCGTTGCCGGTACCCTTGGCAGTCGTGGCACACCTCATTGGCGCGCAGGACCTGGGCATTGACTTTGGCACCGGACCGGTGCTTGCCGGGGTGACCCTGGGCGTCGAGGACGGCGACCGTATTGGCATTGTGGGTGCCAACGGCGCCGGTAAGTCCACCCTGCTTGCCTCGCTCGCGGGAAGCACCACCCCGCACACGGGCCGGGTCACCGCCGCCCGCGGTACCCGCGTGGGCGTGTTGGACCAGACGGACACCCACCCCCAGGACGTCACGCTGTCCGAGTGGGTGGTGGGCGGCGGCGCCACCCACGAGTGGGCGGCCGACCCTCGCATCCGTGACGTGCTCACCGGGCTGGTGCCGGACCTTGACGCCGATGCCCCCGTCGCCTCCCTCTCCGGTGGGCAGCGGCGGCGTGCGGCCCTGGCGCGGCTGTTGGTGAGCGACCACGACGTGCTATTCCTTGACGAGCCCACCAACCACCTTGACGTGGATGGCGTGGACTGGCTGGCCCAGCACCTCAAGACCCGCTGGGGTGCGCGCCGTGGCGCACTGGTGGTGGTCACCCACGACCGCTGGTTCCTTGACGAGGTCACCACCGCTACCTGGGAGGTTCACGACGGTCAGGTGGACCAGTACGAGGGCGGTTATGCCGCATATGTGCTGGCCCGGGTGGAACGCGACCGCATTGCTAACGTCACCGAGCAGCGGCGCCAAAACCTCATGCGCAAGGAGCTGGCCTGGCTGCGCCGCGGCGCCCCCGCGCGTACGTCCAAACCCAAGTTCCGCATCGATGCCGCCAACGCCCTGATTGCCGACGTCCCTCCCGTACGCGACCGCGTGCAGCTGGCCCGCATGGCCGCGGCCCGCCTGGGCAAGGACGTGGTGGAGCTCATGGGCGCGGGGGTGCGCTTTGGTGAGAACGAGGTGCTGCGGGGCATCGACTGGAACCTGGGCCCGGGTGAGCGCGTGGGCCTCCTGGGCCACAACGGCGCCGGCAAGTCCACCCTGCTGCGCCTGCTGACGGGAGAGCTGGAACCCACATCGGGACGCGTCAAGCGCGGCCAGACGGTGCGCGTGGCGGCGCTGAGCCAGCAGCTTGCCGAGCTGGCGGAGGTGGAGGGCGAGCGTGTGTCCGCCGTGGTGGCGCAGTACTCCGCGGTGCGTCTCGCCACGGGTGACGAGCTCAGCCCCACCCAGCTGCTGGAACGCCTGGGGTTCACCTCCGCGCAGCTCAAGACGCTGGTGCGCGACCTTTCCGGCGGGCAACGCCGCCGCCTCCAGCTGCTCATGGTGCTGCTGAGCGAGCCCAACGTGTTGGTGCTTGACGAGCCCACCAACGACCTTGACACGGACATGCTTGCCGCGCTGGAGGACCTGCTGGACGCCTGGCCGGGCACGCTGGTGGTGGTGTCCCACGACCGCTACCTGCTGGAGCGCGTCACGGACAACCAGTTTGCGGTGCTGGACGGCGGCCTGCGCCACCTGCCCGGCGGCGTGGAGGAGTATGTGGCGTTGCGGCGGGGCGAACGCACCGGCGGGCTGGGCACGTTTGGTGCCAATGCCGGGGTGGGCTCCGCCGATGCCGGGCCCGGCCAAGGGGGTGCCGATGCCGCGCCCGCGCTCAGCGGTGCCGCCCAGCGGGCGCGCGCCAAGGAGCTGGCAAGCCTGGAGCGACGCATCGAGAAGCTGCGCGCCCAGGCCGGTCAGGCCCGCACCGCCCTGGCCACCGTGGACCAATCCGACTACCAGCTCCTGGGCACCAAGATGGCCCAGATCACCGCGCTCGAGGCGGAGGCGGATGCCCTTGAGGAGCAGTGGCTAGACCTGGCGTAACGCCCGCCGCGCCGCACGAGCTATCTCCCGGCGATTCCACGCCTCACCCCTCCCCCGGGGAGGCCGCGAGGTGGCATGCTGGGCGTATCGATTCCAAGGAGGAGAGATGTCCACTGCCATGGGAACCCCGTGGGTACGCGGCACACATGAGGCCTCGGACCAGGAGATTTCGCAGATTGACCGGTGGTGGCGCACCGCCAACTACCTCAGCGTGGGCCAGATCTACCTGATGGACAACCCCCTCCTGCGCGAGCCTTTGCACCGCGACCACGTGAAGCCGCGCCTGGTGGGCCACTGGGGCACCACCCCCGGACTCACGTTCCTCTATGCCCACCTCAACCGCATGATCACGGCGCGTCGGCAACCCACCATGTACATCATCGGCCCTGGGCACGGCGGCCCTGGCCTGGTGGCGGCGTCCTTCCTTGACGGCACGTACACGGACACGTACCCCGATGTGTCCAACGATGCCGCGGGGCTCACGCGCCTGTTCAAGCAGTTCTCCTTCCCCGGCGGCATCCCCTCGCATGTGGCACCGGAAACCCCCGGCTCCATTCACGAGGGCGGCGAGTTGGGGTACGCGCTCAGCCACGCGTACGGCGCCGCGTTTGACAACCCGGATCTGCTGGTGGCGGCCGTGGTGGGTGACGGCGAGGCGGAGACGGGACCGCTGGCCACCTCGTGGCACTCCAACAAGTTCATCAACCCCGCCACCGACGGCGTGGTGCTGCCCATCCTGCACCTCAACGGCTACAAGATTGCCAACCCCACGGTGCTGGCGCGCATCTCTGAGGACGAGCTGGACGCGCTCATGCGCGGCTACGGGCACAACCCGCACTTCTTTACCGCCGGTTTTGACGACGAGGCGCCCGAGTCCATTCACCGCCGCTTTGCCGCGATGCTGGACCAGGTGATGGAGGAGATTGCGGCCATCAAGGCGGAGGCGGCCGTCAATCCCACCATGGACCGCCCGCAGTGGCCCATGATTGTGATGCGCACCCCCAAGGGCTGGACCTGCCCGCCCCAGATTGACGGGCAGCAGACCGAGGGTTCGTGGCGCGCCCACCAGGTGCCGCTCGCATCGGCGCGTGACACCCCCGAGCATCTGGCGGTGCTGGAGGGGTGGCTTCGCTCGTACCGCCCGGAGGAGCTGTTTGACGAGGCCGGCGCCCCGTTGGAGACGGTGACCTCCCTCACTCCGCCCGCGCAGCTGCGCATGTCTGCCACGCCGCACGCCAACGGCGGGCTGCTGCTGCGCGACCTACGCCTGCCGGACTTTGCGGACTATGCCGTAGACGTGCCGCGCCCCGGCGCCACCCTTGCGGAGGCCACCAAGGTGCTGGGCGACTACCTCGAGGGGGTGATGCGCGCCAACCCGGACAACTTCCGCATCTTTGCGCCGGACGAGTTGGCGTCCAACCGCATTCAGGCCGTGCTGAACGTCACGGACAAGGTGTGGCAGGCGCGGCGCGAGGACGATGGCACGCACACGGGACCCGAGGGTCGCGTCATTGAGATGCTGTCCGAGCACCAATGCCAGGGCTGGCTGGAGGGGTACCTGCTGACGGGCCGCCACGGCCTGTTCACGTCCTACGAGGCCTTCATTCACATTGTGGACTCCATGTTTAACCAGCATGCCAAGTGGCTCAAGGTGACCAACGAGCTGCCATGGCGGCGGCCCATCGCCTCGCTCAACTACCTGCTCTCCAGCCATGTGTGGCGGCAGGATCACAACGGCTTCTCGCACCAGGACCCGGGCTTTATTGACCATGTGGTCAACAAGAAGGCGGAGGTGGTGCGCGTGTACCTGCCGCCGGACGCCAACACCCTGCTGAGCACCTACGACCACTGCCTGCGTTCGCGCCAGTACGTCAACGTGGTGATTGCGGGCAAGCAGCCGCAGGCGCAATGGCTCACCATGGAGCAGGCCATTGACCACTGCACGCGCGGCATTGGCATTTGGGACTTTGCCTCCACCGTCCCGCTGGGTGAGGAGCCCGATGTGGTGCTTGCGGGCATTGGCGACGTGCCCACGTTGGAGGTGCTTGCGGCCATTGACATCATTCGGCAGGAGCTGCCGGAGCTCAAGGTGCGCATGATCAACGTGGTGGACCTCATGCGGCTGCAGCCAGAGAAGGAGCACCCGCACGGCCTGAGCGACAGAGACTTTGACCAGTTGTTCACCACGGACAAGCCCATCATCATGGCCTACCACGGCTACCCGTGGCTCATCCATCGCCTCACGTACCGCCGCAACGGGCACGACAACCTGCATGTGCGCGGCTACAAGGAGGAGGGCACCACCACCACACCCTTTGACATGGCCATGATCAACGACATTGACCGGTATCACCTGGTGATGGACGTCATTGATCGCGTTCCCGGGCTGGGCACGCGGGCCGCGTCGCTGCGCCAAAGGCTGTTCGACAAGCGCCTCGCGGCTTCGCGGTACGCGCGGGAGCACGGGGTGGATATTCCCGAGGTCAACGACTGGGTCTGGCCCGACGCGGTGGGCCTGGTAGAAGCGGCAGGCGTCTCGGCATCGGCGGCCACCGGCGGCGACAACGAGTAGCCCCTCCCCCTCCCCCTCGCCTCCCCCCTGATGGTGGATTGTGGGTGTTTTACCGCGTGTTTTCACCCACAATCCACCACCAGGGGATGGGGATGGGGTGGGTGTGGGCTTCCGCCCCTGAAATGGTGGATGTTGGGTGAAAAACTGCAGTTTTTCACCCACAATCCACCACCAGGGCGGGGCCAGCACGGGCGGGCCAGCACGGGCGGGGCCAGCTCGGGCACGGGGCCGATGCCTGGGCTGGGCGGCTACCAGCCTTCGGGGCGGATTTCCTCGCGCAGGCGGGCCATGCGATCGTCCAACTCACGGGCAAGCCGGGCCGCGTCACCCAACTCACTCAGCAGATCCGCGGACAACGCCCGGTGGTATTTGTAGTTGAGCTTGTGCTCCATGGACGCCCAAAAGTCCATGGCGATGGTGCGAATCTGCAGCTCCACGGGCACCTGCTCGGTGGACTCGGACAGGAACACCGGCACCGCCAAAATCAGATGCAGCGAGCGGTACCCGTTGGGCTTGGGCTCGGAGATGTAGTCCTTGACCTGTAGCGTCTCCACATCCGGCTGCCGCTGCAACATCTGGGCAATCCAGTACACATCGGACACAAATGAACACGTGATGCGAATGCCCGCAATGTCACGCACCCCACCCCGGATCGCCTCCACGGACTCCCCGCAGCCGTAACGCTGCGCCTTGGCCACCATGGAGTCCACCGACTTGAGCCGCGAGCGCACGTGCTCAATGGGGCTGTAGTCGTGAATCTGCTCAAACTCCTGCCGCAGGATGGTGATCTTTGTCAGCATCTCCTCAATGCCAAACTGGTACACCAGCCTGAGCCGCTCCACCTCTTGCCCCAGGTCACGGAGGTCTTGAAGCGCCTTCTCGTCAATGCCGAGCGGTGTGTCTGCCATGGAAGAAGTGTCACTCACGCGCGCCACCGCGCACAACGCGGCACCCCGCCCCACCGGACCCATGCCCTACAGTGACCTCTGGAGGTTCTCATGACACGCCCTTCGCCTCCCTTGCAGGCCACATCCCGCCCTCATACCGTGATGGCGTTGGCGGGCCGCAGCTTCTTCCCCATCGCACTCGCGGCGCGCCTGCCGTTTGCCATGATGATTGTGGGCGTGCTCACGCTGGTGGTGGTGGCACGCGAGTCCATCCCCCTAGGCGGATACACGGCGGCCGTGGTGGGCATCACCACCGCGGTGGTGGGCCCCTTCATTGGTGCCGCGGCGGACCGGTGGGGTCAGCGCCGCATTGTGCTGGCCGCGGGCCTTGCCAACGCTGCCGCGCTGGGCACGCTGGCGTGGGTGGCGTTCTCCCCGCTTCCCGATGCGGCGGTGCTGGCAGCGGGCGCGCTGATTGGCGCGTGTGCGCCCCAGGTGGCGCCCATGTCCCGCGCCCGGCTCATGGCGCTGATTGACACCCATCTCAGCGGCGAGCATCGGGCGCGTGCCACCGCGCGCACCATGGCGTACGAGTCCGCCGCCGACGAAGCCGTGTTTATCCTGGGCCCGTTCATTGTGGGGCTGCTATCGCTGCTGAGCCCCGTCGCGCCGCTGCTGGGCGCAGCGGCGCTCGCGCTGGTATGCGTGTCCGCGTTTGCCCTGCACCGCTCGGCCCTGCCGCCCCATGCCGCCGATGCCCGCCCCGCCCAAGGCCCGGCGCGTGCGTTGTTCCGGCCACAGTTGCTCCTCGCGGTGGCGGGCGTGGGAGTGGTGGGTGTGGTCTTTGGCACCACGCTCACCTCGCTGACGGCGTTTCTCACCGCGCAGGATCGCCCCGAACGCGCCGCGCTGCTGTATGGCTTTATGGGCATTTCCTCGGCCGCCGTGGCGCTGGCCACCGGCTGGCTGTCGCCGCGTTTTGCGTTGCGATGGCGGTGGGTGGTGGGTGCCGTTGCCATGACGGGTGGCACACTGATTTTTGCGGCCGCGCATACCGATGCGGGGTTTGTGGCGGCGCTGCTGGTGATGGGCGTGGGCACGGGGCCCTCGCTTGTCACGCTGTTTCACCTAGGGTCCGACCTTGCCCCCCTGGGTCGCACCGCCACGGTGATGACCATGATGGGTGCGGCGCTCACGGTGGGCCAGGCGTTGTCCTCGGCGGCCACCGGCTCGCTGGCCCAGTCACATGCCGTGATGGCGCTGCCCGCATGGGGTGCGGCGGTGCTGGTGGTCACGGGCCTCCTGGCCGTGGCCACCCACGCGCGCGCTACTGCGCCTGATAGGGGCTGACCACCACATCCACGCGCTGGAACTCCTTGAGATCCGAGTACCCGGTGGTGGCCATGGAGCGGCGCAACGCGCCCATGAGGTTGGTGGTGCCACCCGCGGTGGTGCCGGGGCCAAAGAGAATCTCCTCGAGCGTGCCCACGGTGCCCACGGAGACGCGTTCGCCGCGCGGCAGCTCGGGGTGGTGCGCCTCGGGGCCCCAGTGGTAGCCGGCGCCTGGGGCCTCGGCGGCACGCGCCAGCGCGGCACCCAGCATGAACGCGTCCGCACCGCACGCGATGGCCTTGACCATGTCGCCGGAGCGGCCAAGGCCGCCGTCGGCAATGACGTGGACGTAACGGCCGCCGGACTCGTCAAGGTAGTCGCGGCGCGCGGCGGCCACATCGGCAACCGCGGTGGCCATGGGTGCGTGAATACCCAAGGAGGTGCGCGTGGTCTGCGCCGCGCCACCCCCAAAGCCCACCAGCACGCCCGCGGCGCCGGTGCGCATCAGGTGAAGAGCTGCCTGGTAGGTGGACGCGCCACCCACAATCACGGGTACATCCAGCTCGTAGATGAACTCCTTGAGGTTGAGCGGCTCGGTGGCGTCGCCGGAGACATGCTCGGCGCTCACGGTGGTACCGCGAATCACAAAGAGGTCCACACCGGCCTGCAACACGGCCGCATAGTGCTCCTGGGTGCGGTGCGGGGACAGCGCACCCGCCACCGTCACGCCCGCCTCGCGAATCTCCTTGAGACGCGCCGCGATGAGCTCCGGCTTGATGCTCTCCCGGTATAGCTCCTGCATGCGCGCCGTGGCGGCATCGGCGGGCAGCGAGGCGATCTCGCGCAGCACCGGGGTGGGGTCCTCGTACCGGGTCCACAGCCCCTCAAGGTCCAGCACTCCCAGGCCGCCGGCCTTGCCTAGTGCGATGGCGGTGGCCGGGCTCATCACGGAGTCCATGGGCGCCGCGATGACGGGAATCTCAAAACGGAAGGCGTCGATCTGCCAGGCCAGCGACACCCGCTCGGGGTCACGCGTGCGCCGCGACGGCACCACCGCGATGTCGTCAAAGGAGTACGCGCGCCGTCCCCGCTTGCCGCGGCCAATCTCGATCTCGTTGCTCACCCCACAAGCCTACCGGGCGGGTGTCCTGTGTCCCAGCGTCACAGCATCGTGACAGTCTTGACCCATGACCTGGTTGAACGGCCCGCTTGTGGGCTTTGACACGGAGACCACCGGGGTGTCCACCGCCCAGGACCGCATTGTCACCGCGGCCCTCATCACCCGCACGGGACGGGAGGCGCCGGAGGTACGCACGTGGCTCATCAACCCGGGCATTCCCATCCCGGCACCCGCCACCGCGGTGCATGGCATCACCACGGAGCGCGCACAGGCAGAGGGGAGTTCCCCCGCCGATGCCCTGGAGCAGATTGCGGCCCAGCTGGCCCAGGCGATGGCCGCGGGGACGCCCGTGGTGGGCTTTAACGTGCAGTTTGACCTCAGCATGCTGGAGGCGGAGTTGCGCCGTCACGGCCTGCCCACCCTTGCCCAGCGACTGCCCGGGGGGGTGCGCCCCGTGCTTGACCCGCTGGTGTTGGACCGTCACCTTGACCGTTACCGCAAGGGCGGACGCAAGCTCATTGACCTGTGCCACGTCTATGACGTGAATGTGGACGCGGACGGCCTGCATGCGGCCGATGCCGACGTGCTGGCCACGCTTGACCTGCTGCACGCCATTGCGGCCCGCTACGGCGCGGTAGGCGAGGTGGCGCTCACGGATTTGCACGACCAGCAGGTGGAGGCGCACCGCGTGTGGGCCACGCGCTTTGCCGCGTACCTCACGTCCAAGGGTGTGGTGGACGACCTCCCCCGCACCGCGTGGCCCGTGGCACTCTAGAGTCAAGGAAGCCAAAGGAGGCGCCGTGTCCCAGGCCACACCCCCCGTCACCGGACCGTTGCATGACGCGCAGGAGCAGCTCGCGGCGGCCGTGGCACATCTGGGGCTCGATGCCGGGCTCCACCAGCTGCTTGCCACCCCTCGCCGCGAGATGCAGGTGAGCGTGCCGCTGCGCCGCGACGACGGCAGCATTGAGGTGCTGTCCGGCTACCGCGTGCAACACAACTTTTCCCGTGGACCCGCCAAGGGCGGACTGCGCTACGCCCCTCAGGTGGACCTGGATGAGGTGCGCGCGCTGGCCATGTGGATGACGTGGAAGTGTGCGCTGCTTGACGTGCCCTATGGCGGCGCCAAGGGTGGGGTGGCCCTTGACCCGCGCGCGTATTCGCAGGCGGAGTTGGAGCGCGTCACCCGCCGGTATACCTCGGAGATCCTGCCCATCATTGGGCCCGAGGTGGACATTCCCGCGCCGGACATCGGCACCAACGAGCAGACCATGGCGTGGATGATGGACACCTACTCCACGGCCATGGGTCACACCGTGCCCGGCGTGGTGACGGGCAAGCCGCTGAGCCTTGGCGGGTCGTTGGGGCGGGCCACCGCCACCAGCCGCGGGGTGGCACATGTGGCGGTGCTCGCCATGAACCGGCAGGGCGTTGACCCGCGGCACGCCACGGCGGCGGTGCAGGGCTTTGGCAAGGTGGGACGCTTCACGGCCCGCTTTTTGGCGCAAGCGGGGGTGTGCGTGCGTGCCGTGAGCGACATTGACGGCGCCGTCTACTCCCCCGCCGGGCTGGACATTGCCGCGTTGGAGGCGCATGTGGATGCCACCGGCTCCGTGCGCGGCTTTGCCGGTGCCCAGGCGCTTGACGAGGACATCCTCACGCTGGATGTGGACGTGGTGGTGCCCGCCGCCGTGGAGGGCGTGCTCACCGCGGCCAACGCGGGCCGGGTGCGGGCACGCATAGTGGTGGAAGGTGCCAACGGTCCCACCACCCGCGAGGCCGATGCCCTCCTCGCCCAGCGTGACGTGCTGGTGGTTCCAGACATCCTGGCCAACGCCGGCGGCGTGGTGGTGAGCTACTTTGAGTGGGCGCAGGCCAACCAGGCATACCGCTGGAGTGCGGAGGATGTGGACGCACGCCTGGTGGACCGCATGAGCCACGCATGGGAGGACGTCACCGCCTATGCGGCCTCACGCGAGCTGAGCCTGCGCGAGGCGGCCACGGTGCTGGCGGTGGAACGCGTCACCGAGGCCCACCGCCTCAGGGGCCTGTACCCCTAACCGCGCCCGGAGTAGTTGGGTGCCTCCACGGTGATCTGCACGTCGTGGGGGTGGGACTCCTTGAGGCCCGCGGGGGTGATCCGCACAAAGCGGCCCTTGGCCTGCAGCTCCTCGATGGTGCGCGCCCCCACGTAGAACATGGACTGTCCCAGTCCACCCACCAGCTGGCGCACCACGGAGGACAGCGGGCCCTTGTACGGCACGCGACCCTCGATGCCCTCGGGGATGATGTCGTCGTCGCTGGGGGCATCGGCCTGGAAGTAGCGGTCCTTGGAGTAGGACACGCGCCCCCGCGAGGCCATGGCCCCCATGGAGCCCATGCCGCGGTAGCTCTTGAACTGCTTGCCGTTGACCAGCACCAGGTCTCCGGGCGTCTCCTCACAGCCCGCAAACAGCGAGCCCAACATCACGGTGGACGCGCCGGCCACCAGGGCCTTGGCAATGTCTCCGGAGTACTGCAGTCCGCCGTCGGCAATGACGGGAACACCCGCGGGACGGGCCGCGAGCGCCGCCTCGTACACCGCGGTGACCTGGGGCACACCCACGCCCGCCACCACCCGGGTGGTGCAGATGGAGCCCGGCCCCACACCCACCTTCACGGCGTCCACACCCGCATCTACCAGGGCCTTCGCTCCCGCGCGCGTGGCCACGTTGCCGCCAATCACCTGCACGTGGCGCGTGGCAGGGTCCGCCTTGAGGCGCGCGATCATCTCAATCATGGCCTGCGCATGGCCGTGGGCGGTGTCCACCACCAGCACGTCCACATCGGCCTCCACCAGCGCGGTGGCCCGCTCCCAGGCGTCGCCGTAGAAGCCCACCGCCGCGCCCACCAGCAGCCGCCCCTCGGCGTCCTTGGAGGCCTTGGGGTACCTCTCCGTCTTCACAAAGTCCTTGACGGTGATGAGCCCCGTGAGGCGTCCCTCGCCATCCACCAACGGCAGCTTTTCCACCCGGTGCTTGGCAAGCAGGTCCGCGGCTTCCTCGTTGGAGATGCCCTCGCGTCCGGTGATCAGCGGCATGGGCGTCATCTGCTCGTGCACGCGCCGGTGGGCAAATTCGCTGTGGTTCACAAAGCGCAGGTCGCGGTTGGTAATGATGCCCACCAGGCGACGGTCTTGGTCCACCACGGGCAGGCCGGACACGCGGTACTTGCCGCATAGCTCGTCCAACTCGGCGAGCGTCGCATCGGGCCCCACGGTGACGGGATCGGTGATCATGCCGGACTCGGAACGCTTGACGATGTCCACCTGGTGAGCCTGCGCCTCAATGGAGAGGTTGCGGTGCAGGATGCCGATGCCTCCCAGGCGGGCCAGCGAGATGGCCATTCGCGACTCGGTCACCGTGTCCATGGCGGCGGACACGAGCGGCACGGCAATGTCAATGCCGCGCGTCAGGCGCGTGGTGGTGTCCGCCTCGGAGGGGATGACGTCGCTCTCGCCGGGAAGCAGGAGCACGTCGTCGTAGGTGAGACCGGTGAAGCCAAAGGGATCAAAACCGTCAACCGTCATGGGGGCAAGTCTAAGAGACGCCCGCAGGCGGCACGTGCGCACACCTCCCCCCAACCTGGTGCCCCCATATTTGGGGGCTATGCACGCGCGGTAGCAAAGGGTACAAAAGAACCAGATGGGCGAACCGGACGAGGGCCGGTTGCCCATACACGACGGCTCGTGGGGAACATGGCCGTCTCAATATGACGGCGAGGACGCTGAGGTCGCCGGGGGTGAGGAGTCAAGGTGAGTGCAGTTGCCGTGTTGCCGGCGCCCACACTGGAACAGTGGGCGTGGCAGTACGAGGGGGCATGCCGGGATGCGGACCCGGAGTTGTTTTTTCATCCCGAGGGCGAGCGTGGCCTAGCACGACGGCGCCGGGCCGAAGCGGCCAAGCGCTACTGTGACCGTTGCCCCGTCCTTGACCTGTGCCGTGAGCGCTCGTTTGAGACCCGCGAACCCTTTGGGGTGTGGGGTGGGCTCAGCGAAGACGAGCGTCACGCACTCTTGGCACATCGCCTCTCCCAGGCGAGTTAGGCCTGCCGCCCGCGCCAAGGGGATCCCTCAGCACCCTTGAGCTGCACAGCGCGCCTCACCCGCGCGCGACGGCGGGAATGCCAGAGGGCCCCGGGTCAACGACCCGGGGCCCTCTGTGCATGGGTGACGCGGTGTTTACTCCACCACGGCCAGCAGGTCGCGGGCGGAGAGAATGAGGAACTCCTCACCGGCGTACTTCACCTCGGTGCCGCCGTACTTGCTGTAGATGACCTTGTCGCCAACCTTGACGTCCAGCGGAACGCGGTTGCCGTTGTCGTCGAAGCGGCCCGGACCCACGGCCACGACCTCGCCCTCCTGGGGCTTTTCCTTAGCGGTGTCCGGGATCACGAGGCCCGACGCGGTGGTCTGTTCGGCAGCCGAAGCCTTGACCACAACCTTGTCCTCGAGAGGCTTGAAAGAGACCGACACTGCGGACCTCACCTTCCTAGCGTTAACGAATAATGCGACGCCACCGCCCGCCGTCGCGGGGGTCGAGCGGAGTTGCCGCGCTCACGGTTGAGCATGTCAAATTTAGCACTCACACCGGGCGAGTGCTAACCCGCGGCCGCGGAACACCCCCACGTTCGCCAGGCGTGAAAGGATCACGTCATGGAGCCCACCCTTGCCCACCTGGCCGCCTCGCCTCAGGCCCTCGCGCTCCTTGACACCCTGCCCCCCTACCCCCAGGTGGATGCCCTCGCGTGGTCCAGCCGATGGCGTTCCCAGGGCGTGGACCCACAGCTGGCGGCGGTGGTGCTCACCCAGGCGCGGCTCCGTCACGCTGCCACGGCCAAGCTAGGCCCGGCCGCCACCGGCATGCTCTTCACCCAGGACGGCCTGGAGCAGGCCACTCGCGCCACCGTGGCGGCCCACCACGCCGCCCGCTTTACCCGTGCCGGGGTGCGGCATGTGGCGGATCTCACCGCGGGCATCGGCGTGGATGCGATGGCGCTGGCCGCCGCAGGGCTGGACGTGAGCGCGTGGGAACGCGACGAACCCACCGCGGTGCTTGCCCGGCACAACCTTGCGCCCTTTGCCCGGGCGCAGGTTTTTCAGGGGGATTCCCTCACCGGCGTGCGCGGCCAGCACCCCCGGCCCGATGCCCTCTTTGCGGACCCCGCGCGCCGCACCTCCCGGGGCCGACGCCACGCCCCGGAGGACTACCAGCCCTCGCTTGAGGACGTGCGGGCGTTGGCACGCGACTGGCCCGTGGGCATCAAGGTGGGCCCCGGCATCCCCCATGCCGCGTTGCGGGAGGAGGCCTTCCCCGACTGCGAGACGCAGTGGGTCAGCGTGGACGGCGCCGTGGTGGAGGCGGGCCTGTGGCATGGGGACCTGGCCACCCACCCCGGCCGCAGCGCGCTGGTGCTGCGCGGCGAGGAGGCCCACACCCTCACGGGCTCCACGGCGCAGGCCCCGGTGGGCGCCCTTGAGGAGTACCTGGTGGAACCCGACGGCGCCGTGATCCGCGCCGGCCTCATCGACGAGCTGGCCCGCCGCCACGACGCCCACCTGCTGCACCCCAGCATCGCCTACCTCAGCGCCGCCACGCCCGTGCTCACGCCGTTTGGCCACACCTTCCACATCACGGACGTGCTGGACGCGCAGGAGAAGCACCTGAGTCAGGCGCTGCGCGAGCGCGGCATTGGCACGCTGGAAATCAAAAAGCGCGGCATGGATGTGGACCCCGATGCGTTGCGACGGCGCCTGCGCCTGCGCGGTAGCGAGTCCGCCACGCTGATTCTGACGCGCGTGGGCGAGGACCGCGTGGCCCTGCTGGCGCAACGCATTCCTACCCCGTAGACGCCACGCCGCCACACGTCGGGTAGGGCACCCCCGTCATGTCCACGGGCCACGTGCCCTGCGGCGCATCCAGGCCCACCAGCACGCGCGCCACCCCCGCGAAGGCGTCGGGCGAACGCCCAAACAGCCCCACATACACGTCCGCCTGCGACTGCGGCAGCCCCCACGGCCCACCCAACGCAATCACCACGGACGCGTTGCCCGCACGGTCATCCGCACCCAGCAGGCGCACCGTGGTGCCGCCGGGAGCCTGGGTCACCCCCAGCACCGCGAACGCGTTGGCCAGCGCCTCCCGGTCGCTGTCCACCCCGCCGGAAATGGCCACCGTGGAGCCCACCCACGGGCCGGTACACGTGGCCGCCGCCACCGTGGTGGCGTGGGCGGCAAAAACCGAGGCGTACTGGCCGCTCGGGTCGCCGGGAATGGCCTCCAGGGTGTCCTGCCACCGCATCAGCAGGATGGAGCGTGCCGCCGCCTCGTCAAGGCGCTCGCGCGGGAGCGTTCCCGCCGTCACCGCGGCCACCAGCGCGTCGCGGGCCGCCGCCGGGTCCGCCGGCATGAGCACCACGTCCGCGCCCGCCGCCACGGCCAGCACCACGGCATCGGCGGCACCATAGGTGCCCGTCACGGCGCCCATGTTCACCGCGTCGGTGACAATCACCCCGTCAAAACCCAGGGTTTGGCGCACATACGCATGCGCCGCGGGGCTCAGGCTTGCGGGCGCCTCACCCCATTCCGGCACCACCAGATGACCCATCATGATGGCGGGCGCACCCGCGGCGATGGCCCGCGTAAACGGGATGAGGTCGCGCGCCTCCAGCTCGCTCACGGTGGCGCTGTGCACGGGCAGCGCCGCATGCGAATCCACCGTCACCGAGCCGTGACCGGGGAAGTGTTTGAGCACCGGCACCACGCCGCCGTCCAGGTACCCCTGCATGCTTGCCACCACGGTGGATGCCACCGCATCGGGGTGGGAGCCCGCCGAGCGTGACCGGATGGTGGGGTCGGCCATGCCCACCGTGACATCGGCCACGGGCGCAAAGTTGAGCGTGAACCCCAGGCGGTGCATGTCCGCCCCCACGTTGGCGTAGGCCGTGCGCACCTCCTCCGCGTCCGCGAGCGCGCCCGCGGCCATAAAGCCCGGCATGTCGGGAATCACGCCCGTGAGGCGTGACACGGTGCCACCCTCCTGATCGGTGCCCATCATGACGGGCCAGTCCCTGTCCCCCACGGCCGCCACGGTGCTGGTGAGCTCCGCCACCTGCTCCGCGGTGTCAATGGCACCACTCATCAGCACCAGTCCGCCCAGATGCAGGGACTCCACGTATGCGGCGGCGCTTGCCGGATCGGGCGAGCTCCACCCCGCCACCAGCACCTGTCCGGCGGCCTGCTCCAGCGTGAGCGCGTGGGCGTCGGCAAGTGCCTGCTCCCATTCGCTCACCGTGGGACCCCAGGCAAGGGTGGGCTCGGGCGGGGGTGAGGGGCTTGCGGTGGGGCTGGGCGTGGTGTGGGGCACGGCCGATGCGGTGACACCCGGAGCGTCCGGCTTCACCAGGCGGTAACTCACGTAGGCGGCGCCACCGGCCACGGCCACCACGGCCACCGCAGCAACGGCACGCGCCCACCTCATAGGAGCACAGTACTCAGCGGCAGAGAACTGTCTACCCCCAGCGACAACGCCGAGGGCGGCAGGTCGCGGCGCACCACGGCCGAGCCGAGCGCGGCAATCATGGCCCCGTTGTCCGTGCAGAACTTCAACGGCGGGATGCGCACGTCAATGCCGGCGGCACTCCCCCGGGCCAACGCGAGCTCCCGCAGCTGCGAATTGGCGGAGAAGCCACCGCCAATGACCAACGTGTCCACGCCATGCTCCTGGCAGGCGTGCAGGGTCTTGCTCACCAGCACATCGGCCACCGCCGCCGCAAAGGAGGCAGCCACATCGGCCACGGGAACCTCCCTGCCCGCCGCCTCACACGCCTCGATCCACCGTGCCACCGCGGTCTTGAGGCCGGAGAAGGAGAAGTCGTAGGCGTGGCGTTCGCGGTCCTTGGGTGCGGTGAGGGCGCGCGGGAACGCGATGGCCTGAGGGTTGCCCTCGCGCGCCAGGCGGTCCACGTGGGGCCCGCCCGGGTACGGCAAGCCCAGCAGGCGTCCCACCTTGTCAAAGGCCTCGCCCGCCGCATCGTCAAGGGTGTGCCCCAGCTCCGTGATGTGCATGGCAATGTCATCCACCAACAGCAGCGAGGTGTGCCCGCCGGAGACCACCAACGCCATGGACCGCGGCGGCAACTCGCCATGCACCAGCTCGTCCACGCACGCATGCCCCACCACGTGATTGACGCCATACAGCGGGCGGTTCAGCGCCAATGCGAGCGCCTTGGCGGCGGACACCCCCACCGTGAGCGAACCCACCAGCCCCGGCCCGGCGGCCACGGCCACCGCATCCACATCGGCGAGCGAATGCCCGCCGGCGCTCAGCGCCTGCTCCAGCGCGGGCACAAAGGACTCCAGATGGGCGCGGGAGGCCACCTCGGGCACAATGCCACCAAAGCGTGCGTGTTCCTCCATGGAGGAAGCCACCACGTCCGCCACCAGCTGGGTGCCCCGCACCAAGGCCACGCCCGTCTCGTCGCACGTGCTTTCGATGCCAAGAACTAGCTGAGTCACGGTCCCAGGGTAATGCGCCGCCGCATCACCAACGCGTCCACGTCCTCCGGCTGGTAGTAGCGGCGGCGCACCCGCACCGTGGTGAACCCCTCCGCCTCATACAGCGCAATGGCGGGGGCGTTGGTGACCGCCACCTCCAGCCACGCGTCGCTCACCCGCTCCGCCCGCGCCTCGGCCACAAAGTCGGCAAGGAGCGCGCGGCCAATGCCCCGGCCCCGGTACTCCTCCACCACCGCCAGGTTCATGAGGTGAAAGGCGTCGCCGTCATAGCCGTACACGGCGTAGCCCACCCAGTCGTCGGTGCCACTCAGGCGCGCGCCGCGGTAGCGGCGACCGCCCAGGGTGAAGTCCTCCGTAAGAAGCGCAAGCGACCACGCCCCCGCCCCAAAGATGTCCTTCTCGCGCTGCGCCATCCACGGCAGATCCGCCACGCTCAGGTCCTGCAGCGTGACCTCCTGCGGGCCCTCACTCATCCCGGAATGCCGTGCACGTCCGGACGGCGCAAATACAACGGCTCCGAGCCCAACTCATCGTCCCGTCCGGCCTCGCGGGCCGCGCGCGCCACCGCCGCAAGCACCACTGGGTTGGGGTCACGGGACTCCACCTCGCCAAACACCTCGGGGTACAGCGTGGCACCGCGACCCACCACGGTTCCACGCACGGGCACGTCCGCGGGAGCGGACACCGCGGGCCCCTCCAGGCGCATGCCGTCCACATAGTGCGCCCAGTAGACCTCCTTGCGCCGCGCATCGGCCACCACCGTGACCTCGCCCGCGCAGGCCGCGCCCACGCCGTCAAGCGAGCACACGCCCGCCAGCGGCACCCCCCACGCAAACGCCAGCGTGCGGGCCGTGACAAGGCCCACGCGTAGCCCCGTGAACGGTCCCGGTCCGGTGCCCACCACCACCTCCGTCGGGCGGTCGATGCCCGCATCGGCAAGCACCTCGCGCACCATGGCGGCGAGCAGCTCCGCATGGCCGCGCGGCGCATACTCGCTGCGGGCGGCCAGTGCCGTGCCGTCGGGACCCACCACCGCCACCGCAATGGCCGCCGACGTATCCAGCGCAAGAATCACGCGCTCACTCCTTCCGCCACCACGGACTCCAGGTCAATGCCTTCCCAGCGTGCGCCCGTGGCCGTGATGGTGAGCGTGCGCCGCCCCGCATCGGGCGCCTCCATGTCAATCTCTCCGCCTACCTCACGCGCAATCACCACCGCCACGCGGTCGCGGGCCAACGCCTCCGCCTTACCCTCGCCCCATTCCACCAGCGTCACCGAGTCCTCAAGCGCGGTGTCCAGGTCAAGGTGATCCAGCTCGTCAAGGCCCGCAAGGCGGTACGCGTCCACGTGAATCAGGTCCGGGCCGCCCACAAGCGAGGGGTGGGTGCGAGCAATGATGAACGTGGGGCTTGCCACCGGTCCGCGCACGCCCAATCCCGTGCCAATGCCCTGGGCCAGGGTGGTCTTGCCCGCTCCCAGGGGCCCGGTGAGCACCACCACGTCGCCGGCGCGCAACTGGGCCGCGAGCGCGGCACCCACGTCCCGCATGCGGGTGGCGGAATCCACATCAATGCTCATGGGGCGTCCACATGCGTCACGGGGCGCAGACCGCCAAAGCGGCACACCACCTCGTAGTCGATGGTGCCCGCCGCGTCCGCCCAGTCGCGGGCGGAGGGGCCATCGGCGCCCACCAGCACCACCTCGTCGCCCACCTCGCACGGCGAGCCCTCCCCCAGGTCCACCACAAACTGATCCATGCACACGCGCCCCGCAATGGGGTACCGGCGTCCCCGAATGGCCACCTCGGCCGCCCCGCCCGCGGCCCGGAACACGCCGTCGCCATACCCTGCGCTCACCAACCCCACCGTGGTGGGAACCGGCGTGACGTAGGTGTGCCCGTAGGACACACCCTGGCCCGCGGGCAGGTCCTTGACCAACACCAGGGTGCTGGTGACGCGCATGGCCGGCTCCAGCCCAAAGTGGGCGCCCGTGGGGTCCTCCACGGGGGCCAGGCCGTAGACGGCCAGCCCGGGACGCACCAGGTCAAAATGCAGGTCCGGGCGGGTGAGCGTGCACGCGGAGTTGGCCAGATGCCGCACCCTCAGGGTCAAGCCGTGCGCGAGTGCCGCCGCGCAGGCCGCGCGGAACACCTCCGCCTGTGCGTCGATGGTGGGGTGGCCGGGGGCATCGGCCCATGCCAGATGCGACCACATGCCCACCACGTCCACCGTGCCCGCATCCTGGGCGGCGCGTGCGGCACTCAGCAGTGCGTCCAGGTGTGCGGGCGTCACGCCCTCGCGCGCCAGGCCCGTGTCCACACACACATGCACGCGGGCCGTGACGCCCAGGTCGCGCGCGGCCGCGGCAATGACGGCAAGCACCTCCAGCGAGGACACGGAGAGGTCAACGCCCTGGGCCAGCAGCTCGCGGGCGGGCACCTCGGGGCCGTACAACCAACACAGCAGCGGCCCCTCATCCCCGGCGGCGCGCAACGCGAGCGCCTCGCCCGGCTGCGCCACCCCCAACCACGTGGCACCGCCGGCTCGCGCCGCCCTGCCCGCGGCCAGGAGGCCGTGACCGTACGCATCGGACTTGACCACCGCCATCACCTGCGCCCGCGTGGAACGCACCAACGTGGCCACGTTGCGGGTGATGGCCGCATCGTTCACCGTCACCGTCAAGGCACTCATGGACCCTCCGCCACCACCACGGCAGACGCGATACCCGCGTCATGCGACAACGAGACATGCACGGTGGCAATCCCCAACTCGCGCGCACGCTCCGCCACGGATCCGCGCATGACCAGATGCGGCGCGCCGTCGGGGCCACGCGTGACCTCGGCATCGTGCCACACCAGGCCGCCAGGAGCGCCGAGCGCCTTGGCAAGCGCCTCCTTGGCCGCCCACCGCGCCGCCAGGCTCTTGCGGCCAAGGGTGCGTTCCGTGGGCGTGAACACGCGTTCCAGGAAGTGGGGCGAACGCGTCACGGCGGCGTCAAAGCGATCCAACGCCACCACGTCAATACCCACTCCCAGAACGGCCATTACTCCACCGTCACCGACTTTGCGAGGTTACGCGGCTGGTCCACGTCAAGGCCCTTGGCGGTAGCCAACTCATGCGAGAAAATCTGCAGCGGCACCACGGTGACCAGCGGCATGAGCAGGGTGGGGGCCTGCGGCACAAAGATCACCGTCTCCGCGTAGTCCGCGGCCTGGGTGTCCCCCTCCTCCGCAATGACGATGGTGCGGGCACCACGCGCTCGCACCTCCTGAATGTTGGACACCACCTTGGAGTGAAGCGACTCCCGGCCCCGCGGGCTGGGCAAAATCACAATGACGGGCTGGCCCTCATCAATGAGCGCAATGGGCCCATGCTTGAGCTCGCCCGCGGCAAAACCCTCCGCGTGAATGTAGGCCAGCTCCTTGAGCTTGAGCGCCCCCTCCATGGCCACCGGGTAGCCCACGTGACGGCCAAGGAACAGCACGGACGGCGCCGATGCGAGCGAGCGCGCCACATCGCGCACCGGTTCCGAGGTGTCAAGCACCCGCTGAATCTTGGCCGGCATGCCGTCCAGGTCCGCCAGCATGGCCGCAATCTCGTCGGGGAACTTGTTGCCCCTGAGCTGTGCCAGGTAAATGCCCAGCAGGTACATGGCGGTGATCTGGGCCAGGAACGCCTTGGTGGATGCCACCGCAATCTCCGGCCCGGCGCGCGTGTACAACACCGCATCGGCCTCGCGCGCAATGGTGGAGCCCTGCACGTTGACAATGCCCACCACGGGTGCGCCCTGCTGCTGTGCGTGACGCAACGCCATGATGGTGTCCATGGTCTCGCCCGACTGGCTCACGGCCACCACCAGGGTCTTCACGCTCACCACGGGATCGCGGTAGCGGAACTCGTGGGAGTACTCCACCTCCACCGGCACGCGGCACCAATGCTCAATGGCGTACTTGGCCACCATGCCCGCATACGCCGACGTGCCGCACGCAATCACAATCACCTTGTCAATGGCCGCAAGCACCTCGCGCGCCACCAGGCCCTCGTCCAGCTGCAGCGTGCCCTGCGCGTCAAGACGGCCCCGCAGCGTGTCCGCCACGGCCTGCGGCTGATCGTGGATTTCCTTGTCCATAAAGGTGGCAAAGCCGCCCTTGCGCGCCGCGGACGCGTCCCACGTCACCTCGTACGGGGCCCGCTCCACCACGGTGCCGTCAAGCGTGGTCACCTGAACGCCCTCGGGGGTGATCTCCACCACCTCGTCCTGGTCCAGCTCCAACGCCATGCGCGTGAACTCAATGAACGCCACCACGTCCGAGCCCAAGAAGTTCTCCCCCTGCCCCAACCCCACCACCAGCGGCGAGTTGCGGCGCGTGCCCACCACCACATCGGGCTCCTGGGCGTCTACCGCCAGCAGCGTGAACGCGCCCTCCAGGCGGCGTGCGGTGGCGCGCATCGCATCGGCAAGCCCCCGGCCCGCAAGCACCTCCTGCGCCAGCAGGTGGCCCGCCACCTCGGTGTCCGTCTCGGAGAGGAACTGCACGCCCGTGGCGGCAAGCTCCGCACGCAGCGCGGCGTAGTTCTCAATGATCCCGTTGTGGATGATGGCAATGCGCCCGCCCGCCGCCAGGTGCGGGTGTGCGTTGGCGTCCGTGGGCGAGCCGTGGGTGGCCCAGCGGGTATGGCCGATGGCGGCGGTACCGGCGGGCAGCGGATGCTGAGCCAGTTCCTTGGCCAGGTTGACCAACTTGCCGGCCTTCTTGGCCACCGCCAGGCGGTCCCGATCCGCGGTCACCACGGCCACGCCCGCGGAGTCATACCCCCGGTACTCCAGGCGCTCCAAACCGGACATGACCACGCCCTCCGGGCGCGAACTGGGCACGCTCGCGCCCACATAACCCACAATCCCACACATGGGCATGAGTGTACGCGGAGTCCATGCGCCACAATGGGACGGTGACCGCCAGCGACGTCGATTCCGGCCCCTTCCTCACCCTCACCCGCTCCGAGTGGGCCGCACTGGCGCATTCCACCCCGTTGCCGCTGACCGAGGACGACATTGCGCGTGTGCGCGGCCTGGGAGACCCCATTGACCTGGTGGAGGTGGATCAGATCTACCGCCCCCTGTCGCGGCTGTTGGACATGCACTCCGAGGCCATTGGCGCGCTCTATCAGGTGCGCGCCGACTTTTTGGGCCGTCACACCTCCCGCACGCCCTTTGTGATTGGCATTGCCGGCTCCGTGGCCGTGGGCAAGTCCACCTCCGCCCGCGTCCTGCGCGAGCTCATGGCCCGCTGGCCCAGCTCGCCCCATGTGGAACTGGTGACCACCGACGGCTTCCTCCTGCCCAACGCGGAGCTGGAGCGGCGTGGCCTGATGCACCGCAAGGGCTTCCCCGAGTCCTACGACCGGCGTGCGCTGCGCGAATTTGTGGCCGCCGTGAAGTCCGGGGCGAGCGAGGTGCGCGTTCCCGTGTACTCGCATGTGCTGTACGACATTGTGCCCGGCGAGTTCATCACGGTCACCAGCCCGGACATCCTCATCATCGAGGGCCTCAACGTGCTGCAACCCGCCGCACCCCCGGACCTCGAGTCACGCGCACTCGCCGTGTCCGACTACTTTGACATCTCGCTGTACGTGGACGCCGCTCCCGAGGACGTGCGCGCGTGGTACGTGGACCGCTTTCTCTCCCTGCGCGCCACCGCGTTCTCCCGCCCCGACAGCTACTTCCGCACCTACGCGGACCTCACGGACGCTCAGGCCGTGGACCTTGCGGGGCATATTTGGGACACCATCAACCTGCCCAATCTGCGCTCTAACATTGCGCCCACCCGCTCGCGCGCCACCATCATCCTGCGCAAGGGGCCCGACCACTCGGTGGAGGCCATCCACATCCGCAAACTCTAGGCGTCGTGCCCGGCATCGGCGTCGTGCCGCGCGTCCAAGTCCGGAAGCTGCGGCTGGGACACCCCCAGGCGGCTCAGCAACAAGTCAACGGCCTGGCCCAGGATGATGCCGCCCACCACGCCCACCACCACAGCCAGCAGCAGGTTGCCCTCAAACGCGGACCCCGCCACCGTGCCCAACACCACACCCCACGTGGCCCAGATGGCGGCGGCAATGGCCGTGACGCCCATGTAGCGGCGCGGCGGGTAACCCAGCGCCCCCGCGGTGAGGTTGACGGCCACCCGACCCATGGGGATAAAGCGTGCGGCAATGATGAGGGACGTGCCGCGGCGTTCGATGCCCCGCTCCGCCCACACCAGGGTCTTGTGCACCTTGGGGCGGCGGAAGAAGGCCCACTCGCGCACGTTGATGCGCGAGCCGATGAAGCGGCCGGTTTGGTCGCCACACCACGCCCCCAGCGCGGCGGCAAGCCACACTCCGGCAAGGAAGGGTCGGCCCGCTGCGGCCGATGCGGTGGCCGCGGCGATCACAATCGATTCCGACGGCACCACGGGGAAGAACGCGTCAATGACGGACACGGCAAAGATCGCGGGGTAAATCCACACCGACTCGGTGAGCGAGAGGATGCCGTCCTCGAGCATGCCGGAGAAGTGGAGGATCCACTCCCACGCTCCGGTCACAGGGCGAGCCTAGCCGCCACCACTTCTGCCAGCGCCTGGGCATGCCGCTGCGCGCTCTCGTCCGTGGGCGCCTCCACCATGACGCGGACCAGCGGCTCGGTGCCCGATGCCCTGAGCAGCACGCGGCCACCCTCGCCCAATTCGGCGCGTGCGGCCTCCACGGCCGCCTGGAGCACGCCATCGGTATGCACCCGGGCGCGGTCCACATGGGGCACGCTGCACAGCACCTGCGGCAGACGCTTCACGTCCGCTGCCAGGTCCGCAAGCGGGCCCTGCGAGGCCACCAGCGAGGCCACCAACATGGAGGTGAGGATGCCGTCGCCCGTGGTGGCGTAGCGGGACACGATCACGTGCCCCGACTGCTCGCCGCCCAGCGAATAGCCACCCTCGCGCATGGCCTCCAGCACGTAACGGTCGCCCACGGAGGACTCGATGATGTCGATGCCCGCGGCCCGCATGGACTGGTGCAGCCCCAGGTTGGACATCACGGTGGCCACCAGCGTGTGGCGGTACAGCACGCCAATGCGCTTCATGGTGAGCGCGAGCATGCCCATAATCTGGTCGCCGTCCACCACGGTGCCGTCCGCGTCAATGGCCAGGCAGCGGTCCGCGTCGCCGTCATAGGCCACACCCAGGTGCGCGCCGTGCGCGGGCACCGCGGCCTGCAACGCCTCCACATGCGTGGAGCCCACGCCGTCGTTGATGTTCAAGCCGTCGGGCTCACAGTGGATGGCCACCACCTCGGCACCGGCGGCACGCAGGGCCTCGGGCCCAATGTGGCTCGCTGCACCGTGAGCGCCGTCCACCACAATCTTGACCCCCGCCAACGGTGCCTCGCGCGAGGCAAAGTCCGCCACCGCATCGGCCAAATGCTCCACGTAGCCCTGAGCCAGGTCCGGGCGGGGCGAGATGGAACCCACCGCCGCCCCCGTGGGCAGCTCCCACGTGTGGTGCAGGCGTTCCTCGATGGCCTCTTCCACGGCATCGGGAAGCTTGAGGCCGCCGCGGGCAAAAAACTTGATGCCGTTGTCCGGCATGGCGTTATGCGAGGCGGAGATGACCACACCCAGGTCCGCGTCAAGGGACGCGGTCAGGTACGCCACCCCGGGCGTGGGAATGACGCCCGCGTCAAGCACATCGACCCCGGCGGAGGCCAGGCCTGCAGCCACCGCGGCGGACAACATCTGTCCCGACACGCGAGTGTCTCGGCCCAGCACCGCACGGGGTCGGTGTCCGGCAAATTCGCCCCGCTCGGCAAGGACGTGAGCCGCGGCCACGCCCAAGTCCACCGCAAGCTGTGCGGTGACATCCTTGTTGGCAAGGCCACGGACTCCGTCCGTGCCAAACAGGCGCGCCATGCGCGCTGTTAGCGCTTCGAGTACTGAGGGGCGCGGCGGGCCTTCTTGAGACCGGCCTTCTTGCGCTCCACCGCACGGGCGTCGCGGGTCAGGTAACCGGCCTTCTTGAGGGTGCCACGGTTGGTCTCCGCGTCAATCTGGTTGAGCGCGCGGGCCACGCCAAGGCGCAGCGCGCCGGCCTGACCGGACGTGCCACCACCGGCGATACGGGCGTGGACGTCAAACTTGCCCTCAATGTCCAGGGCGGCGAACGGCGAGTTCACCAGCTGCTGGTGCACCTTGTTGGGGAAGTAGGTCTCCAGGTCGCGGCCGTTGATGGTCCACTTGCCGGTGCCGGGCACCAGGCGCACACGGGCCACGGCCTCCTTGCGGCGGCCAAGGCCGGCGCCGGGGGCGATGGCGGAGGTGCCCTTGCCGCGCACCACCGCGGTCTCCGAGGTGTACTCGGTGAGCTCCTCGTCGTTGTCGATCTCGTTGATCACGTCAGACACGATTGTTTTCCTCCCCGCGCTTACTGCGCGACCTGCGAAATCTGGAACGCCTGCGGCTTCTGCGCGGCGTGCGGGTGGTCGGCGCCCGCGTACACCTTGAGCTTGGACAGCTGGGCCTTACCCAGCTTGGTGCGGGGGAGCATGCCCTTGACCGCGTTCTCAATCACGCGCTCGGGCTGCTTGGCCAGCAACTCACCGATGGGCTTGGTCTTGAGGCCGCCCGGGTAGCCCGAGTGGCGGTAGACCATCTTGTCGGTGAGCTTGGCGCCCGTGAGGGCCACCTTGTCGGCGTTGATCACAATGACAAAGTCACCGTTGTCGAGGTGGGGCGCAAACGTCGCCTTGTGCTTGCCGCGAAGCAGCGAAGCGGCCTGAGAGGCCAGACGACCGAGCACCACGTCAGTTGCGTCGATGACGTACCAGTTCTTGGCTGCGTCACCAGGCTTGGGAGAATACGTACGCACTGTAAAGCCTTCTTCTTTCTGAACAGGTGTCGCGGTAGGTACCGCGGGAGTTTTCGGTCGGCGGGTCCTGCGGCGGCGAGTGGGAGGCACCGGTCCACGGGGAACGCACAACGACCCGCAAGTCTACCGGCCACCCCGCCCCGGGTCAATCTGAGTGATTTCCAAGGGTCCTGATCCCTTTTGTGGCTTTTGTGGGGGCACTTTTGTGTCTCACGGTCCCCATCCTTCACATTCACCCTTGGAAGTCGCGGGTGCGGCGGGCTCGGGTTTGGGTTGCACGCGCGGCCAGGTCCCCGGGGTCCGGGTAGCGCACGTGTTCCAGCGTGAGCCCGTGCGCGGGCGCCACCGCAATCGCGGGGCTACGCATCCCCGCCGATGCCTGGGCGGCCAACCAGTCCAGGTCCCGGCGCCCGTGTCCCACCGCCAGCACGGCCCCCACCAGGGAGCGCACCATCGAGTGACAAAACGCATCCGCACGCACGGTGGCCACCACCAGCGAGGCATCCGCTCCCGACTCCGGCCGCTCCCACGTGAATTGCTTGAGGTCACGAATGGTGGTGGCGCCCTCGCGCGGCCGGCAGAAGGCGGCAAAGTCCCGCAGTCCCGTGAGCGTGTCCGATGCCGCATTCAGGGCGTCCACGTCCACACCACGGTCCAGCCACACCACATCGCGCCGGCGCAGCGGATCGCGCGCGGCGGGCACATCACACAGCCGGTACGCATACCGGCGCTCGATGGCGCTAAAGCGGGCGTCAAAGCCCTCCGGTGCCCTGTCCACCGCGGTGACCACCACATCGGCGGGAAGGACGCCCGTCAGGCGCGCACGCAGGCCCTCCTCCGGGCTGCGGTCCGCCCGTCCCGGCAGCGCGGCCCACGCGGCGGCGGGGACGTCCACATGGGCCACCTGGCCGCGCGCATGCACGCCCGCATCGGTCCGCCCGGCCACCGTCAGCCGCACCGCGGTGCGCAGCACCCGGGCCAACCCCTCCTCCATGACCCCTTGCACGGTGCGCAATCCCGGCTGCGTGGCCCAGCCGCTGAAGTCGGTGCCGTCATAGGACAGAAAAAGGCGGGCCCGCACGGCGTCGCCGTCCTGGAAACCAGGAGTCGGTTCAGCCATGCGGACCCGCCTGAGTACGCGGTTAGGCGCGCTTAGTTCTCGTCGCCCGCGGGGGTCTCCTCGACCACCTCGGCGGCCTCGGCTGCGGTCTCCTCGACCGCCTCAACCTCCTCGGCAACCTCCTCAGCCTCAGCCTTGGGGGCCTCAGCCTTGGCGGCCTTGGGAGCGGCCTTGGCGGCGGCCTTCGAGGCCTCCTTCACCACGGCCTTCTTGGCGGGGGCACCAAACTCCACCAGCTCGATGACGGCCATGGGCGCGTTGTCGCCCTTGCGCGCGCCAATCTTGGTGATGCGGGTGTACCCACCGTCACGCTCGGCAAAGCCGGGGCCAATCTCCGTGAAGAGCGCGTGCACCACGCCCTTGTCGGACAGCAGACCCAGCACGCGACGACGCGATGCCAGGTCGCCGCGCTTGGCAAACGTCACCAGGCGCTCGGCGTAGGGGCGCAGGCGCTTGGCCTTGGCCTCGGTGGTGGTGATACGACCGTGCTCGAAGAGGCTCTGCGCAAGGTTGGCCAGGATCTGGCGCTCGTGCGCGGGGCCGCCACCCAGACGGGGTCCCTTAGTGGGGGTAGGCATTGAGGTGTCTCCTTGTTACTCGTCGGTGGCGGAGAAGTACACGCCCGAGGCGGCGGCATCGTAATCGTGCCCGCCGTCCTTGAGGGAGAAGCCCAGCTCCTGGAGCTTCTCCTTCACCTCGGTGATCGACTTCTGTCCAAAGTTGCGGATGTCCATCAGGTCGGTCTCGGACCGCGCCGTCAACTCACCCACGGTGTGGATGCCCTCGCGCTTGAGGCAGTTGTACGAACGCTGCGTGAGGTTGAGGTCCTCGATGGGCATGTTGTAGTCCTCTTCGAGCGACTCGTCGGAGTCCGACGGGCCAATCTCAATGCCCTCGGCGGCCTCGTTGAGGCTGCGGGCAAGCGAGAACAGCTCCACCAGGGTGGAACCGGCCGAGGCCACGGCGTCACGCGCCGAGATCGAGGACTTGGTCTCCACGTCCAGGATCAGCTCGTCAAAGTCGGTGCGCTCACCCGCACGGGTGGCCTCCACCTTGTAGGTGACCTTGAGCACGGGCGAGTAGATCGAGTCCATGGGGATCTGACCCAGGTCGCCGTCGTACTGCTTGTTCAGGGCGGCGGGAACATAGCCACGGCCACGCTCCACGGTGAGCTCCACCTCAAACTTCGCCTTCGAGTTCAGCGTGGCGATGTGGAGGTCGGGGTTGTGGATCTCCACACCCGCCGGCGGGGCGATGTCCGCACCGGTGACCGCACCGGCGCCGGACTTGCGCAGGTACATGACCACGGGCTCGTCGTTCTCCGACGACACCACCAGGTTCTTGAGGTTGAGGAGGATCTCGGTGACGTCCTCCTTCACCCCCTCGATGGTGGTGAACTCGTGCGGCACGCCATCAAAACGCACCGAGGTGACCGCGGCGCCCGGGATGGACGACAGCAGGGTCCGACGCAGCGAGTTGCCCAGCGTGTAGCCAAAGCCAGGCTCCAGCGGCTTGAGCGAGAACTGCGAGCGGTTGTCCGAAATGACCTTCTCGGTCAACGTGGGACGCTGTGCAATCAGCACTTTCTCTTCCTTTCCGAGCACCCACCATTTGATGCTCGAGTCCCTGCCGGGTGTACGTTCCGGCCGGGGTCAACGGTTAAAGCTTGAGGACGCCACGGGTGACGCCGATGCTGGGAAGACCCAGCGGGGCCCGGGCGATTCGCACCACCCGGGCACGCACGGCCTAGTTGCGGCGACGCTTGGGCGGACGGCAACCGTTGTGTGCCTGCGGGGTGACGTCCTTGATGGAGGTCACCTCGAGGCCGGCTGCGGTGAGCGAACGCACGGCGGTGTCGCGGCCGGAGCCGGGACCCTTCACAAAGACGTCCACCTTGCTCATGCCAGCCTCCTGCGCCTTGCGCGCGGCGGCCTCGGCGGCCATCTGCGCGGCGTAGGGGGTGGACTTGCGCGAACCCTTGAAGCCCACCTGACCGGACGACGACCACGACACCACGGCGCCCGAGGGGTCCGTGATGGAGACGATGGTGTTGTTGAACGTGGACTTGATGTGCGCCTGACCGTGCGCGACGGTCTTCTTGATCTTCTTGCGCGGCTTGCGTGCGGGAGCGGCCATGGCTTACTTCTTCTTTCCGGCGACGGTCTTCTTGGGGCCCTTGCGAGTGCGGGCGTTGGTCTTGGTGCGCTGGCCACGCACCGGCAGGTGGCGGCGGTGACGCAGACCCTCGTAGTTGCCAATCTCCACCTTGCGGCGGATGTCCGCGGCCACCTCACGGCGAAGGTCACCCTCAATGGTGTAGTTCGCTTCGATGAAGTCACGCAGGGCGACCAGCTGGTCGTCGTTCGCGTCCTTGACGCGCAGGTCCGGGCTCACGCCGGTGGCGGCAAGGATCTGCTGCGCGCGGGTGCGGCCAATGCCATAGATGTAGGTGAGGGCGATCTCCATGCGCTTCTCGCGCGGAAGATCGACTCCAACGAGTCGTGCCATAACAGTTCCACTCCAGTGGGTAGTCGGAGGTGTGACGCTCAGGCGCCCCGCCGTGGACAGCGGGCCCCGGCCTCCGAGCCGAGGGTGAAGAGCCTGAACGAGGTCTTCTGGGGTGTCTAGCCCTGACGCTGCTTGTGGCGCGGGTTGTCGCAAATGACCATTACACGGCCATTACGACGGATCACCTTGCACTTGTCGCAGATGGGCTTGACGCTGGGCTTAACCTTCATGGTTCTTTCCTTCGCCGCCGTGACCGGCTCACCGGAGCCGACGACGACGATTACTTGTAGCGGTAGACGATGCGCCCGCGGGACAGGTCATACGGGCTTAGCTCCACCACTACACGGTCCTCGGGGAGGATGCGGATGTAGTGCTGGCGCATCTTGCCTGAGATGTGGGCGAGGACGAGGTGCCCGTTGCTCAGTTCCACACGGAACGAAGCGTTGGGAAGTGCCTCGACCACGGTGCCTTCTACCTCGATGACGCCGTCTTTCTTGGCCATGACTCCACTTACGTTGATTGATGACGATTCCAGGCGCGCAAAAACGCCCGACCGTTAATGATACGTCATCTACGCGCGCGGCTCAACCACAGCGGGGACCGCATGCGCACGCAACCTCCGCGCCGCCGCACGCCGCACCGGCTCATGCCGGTGGGATGCCAGGACCTGCACCACGTCAAGGGGTGTGGCCTCATTATGCGCCAGGGCGCGCACCACTCGCCAGTCGCGATCCGCAAGCAGATGCTCCACCACCACGCGGTTCACGCGGGGACTGCCGGCCACGGCGGTGCGCACCTGAGGGTCCAGGTCGTGACCCAACGTGATGAGCAAGCCCATCTGCAGGCGGGGCCTCCGCGCCACCGCAATCCGCACCTGCACATCGGGGTGGGCCGTGAGCTGTGCCAGTCGGTCAAAGTGGGTGTCCGGGTCCTGCGCCTCCAGCCACTCGCGTCCGCCGCGGTAGGGCTCCGGGTCCTCCCCCAGCGCCACACCGGAGCTGGCGAGCATCACGCGCGTCCACCCGCTGGAACCTGCCATGACCGTCCCCTTCCGCCCGTATAGTCCAATGCCGTCCACGCTAGCGAGCGCGGGTAGCGGCGCGGTGGCCGGCCGATGACGGACGTATGACGGTGGGGCGACGCTCCGGTGACCTGGGCTCGGCCCGCGTGCCATTGCGTGCCGGGTCGGTCCGTTGTAGCGTGCACGAGGGCGCCCCGACTGGGCGCACGGGAGGGTGACCAATGCGCGGACGTGGCGGACGCGAGCATGCGGGGGGTGACGCGCGGGACCTGTGGGTGGCGCAAGAAGTGAGGTTGGACGTCGACCCACGCCGGTACCGCGCGGGCCTGACCCTGACCATCATCGCCTTTGCCCTCATGCCGCTCAATCTGCTGGCGGGCCTGGCCGTCTACGCCTATGCGGTTCACCGCCGCACCCTCGCACGGCGGCTGCTCGCGTGGTCCGTCGTCGGGCTCGGTGCAACCGCCGCGGTAGCGCTGTGGTGGAGCTTCGGCGCGCCCCATCCTGGCGCTGCACGTGCCCTGGCGTGGGACGTCCTCGCCACCCTCACGTGGATGGCAGCCATACCCGTGCTTGTTCTCAGCGCGGTGGCGCTGGGCCTGACACGGCACATCACCTCACCGGAGGACTACGCGGCGCGGACCGGACTGGGCCCCCTTCAGCCGCTCGCACCGTTGGCCCTCGCGTGGGTGGCCGTGGCGCCTCCCGTGGCGTTTGCGCTGGGGTTTGTCGCGCTCTCCCGCATGCTTTCCGCCACGTGGCCCCGGCACCTCACCATGCGCGGAGGCGGCTACCTGACCGCCACCTTGGTGTGTGCCCCCGTCGGTGTGGTGGGGTGGGTGGTCGTGGCCCTGGTCTTCGGGGCCGTCGCGTCGGTATAGGGGGCGCTCGGGGGTGCGGCGGGGAGGCTTACGGCGCCACAGGCACGATGCCGTGGACGGCAAGCTCGGCGGCTCCCCCGTCTGCGGCCGTCAGTACCCAGATGCCGTCCTCGTGAAGCGCCACCGAATGCTCCCAGTGTGCGCCGCGCGACCCATCGGCCGACACGACGGTCCAGTCGTCGTCCAAGGTCACGGACTCGCTGGTGCCCCGCACCGTCATCGGCTCAATGGCCAGGCACACACCGGGGCCCACCTTGGCCAACTTGCCGCGCGTGCGGTAGTTCATCACATCGGGCGCCTGATGCATCGCGGTGCCAATGCCGTGGCCCACGTAGCCCTCCAGCGGGAACAGACCCGCGGCCTCCGTCACGTCTTCGATGGCGGCGGCTACCGCGTCCAGCCGCCCCTGCGTGGCAAGCGCGGCAATGCCCGCCCACAGCGAGCGGCGCGTAGCCTCCACCAGGTCCACATCGGCGGCGCTCAGCGGCGTGCCGGCAATAAACGTCAGGGCGGAGTCGCCGTGCCAGCCGTCCACCACGGCACCCCCGTCAATGGACACCACGTCGCCCTCGGCAATGACCCGGTCTCCGGGGATGCCATGCACAATCTCCTCGTTGACGGAGATGCATGTGGTGGCGGGGTACCCGTGATAGCCCAAAAAGTTTGAGGTGGCGCCCTCGCGGGCAAGCACCGCTGCGGCCGCGGCATCCACCTGCGCGGTGGTGGCGCCCACCACGGCGGCGGCACGGGCGGCCGCCAGGGCCTGCTCCACCACCACCCCGGCACGCGCCATGGCGCGCATCTGCTCGCGCGTCTTGTATTCGATGCGCCGCGACATCTAGCGAGCCTCGAGTGCCGCCACGATGCGCTCGGTCACCTCATCGATGGCACCCAGGCCATCCACCTGCAGCAGCAGGCCGCGACCCGAGTAGTAGTCCGTGAGCGGCGCGGTGGAGGTGGCGTACACCTCAAGACGCTTACGAATCACGGGCTCCGTGTCATCGGCACGGCCCTCAATCTGGGCGCGGCCCAGCAGACGCTCGGTCACCACGTCAAAGTCCGCGGTGATCTCCAGCGCCGCATCCAGCGTCACGCCCAGCTCCACGAGCATGGACTCCAGCTCCACGGCCTGGTCCGGATTGCGCGGGTAGCCGTCAAGCAGGAAGCCGTGGGCGGCATCGTCCTGCGCCAGGCGGTCGCGCACCATCGCGTTGGTCACCTCATCGGGCACCAGCGCGCCGGCGTTCATGTACTCCTGAGCCTGCTTGCCCAGCTCCGTTCCGCCACGCACGTTGGCGCGGAAGATGTCCCCCGTGGAGATCGCGGGGATCTGGTAGCGGGAGGCGAGGAGTGCGGCCTGGGTGCCCTTGCCGGCACCGGGAGGACCAAGGAGAACAAGACGCATTACTTCAAGAACCCTTCGTAGTGGCGCTGCTCCAGCTGCGACTGGATGCGCTTCACGGTGTCCAGACCCACACCCACCAGAATCAGGATGGACGAGCCACCAAAGGGGATGTTGGCGCTGAGCCCCAGTGACACGAACATGATGGTGGGGATGAGGGCCACGATCGCCAGGTACAGCGACCCCGCCGCGGTGATTCGCGACAGCACGTAGTCCAGGTATTCCGCCGTGGGCTTGCCCGGACGGTACCCCGGCACAAAGCCGCCGTACTTCTTCATGTTGTCCGCCACATCGTCCGGGTTGAACGTGATGGCGGTGTAGAAGTACGCAAAGAAGATGATGAGTAGCGTGTAGAGCGCAATGTAGTACGGCGAGCTGGGGTTGGCCAGGTGGTTCTGCACCCATGCCAGCCACCCGGTGGGGTTGCTGCCGGAGAACTGCGAGATCACCGTGGGCAGCGTCAGCAGCGAGGACGCGAAGATCACGGGGATCACGCCCGCCATGTTGATCTTGAGCGGGATGTACGTGGACGAGCCACCCATCATCCGGCGACCCACCATGCGCTTGGCGTATTGCACGGGGATGCGACGCTGCGACTGCTCCACATAGACCACCGCGGCCATGACCACCAGGATGAGCGCAATCACAATAAGCGTGTTGGTCACACCGTTGGTGGAACGCCAGATGGTGGTGGCGGCCCCGGGGAAGGAGGCGGCAATGGAGGTGAAGATCAGCAGCGACATGCCGTTACCCACGCCACGCTCGGTGATGCGCTCACCCATCCACATGATGAACACGGTGCCCGCGGTCATGGTGATGACCATGAGGGCGATCATGTACCACGCGGTGTTGGGGATCACCGGGTACTGGCAGCCCGGGAAGAAGATGCCGTTGCGTGCCATGGTGATGAACGACGCCGCCTGGATCGCGGCAAAGCCCACGGTGATGTACCGCGTGTACTGCGTGAGCTTGGCCTGCCCCTCCTGGCCCTCCTTGTAGAGGGTCTCAAAGCGGGGAACCAGCACGCGCAGCAGCTGCACAATGATCGACGCGGTGATGTACGGCATGATGCCCAACGCGAAGATCGACAGCTGCAACAACGCGCCACCGGAAAAGAGGTTGAGGATCTGGAAGGCGTTGTTGACGTCCGATGTCTGGGCCACGCACATTTCGACGTTGCGGAAGCTGACGCCGGGGGTGGGGATGGCCACACCAAAGCGGTACAACGCGATGATGCCAAGGGTAAAGAGCAACTTGCGGCGCAAGTCGGGAGTGCGGAACGCACTCAGGAAGCCTTTCAGCATGAATCCTCCGGGTGGGGGACGTCGCGGGCCCGCAGGTGTGCGGGCCCGCGACCGATCCTAGCCCTGGTTGACCGAGCCGCCAGCGGCCTCGATCTTGGACTTCGCGGACTGCGAGATCTTGTCTGCGTCCACGAGGGTGACCTTCACCGAGATCTCTCCGTCACCAAGCACCTTGACGGGCTGGTTCTTGCGCACAGCACCCTTCTCGACAAGCTGGGCCTTGGTGACCTCGCCGCCGTTGGGGAACAGCGCCTGGAGCTGCTCGAGGTTGACCACCTGGTAGGTGACCTTGAACGGGCTCTTGAAGCCGCGCAGCTTGGGAATGCGCATGTGCAGCGGCGTCTGGCCGCCCTCAAACGCAGCCGACACCTGGTAACGGGCGCCGGTTCCCTTGGTGCCACGACCCGCGGTCTTACCCTTGGACGCCTCACCACGACCCACGCGGGTCTTCTTGGTGTGGGCGCCCTCGGCGGGACGCAGGTGGTGCACCTTGAGCGTGTTCACCTTGGCCGCGGGGGCCTTGGCGGCGGGCTTCTTGGCAGCAGCCTTGGCGGCGGGCTTGGCCTCCGCGGTCGCGGCATCGGCCGATGCCGTGGCGGCAGCGGTCTTAGCCGGGGCCTTGGCGGGCTTGGCCTCGTCGGCCTTGTCCGCGGCGTTAGCCGGAGCCTTGGCCGGAGCCTTAGCCGGAGCCTTGGCCGCCGCAGCCTTGGCAGGAGCCTTGGCGGCGGGGGCATCGGCCTTGGCGGCAGCCTTGGCGGGAGCCTTCTTGGCGGCAGGCTTGTCAGCCGTGGCCTTGTCGGCAGCGGCCTTGGCAGGAGCCTTCGCGGCAGCGGCCTTGGCAGGAGCCTTGGCGGCGGCAGCCTTCGAGGCAGCCGGCTTCTTGGCGGCGTCCTTCTGAGTGCTCTCGTCAGCCATTATTCGACCTCCTCCACGGTGACCAGGTGGTTCACCGCACGGACCATCCCGCGAATCTCGGGGCGGTCCTCCTTGACGACGATGTCACCAATGCGCTTCAGGCCCAGCGAGCGCAACGTCTCGCGGTGCTGAGGCTTGGTGCCAATCTCGGACTTCTTCTGGGTGACCTTCAAGCGAGGCATTAGTGTGCCACCCCCGCAGCCTTGGCCCGCAGCATGGCCGCGGGTGCGACGTCCTCGACGGCCTTGCCGCGGCGAGCGGCAACCGCCTCGGGCTGCTCCAGGCGCTTCAACGCGTCCACGGTGGCGTGAACGATGTTGATGGCGTTGGAGGAGCCCAGGGACTTGGACAGCACGTCGTGAATGCCGGCGCACTCCAGCACCGCACGCACGGGGCCACCGGCGATCACACCGGTACCCGCGGCGGCGGGACGCAGGAACACGACACCCGCGGCGGCCTCACCCTGCACGGTGTGCGGGATGGTGCCCTGAATGCGGGGGACGCGGAAGAAGGAGCGCTTGGCCTCCTCGACTCCCTTGGAGATCGCGGCAGGCACCTCCCTCGCCTTGCCGTAGCCCACGCCCACGTTGCCTTCGCCGTCGCCCACCACAACAAGCGCGGTGAAGCTGAAGCGACGGCCGCCCTTGACGACCTTCGACACGCGGTTGATGGTGACGACGCGCTCGATGAACTTGCTCTCGGGCTCCGTGCCGCGACGGTTGTCGCCGCGACGCCCGCTGTTGTTCTCAGCCATGTCTTTCCTCTAGTCCTTCACGTCCCGGCTACAGGGCCAGGCCGCCCTCTCGGGCGCCGTCGGCCACTGCCGCGACGCGACCGTGGTACTTGTTGCCGCCACGGTCAAACACGACCGCCTCGATGCCCGCAGCCCTGGCGCGCTCGGCGACCAGCTGGCCCACCTTGGTTGCCTTGGCCGTCTTGTCGCCCGTGAGGGCGCGGACGTCCGCCTCGAGCGTCGACGCCGAAGCGAGCGTACGGCCCTGCGTGTCGTCCACGACCTGAGCCACCATGTGGCGCGCGGAACGCGTCACCACAAGGCGCGGACGTGCGGCGGTTCCGGAGATCTTCTTGCGCAGACGGAAGTGACGCTTCTTGCGCGCGACACTCGTGCCCTTGCCCTTCACACCGATAGCCATTACTTCTTACCCGCCTTTCCGGCCTTGCGACGCACCTGCTCGCCGGCGTAACGCACACCCTTGCCCTTGTAGGGCTCGGGCTTGCGGATCTTGCGAATGTTGGCCGCGACCTCGCCCACCTGCTGCTTGGAGATACCCGAGACCGAGAACTTGGTCGGGGACTCCACCGTGAAGGTGATGCCGGCCGGCGGCGTGACCGTGACGGGGTGAGAGAACCCGAGCGCAAACTCGAGGTCGTCGCCCTTGAGAGCCACACGGTAACCCGTGCCCACAATCTCGAGCTTCTTCTCGTAACCCTCGGTGACACCCACCACCATGTTGGCGATGAGGGTACGGGTCAGGCCGTGGAGCGACTTGGACAGACGCTCGTCGTTGGGACGCTTGACCTCCAGGCCAAGCTCGCTCTTCTCCACCGTGATGGGGCTCGCGATGACGTGCGTGAGGGTGCCCTTGGGGCCCTTCACCGTCAGGTCAGCACCGTCGATGGTGATGTCCACACCCGCGGGCACGGACACAGGAATCTTGCCAATACGTGACATCTCAGTGCCTCCCTGCTACCAGACGTAGGCGACGACTTCGCCGCCCACACCCTTCGCCTCGGCCTGCCGGTCCGTGAGGAGACCGGAGGAGGTGGACAGGATGGCCACGCCCAGTCCGCCCAACACCTTGGGCAGGTTGGTGGACTTTGCGTAGACGCGCAGACCGGGCTTGGAGATGCGGCGCACACCCGCAAGCGCACGCTCGCGGTTGGGGCCGTACTTGAGGGTCAGCGTGAGGGTCTTGCCCACCTCGGCATCGGCAACCGCCGAGCCCAGGATGTAGCCCTCAGCCTCCAGGATCGCGGCGATGTTCGCCTTGATCTTGGAGTGCGGCATCGACACGGTGTCGTGGTGTGCCGCATTCGCGTTACGCAGACGCGTGAGCATGTCTGCGATCGGGTCAGTCATAGTCATGAGTGATGCACTCTTCCTCGCCCTGGTTTCCCCATCAGGAGACCTGTGGCGTAGTTGTTACCAGCTGCTCTTCGTGATGCCCGGGAGCTCGCCCGCGTGGGCCATCTCACGGAAGCACACACGGCACAGTCCGAACTTGCGGTACACCGAGTGCGGACGACCGCACTTGTTGCACCGGGTGTACGCGCGCACCGCAAACTTGGGCTTGCGGGCCGCCTTGACTTTCAGGGACGTCTTGGCCATTACTTCTCCTTGAACGGGAAGCCGAGCTGCTTGAGCAGCGAACGGCCCTCGTCGTCGTTGGTCGCCGTGGTGACCACGGTGATGTCCATGCCACGCACGCGGTCAATCTTGTCCTGGTCAATCTCGTGGAACATCGACTGCTCCGTCAGACCAAAGGTGTAGTTGCCGCTGCCGTCAAACTGCTTGGGGCTCAGGCCACGGAAGTCGCGAATACGCGGCAGAGCCGTGGACAGCAGGCGGTCCAAGAACTCCCACATGCGGTCGCCACGCAACGTGACGTGCGCGCCAATGGGCTGGCCCTCACGCAGCTTGAACTGCGCGATGGACTTGCGAGCCTTGGTCACCTGCGGCTTCTGGCCGGTGATCTGGGTCAGGTCACGGATGGCGCCCTCAATGAGCTTGGAGTCCTTGGCGGCCTCTCCCACACCCATGTTGACCACGATCTTCACCAGACCGGGAACCTGGTTGATGTTGGCGTAGCCAAACTCCTCGTTGAGGGAGGAGACGATCTCCGCACGGTACTTCGTCTTCAGCCGCGGCTGAGTTTCGGTTGCCATCAGACGTCCTTGCCAGAGCGCTTGGCCACCCGCACACGCACCGTGCGCTTGCGGCCATCCCGCTCAACCTCTTCCGTGCGGTAGCCCACACGGGTGCCCTTCTTGGTCTCGGGGTCCACCAGCATCACATTGGAGATGTGAAGCGGGGCCTCGATCGTGACGATGCCACCCGCGGTGTTGTCACGACGGGTGTTCGCCTTGATGTGCCGCTGCATGCGGTTCACACCCTCGACGATCACGCGATCGTGCTCCTTGTCCACCTCGAGGACGCGGCCGGTCTGGCCACGGTCCTTTCCGGCAATGACCACCACAAGGTCGTCCTTCTTGATCTTCGCCATGACTAGATCACCTCCGGCGCGAGCGACACGATCTTCATGAATCGCTTGTCGCGCAGCTCACGGCCCACGGGGCCAAAGATGCGGGTACCACGAGGGTCGGTGTCCTTACCCTTGAGGATCACTGCGGCGTTCTCGTCGAACTTGATGTACGAACCGTCCGGGCGGCGGGTCTCCTTGACCGTGCGCACCACCACAGCCTTGACCACATCGCCCTTCTTGACGTTTCCGCCGGGGATTGCGTCCTTGACCGTGGCGACGATCACATCGCCGATGCCGGCGTAGCGACGGTGCGAACCACCGAGCACACGGATGCAGAGGATCTCCTTGGCACCCGTGTTGTCGGCGACACGCAGTCGCGACTCCTGCTGAATCATGTTGTCTTCTCCTGTCGTCTGGTTCTCGACGCCTCAGCGCCGAGCCTGGTCGAACGTGTTACTTGGCCTTTTCGAGGATTTCCACCAGGCGCCACCGCTTAGCGGCGGACAGCGGGCGGGTCTCCATGATGAGGACGAGGTCGCCGATGCCGGCGGAGTTGGTCTCGTCGTGCGCCTTCACCTTGCTGCTGCGGCGCATGACCTTGCCGTAGAGGGCGTGCTTCACACGGTCCTCCACCTCGACGGTGATGGTCTTGTCCATCTTGTCGCTCACCACGTAACCGCGACGCGTCTTGCGGTACGCGCGGTGCTCGGCGGTGGCCGTCGTCGTCTGCTTGTTAGTCGACATGCTTCCTTCTCCTGCCCTACGACTTGGCCGTGGGGGCCGTACGAATGCCGAGCTCGCGCTCGCGCAGGATCGTGTAGATGCGGGCGATGTCACGCTTGACGGCCTTGAGGCGTCCGTGGCTCTCCAGCTGACCGGTGGCGGACTGGAAGCGCAGGTTGAACAGCTCTTCCTTGGCCTTCTTCAGCTCCTCCACGAGGCGCTCGTTCTCCATGCCGTCCAGCTCGCTGGGCGCCAGGTTCTTGGTGCCGATCATTAGATGTCACCGCCCTCTCGGGTGATAAAGCGCGTCTTCATCGGCAGCTTGTGCTGCGCACGACGCATGGCCTCACGGGCAAGCTCTTCCGGCACGCCGGCGAGCTCGAACATGACACGGCCGGGCTTGACGTTGGCGATCCACCACTCGGGCGAACCCTTACCGGAACCCATGCGGACTTCCGCAGGCTTCTTGGTGAGGGGGCGGTCCGGGTAGATGTTGATCCACACCTTTCCACCACGCTTGATGTGGCGGGTCATGGCAATACGCGCCGCCTCGATCTGGCGGTTGGTCACGTATGCGGGCTCCAGTGCCTGGATGCCGAAGTCACCAAAGGTCACCTCGGTGCCACCCGTGGCAGCGCCGGAACGACCGGGGTGGTGCTGCTTACGGTGCTTGACACGACGGGGAATCAGCATGGCCTAGCCCTCCTGGCTCTCGCTCGCGGGAGCGGCGGCAGGCGCGGCGGCCTCGTCGCGACGGGGACCACGGGCACCACGACCGCCATCGCGGCCCTCACGGCCACGCTGGGGACGGGGAGCCTTGGCCTGCTCGGCCGCCCACTCCTTCTCGGTGAGGTCACCCTTGTAGATCCAGACCTTCACACCAATCTGACCAAACGTCGTCTTGGCCTCAAAGAAGCCAAAGTCGATGTTGGCGCGCAGCGTGTGCAGCGGAACGCGGCCCTCGCGGTAGAACTCGGAGCGCGACATTTCCGCGCCACCCAGACGACCGGAGCACTGGATACGGATGCCCTTGGCGCCGGCGCGCAGCGCCGACTGGATGCCCTTACGCATGGCACGACGGAACGCGACGCGCGACGCAAGCTGCTCGGCCACGCCCTGCGCCACGAGCTGGGCGTCAACCTCGGCGTTCTTGACCTCGAGGATGTTGAGCTGCACCTGCTTGCCGGTCAGCTTCTCCAGGTTGGAGCGGAGCTTGTCGGCTTCGGCGCCACGGCGGCCAATGACGATGCCGGGGCGGGCGGTGTGCAGGTCCACGCGGACGCGCTCACGGGTGCGCTCAATCTCCACCTTGGACACGCCTGCGCGCTCCAGGTCCTTGCTCATGAGCTTGCGGATCTTGACGTCCTCGTCCACGTAGTCGGCGTAACGCTCGCCGGGCTTGGTGGAGTCGGCAAACCAACGCGAACGGTGGTCGGTGGTGATGCCCAGGCGGTAGCCGTGCGGGTTAACCTTCTGACCCATTACTTGGCCCCTTCCTTGACGGGCGTTGCAACAACGACGGTGATGTGGCTCGAACGCTTGAGGATCCGGTTGGCCCGGCCCTGTGCGCGCGGCTGAATGCGCTTCATCGTGGGCCCCTCGTCCACGAAGATCTCGCGGATCACGAGGTCGCGCTCGTCGAAGCGCTCGCCGGCGGCATCGGCCTTGACTCGCGCATTGGCGATCGCGGACTCGATGAGCTTACGGACGTCGACGGCCACGGCCTGCGGCTGGAACTTCAGCGAGGCTGCCGCCTCGACCGCATTCTGACCACGGACCAGGTTCACGACGCGGCGAGCCTTCTGGGCGGTCACGCGGAGGTACCGCGTCTGCGCCTTGGCTTCCATACTGTCTTCTACCTTTCCTTGACCCCGGGCGCCTTAGCGGCGGCCCTTGCGGTCGTCCTTAACGTGGCCCTTGAACGTGCGCGTGGGCGCAAACTCGCCCAGCTTGTGGCCCACCATCGACTCGGTGACGAACACCGGGACGTGCTTGCGGCCGTCGTGCACGGCAAAGGTGTGACCCAGGAAGTCCGGCGTGATAACGCTACGGCGCGACCAGGTCTTGATGACGTTCTTGGTGCCCGCTTCGTTCTGCGAGTCCACCTTCTTCTGAAGGTGTCCGTCGACGAAGGGGCCCTTCTTGAGGCTACGAGGCATGCTTCAGGCTCCCTATCGCTTGTTCTTGCCAGTCTTGCGGCGACGCACGATGAGCTTGTCGCTTTCCTTGTTGGGGCGACGCGTGCGGCCCTCGGGCTTGCCCCAGGGGCTCACGGGGTGACGACCACCGGAGGTCTTACCCTCACCACCACCATGGGGGTGGTCAACCGGGTTCATCACCACACCACGCACGGTGGGGCGCTTGCCCTTCCAGCGCATACGGCCGGCCTTGCCCCAGTTGATGTTGGACTGCTCAGCGTTGCCCACCTCACCGATGGTGGCGCGGCATCGGGCATCCACGTTGCGGATTTCGCCCGAGGGCATACGCAGCTGGGCGTACGCACCATCCTTGGCTACCAACTGCACCGAGGCACCAGCCGAACGGGCAATCTTTGCGCCGCCACCGGGCTTGAGCTCGATGGCGTGCACCACGGTACCCGTGGGGATGTTGCGCAGCGGCAGGTTGTTGCCGGGCTTGATGTCCGCGGCCGCACCGGCCTCGACCACGTCGCCCTGCTTCAGCTTGTCGGGAGCGATGATGTAGCGCTTCTCGCCGTCCGCGTAGTGCAGGAGCGCAATGCGTGCCGTGCGGTTGGGGTCGTACTCGATGTGAGCGACCTTGGCGGGAACGCCGTCCTTGTCGTGACGACGGAAGTCGATCAGACGGTAGGCGCGCTTGTGACCGCCACCCTGGTGACGGGTGGTGATGCGACCGGTGTTGTTACGGCCGCCCTTCTTGTGAAGCGGACGAACCAGCGACTTCTCGGGCTCGCTGCGCGTCACCTCGACAAAGTCGGCGACGGACGCACCACGGCGGCCCGGCGTCGTCGGCTTGTACTTGCGAATAGCCATGAGTTGTTCCTCGTGTCCTAGCTGGCCCGGCCGCTGAAGATGTCAATGCTCTGACCGGCACCCACGGTGACGATGGCGCGCTTGACATCCTTGCGCTTGCCCAGGCCAAAGCGCGTCCGACGCGTCTTGCCCTTGCGGTTGATGGTGTTGACGGACTCGACCTTGACGCCAAAGATCTGCTCTACGGCAATCTTGATCTCGGTCTTGTTCGAGCGGGGGTCCACCTCAAAGGTGTACTTGCCCTCATCCATGAGCCCGTAGCTCTTCTCCGACACGACCGGTCGGATCAGGATGTCGCGGGGGTCCTTGTTCAGTGCGGTCATGATTACTTCTCCTCAGCCTTCGCCTCGGACTCGGTGGCGACGGCCTTGGCCGAGGCACCCTTGGCGGGACCCGCGAGGAAGGCCTCGAGGGCGGCCGAGGTGAACACCACATCGTCGTTGACCAGCACGTCGTACGTGTTGAGCTGGTCCACCGCGATCACGTGCACGTCGGCGGCGTTACGCAGCGACTTCCACGCCACCTCATCGGCACGGGTGAGCACCACGAGCGACGAACGACCCTCGCTCACCGCGGTCAGCGCGGCAAGAGCGGCCTTGGTGGACGGGGTGTCCCCTGCCACCACGGAGGCGAGCACGTGGACGCGACCCGCACGGGCGCGGTCCGAGAGCGCACCGCGCAGGGCGGCGGCCTTCATCTTCTTGGGGGTCCGCTGGCTGTAGTCACGCGGCTGGGGGCCGTGCACCACACCACCGCCGGCAAACTGCGGGGCGCGGGTGGAACCCTGACGGGCGCGACCCGTGCCCTTCTGCTTGTACGGCTTCTTGCCACCACCGGACACCATGCCCCGGGTCTTGGTGGCGTGGGTGCCCTGGCGGGCGGCGGCGCGCTGCGCCACGACCACCTGGTGAATCAGCGGAATGTTGGCGACGACGTCGAACACCTCGCCGGGCAGGTTGGCCGTGCCGGCCTTCTTGCCCGCGGCGTCGAGCACGTCAACGGTCTGAGCGGTAGCCATGGCCTTACGCTCCCTTCGCTGCGGAACGGACGAGGACAATGCCACCCTTGTTGCCGGGAACGGCACCCTTGAGCAGCAGCAGGCCCTTCTCGGTGTCAACCGAGTGGACCGTGAGGTTCTGGACCGTGCGGCGGGCGTTACCCATGCGGCCGGCCATCTTGATGCCCTTGAACACGCGGGAGGCCGATGCCGAGGCACCAATCGAACCGGGCTTGCGGTGGTTGCGGTGCGAACCGTGCGAAGCGCTCACACCCTTGAAGCCGTGACGCTTCATCACACCGGCCGTGCCCTTACCCTTGGTGGTTCCGGTGACGTCAACCAGCTGACCGGCCGCGAACACATCGGCGGCGATCTCCTGGCCGAGTGCGAACTCGGAGGCATTGGCGGTGCGAACCTCGGCCACGTGGCGGCGCGGCGTCACACCGGCAGCCTCAAAGTGGCCCTTGAGGGGGTTGGTCACGCGACGAGGGTCGACGGTGCCGAAGGCGAGCTGGACGGCCTCATAGCCGTCGGTCTCGACGCTTCGCACCTGGGTCACAACGTTGGTGTCAACCTGGACGACGGTGACCGGAACAACCCGGCCGTTCTCGTCCCACACCTGCGTCATGCCCAGCTTCGTACCGAGCAGCGCCGTGACGGTGCGCTGGGCATTGGAAGTCGAAGTCATGATTCTTGGGGTCCTTAGGGCTACTAGAGCTTGATCTCGATGTTGACGTCCGCGGGCAGGTCAAGACGCATGAGCGAGTCGACAGCCTTGGGCGTCGGGTCCACGATGTCGATGAGGCGCTTGTGAGTGCGCATCTCAAAGTGCTCGCGGGAGTCCTTGTACTTGTGGGGCGAACGGATCACAACGAACACGTTCTTCTCGGTCGGCAGCGGGACGGGTCCCACCACAGACGCACCGGCGCGCGTGACCGTCTCAACGATCTTGCGGGCGGAGGAGTCGATGACCTCGTGGTCATAGCTCTTCAGCCGAATGCGGATCTTCTGTCCCGCCATGGCGTGTCTCTGCCTTCTCTTGAGTTGACATCTGCTGGTGTCACACCGGCCCCCGCGCTCGGGCGTGTCGCACGGCGCCTCAGGCGCGCGCCACATTCATCCGTAGTGGGAGTCGAGGTGACAAGTGGCTGCCCGTGAAAGGGCAACCGGAATAGTTTGCCAGAACATGGGCCTACTTGCCAACTCGGCCCCTTCCCGACGCTGGCCACCACCGCGCATCGGGCTTCGTCAGTGGAAATCTGGCGGCTATTACCACCCACCACCATAGGCGGACGGGGGTACGGGCGAACGCAAAGGGCCCCCGGCCGAAGCCGGGGGCCCTCGCAGTCAGTACAGAGAACTACTTGATGATCTTGGTCACCGTGCCGGAGCCGACGGTGCGGCCACCCTCACGGATCGCGAAGCCCTGACCCTCTTCGAGGGCGATGGGCTGGATCAGCTCAACCGTCATCTCGGTGGTGTCACCGGGCATGACCATCTCGGTGCCCTCGGGCAGCGAGATGACGCCGGTCACGTCCGTGGTGCGGATGTAGAACTGCGGACGGTAGTTCGTGTAGAAGGGGTTGTGGCGGCCACCCTCATCCTTGTTGAGGATGTAGACCTTGCCCTCGAACTGGGTGTGGGGGGTGGTGGTGCCGGGCTGAACCACAACCTGGCCGCGCTCCACGTCCTCACGCTTGGTGCCGCGGAGCAGGAGGCCACAGTTCTCGCCGGCCCACGCCTCGTCCATCTGCTTGTGGAACATCTCGATACCGGTGACCGTGGTCTTCTGCGGGTCACGGATACCGAGGATCTCCACCTCGGAGTTGATCTTGAGCTTGCCGCGCTCCACCTTGCCGGTGACGACGGTGCCACGACCGGTGATCGTGAAGACGTCCTCGATGGGCATGAGGAAGGGCTTGTCCATGTCACGGGCGGGCTCGGGGACGTTCTCGTCCACCGCGTCCATGAGCTCCTCGATCTTGGCAACCCAGGCCGGGTCGCCCTCAAGGGCCTTGAGGGCGGAGACGCGCACCACGGGGGCGTTGTCACCGTCGAAGCCCTGCGAGGACAGGAGCTCGCGCACCTCAACCTCAACCAGCTCGAGGATCTCCTCGTCGTCCACCATGTCGGACTTGTTCAGGGCCACGAGCAGGTAAGGCACACCCACCTGACGGGCAAGCAGCACGTGCTCACGCGTCTGGGCCATGGGGCCGTCGGTCGCCGCAACCACGAGGATCGCGCCGTCCATCTGGGCCGCACCGGTGATCATGTTCTTGATGTAGTCCGCGTGACCGGGGGCGTCCACGTGAGCGTAGTGACGCTTCTCGGTCTGGTACTCGATGTGCGCGATGTTGATGGTGATACCGCGCTCACGCTCTTCGGGAGCCTTGTCGATCTCGTCGAAGGGCGTGAAGGGGTTCAGGTCCGGGTACTTGTCGTGCAGCACCTTGGAGATGGCAGCAGACAGGGTCGTCTTACCGTGGTCAACGTGACCAATGGTGCCGATGTTCACGTGCGGCTTGGTCCGCTCGAACTTGGCCTTAGCCATGATGGCTTCCTCCTGTTGTGGATGAGACTCGGGTAGTGAATCAGACACTCGTTGCCGGGTGGCGTGAGGGGGTCGTCTTCCCTACTGGTCGCTATTGTTTCCTATTTTCGACCGAAGGGACTACTCGCCCCGGGTCTTTGCAATGATCTCCTCGGCAACGTTGCGAGGAACCTCGGCGTAGCTGTTGAAGGTCATCGAGTACACGGCGCGGCCCTGCGTCTTGGAACGCAGGTCGCCCACGTAGCCGAACATCTCCGACAGCGGCACCAAAGCGTCAATCACCTTCACGCCCGCGGCGTCCGACATCTGTCGGATCTGCCCACGACGCGAGTTGATGTCGCCGATGACGTCGCCCATGTACTCCTCGGGCGTACGCACTTCCACGGCCATGATGGGCTCAAGCAGGGCCGGGTCGGCCTTGCGTGCGGCCTCCTTGAAGGCCATCGAGCCGGCAATCTTGAACGCCATTTCGGACGAGTCCACGTCGTGGTACGCGCCGTCGAGCAGCGTGGCCTTGACGCCCACCACGGGGAATCCGGCCAGCACGCCCAGCTGCATCGCGTCCTGCATACCCGCATCCACCGAGGGGATGTACTCGCGGGGCACGCGACCACCGGTGACGGCGTTCACAAACTCGTACTGCACCTCGGCATCGGCCGCGAGCGGCTCCAGCGAGATCTGCACCTTGGCAAACTGACCCGAACCACCGGTCTGCTTCTTGTGGGTGTAGTCGTGCTTCTCCACGGTGCGACGGATGGTCTCGCGGTAGGCCACCTGGGGCTTGCCCACGTTGGCGTCCACCTTGAACTCGCGACGCATGCGGTCAACGATGATGTCCAGGTGCAGCTCGCCCATACCGGAGATCACGGTCTGGCCGGAGTCCTCGTCCAGACGCACGCGGAAGGTGGGGTCCTCCTCCGCCAGCTTCTGGATGGCGATGGACATCTTCTCCTGGTCGCCCTTGGTCTTGGGCTCCACGGCCACGTGGATCACGGGCTCGGGGAACGTCATGGACTCGAGCACCACGGGGCTGGCAATGTCGCACAGGGTGTCACCCGTGGTGGTGTCCTTCAGACCAATCACCGCGTAGATGTGACCGGCGGACATCGTCTCGACGGGGTTCTCCTTGTTGGCGTGCATCTGGAAGATCTTGCCGATGCGCTCCTTCTTGCCCTTGGTGGCGTTGAGCACCTGGGCACCGGAGTCCACCGCACCCGAGTACACGCGCACGTAGGTGAGCTTGCCAAAGAAGGGGTGAACGGCAATCTTGAACGCGAGCGCGGAGAACGGCTCGGCGGCGTCGGCGTGACGCTCGATGACGGTCTCTTCGTCGTGCACGTCGTGACCGTCAATGGAGGGCACGTCAAGCGGCGACGGGAGGTAGTCCACCACCGCGTCGAGCATGGGCTGCACGCCACGGTTCTTGAACGCGGAGCCACACAGCACGGGGTAGATCTCGGAGTTGACCACCATCTTGCGGATGCCGGCCTTGATCTCCGCGACCGTCAGCTCCTCGCCGCCCAGGTACTTCTCCAGCAGCTCTTCGCTGGACTCGGCCACGGCCTCCAGCAGCTCGGAGCGGTACTCCTCGGCCTTGTCCTTGAGCTCCGCCGGGATCTCCTGGATCTCGTACTTGGCACCCATGGTGACGTCACCCTTGGCATCGCCGGGCCACACCAGGGCGCGCATCTCCACGAGGTCCACCACACCCACAAAGTCGTTCTCCGCGCCAATGGGCAGCTGGATCACGAGCGGGCGGGCGCCCAGACGGGACTTGATGGTGCTCACCGTGAAGTAGAAGTCCGCGCCCAGCTTGTCCATCTTGTTGACAAAGCAGATGCGGGGGACGTTGTACTTGTCGGCCTGACGCCACACGGTCTCGGACTGGGGCTCAACGCCCTCCTTGCCGTCAAACACGGCCACGGCACCGTCGAGCACACGCAGCGAGCGCTCCACCTCCACCGTGAAGTCCACGTGACCGGGGGTGTCGATGATGTTGATCTGGTTCTTGTTCCAGAAGCACGTCACGGCGGCAGACGTGATGGTGATGCCGCGCTCCTGCTCCTGCTCCATCCAGTCGGTGGTCGAGGCCCCGTCGTGGGTCTCACCGATCTTGTAGTTCACGCCCGTGTAGAACAGGATGCGCTCGGTCGTGGTGGTCTTGCCGGCATCGATGTGAGCCATGATGCCGATGTTGCGGACCTTGGTGAGGTCGGTGAGCACGTCCTGTGCCACGGGGGGTCTCCTAAAGCTCTGGGTTCCGTCGAACGAGACTCGCGACTACCAGCGGTAGTGCGCGAACGCCTTGTTCGACTCGGCCATCTTGTGCATGTCCTCACGACGCTTCACAGCGGCACCGAGGCCGTTGGACGCGTCGAGGATCTCGTTCATGAGGCGCTCGGTCATGGTCTTCTCGCGACGCTTGCGGGAGAAGTCCACGAGCCACCGCAGCGCGAGGGTGGTGGCGCGCACGGGACGCACGTCCACGGGCACCTGGTAGGTCGCGCCACCCACACGGCGGGAGCGGACCTCGAGGGCGGGGCGGACGTTGTCGAGCGCGCGCTTGAGCACGACGACGGGGTCCTGGCCGCTCTTCTCACGGACACCCTCAAGGGCGCCGTACACGATCGCCTCGGCGACGGAGCGCTTGCCGTCCAGCAGCACCTTGTTGATGAGCTGGGTCACGACGGGCGCGCCAAAGACGGGGTCGTTGATGATAGGCCGCTTGGGGGCCGGTCCCTTGCGAGGCATTACTTCTTCTTCTCCATCTTCGCGCCATAACGGCTACGAGCCTGCTTGCGGTTCTTCACGCCCTGGGTGTCCAGCGAGCCGCGGACAATCTTGTAGCGCACACCGGGGAGGTCCTTCACACGACCACCACGCACCAGCACAATCGAGTGCTCCTGCAGGTTGTGGCCCTCACCGGGGATGTACGCGGTGACCTCGATGCCGCTGGAGAGGCGCACACGCGCCACCTTGCGCAGAGCCGAGTTCGGCTTCTTAGGCGTGGTGGTGTACACGCGGGTGCACACACCACGACGCTGGGGCGAACCCTTAAGCGCGGGCGTCTTGGTCTTCGACGCCTTGGGGTGGCGACCCTTCCTGACCAGCTGCTGAATCGTAGGCACTACTTCTCCGTTTGTTTGGTGCGTGAAAACATGAAATCGATGCGTCCGTCCGACCCCCGCGCCCGGGCGTGTCGCTGATGCCAGGGTTGCACCCTCATCGGGCACGCGAGAGGGCCCGACGACGCCGGGCACGGTCGTCTACGATACCGCGACATTGGGGTCACGTCAAAGCGATAGTGACACACTTCACGCCACCTGTACGGCGTGCCTGGGGCGGATCGCGCCACACCATGCTAACGGCACGTGCGTCAGGCGCTCACGCGGCACCGCGTCGGGGTCCTCACTTATAGTGACAGGGTGTTCGCCTACGCCCCTCCCGTACCGGGAACATCCGGCTTTGCCATTGTGACGGAGCGCTTTGTGGCGCTGCTGAGCGGCGATGCCACACCCGACACCGTGGCCACCGTGCACCGCCTCCTTGACGGGGCGGGCGCCAGCGCCGAGCCCGCGCTTGCCGTGCTGGCCGACCCCACCTCCGCCGCCCGCTTTGCGCTGGTAGAGATGGTCAGCCCGCCCTCGCAGAACTTTCAGGTGAGGGTCCGCGGGGACGTGTTGGTGGACATGGGAGGCGCCACCACCACGCGCCTGAGCTGGCCCCGCGGCGCCACCTGGCTCCAGGGTGAGGCCCACGGCGTGGAGTCCGTCTACCTGTCCCTTGATGGCTCCCGCCACACCGAGCACGCCCTGCCGTTGGGCAACGGGGCCGTGCCCGCATCGGCCGTATCGGTGGGCGTGGACCTTGCCATAGCCACCCCCGGGCCCCATGTGGTGGCTCCCCCGGCGGCGGCGGGGCTCGTGGCCGACGAGGTGGCACAGGAGGCATCCCCCGCCCAGGACGAGGCGGGTCACCGCCCGTGGGTATGGACGCTGCGCCTGCCCGACGGCAACGAGCTGGAGGCCGCCCCGCAGATTGTGGTGGGCCGCCGCCCGTGGCGCTCTGACCCCGACGAGACCCAGACCTATTACGTGGTGGCACCATCGCCGCACCGGGAGATCTCCAGCAAGCATGTGGAGTTCACCGTGGTGGGCAACGAGCTGCGCGCGCGGGACATGGATTCCACCAACGGCACCCTCATCTCCGGCCCCCACAAGGCGCCGCGGCTCTTGCATGAAGGAAAGGCCGTGGCGCTGGAGGCGGGCGACATTATCGACTTGGGCGAAGGTTTCCGTATACTCGTGGGAATTAGGGCGTAACTGAGGGGCGCCCCCTCTGACCGATGCGCCCATACTGTGGACTGAGGGAGGGCGTCAGCGATGGCACGACGAGCGACGTCGGCACCACCCGTGTTGCCCGGGTATGCGTATGTCCGCCCCCTGGGCTCCGGCGGTTTTGCCGACGTGTTCCTCTACGAACAGGACATGCCTCGCCGCCAGGTGGCCGTGAAGGTGCTCATTGACGACGCCATCAATCCCGAGGTCCTGGAGACCTTTAACGCCGAGGCGGACATCCTTGCCCGGCTCAGCTCACACACCTCCATCGTCACCATTTACCAGGCGAGCATTTCCGCCGATGGTCGGCCGTACTTTGTGATGGAGATGTGCCCCGATTCCATGGGCGCGCGCTACAAGAAGGCCCCCGTGGACACGTCCGATGTGCTGGATGTGGGCGTCAAGATGGCCAGCGCGCTGGAAACGGCACACCGTGCGGGGATTCTGCACCGTGACATCAAGCCCTCCAATGTGTTGATCACCACCATGGGTGCCCCCGTGCTCGCGGACTTTGGGATTGCCGGCACGCTCACGGCCGCCGAAGACACCCCCGAGGTGTTTGCGCTGTCCATCCCGTGGAGCGCACCCGAGGTGATCTCCGGCAAGGTGACCGGCACCATCGCGTCCGAGGTGTGGGGCCTGGGTGCCACGCTGTACACGTTGCTTGCGGGCCGCACCCCGTTTGACCTGCCCTCGGGCGAGAAGATCTCGCGCGATCAGCTCCAGCAGCGCATCCTCAAGACCGCCTATGTGCCCACGGGCCGGACGGACCTGGGAGCACGCCTCGAGGCGACGCTCGCCCGCGCCCTGTCCAAGGACCCCGCGGCCCGGCATGCCTCCATGCTGGAGCTGGCCGAGGAGCTGCGATGGGCGCAATACGACCTGGGCCTGCCCCCCACCTCGCTTGAGGTGGTGGATCGCGTCGCGGCCTCGCCTGGCGCGGAGGGCACCGGACCGCAGCTGACTGGACCGCAATTGACTCCAGCGCCGTCCGCCACCCCGCGTGGACCCGTGATCTCCACCGTGAACGCACAGTCGCGTCGCGCCGAGCGTGCCCGCACCCTCGCGTCGGCACAGCGCACCCAGGCCGTGCCGGACAAGCCCGCACCACGTCCCCGACGCGGAGGCCTGGTGGTGGGCATCGTGGTGGGCGCCGTGGTGGCCGTGGGTGCCACGCTGGGAATCCTTGCCGCCGTGGGGGTGCTCTAGATGGCGGCCCCCGCCCGCGCACCGCGGCCTCGCGGTGCCATCATCGGGGCATCCCTTGCGCTGCTGGCCGTGGGGGCCACCGCCACCGCAGCCGTGCTGGTGGACGGCTACGACTCGCAAGAGGTGCCGCGCCTGGAGTCCACGGTATGGGTCACGCGCGACAACGGGCAGTACGCACGCGTCAACACGGACCTGGGCCAGATTGACACGGTGCGCGTGGTGGCCGACCCGGCGGGCGTGATTCAGGCTGGCGCCCACTCCGTCATCTTTACGCAGGGCTATTCGCAGGCCTGGGCCGTGAACCCCGCCTTCCCGCGCGACCTGGTGGCCGCGGGCGAGTCCGGCGGCGCCGGTGCGGTGGCGAGCCCCACACCCGCGGGCACCCGCATGGTGGTGGCTAACTCCACCACGGTGGCCATGCTCACCTCCACCGGCGAGGTATATGTGAGCAAGTTCCCCGAGGCCGATGCCGCCTCGCTGGGCGCCATGCGCGTGGACCCGTTTGCCGCCGTGGAGGTGGCGGAGGACGAGGAGCCACCGCATTACACGGCCGACGCGATTGCGCTGGACGACGCGGGCCGCCTGGCGATGTACTCCGACGCCGAGCAGTCGGTGCGCGTCTTTGACACCACGCGTGCGGTCTTTGTGGGTGAGCCCACCGTGCTGGGACAGTCCGCGGGAGCGGGCACCGATACGGCAATGACCCTGGTAGATGGCTCATGGGTGCTGTACCACCGCACCACGGGTGAGCTGTGGATTCAGGGCGGTGACGGCCCGGTGGACACGGGTCTTGGCGGCGACGCCTTGCTGCAAGGCACGGCTTCCCTAGGTGCGGTGGCGTACCTGGCCGACGCCGAGGGCATGGTGGCGGTGACGCTGCGTACCGGCGAGGTGGAGCGCGTGGCCGAGGCCACCGGCACCCCGGCCACCCCGGTGGTGGTGGGCGGCGTGGCCTACGGGGCGTGGCTGACCACCACCGAGGGCACGCTGTGGTCCTCCACCGTAGGCACGGCGCCGCTGACGGTTCCCGCGGGAGCATTGGACGACGTGGTGGCCGTCTCCCCCGTGTTCCGCACCAACGGCGACCGCACCGTCCTGAGCGAGACCGGCGCGGGCCTGCTATGGATGGTTCCCTCCGGCACCCTCATTCCCACGGACGAGTGGGACCCGCTGGACGACGAGGACGAGCTTGAGGGCACCGTGGTGGTGGAGGACGTCCTGGAGCAGGAACCTCCCGTGGCCGTCAACGACGCGTTTGGCGTGCGGGCGGGCTCGCTCGTGGCGCTGCCCCTGCTACTCAACGACCACGATCCCAACAAGAAGGACGTGCTCACCATTGATGCCGGATCCCTGTCCGGCTTCTCCGACTCCGGCTTTGGCACGGTGAGCCTCGCGGATGACAACCAGCAGGCCGTGGTGCGCGTGGCCGGCGGGGAAGGCACCGCCACGTTCACCTATGCGGTGAGCGACGGCTACACGACATCGGAACCCGCCACCGTGACCCTCACGGTGGTGCCGGACGACGTCAACACCGCCCCCCTGTGGTGTGGCGTGGAGGAATGCACCCAGGTGTGGCCCACCCCGCAGATTGCACCCGGCGGCTTTGTGACCGTGCCCGTGCTCAACGGCTGGGTGGACCCCGAGGGCGACGTGTTTGCACTCACCGACGCGGTGGCGGACGACCCCACAGCCCCCATCACCGTGGTGCCCATGGCGGACGGTCGCGTGGCCATCCGCCACCTTGACCCCAACGGCTCCGAGGGCGTCATCACCCTCACCCTCACCGTGACCGATGCGTGGGGCGCCACCACCGAGGTGCCGCTTGAGCTGCGCGTCACGGCCGCCCCCGCGCTTGCCGTGGAACCCGTGGCGCTCACGGGCGTGATGAACGAGGCCCGCCACTTTGCCATTGCCGACTTTGTGTCCGGCGGCTCGGGCGCGTACCGCCTGGTGGATGCCGTGGCCTCCCCCGGTAGCGGCGACCTGGTGGTCACTCCCGTCGCCGCCAACGGCACGGTGCAGCTGTTGGCGCCCCGGGCGGGCGAGTTCTTGGCCACCTTCACCGTGGAGGACGTCTCCACCCTGGCCCAGCAGACCGCCACCGTGCGCCTCACCGTGTTTGAGGGCGGCCAGTCCATCTCGTTGCCGCCGCTGGTGGCCTTTGTGCGCGCCCATGAGGACGTGACTCTCGACGTGCTGGCCACCGCGCAAAACACCACGGGCCGCGTGCTCATGGTGAGCCAGGCCACCACCGCGGAAACCAACCTCAGCGTGAGCGTGGTGGATCAGACCTTTGTGCGCCTGTCCGGCACCACCGCCTCAGGCGAGCCGGGGCGCATCGGTGTGGCCGATGTCGTCGTCACCGACGGCGCGGGCACCTCCGCGGCCACCCAGATCACGGCCTTCCTACTGCCCGCCATGCAGGGAGTAAACCCCATCGCCGCCCCCGATTCCGTGGTGGTGCGTGCCGGGGCGCAGGTGGACGTGCCCGTGCTGGCCAACGACATCGGCCCCCGCGGGCAACGCCTCCAGCTGTTGGCCGACGTGGAAGGCTCGGGCGCCGACGGCGAGCTGGCCTTTGGCGCCGGCGCCACCGTGCGCTACCTCGCCCCCACGGTGCCGGGGGTGTACACCGTGAACTACACCGCCTACCTGGAGAGCAACCCGCAGCGCTTTGACGTGGGCACCCTCACGGTGACCGTGTTGGCGCCGGGGTCCAACCGGGCGCCGGAGCCCGTGGCGCTCACGGGACGCGTGTTGTCCGGCCAGGTGCTGGCCATCCCCTTCACCTCGGTGGGTGTGGACCCCGACGGTGACGACGTGTTCCTGGTGGACGTCACCCAGCCCGGAGCGGGCAAGGGTGCGGCATGGGTGGGGCCATCGGGCCGCACCATTTATTACCGCGCCCCCGCGGGCGAGGTGCCGGGCGGCCAGGTGAGCTTTGAGTATGAGGTGGCCGACGCAAACGGGGCTACCGCGAGCGCCGCCGTGCGCATTGGCATCATGCCCGCCGCCCAGGCCGATGTGGCGCCCGTGACGTTTGCGGACTACGTCCGCGCGCAGGTGGATTCCCCCTACCCGCTCACCGTGATGCCGCTGCTGAATGACCGTGACCCGTTGCGCAGCCCGCTGACGGTGGTGGACATCCGTCCCAACGCGCCCGAGGGCACCAGCGAGTATGACCGACTTGCCGCGCTGATTGATGAGGCGGGCACGGATCTGGCGGCGGGAGTGGTGTCCGTCACGGCGGGCGACACCCCCGGTGTGCATTCCTACGTGTACACGGTGCAATCCGAGTCCACCCTGTCCACCGCCGAAGGCCTTGTGGTGGTGGCCGTGGCCGAGGACCCCAGCCCCGACCACCTCACCGTCGCGGACACCACGGTGACCGCACGCACCCTCTCCGAGCTGGCCACGGGGGTGGACGTGGTGACGGGCAAGGTGCAGTGGGCCACGGGAGACCCCAGCACCCTGACCCTGAAGGTATGGGGCGATGCGGGCCAGGACTACACCGCCTCCGGGTGGAGCATCAGCGGCCCCGTTCCCACCGACCGCACCGTCATTCCGTTCTCGCTGTCCGGCACGGACTCCGCGGGCAACGAGGTGGTCACCTACGGCTTCCTGCGGATTCCGGCGTTTGACGACATGCGCGTGCAGCTGAAGGCCGGCGTGGAGCCCGTCCGGGTGGGCGAGGAGGAGTCCGAGTCCTTCTCCGTGGCCTCCATGGTGGATATCTCCCCGCTTGACACCCTGGAGGTGCGTAGCGAGGGTGACTTTGCGGTGCAGCGCGACAACTCCACGTGCACGCTCACGGGTAGCGACACGGTGACGTACACCGCGGGCCGCGAGGCGCCGTGGACGGACACGTGTTCCGTGGCGGTGCGCCTTGCGGGCCAGAGCGTCTGGTCCATCATCGCGGTGCCCATCACCATCATTCCCAAGGACCCTCAGGCCATCCTCAACCCCATGTCTCGCACCATCGCCCCGGCACAGTCGGAGACGGTGAGCATGGTGGCGGACATGATCACCTGGGAGGGTGGCCGCGCGGGCTCCACCAGCGACCTCAACCTGGTGGCGTCCTACTCCGGCACCGCCTTTGAGGTGACCCAGCAGGGCACCGAGGTGACCTTCCTGGCCCATGCCGATGCCAAGCCGGGCACGCGCGAGAACGTCACCGTGACATCGGCGGCGTACGGCGGGCTTACCGCCACCATCTCCCTGGTGGTGGGCGTGGCCGCACCCGACGCCCCCCGCGGCGCCACCTTCACGCAGCAATGCGACGTGAGCCGCGCCTCCACGTGTGCGCTCACCGTGGTGGGCGTGCACGGCGAATACGACCCCTTTGCGGGCGTGGTGGGCTCCGGCCTCACGCTCACGCGCGTGGGTGCAAACGGCACGGTGACGTGCCCCGTGGCCACCGTCACCCAGCTCTCCGAGAGTCAGGTAAGCGCCTCGTGGCCCGCGGGTGCCAAGCCCGCGGGTGGTGAATGCGTGGTGGACTTCACCGTGGCCGATGCTCAGGGCCGCACCGGGCAGGGGCAGCTCACCATCGATGTGGCCGGCTACCCCCAGCCGCCATCGTCGGTGGTCACGCGCGGGTACTCGGAGTCCACGGTGACGCTGCGCGTGGCGCTGGGGCGGGCCAGCGAGGCGCATCCCGCGCTGACAGGCGTGGCCATCTATGAGGGCGACGCGCTGGTCACCAGGGACTGCACCCCCGCGAACGGTGGCTCGTACGACTGTGTAATCTCCGGCCTTGTTGCCGGGGCAAAGCACGTGTACACCGCGCGTGCGGTGAACTCGGTGGGCGAATCCGAGGCCACCCAGCCGGTGGAGACGTGGGCCTATCAGGCACCCACGGCCACGTTCACCGCAGTGCCGGTGGCCGATGCCGGGGCCATCGCTCCCGGAAACACCACGGACGGCCGGGTCATCCTCACCGTCACCTCGAGTGACGACACCACCCAGCTCATGGTGGTAACCCCCGCAGGCACCACCTCGGTCCCTCGTACCTCCTCGCCGCAGGTGATCGAGAGGAACCTCCCCCTGGGTACCCAGCAGGTTTCCGTCACCCCCATCAACGAGGTAGGCCCGCCCATTTCCGGCGAGAGCAACAGCGGCTCCACCTCCCAGCAGACGGTGTTGGTGGTGGGGCGTCCCACGTTTGCCGCGGCGCCCACCGTTTCCGCTACCCGTGACGCCATCACCGTGTCAGGGGTGTCCCTCAACTCCGGTGGGGCGTTGGCCGGTGACGTGTCCTGGGTGGCATACGCGTGGGCCAAGGGATCCGCCGCACCCACATGCTCCGTGAACTCCACCGGCGTTGCCGCGGTGGCCGGTGGCGGCCTGGTGGAGGCGAGCGCCGTCCAGACGGGAAGCTCCGGCTCCGTGGTGCTGGGCAGCGCCGTGAGTCCGTACGTCGAGTACACGGTGGGGGTTTGTGGCGCCAACCGCAACGACGCCGTGCCGTTCTATTCGGTGGCCTCCGCCACGACGGATGTGTTCACGTGGGTGAAGCCCGATGCTCCCACCACCGGCACCACATACACCATCGCGACCACGGCCACCGTGGCGCCCAATGGTCGTACCTTCACGTACTCCCTGCAAAGCGGGCCCACCGTCACCAGTCCCGACCCCGAGTTTGTGGTCCTGTACTTCCAGGGCACCGGATCGACGGGGTCCGCCACCTTCCCGTACACGCAGGGCACGGTGCCCCAGGTGCAGGTGGCGCTGTGTGCCGCGGCCAACCACGACTATTGCTCGGACGCGACCCCCGTGACGCCCGCCACGGCCCCCACGGGCATGTCCGTCGAGTTCCCCCCGGTGTGCCGGGCAGACTCCGACGGCTACCCGCTTGTCAGCTACGTGACCATCTCCAACGGCGGCTTCCCCGGCGACGTTGTGGTGGACTACGTGGAGGACCACGAGGTGAGTGCCAGCACGGGCACCTATTGGTACCGGGTCACATGGCAGGGCCTGTACTCGAGCCTTGACACGCTGACCTACGACACCGGCTGTGCCATCGTGGTGCCGCCCGCCGATCCAGAACCCGACCCGGGAATAGGTGACGGCGACGGCTAACGCCGAAAGACCCCACCGATGACCCATCCGACTTGTAGCACACCCACCCGAGAGGACCGCCCATGACGATGACCACTGAGCAGGCCACGTGGTTTGCCGAGACCTTCTCCGTCTTGGCCGACAACGTGGAGCAGGCCATCCTTGGCAAGCGCCACGTCATTGAGCTGGTGCTGGCCACCGCCATCACCGGGGGGCATGTCCTCCTGGAGGACGTACCCGGCACCGGCAAGACCGCGCTGGCGCGTGCGCTGGCACAGACGGTGAAGGGAACATCGGCGCGCATCCAGTTCACGCCCGACCTCCTGCCGGGTGATGTGACGGGTGTGACCATCTTTGACCAGAAGCAGGGCGCCTTTGAGTTCCACGCCGGCCCCATCTTTGCCAACATTGTGCTGGCCGATGAGATCAACCGCGCCAGCCCCAAGACACAGTCGGCGCTGCTGGAGGTCATGGAAGAGGGCAACGTCACCGTGGACGGTGTGACCCGCCCCGTGGGCCGCCCCTTCCTGGTGATCGCCACCCAAAACCCCGTGGAACAGGCGGGTACGTACCGCCTTCCCGAGGCGCAGCTGGACCGCTTCATGATCAAGACGTCCATCGGCTACCCCGACGACGCCGCCACCCTGCGCATCCTGCAGGGCGCGGCGGGAGGCGCAACGGAGGTGCCCGCCATCGTGGCGCCCGATCAGTTGGTCACCATGACCGAGCTGGCCCGCACCGTGTACGTCAACCCCCTGGTTTCCGACTACATCATGCGTCTGGTGGCGGCCACTCGCCAGGCCACGGAGGCCCGCCTTGGTGTGTCCGTGCGTGGCGCCATCGCGCTGGCGCGCATGGTCACCACCTGGGCCGCCTCCCGGGGCCGCACCTATGTGACCCCCGACGATGTGCGCGACCTCGCGGTGCCCGCACTCTCCCACCGCATCATCCTGGAACCCGAGGCCGAGTTTGACGGTGTCACCACCGTGGAGGTCATCAACCAGGTGCTGCTTGACGTCCCCGCTCCCACCGAGAACGGCGCGGCCTAGGCGCCCACCCCAGCATCGTGACCGAACACACCCAAACCCGCACGTCGCATACCGCGACGTTCACCCGCGGTGCCACCGTCACCCGGTACGCCACCGAGCACACGGGCATGTCCGCGCGCGTCGATGCGGGGCGTCGGGCGGCAAATCAGGCCGTTCAGGCGCTCCGGCATGGCTGGGAGGCCGTTGCGGAGACGGTCAACCCCGCCGGGTGGCTGCTCCTGGCCATCGCGGCCGTGGGTGCCGTGGTGGGCGTGGCGTGGGGATGGACCGAGGCCTGGGTGGCGGCGGTGGGGGCGTTGCTGTTGCTCCTGCTGTGCATCCCCTTCCTGCTGGGACGGCACTCCTACGCCGTGGCGCTCCAGTTTGAGAAGGACCGCGTGGTGGCGGGCGCGGAAGTGGTGGCGGACCTGTCCATCTCCAATGTGGGCCACCGCGTGGCGCTACCCGCGGTGTTGGACATTCCCGTGGGTCAGGGCCTGGTGGAGACGCATCTGCCGCTGCTTCGCGCCCAAGGCCACCACCATGAGCAGTTGCGCGTTGCCGCGGCCAAGCGCGGCATCATCACGGTGGGCCCCATGACCATTGGTCGTGGCGACCCGCTGGGTGTGCTCAAGCGCGACCACACGTGGCCCGAGGTGCAGTACATCTACGTGCACCCCCAAACCGTGCCCCTGCCCACCACCTCCGCGGGCCTGCTGCGCGACCTTGAGGGCGCCACCACCAAGACCATCGTGGACTCGGACCTGTCCTTCCACGCGATCCGCGACTACGTTCCCGGTGACTCGTTCCGCCACGTGCACTGGAAGTCCACGGCTAAGCTTGGCACGTTGCAGGTGCGCCAGTACGAGGAGACGCGGCGCTCGCGCATTGCCGTGGCGCTAGACCTGGACTCCACCATGTACGCCACCGAGGACGAGTTTGAGATGGCGGTGTCCTGCGCCTCCTCCATTGGCGTGCAGGCGGCCCGCGATGGACGCGAACTGGTGGTCACCGCATCGGGCTCCGTGCCTCGCCACGCCCGTGGCTCCATGTTCTCCCTTCAGTCGCTTCCCACGCTCTCCCCGCGCGCGCTCCTGGACGGCATGAGCGGCCTGGAGTGGTCCGAGGACGTCATGGCGTTGGAGCAGGTGGCGCGCATGACCACCCAGGAGTCGCCGCAGCTGTCCATCGTGTTCCTGGTGACGGGCTCGCAGGTGGACCTGGCGCATCTGCGCCGCGCCGCTATCTCCTTCCCCTCCGACGTCTCCGTGTTTGCCGTGCGGTGTGCAGCCGGTTCCGAGCCCACCGTGCGCACCGCGCGTGAGCTGACGCTCCTCACCGTGGGCATGCTCCACGACCTGGGTCACATGATGCTGAGGGGGTTGTAGTGGCCGCGCGTTCCGTGGACGTCCCGCTCACCGCCCGCCAGATGGCATGGGGGGCGGGCACGCTTGCCGTCATCGCGGCTCTTGCCACGCTGTCCGCATGGCCGCTCTACGACACACCCCGGTTGGCCATCGTGGCTCTTGCCGGAGTGCTGGTGGGCGCAAGCCCCGTGGTGCTGGGCTGGGCACTGAAATGGAAGTGGTGGCTGAGCGCACCCCTGGTGGTGGTGGCGTATGCGCTGACCGTGGTGGCGGTGGCCATCCCCTCCGCGATGGGCTCCCCCACCCGCTGGCTGCGGGGCATGGGCGAGGGCATCACCGGCATTGTCCTGGGATGGAAGCGTCTGCTCACCATCGCGCTGCCTGCGGAGACCTACCAGGGCGTCATGGTGCCCTTCTACGTGGTGATGGTGGCCGGCACCGCGGTGGCGGTGGCGCTCATGTTGCACGGCAAGCGCTTTGCCCCCTTTGCGGTGGTGCCGATGCTGGCCATGGTGACCTTTGGCGCCATCTTTGGCAGTGGCGAGGTGGGCACCGAGGCGCATGTGGGGGCGTTGCGGGTACCCGCCGCGCTGCACGTGGCCGTGGGTGCGGGTGCCGTGGTGGTGCTGGTGGTGTGGCTGCTGGGTGGCGCGCGCATTGCGCGTGCGGACGCGTTGCGCCGTGCGCGTGGGGTGGGTGGCGGCGTGAGTGCCACCGGCGGCTCGCTGGGTTTTGCGGTGCGTCGCCAGGCCATGGGGGCCGCGCTGGTGGCCGTCACCGTGGTGGGGGCGTTGGCCCTTGCGCCCGTGGCCACCGCGCTCGGCCCGCGCGATGTACCGCGCAACGAGGTAGATCCGCTGCTGGTGTTGCGTCAGCAGACCAGCCCCCTGTCCGCATACCGCGCCTGGTTCACCGTGGATTCCTTTGACGCGGAGTTGTTCCGTGTGGAGGGTGCGCGGGACGTGGACCGCATCCGTCTTGCCACGCTGAACGGCTATGACGGCCAGACCTATCACGTCTCCGGTGACGAGGGCGACCTACAGTTTGCGCGTGAGCCGCGCGAGCAGCCCGCCCAGGTGACCGTGACCATTGGCGACGCGTACACCGGGGTATGGGTTCCCCTTGCCAGCGTGGCGGGCGGCTCGCCGGTGTTCTCCGGGCCGCGGGGGGAGGCGCTGCGCAACGCGTACTACGCGTCCACCACGTTGGACGCGGGCGTGGTGGTGTTTGCCGGTGACGCCCCGCAGGGCCTGCGCAGCGGCGACGCCATCTCCTTTGCCGCCGCCCCCTCACCCTCCCTTGACCACCTGGAGCGGGCATCGGGCGCCGACCCCCTGATTGCCGCGGAGGACTACCCCGCGCTGGCCGCCTGGGTGGACTATCAAAACCTGGGCCGCTCGGGTGCGGACGTCATTGAGCTGGTGAACCGCCTGCGGGAACGCGGCTACCTGTCGCATTCCACGCGGGACAACGCCGCGGCGCGCGACTGGGTGAGCGACCTCACGTCGCGCTCCTCCTACGTCTTCCTGGGTAACCGCCCCGGACATTCCGGTGCCCGCATCGACGAGTTGTTCACCACGCTGCTGGACCAGGAGCGCCGTGCGGGCGTGTCCCCCACCCCCGCCCAGTTGGTGTCCGGCGTGGGCGACGACGAGCAGTTTGCCACCGCCGCCGCGCTCGTGGCCCAGTACCTGGGCTTCCCCTCGCGGGTGGTGGTGGGAGTGCGCGTGGGTACGGCCGATGCCGCCGACGGTGTACCCGCGTGTGCCGAGTCCTGCACCGGGGCCAACGTGACGGCGTGGGCGGAGGTGCGCGACTCGTCGGGCACGTGGTATCCACTGGACGCGACCGCCCAGTTTGCCACCATCCCCGACCTGTTGCAGGAGGGCCAAGACCCACCACGCAACCCCACGGAACCCGAGCAGGTCGAGGCGGACGTCATTGAGCCGCCGTCCTCCGTCTCCGAGACCACCGCCACCTCGGATCCCGTGGACCCCGAGCCCGAGCCGTGGAGCTCGCGCGTGCTGCCCTACCTGCTTGCCGGCGCCACCGTGGGGCTGGGTGCGCTGTTGGCGTTGGTGCCGTTCATGGTGCTCCCGCTGGCCAAGGCCAGTCGGCGTCGCCGCCGTCGCCGCGCCACCCAACCTGAGGTGCGCATGGTGGGGGCCTGGGAGGAGCTGGTGGACCGGTACGTGGACCTGGGCTTTGACATTCCCCGCGGACTCACCCGTGCCGAGGTCTCCGATGTGTTGGAGCGCCCCCAGGCCAGTACGGTTGCCGTGCTGGTGGACCAGGCCGTCTTTGCCGAGCACCCGCCCACACCCGAGTGGGGCGATGAGGTGTGGAGCATTGTGGACAACGAAGTGCGCGAGGTGACCGCGGCCGCGCCGCGGATGCGTCGCCTCCGCGCTCGCTTTACCCCCGCATCGTTGCGGGCTCGGCTACGCCGAGACTCACGTCAGGCGTCTGCGACGCTACGAAGGAAGGACCGTCATGGGTAATTCATCTGGAGATTCCGGGTCGCTGATTGCCGGGGTGCTGATAGGCGTGGCGCCGATCGTCTTCTGGATCGCCTGGTATGTGTGGATTGGCGTCGCGCTAGGCAAGGTGTTTGTCAAGCTGGGCTCGCAGAAGTGGAAGGCCTGGGTCCCGATTGTCAACGTGATGGAGATCTTCCGTCTGGGTGGGCAGAGTGTGGGGCTGTGGTTCCTGTACCTGGTGCCCATCGCACAGTTCTACGCCTTGTATGTGCACTTCCTGGCGTCCGGCCGTATCAGTCAGCTTTTTGGCAAGTCTCAGGGCTTTGGGGTGCTGGGCATATTGCTCCCACCCGTGTGGGCCACGATTCTTGCGGGCGCCCCTGCTCCCGCAACCTCGCAGTTGAGCCAGCGCATGGGCCCCGTGCCCACGCCCAACCGGCTTGCCGCCCCCAGTGGCACGCCCCTGGGCACCACCCCTCCCCCGCCGCCGGGTGCACGTCCCGAGGGCGCACCCGCACCCTACGCGGTGGCGCCCACGCCGCCGGCTCCTCCCGCGGTGGGTCCCGGCGCTCCTCCCGCTCCCCCCGCGCCCCCGGCCGTGGGGCTAAGCGCGGTACCCGTGCCTGCTCCCGTGGCGGCACCCGCACCTCCCGCGCCTCCGGCTCCGCCTGCGTCGGCTGTGCCCACGCCTCCGGCACCTCCCGCGCCCCCTGCCCCGGCGGCTCCCGTCGCGGCCTCCGCGCCTCCGGCTCCCCCGGCACCTCCGGCTCCGGCTGTTCCCACTCCTCCGGCTCCCCCGGCACCTCCGGCCCCACCCGCCCCTGCGGTGGATGCGGGCGACGCGGAAGCCGCCGCGACATCGGACGCGATCCGGGTGCACAACCCCTGGGCTCCCAGCGAGGAGGAGGCCTCCGCTCCCGCCAAGCCCACGCGTCACGCCGCGGAGATCACCGCTCCCCCCGTCACTGCCAGCACGCCCGTGGTTGCGGCCGACGCCGCTCAGCCCGCGTTCGTAGACGAGGACGAGGACGAAGACGGCGAGACCGTGGTGGTGGACCGCCGCCCGGTGATCACGTGGTCTCTTGTGGTGGAGGACGGCCCCACGCTGCGCATCAGCGAGGACCACGTCCTGCTGGGTCGCAAGCCCGCATCCACCGCATCGGACACGCAGGCGCTGGCCATTCCGGACACCACGCGCACGCTTTCCAAGGTGCACGCGCGCCTGGATCTGGATGACGGCACGTGGTTCATCACGGACCTGAACTCCACCAACGGCGTAGTGGTGCGCGCGGAAGATGGCACCGAGACCGAGGTGGAGTCTGGCGTACGCGTAGCCATCACCGGCACCTTTGTGTTGGGCAAGGTGGCCATGTCCCTCACTCACGAGGCTTAGGCCTCCCTGCACGTTCACGAAGAAAGGCTTTGCGATGGAACCACAGCGCAGTGGTGGCACACACCCACTCCAGATCATTGGTGGCATCGTCCTCATTGTGGGTTTCGCAGTCTGGTTTCTCACGGACGACGATGTCATTGCACCGGGCCTCGTCACCATAGCGATTGGGTTCGTGATCCTGGGGATTGGTTCCCTCATGCGCAACGCACGGGACAACGCGGCGAACGCGGCGTTCGTGGAACACGCACGGGCTCAGCACCTCGCAGGAGCTCAGGTGCAACCCGCGCCTGCCGCGCACACGTCACCGGAACCTCAGGAATCTGCGTCGGTGGAATCTGCACCCGATGACGGGCTCTACAACGCCGCACTCGCGGTTGCGGACCCACAGACGTCGGGAGCCGAGTTGGCCGACATTGCCGGTCGGTTCCCCTCGCTCTGGCCACATGTGCGCCGTCACCCTCATGTCTATCCCGAGTTGCTGGCGTGGATGGATTCCTTCCCCTCAGACCCGGGTTCACTCGCGGGCTCGGATTCGTCGTCATAACCCCAGGAACACCCCATGGCTAAGGATCACAAGTACCACGCCTCCCACCTGGAGGCAGACACCGGTCTCTCTGTTGACACGGCACGGGACCTCGTCCTGCAGCTCACCCAGCACAAGAGCAGGGTGCGCTTTGAGGGGCGCGAGCGTGACACCCTTCACCTCACGGTACGCAACCTGTTGGGTGAAACCATGTTGCAGTTTTCGGTGACCGTCACCGCCAAGGGTCTACGTACCCGCGTGGAGACAGCCATTGAGGGCTACATCACCTCGCAGACCACCGTGCTCATCATGGTGCCCGTGGGCCCCAAGGTCATGGAGGGCTACAAGGAGTACCGCAAGTTCATTTCCAGCCTGGGCGCCGCGTTTCAAGCGATGGATCCCACCACCGTCTACGCCGTGGTTGAACGAGAAGGCGACGTTGGCATTGCCACCGCGTCCAATTCCAGTTCACACCCCGTAGCTGCCGCACCTTCGGCACCTGCCGCACCTCCGGCTCCTTCGGCTCCTTCGGCTCCTTCGGCTCCTTCGGCTCCTCCGGCACCTTCGGCACCTGCCGCACCTCCGGCTCCTCCGGCACCTGCCGCACCTGCCGCTCCTGCCGCACCTCCGGCGCTCGGTGCGGCCGCCCTTAACTTGCCTACACCCGCCTCGCCACCCGTTCCCCTGCCCGCACCCCAGGCCGCACCCGCGACGAGCCTTACGGCAGCCGAGGCGACGCGGTTAGCGCTGGACCCCCACACGTCTGTGGAGGTTCTGCGGGAGATTGCTCAGGCTCACCCGTCGCTTCGCTTCTACGTCGACTCTCACCCCGCCATGGCGTCGACACAGGCGGAGCCAGTGCCACCGCCGGCGCCCGAGGCGCCTCCCGCGCCTCCCGCGCCTCCCGCGCCTCCCGCGCCCGAGGCTCCCCCCGCGCCTCCCGCGCCTCCCGCGCCTCCCGCGCCTCCCGCGCCCGAGGCTCCCCAGGCACCCGAGGCTCCGTCGATCTCACTTGCGGGCTCGCCGTACGCCGCACCGGGCGGCCCGGGGCTCCCCGCCACACCGCCGGCACCCGCGGCACCCGCGGTGCCCACCATCGCGGCACCTCCGGTGACACCCGCCGAGGTGATGCCCGCCGTCCCTACGCCCGCTCCCGTGGTCTCACCCTCCATCTCCTCCACCGGGCAGTGGGCGCCACCCCCAGAGCCGCGGCGTCCGGAACCGGTCACACCCAAGCCGGTGTCCGCACCAGAGCCAACGCCGGTGACCACCGCATCGGGCGCCTCCGTGGCCCCCGTGAACTCCGTGGCTCCCGCGAGCACCGTGCCTCCCCACACCTCGGACGTGCCGGTGGTTCCTGCCTCTCCCGTCCCCTCCACGCCGGCTACCGCCATGCCGCTCACTCCCCCCGTCGAGGTAGACGAGGAGGACGAGGTGACCGTGGTGGTGCACCGGCGCCGTCCGCCGCAGTGGCGGTTGGTGCTGGAGGATGGCACGTCCTTGCCGCTGGACGGCAACCGCGTGTTGGTGGGGCGCAAACCGTCCAGCTCGGACCCGGACACGGTTGCGTTGCCCATTCCCGATTCCACCATGACGCTGTCCAAAATCCACGCCCTCCTGGAGCGCGTGGACGATCACTGGACCATCACCGACCTGGGCTCCACCAACGGCGTCATGCTGATCCAAGCCGACGGCGCCGAGCTCTACCTGAGCCCCGGCACCGCCGCACCCCTCACCAGCCGCTTTGTCTTGGGCAAGGTGACCGTCTCGCTCTACCAGGAGGACTGACCCGTGCCCCTACTCCACTTCTCCGGCATCGGCCTCGCCGTGGGCGCCCGTAGCGACACCGGCATGCGCCGCGCGGGCAACGAAGACTCCTTTACCGCCGCCGGGCCCGCCTTTGTGGTGGCCGATGGCATGGGTGGCTACGAGCACGGCGACCGGGCCAGCGCGGCCGTGGTGGGCGCGTTTGAGGACCGCTTGCGCGACGCCCCGCTCGCCTCGTTTGACGCCATCCAGGACGCGCTCCTTGACGCCGATGACCGGGTGGCCGTGGTCTCCGCTGGCACCTCGCGTGGGGCGGGTTCCACCGCCACCGGCATTGCGCTTGTGGCCCACGAGCGGACCCCATATTGGCTGGTATTCAATGTGGGAGATTCCCGGGTCTACCGCCTCAGCGGCGGTGAGCTGCGGCAGGTGACCAAGGATCACTCGCTGGGACGCGAGCTGGTGGACGCGGGCCAGTTGGACCCCGCAGACCTGCCCACCTTTAAGGATCGCAACGTGATCACGCGTGCCATTGGCGCCATGGACTCGCTGGCGGACTCGCTGCTGGTTCCCGTGCAGGTGGGCGACCGCTTCTTGCTGTGCTCCGACGGGCTTCACGGTGAGGTGCCCGATGCCCAGCTAACAACTGCGCTGACCGGCACGGATTCCGTGGAGACGATCGCGGCCGGTCTGGTAGACGCGGCCAACGCCGCGGGCGGCCGCGACAACATCACCGTGGTGGTGGTGGAGGTAACGTCCGTGGATGTGGGTGAGGACTGGGAGCGTGCCGTGGATGCCACCACCGACGACGACCACGACGACACCCAGGAGGTGTAACGCATGGCGGTGGACGACGAGGACGAGCGCACCATAGTGGTGGCCCGTTCCGCCGACGAGGGTGATGACGGTGACCACACGGTGATGGTGGCGCGTGCGTCCGGTGAGGACGAGGCGGAGGCCGAAGACCACACGGTGATCGTGGCCCGTGGGTCCGGTGACACCGACGACGGCGACCACACCGTGGTCGTGGCCCGTGGGTCCGGTGACGCCGACGACGGCGACCACACCGTGGTCGTGGCCCGTGGGTCCGGTGACGCCGACGACGGTGACCACACGGTGGTGGTGGCCCGTGCCTCGGAGGACAGCGACCACACCGTGGTGGTGGGACGCAGTCAGAAGAAGGCGTCCGAGCCCTCATTGACCCTGCCCGCGACTTCCAAGCGCCGTCGCGGCATCGCACCGCCCCCCGTGGTTGACGGCTTTGCACCCCCCGCCGTGGATGCGATGGGGCCCGGCGCGGTGGTGGCCTACACCCCGCGCGCCATCACGGAGTCCCCCACGGCATCGGTACCTACCACGGGCGCGGGCCCCACGCGCGACCTCAGCACCCCGCTACCGTCCGTGGCCGCGCACGGCTACCGCAATGCCCAGCGTGCCTGGTGGGGCTTTTGGGTCTCGCTCGTGGGAGCTGCGGCGGGGGTGGGCCTCATCGTGTGGGGCATCATGCGCCTGGCCAGCTAGGCCCAGAAACACATCGGCCCCAGCCTCGTTGCCGAGGCCGGGGCCGACGCATAGACAACCCTTGCGCTACTCGCGCGGGAAGTTGAACTCCTCCAGGCGCACGGCCTCGCCGGTGCCCTCGGAGAACAGCTCGCCATCCCACTCCTCGTACCCAAAGGTGGGGAACAGGTTGGCCTTGGCCTCCTCGGTGGGCTCTACCGTGACGGTACGGTACGGCGCAAGGCCGGTACCGGCAGGGATGAGCTTGCCCAGGATGACGTTCTCCTTGAGACCCAGCAGCGGGTCGGACTTGCCGGACAGCGCAGCCTCGGTGAGCACGCGCGTGGTCTCCTGGAAGGAGGCCGCCGAGAGCCAGGACTCCGTGGCCAGCGAGGCCTTGGTGATGCCCATGAGCTCCGGACGGGCCGAGGCGGGCTTGCCACCGGCGGTCACCGTCTCGCGGTTGGCGGTCTCAAAGCGCGACCGCTCCACCAGCTCACCCGGAAGCAGCGTGGTGTCACCCGAGTCAAGCACGGTCACGCGACGCAGCATCTGCCGCACGATGACCTCAATGTGCTTGTCGTGGATCTCCACACCCTGCGAGCGGTACACGTTCTGCACCTCGTCCACCAGGTGCTTCTGCGTCTGACGCGGACCAAGGATGCGCAACACATTCTTGGGGTCCACGGCACCGGCAACAAGCTGCTGGCCCACCTCCACGTGATCGCCATCCTGAACCAGCAGGCGCGAACGCTTGGTGACGGGGTACTCGATGACCTCATCGCCGTTGTCGGGCGTGATGACAAGGCGGCGCGTGGCCTCCGAGTCATCCACCGTCAGGCGACCGGCAACCTCCGCAATCGGGGCCTCACCCTTGGGGGTACGGGCCTCGAAGAGCTCCTGCACACGGGGAAGACCCTGCGTGATGTCGTCGGCCGAGGCCACACCACCGGTGTGGAAGGTACGCATGGTCAGCTGGGTTCCCGGCTCACCGATGGACTGGGCGGCAATGATGCCCACGGCCTCGCCGATGTCCACCAGCTCGCGGGTGGCGAGCGAACGGCCGTAGCACCGGGCACAGGTACCCACCGCGGACTCACAGGTGAGCACGGAGCGCACCTTGATCTCCGTGATGCCGGCCTTGATGAACGCGTCCAGGAGGACGTCGCCCACGTCGGCACCGGTCTTGCCCACCACGTTGCCCTTGGCGTCCACCACATCGGTGGCAAGCGTACGGGCAAACACGGAGGTGGCCACACGCTCGTGCTCCACCAGCGCACCGGTGGAGTCCTCCACGGCAATGGGCATGGTCAGACCACGCTCGGTGCCACAGTCGAGCTCGCGCACAATCACGTCCTGCGAGACGTCCACCAGACGACGCGTGAGGTACCCGGAGTCGGCGGTCCGCAGCGCGGTGTCCGCCAGACCCTTACGGGCGCCGTGCGTCGCAATGAAGTACTCGAGCACCGAGAGGCCCTCGCGGTAGTTGGACTTGATGGGGCGGGGGATGATCTCGCCCTTCGGGTTGGACACCAGACCACGCATACCCGCAATCTGACGTACCTGCATCCAGTTACCACGCGCCCCGGAGCCCACCATGGTGTGCACCGTGTTGTGCTTGGGGAAGGAGCGACGCATCTCGGCGTCCACCTCGTTGGTGGCACGGGTCCAGATCTCAATGAGCTCCTGACGGCGCTCGGGGTTGGTCATGAGACCCATGTCGTAGTTGTCCTGAACCTTCTCGGCCTCGGCCTCGTAGCGGTCCAGAATCTCCTTCTTGCCGGCCGGGGTGGCCACATCGGAGATGGCAATGGTGACGCCCGAACGGGTGGCCCAGTGGAAGCCCGCGGCCTTGAGCGCGTCAAGCGAGGCGGCAACCTCCACCTTCTCGTACCGCTCCGCAAGGGTGTTGACGATGTCCGCCAGCACCTTCTTGTCCACGTTCCCGTTGATGTACGGGAAGGACCACGGGAGCAGCCCGTTGAACAGCGCGCGACCCAGCGTGGTGGTGAGCGTGACGGTGTCACCCTCCACCCAGCCCTCAGGTGCCTGCCAATCCACCGGCGGGATGGTGCCGGCGTCCAGACGGATGGTCACCTCGGAGCCCAGCTCGATGGCCCCCGCGTCGAACGCCATGATGGCCTCCGCCTCGGTGGCAAACGCCTGGCCCTCGCCCTTGGCACCTTCCTTGAGCAGCGTCAGGTGGTACAGACCAATGATCATGTCCTGCGAGGGCATGGTCACCGGGCGGCCGTCCGACGGCTTGAGGATGTTGTTGCTGGAGAGCATGAGGACGCGGGCCTCGGCCTGCGCCTCCGCGCTCAGGGGCAGGTGAACCGCCATCTGGTCGCCGTCAAAGTCGGCGTTGAATGCGGCACACACCAGCGGGTGCAGGTGGATGGCCTTGCCCTCCACCAGCTGCGGCTCAAAGGCCTGAATACCCAGACGGTGCAGGGTGGGGGCGCGGTTCAGCAGCACGGGGTGCTCGCGGATGACCTCTTCAAGGACATCCCACACCTCGCCACGGCTACGCTCCACCATCCGCTTGGCGGACTTGATGTTCTGGGCGTGGTTCAACTCCACCAGACGCTTCATGACAAAGGGCTTGAACAGCTCCAACGCCATCTGCTTGGGCAGACCACACTGGTGCAGCTTGAGCTGCGGACCCACCACGATGACCGAACGGCCCGAGTAGTCCACGCGCTTACCCAGCAGGTTCTGACGGAAACGACCCTGCTTACCCTTGAGCATGTCCGAGATGGACTTGAGGGGGCGGTTGCCGGGGCCCGTGACGGGACGGCCACGACGGCCGTTGTCGAACAGCGCGTCCACGGCCTCCTGCAGCATGCGCTTCTCGTTGTTCACGATGATCTCGGGGGCACCGAGGTCCAGCAGGCGCTTGAGGCGGTTGTTGCGGTTGATGACACGGCGGTACAGGTCGTTGAGGTCGGAGGTCGCAAAGCGGCCACCGTCCAGCTGCACCATGGGGCGCAGGTCCGGGGGGATCACCGGAACGGCGTCCAACACCATGCCCGTGGGGCTGTTGTTGGTGGCAATGAACGCGTTGACCACCTTGAGACGCTTGAGGGCACGCGTCTTGCGCTGGCCCTTACCGGTCGCAATGGTCTCGCGCAGCTTCTCCGCCTCGCCCACCAGGTCAAAGGTCTGCAGGCGCTTCTGAATGGCCTCCGCGCCCATGGAACCCTTGAAGTAGGAGCCGTAGCGGCGAGCCATCTCGCGGTAGAGCATCTCATCGCCCTCAAGGTCCTGCACCTTCAGGCCGGCAAAGCGGTCAAACACCGCGTCCAGACGCTCAATCTCCGCGTCGGCACGCTTGCGGATGTTGGCCATCTCGCGCTCGGCACCGTCGCGCACCTTGCGGCGCACATCGGCCTTGGCACCCTCGGCCTCCAGCTCCGCAAGGTCCTTCTCCACCTTGGCCATGCGGGAGTTGATCTCCACATCGCGCTGGTTGGCAATCTGCTTCTTCTCCACCTCCAGCTCGTTGCGCAGCTGCGGCAGGTCCTCGTGACGGCCCTCGTCGTCCACCTCGGTCACCATGTAGGCGGCAAAGTAGATGACCTTCTCCAGGTCCTTGGGGGCCAGGTCAAGCAGGTAGCCAAGACGCGACGGCACGCCCTTGAAGTACCAGATGTGAGTGACGGGCGCGGCCAACTCAATGTGACCCATGCGCTCGCGACGCACCTTGGAGCGCGTCACCTCCACACCACAGCGCTCACAGACGATGCCGCGGTAGCGGACACGCTTGTACTTACCGCAACCGCACTCCCAGTCGCGAGTAGGTCCAAAGATCTTCTCGCAGAACAAGCCGTCCTTTTCCGGCTTGAGGGTGCGGTAGTTGATGGTCTCGGGCTTCTTCACCTCGCCGTGGGACCACTCGCGGATCTCTTCCGCGGTGGCAAGGCCGATGCGCAGCTCAGCGAACTCGTTGACGTCAAGCATTCGTGACAATCCTCTTCTTGGAAATCGCTAGATCAGATCTCGTCGACGCTCGAGGCATCGGGGCGGCTGGACAGGGAGATACCCAGGGACTCGGCGGCGACGTACGCGTCGTCTTCGGTCTCCTTCATCTCCACGATGTGGCCGTCGGCATTCACGACTTCCACGTTGAGGCACAGCGACTGCATCTCCTTCATGAGCACGCGGAAGGACTCCGGCAGGCCCGGCTCGGGGATGTTCTGGCCCTTGACAATCGCCTCGTAGACCTTCACACGGCCCAGGACGTCGTCGGACTTGATGGTGAGCAGCTCCTGCAGGGCGTAGGCGGCGCCATAGGCCTCAAGGGCCCACACCTCCATCTCACCAAAGCGCTGACCACCAAACTGCGCCTTACCACCCAGCGGCTGCTGCGTGATCATCGAGTACGGACCCGTGGAACGCGCGTGGATCTTGTCGTCCACCAGGTGGTGCAGCTTGAGGATGTACTTGTACCCCACCGCGATGGGCTCGGGGAAGGGCTCACCGGTACGGCCGTCAAACAGCACGGTCTTGCCGGTGGCATCCATCAGGCGGTCGCCGTCACGGTTGGGCAGCGTCACCGAGCGCAGGCCGTCAAGGGCCGCCTCGTCAATGCCGTCAAACACCGGGGTGGCAACGGGCGTACCCGGGGCGGCCTTGAGCGCGCCGGCGGGGACGTGCTCCACCCACTCGCCCTTGGCATCGGTCGCGTCCCAACCCTGCTTGGCCACCCAGCCCAGGTGCGTCTCCAGCACCTGACCCACGTTCATACGGCCAGGCACACCCAGCGGGTTCAGGATGACGTCCACCGGGGTACCGTCCGCAAGGAACGGCATGTCCTCCACGGGCAGGATCGTCGAGATGACGCCCTTGTTGCCGTGGCGGCCGGCCAGCTTGTCGCCTTCCTGAATCTTGCGGCGCTGCGCAATGTAGACGCGCACCAGCTGGTTCACGCCGGCGGGCAGGTCGTCGCCATCCTCGGCGGAGAACACGCGCACGCCGATGACGGTGCCGGACTCACCGTGAGGCACCTTGAGCGAGGTGTCACGCACCTCACGCGCCTTCTCGCCAAAGATGGCACGCAGCAGGCGCTCCTCGGGGGTCAGCTCGGTTTCACCCTTGGGGGTCACCTTGCCCACCAGGATGTCGCCCGCCTGCACCTCGGCGCCAATGCGGATGATGCCGCGCTCGTCGAGGTCGGCGAGCACCTCCTCCGACGCGTTGGGGATGTCGCGGGTGATCTCCTCGGGACCCAGCTTGGTGTCGCGGGCGTCCACCTCGTGCTCCTCGATGTGAATCGAGGAGAGGGTGTCTTCCTGCACCAGGCGCTGCGACAGGATGATCGCGTCCTCGTAGTTGTGACCCTCCCAGCACATGAACGCCACCAGGAGGTTCTTGCCCAGGGCGAGGTCGCCGTCCTCGGTGGCGGGGCCATCGGCAATCACCGAGCCCACCTCGAGGCGGGCACCCTCGTCCACCACCACACGCTGGTTGTAGCTGGTGCCCTGGTTGGAGCGCTCAAACTTGGCGATGCGGTAGGAACCCGTGGTGCCATCGTCGTTGGCCACGGTCACCAGGTCGGAGGAGACCTCGGTCACCACGCCGGCCTTGGTGGCCACCACCACGTCACCGGCGTCGATCGCCGCGCGGCGCTCCATGCCGGTACCCACCAGCGGCTTCTCCGAGCGCACCAGCGGCACGGCCTGACGCTGCATGTTGGCGCCCATGAGCGCGCGGTTGGCGTCGTCGTGCTCCAGGAACGGGATCAGGGCCGTGGCCACCGACACCATCTGGCGGGGCGAGACGTCCATGTAGTCCACGGCGCCGGGGGCCACAAAGTCAATCTCTCCACCCTTGGTGCGCACCAGGACGCGGGCGTCCACGAACGCTCCGGAGGCGTTGAGCTCGGCGTTGGCCTGGGCAATGACAAAGTGGTCCTCGTCATCCGCGGTCAGGTAGTCAATCTGGTCCGTGACGGTGCCGCCCACCACCTTGCGGTAGGGGGTCTCCACAAAGCCCAGCGGGTTGATGCGACCAAAGGACGCGAGCGAACCGATCAGACCGATGTTGGGGCCTTCAGGGGTCTCGATGGGGCACATGCGGCCGTAGTGCGAGGGGTGCACGTCGCGCACCTCCATGCCGGCGCGGTCACGCGACAGACCACCGGGGCCCAGCGCCGAGAGGCGGCGCTTGTGGGTCAGACCCGCGAGCGGGTTGTTCTGGTCCATGAACTGCGACAGCTGCGAGGTGCCAAAGAACTCGCGGATCGCGGCCACCACGGGACGCGTGTTGATGAGCGTCTGCGGCGTGATCGCCTCCACGTCCTGCGTGGTCATGCGCTCACGCACCACGCGCTCCATGCGGGACAGGCCCGTACGGATCTGGTTCTGGATCAGCTCACCCACGGCGCGGATGCGACGGTTGCCAAAGTGGTCAATGTCGTCGGTCTCCACCAGCACATCGGCACCGGTGGGCGAGACGAGCGTGGTGTGCCCGGCGTGCGCGGCGGCAATGTACTTGATGGTGGCGACGATGTCGTCAAGACCCAGCACGGAGTCGCCAAGCGCCTTGTCAAGGCCCAGCTTCTTGTTGAGCTTGAAGCGGCCCACCTTGGCAAGGTCGTAGCGCTTGGGGTTGAAGTAGAAGTTGTCCAGCAGGTTCTGGCCGGCCTCCACCGTGGGGGGCTCGCCCGGACGCAGCTTGCGGTACAGGTCCACCAGCGCGTCTTCCTGGGTGTGGACGGTGTCCTTCTCCAGGGTCTCCAGCACGGACGGGAAGTCCTTGAACTCGGTGGCAATCTGCTCGTCGCTCAGGCCCAGCGCCTTGAGGAACAAGGTGACGGACTGCTTGCGCTTGCGGTCCACACGCACGCCCACGGAGTCGCGCTTGTCAATCTCAAACTCGAGCCAGGCGCCACGCGAGGGAATCACCTTGGCGGTGAAGATGTCCTTGTCCGAGGTCTTGTCCGGGGTGGACTCAAAGTAGACGCCGGGCGAACGCACCAGCTGCGACACCACCACACGCTCGGTGCCGTTGATGATGAACGTGCCGCGGGGGCTCATGAGCGGGAAGTCGCCCATGAACACCGTCTGCGACTTGATCTCGCCCGTGGTGTTGTTCATGAACTCGGCGGTGACAAACAGCTGCGCGGAGTAGGTGAAGTCCTTCTCCTTGCACTCCTCGGGGGTGTGCCGCGGCTCTTCAAAGTAGGGGTCCGAGAAGCTGAGGGACATGGTCTGCCCAAAGTCCTCGATGGGGGAGATCTCCTCAAAGATCTCCTGCAGGCCCGCAACCTCGGGCACGTCGTTGCGGCCGGCCTTCTTGGCGGCGGCAACGCGAGCCTTCCACACGTCGTTGCCAAGGAGCCAGTCAAAGGACTCCGTCTGCAGGCCGATGAGGTTGGGTACCTCAACCGGCTCTGCGACCTTGGCAAAGGAGACGCGAGAGGATGCGGAGCTAGGGGTGGTGGCGTGAGCGGTGCGCGAAGCAGCCAAGGGGGGTCCTTCCCGAGACGTGGTGTGCGTTCCCGCGTTGCCTGTACCGCGGCTCCACCGGACCCTGGGGCGATTCCGTGATGACACGGGCGCACGCCAGGTAGGCATATGAGGGCAGGGCTAAAGACAGCGCAACTACCCAATGTAGCCGCACTCCTTGCATGCGTCAAGGGGCGCAGATACTACGCCGCTCGCGTTCCTTTGGCTAGCACCTCGCCGCCACCCGGGCTACAAGGCACCTCCACGCGTGCGGCTCGCGCCGTACTCGGTGTCCCGATGCTACTCCTCCTGGGTGACAAAGCGCGGCACCGCGGCCGCAAGGCGCTCCACCAACGCCAGGCGCGCGCTCAGATCCTCATGCTCGCGCGTCGCGTCGTCCCACAACACCACCCGGTCCCCGTCCAGGTGAAACGCCACATGATCGGTGGCGGCCACCTCGTTGAGCACCTGCACCACGGCGGGGGTGAGCAACGCATGCGCCACGCGCGCCGACTCCGCTCGCACCCGCCACGCCGAGTTGAACTCCATGGACTCCACATCCACGTCCATGCCCGCCCAGGCCGTGAGCATGGTGCTCAGTGGCCCCTCGCGCACAATGTCCACCACCGGCAGGCGTCCGGGCACCGTGGCCCACGCCACCCGCGCGGCAAACGCGCGCAGCACGGGCCAGCGTCCCCGGTCCCCCTCCAGGTACGCGACACCGCTTGCCGTGCCCCACGCGGAGAGTCCCGTGGCCGTAGGCGAGGCCACCAGGCGCGCCACCCCCGCGAACGGCCGTCTGCTCCACCCCTGCTCCACCACCCGGTCGCGCTGCCTGAACCGCCAGCCCCGCTCCGTGGCCAGCGTCACCACCGCGGCAGCGGACGCCCGCTGACGACGCTCCAGCGAGTTATCCACCACCGCCACCACCACACCCACCACCGCGAGTGCGGCGGCACCCCACCACGCCTGCATGCCCCATTCCCGGTGCTGCACACCCCCCACCAGCGCCATGGCCACCAGCGCCAGCACCGTCACCACACCCACCGCGCCGCGGTTGATGGACTCGTCGCGCGCCAGGCTGTGCGACTGGCCGCGCCCCTGCGCGGCGTACGCACGTTGCTCTTCGGGGTACGTGAGGCTCGCAAAATGGAGGTCCATACCGGGCGCATCACACAGCGCCGCATACAGCCCCTGAATGCCCACCACCAGGAGCTGCGGGTCCACCAGCGCCACGCGCTCATCCGTGAACGCCATCACCGCCACCGAGGACACCGCGATGGTGATGGTGGGCTGAAAACTGGAGTTGAGCGCCAGTGCCACCCGCTCCGTGATCAGGGCGCGCACCGCATCGGCGGCGCCCGGCTCCACCCACCATCCCTCCTGCAGCAGCGGGTGCGTCAGCATAACCGCGGTTCCGCTGCGGGTGGGCGCGTCCTCGCCCCACAGCACCAGGTCGGGCTCCCCCTCGGCCACCGGGGGCATCGTCCCGTGGGGCCACGCCGCCGATGCCACCCACAGGTACGGCGCGAGCTCTCCCCCTCCCAGCGCGGGCAGGGGCGTGGCAAGGTGCACCTCGGCCACGGACACGCCCTCGGGCTCGGAGGCGAGCCGGTGCTGGTCGGTCACGCTCGCGCCCGCAAGCGAAACGCCCGCGGGTGTGGGCACAAACACGGTGGGGCGACCGGGACGCGCGTGGACGCTCTCCGTCTCCGCCACCGTGAGCTGCGAGGCGAGGGAGGGGCGGTGGGGGTCCGCGCCACGGCGCCCCAGCAGCTCGCCCCCCGTCATCAGCGCGCCGCCAAGCGGCACCATGGCCAGCACCGCGGGGATGCCCACCACCCAGCGCCACGGGCCCGGTAGCGCGGCACAGGCCCAGGTGACGACGCAGGCAAGAGCCGCCACCACCGGCACGGTGCCCAGCACCACCGCGGTGCCCACTGCGCGCCAACGGCCCACGCGGGCGGACACGGACGGCACGGGGTCCACGGTCATGCGGCGAGCCTAGCGGGTGGGACGGAGACAGGCTCGGGAACGCCAAGGGCCGGGCCACCCGAAGGTGACCCGGCCCACGCTGTGCGGAAGCGAACTACTTGAGCTCGACGGTCGCGCCGGCGCCCTCAAGCTGCGCCTTGGCCTTCTCCGCGTCTTCCTTCTTGGCACCCTCGAGAACCACCTTGGGGGCCTCGTCCACGAGCGCCTTGGCCTCACCCAGACCGAGGTTGGTCAGGGCACGGACCTCCTTGATGACGGCAATCTTCTGGGCGCCAACGGCGGCCAGGACCACGTCAAAGGTGTCCTTCTCCTCGGCGGCGGGGGCGTCGTCGCCACCCGCGGGGGCGGCGGCGGCCACGGCCACGGGGGCGGCGGCGGTGACCTCAAAGGTCTCCTCGAAGGCCTTCACGAACTCGGAGAGCTCGATGAGGGAGAGCTCCTTGAACGCGTCAATGAGCTCCTGCGTGCTGAGCTTCGCCATGATGCTTTGTCCTTATCTGTAAAACTGCGCGATGCAGTGGGTTGGGGGTGCGGCTTAGGCCGCGGATTCCTGCTTCTCGCGCAGGGCGTCGACAGTGCGCACCGCCTGGGAAAGCGGGGCCTGGAACAGGTATGCAGCTCCGAACAGCGACGCCTTGAGGACGCCTGCCGTCTTTGCGAGCAGTACTTCGCGGGACTCGAGGTTTGCGAGCTTGGTGACCTCCTCGGCCGTGAGCGGCTTGCCTTCCAGCACACCGCCCTTGAGCACGAGCTTGTCGTTGGTCTTACCAAAGTCACGCAGACCCTTCGCGGTCTCCACCGGGTCACCGGTGACGAACGCGATGGCCGTGGGGCCGATGAAGAGGGAGTCAATGCCCTCCACGCCGGCGTCCTTGGCCGCGAGCGCCGCAAGCGAGTTCTTCGCTACCGCGTAGGTAGCATTCCCACGGAGCTTGCCGCGCAGATCCTTGAGCTGCGCCACAGTCAAACCGCGGTACTCAGTGACAATGACGGCATTGGAGTTCCGGAACAGGTCCGCAAGCTCCTTAACCGCAGCCACCTTGTCGGGCGTCGCCATGATGGTCCTTCCATGTTGACGACCGCCGGCCGGGCCATCCCCCTCACACGGAAAAAGCCCCGCGCAGGCGGGGCTGAAAGCACAAAGGGCGGCCGTGGCCGCCCAAGCCGATGCGTGCATCGGACTCTCAACTTCACCTGCGCTGGACTCCGCGTGTGAGCGGAACTTCGGTCGTTCCCGGCTTCCCTGATGGGCCCGGGCCCGACGACCGGCGGTCTTGGGCTCGTCTACTGTACCCGGGCATCGGCCGTGTGCCTAATCGAGGGGCATGCCGGTACCCGGAAATGCTGCAGCCCGGCACCTCTGTGAGGGCCGGGCTGCAGCGACGTACCGGGGGTTACGCCTCGGACTTGGCCAGCGCGTCAATCGCGATGCCCGGGCCGTGCGTCGAGGAGATGGACGCCTTGACGATGTAACGACCCTTGGACGCGGACGGCTTGGAGCGCAGCACCTCGTCAAGGACGGCCTGGAAGTTCTCCAGCAGCTTCTGGTCGCCAAAGGAGGCCTTGCCCAGGATGGTGTGGAGGTTGGCGTGCTTGTCCACGCGGAACTCGATCTTTCCACCCTTGATGTCGGACACGGCCTTGGCCACATCCATGGTCACGGTGCCGGTCTTGGGGTTGGGCATGAGGCCACGCGGACCCAGCACCTTACCCAGACGACCCACCTTGCCCATGAGGTCGGGGGTGGCAACCACGGCGTCAAAGTCCTGGCGGCCGGCGGCCACCTCGTCAATGAGCTCGTCGCCACCGACGATGTCCGCGCCGGCCTCGCGGGCGGCGTCGGCCTTCTCGGCGTTGGCAAAGACCAGGACCCTGGCGGTCTTGCCGGTGCCGTGAGGCAGGATGACGGTGGAACGGACCATCTGGTCCGCGTGGCGGGGGTCCACGCCGAGCTTGAAGACCACGTCCACGGAGGAGTCCACCTTCTTGGACGACGTCTTCTGGGCGAGGCGCAGTGCCTCGAGCGGGGTGTACAGCTGGCTGCGGTCGACGAGCTGGGCTGCGTCGCGGTAAGCCTTAGAGCGCTTCATGCTGCTTCTCTTTTCTGAGCAGTCGTGGTGACGGGCCGCGCTGGCCCTCCCACTGGGTGGATGTCTTAGTTGACCGTGATGCCCATCGAACGCGCGGTGCCGGCAATGATCTTGGCGGCGGCGTCGACGTCGTTGGCGTTGAGGTCCTCAAGCTTGGTCTGGGCGATCTCGCGCACCTGAGCCTCGGTCAGCGAGGCGACCTTGACGGTGTGCGGGGTCGCGGAGCCCTTGGGGATGCCTGCGGCCTTCTTGATGAGCTCTGCGGCCGGCGGCGTCTTGGTGATGAAGGTGAAGGAGCGGTCTTCGTAAACCGTGATCTCCACCGGGACGACGTTGCCACGCTGCGACTCGGTCGCGGCGTTGTAGGCCTTGCAGAACTCCATGATGTTGACGCCGTGCTGACCGAGTGCGGGGCCAACGGGCGGAGCGGGGTTCGCGGCGCCAGCCTGGATCTGCAACTTGATCAGGCCGACGACCTTCTTCTTGGGAGGTGCCATGTCTGTGTGGGTCCTTTTTCTGTACTGATGGTGGCGGCGTACCGCCGTCCCTCGCGTCGAGGTGGCCTAGGAAATCTTGGTCACCTGCGAGAACGAGAGCTCGACCGGGGTTTCCCGGCCAAAGATGGAAACGAGAACGTGGAGCTTCTGGCTCTCCACGGCAATCTCGGAGATGGTGCCGGGCAGCGTGGCGAAGGGGCCGTCGATGACGGTGATCGCCTCGCCCACCTGGAAGTCCACCTCCACGGCGGGGCCGGCCACGGGGGCGCCTGCCTCATCGGCGGCACCCACGTTCTGCGACGGCGCAAGCATGCTGAAGACCTCGTCGATGGTCAGCGGCACGGGCTGGTGGGCGTGGCCCACAAAGCCGGTGACGCCGGGCGTGTTGCGCACCGCGCCCCACGACTCGTCGGTGAGGTCCATGCGTACCAGCACGTATCCGGGCATGCGCACGCGGGTGACGTTCTTCTTCTGGCCGTTCTTGTACTCGACCACGTCCTCCATGGGAACCTCCACCTGGAAGATCTGCTCTTCCATGTTGAGGCTCTCGCGGCGGTGCTCAATGGCCTGCTTCACGCGCTTCTCGTGGCCGCTGTAGGAGTGGACCACAAACCAGTCGCCCTCGCGCATCCGCAGGTCGGCCTTGAGGGCCGCGGCGGGGTCGTCAACGTCGGACTCGGCCGGGGCGTCCGCCTCGGTGACGTCCACCTCGGCGGGCGCGTCGGCATCGGCGGCAGGCGCGTCGGCGCCGTCCACGATCGCGTCCACGGCGGCATCGTCAAGGACGTCCTGGTCCTCGACGATGAAGTCGTTGGTGTCGCTCACGGTGTTCGCACTCTCCATTCGTGGTGTCAGCCGGCAAATACCCAGTGGGAGAACAGGCTCGACACCGTGTCAAAGCCAAAGGTGATGAGCATCATCACACCCACAAACCCGAGCACCACGGCCACCAGACGGCCCGTCTCCTCGCGGGTGGGGGTGACCACCCGGCGCAGCTCGGAAACCACCTGGCGCACAAACAGCGCAATGCGGCCAAAGACGTTGCGGCCCTCACGCGCCTGGTGACGTGAGTCCTTGTCTCCGGCATCGGTCACGGCAATGTCGCTCACCAGATGTCCTTTGTTTGTCCTGTCGGGACGCGACCTGCGTCCGTTCAACGCAGGGCAGGAGGGACTCGAACCCCCAACCGTCGGTTTTGGAGACCGATGCGCTACCAATTGCGCCACTGCCCTTCGGGGGGTTGGGCCCCCGTGACTCTCAACTCGCGGCCGGTGGGGAACCGGTGCGCGTCCACCCCGATCGCTTGCGTTTGGGCGCAAACCATCGTGGCAGTTGTCAATCGCCGAAGTGACATCCTACGTCCCCCAAGCCCCAAACGCCAACCACCCCGATTCCCAAGGGTGAATGTGACAGATGTGACGGGAGTGACAGTGGCAGGTGTCACATCGTGCACACGTGTCACATTCACCCTTGGAAGTCGGGTGGGGGTGCCGCCAGGGCCCGCATCACGTCTCCCACCACGTCACACTCCCCCACCACGCGATCCGCCACATCCAGGTCCACCCGCCCGATGCCCGGAAAGACTCGCTGCGCCACCACCGGCAGGCCGCTGCGCACCAGGTCCACGCGCGCAATCGACTCCGCCGGCGACTGTGATGCCCCGTCCGCAAACCTGCGTAGCCACACCCTGCGCCGGGTGGGTGTGGCCGTGAAGCCGTCCACGGCATCGGCCGTGATGAGCCCCTGGTTCCAGGCGGCATCCACCGCCACCAGCTGCGCCATGTCAGAGGCGCACATGCCCAGGTGGTCAAGGATGTGCCCGATGGGCGCGCACAGCGCCGTGTCCTGGGCGTGGGCCACGCGGTGGAGGCGGATGCCGGGGTGGAGACGGCGGTCGCCCTCCACCAGACCCCGATGCTCGTGAATGGCCAGGTGGAGCGCGTCGGGGCGCTCCAGGGCGGGCAGCCCCACGTGGTGCAGTGCGCTGACGCATGTGAGTTGCGCGGACATGGTGCGCGCCCAGAGCGCGGAACGGGGCGCGTCGGGGAGCGCGTAGAGCCCCCGATGCGGGCGTGTGACGAGTCCGCGCGCATAGGCCTGCATGAGGTCGGCGTCGGTGAAGCCCGCCGCGAGGAGGTGGCGACGGCGCGCGACGCTTCCGTGGGTGGCGAGGGCGAGGAGAAGAGCATCCATGGGGGCAGGATTGCGCGGCCCGCCCGCCGCGTGGGGGCCGCGCACGCAATCTGGGGATAACTCGAGGGTGGCCCCCGCCCTGTGGACACCATCTCCCCCGCGACAATCAAGGGTCCATGTCCAGTTTGTCCGCTTTTTTGTGACCCCACGGTGTCACATATGCCCCACCTGTCACATTCACCCTTGGAAATCGCGGAGGGGTGGGCGCCGGTAGATTGGTGTCCATGACCGCTCCCGCGCGCCGCGCCTCCGCTCGCCTTGCCGCCATCGCCCCGTCCGCCACCCTTGCCGTTGACGCAAAGGCCAAGGCACTCAAGGCCGCCGGACGTCCCGTCATTGGCTTTGGCGCCGGAGAGCCCGACTTCCCCACGCCGGACTTCATTGTGGAGGCCGCGGTGGCCGCCGCCCGCGACCCCAAGAACCACCGCTACACGCCCGCCACGGGCCTGCCGGAGCTCAAGGACGCCATTGCCGCCAAGACGCTGCGCGACAGCGGCTACACCATTGACCCCGCGCATGTCATTGTCACCAACGGCGGCAAGCAGGCCGTGTTCCAGGCCTTCGCCTCGCTTCTTGACGAGGGTGACGAGGTGATCCTCCCCGCCCCGTACTGGACCACCTACCCCGAGGCCATTGCCCTTGCGGGTGGCCGCGCGGTGGAGGTGTTTGCCGGCGCCGACCAGGGCTACCTGGTCACCGTGGAGCAACTGGAGGCCGCGCGCACCCCGCGCACCAAGGTGCTCCTGTTCTGCTCCCCCTCCAACCCCACGGGGGCCGTGTACTCGCCGGAGCAGACCGCGGCCATTGGCCAGTGGGCACTCGAGCACGGCATCTGGGTCATCACCGACGAGATTTACGAGCACCTGGTGTACGACGACGCCGCCTTCACCCCCATGGTGCGCGCCGTTCCCGAGCTGGCGGACCAGACCATTGTGGTCAACGGCGTGGCCAAGACCTACGCCATGACCGGCTGGCGCGTGGGCTGGATGGTGGCGCCCGCGGACATCACCAAGGCCGCCGCCAACTTCCAAAGCCACCTCACGTCCAACGTGGCCAACGTCTCCCAGCGGGCGGCCATCGCCGCGCTCGAGGGCGGCCTGGAGGACGTGCACCGCATGCGCGAGGCCTTTGACCGCCGCCGCCGCACCATGGTGGACATGCTGCGCGTCATTGACGGCGTAGTGTGCCCCACCCCCACGGGCGCGTTCTACGCGTACCCCTCGGTGGAGGGCCTGGTGGGCACCACCATTCGCGGCGTGCAGATCAACTCCAGCGCGGACCTTGCCACGCTCATCCTGGAGCAGGCCGAGGTTGCCGTGGTGCCGGGCGAGGCCTTTGGCCCCAGCGGCTTCCTTCGCCTCAGCTACGCGCTGGGCGACGCGGACCTCATTGAGGGTGTGGCGCGGATTCAGCGTCTGCTGGGCGAGGCCTAACCCGCTCGCCACGCCGCCACGCCCCCAGGGCCACCGCGGCCACGGCCACCACGGTGCCGATGACGGTGCCGGCTGAGGCGTGCCCCGCCCCGGGCACCACCACGGCAAGCACCAACCCGCCCAGCAGTTGCCCCGAGATGCCCGCAAGGCCCAACAGCAGCGCGCCCAAGAGGCTCACCAGACGCGCCTGCAACGCCACGAACGCCACCCCCAACGTGCCGCCCAGGTACAGCCACCAGGGGCCGTGCAGGGTGAGGCCCCAGCCCCGCGGGCTGCCGATGCGGGTGGCGCCGTAGGCCAGCGCCAGCGCCGTGGTTCCCACCACAAAGTTGGCCCACGTGGCCGGCCACACCACGCCGGCGGCGCGCGCGAGCGCGCCGTTGCACGCCAACTGCACGCTGATCAGCGAGCCTGCCACCAGCGGCAGCAGCAGGAGTGCGAGGGAGCCGGTGCCCGCATCGGGGTTGCGCGACAGCACGGACACCACGGCGGCCACCACCATGAGCGCCGCCCCGGCCACGCGGGTGCGCCCCAGGGTGCGTGGCGCCACCCCGGCAAAGCCCACGCGGTCCACCACCAGCCCGGAGATCACCTGCCCCACCACCAGCGCCACCGTGAAACGGGCCACGCCCACATGCGCCACCGTGGCGGCCTGCGAGAACACCACGAGCGTGCCCATGAGGCCCGCCACGAGGTACCAGCGGGGCACGGCGCGCTCACGCAGCGCCACCCCCATGCGCCGCCATGCCGCCCGATGCGCGGGCAGGGCCGCGGTGACCACACTCACCAGCACCGCACCGGAGCCAAAGCTGATCAGGGCCGCGCCCACCGCATCGTCCACGGTGAGGGCCAGCCGCCCGTTGAGGAGGGACTGCAGCGCCATGGTGGCGCCGCCCACGACGGCGGCCACCACACCCGCCGCGAGCGCAATCCGGTGGCGCGAGGGTGCGGGAGTCACCCGCACACTGTACGCGTGCGCTCCTCCTCCAGGATGACGCCGCGGTGGCGGATTCATTCGCGCGCCGGAGGCGCCGCCGCGGCGGGCGCGGTACCGTCACCGCATGAGCGATACGGCCATCAGCACGCGCGGACTGCGCAAAACCTACGGGGACCTCGCCGCCGTGGATGGGCTTGACCTGGAGATTATGCGCGGCGAGGTGTTTGCCCTGTTGGGCCCCAACGGCGCCGGAAAGTCCACCACGGTGGAGATCATGGAAGGCTTTCGCGCGCGCTCCAGCGGCGAGGTGAGCGTGTTGGGCGTGGACCCCGCCCACGCGGACAGGGCCTGGCGCGAGCGCATTGGCATCATGCTGCAATCCACCCCGGAGCAGGGCTTTCTTACCGCGCGGGAGGCGCTCACCCACGCGTCGCGCCTGTACCCGCGCCCGCGCGACGTGGAGGAGACCCTGGCCACCATCGGCCTGATGGACAAGGCCAACGCCAAGCCGCAAAAGCTGTCCGGGGGCCAACGCCGCCGACTGGAGGTGGGCCTTGCCATCATCGGCAACCCGGAGCTGGTGTTCCTTGACGAGCCCACCACCGGCTTTGACCCGGAGGCGCGGCGCCAGTTTTGGGACACTATTGCCGCGCTCAGGGGTCAAGGCACCACCATCCTGCTGACCACGCACTACCTGGACGAGGCGGAGTTTTTAGCGGATCGCATTGGCATCATCGCGGCGGGCCGACGCGTGGCGCTTGACACCCCGGCGGGGCTCAGGCAGCGCTCACGGGAGGCCACGGTGCGGTGGCGCGAGAACGGCACCACGCACGAGGTGTCCACCGCGGAGCCCACGCGCGTGGTGCGGGAGGTGCTGGCACGCATGGACGGCGAGGTGGAGGGCCTTGCGGTGACACACCCCACGCTGGAAGACATTTACCTGGGGCTCATCGCCGATGCCACGCGCACCGCCGCGCCCGACGCACCCGCAGCCCCCACCGCCGCCAAGGAGACCCTCGCATGAGCGCCCGCCCCTCCGCACTGACGCTTGTGCGTGAGCGCTACGTCATTGAGCTCAAGGACTTCACCCGCTCGCGCGAGCAGATGATCTTCATCTTCTTCTTCCCCTTCATCCTGCTGGTGTTGCTGAGCGCCATGTTGGGCAATCTGGCCATTGACGGCACCGACGTCTCCTTCACGCAGTACCTGCTGGGCGGCATGATCGCGTCGGGCATCTTCTACACCGGGTTTCAGTCGCCCGCCATGGCCATTGCCATTGATCGCGACCGTGACGAGCTGAAGCGCCTGCGCGCCACCCCCCTGCCCGCATGGGCGTACTTTGCGGGCAAGATTGCGCAGGTACTCACGGTGTCGGTGGTGCAGGTGGCGCTGCTGTTGGTGATGGGGGCCGTGGTGTACGGCATCGCGCTGCCCACCGCGGCATCGGCGTGGCTCACATTTACGTGGATCTTCCTGCTGGCCATCATGTCCTCCACCGCGCTGGGCATTGCCGGCTCCTCGCTGTTGCGCAACGCCAAGGCGGCGTCGGCAATCCTCACCCCCGTGGTGCTGGCGTTGCAGTTCATCTCCGGCGTCTTCTACGTGTACACGCAGATTCCGGCGACGCTGCAGCACATTGCGTCTTTCTTCCCACTCAAGTGGATTGCGCTGGGCATGCGCTCGGTGTTCCTCCCGGATGAGTTCAAGTACGCCGAGGCCGCGCAGTCGTGGGAGCACCCTTTGACCGCCGTGGTGTTGGCGGTGTGGCTGGTGCTGGGCCTTGTGGTGGCCATCACCACGTTCCGGTGGCAACGCCACGACGACCGCTAAGGCATCAAGGAGGCCCGGTGACCCTCAAGGCCCCCCGTTGGGCGGACGCGCTCATTGCGGTGAGCGTGTACGTGCTGAGCGCCGCGGGCGCGCGCGCGTTTGCCGCCACCGTGCCGGACATCGGCGTGCCCCTGGACGCCCGGGGGTACGCGATCATCGGTGCCGTCACGCTGCCGTTGGCCTGGCGTCACTCCTACCCGCGCCTGGTGCTGTGGCTCACGGTAGGTGCGTGGATGGCGTATGTGGCCCTGGGCTACCCGGACTCGGCCAACATCTTTGGCCCCGTCATCGCCATGTACTCGGTGGCGCTGTATGCGCAGCGTTCCAGCGCGATTGCGCATGGGGTGGCGGTGCTTGCCGTGATGAGCGCGTGGACGGCCACGGGCATTGCGCTGGGCTATCAGACCTCCCCGCTCGCGCTGCTGCAGTTGGCCGTTGCCATGGGTTTGCCGTTTGCGATTGGGCTGTCTGACAGCCGCCGGGCCGCACGCGTGGTGGAGTTGGAGTACGACCAGCGCCGCCGCGAGGAGACGCATCGCATTGCCGCGGCCGATGCGGTGCGGGCGGAACGGGCACGCATTGCCCGGGAGTTGCACGACGTGGTGGCCCACGAGATGACCGTGATGACGCTGCAGGCCGAGGGGGCGCGCCGCCGCCCCGACCTGGCTCCCCCCACGGTGCAGGTGCTCACCACCATCGCGGAGTCCGGCCGTGCGGGTCTGGCGGAGATGCAACGCGTCATTGGGGTGTTGCGCGCCTCCGAGCAGGAGGCCACGGACGAGGTGGCCGAGCTCACGGGCCAACGCCGCGAGGTGCCCACCACCTTGGAACCCGCGCCGTCCCTGTCCGCGCTGCCGCAATTGGCGGCGCAGGTGCGCGATGCGGGGCTGCCCGTGGTGCTCACCGTGGAGAACACGGCGGCGGTACCCGCGAGCGTGGAACTCACCGCGTTTCGCATTGTGCAGGAGGCGCTCACCAACGCGCTGAAATATGCGGGCCCCGACGCCACGGCCACCGTGACGGTGCGCGGCGACGAGGGCGCACTCACCGTCACCGTGGACGATGACGGGCATGGCGTGATCAGCGACGTGGCCCACCGTTCCGGCGGCTACGGCCTTGCGGGCATGCGCGAGCGCGTGAACGCGCTGGGCGGCACGTTGGATGTGGGGCCGCGCCGTGGCGGTGGCTTTCACGTCAAGGCCGTCCTGTCGCTGACCGACGCACACCGACGCGGGGGACGCACCCTGGGCAAGGAGGCACAGTGATCACGGTGGGTTTGGCCGACGACCAGGCGATGGTGCGGGTGGGCCTCAAGATGATTCTGGAGTCCGAAAGCGACATTCGTGTGTGTTGCGAGGCGGCCAACGGCGAGGAGGCGCTGGCCATGGCGCGCGAGCATGCGCCCGATGTGATCCTCATGGACGTACGCATGCCGGGCATGGACGGGCTTGCGGCCACGCGCGCCATCCTGGAACAGGCGCCGCAGGCGCGCGTGGTCATCCTCACCACCTTTGACGACGATGACTACCTCTACGAGGCATTACGTGCCGGCGCGTCCGGCTTTTTGCTCAAGAGCGCCGACGGCGACACGCTGGTCAATGCGGTACGGGTGGTGGCCAGCGGCGAGGCGCTACTTGCCCCCGAGGTCACGCGGCGCGTCATCGCGCAGTTTGCGCGTTCCACCCCCGGCGTGGTGCACACGGCCGATACCGGCCCTGGCGGCGCGGGAGGTACGGACGGTGCGAGCGGTGCGGCGGGCATCGGCGGTGTGCCTGCCGATGCGGTGGGCGACCTGTCCGAGCGCGAGGTGGAGGTGCTGCAGCTCATGGCCCGCGGGCTGTCCAACAAGGAGATTGCGAGCGCGCTGTTCGTGTCCTCCACCACGGTGAAAACCCATGTGAGCCACATCCTCACCAAGCTGGGGGTGCGCGACCGGGTGCAGGCCGTGGTGGAGGCCTATGAGTCCGGCATCGTCACCCCCGGCGGCGACTAACCGGGGTCATCCCCCAGGAGGAGGGTGCATAACCGTCCCTCAGACGGATGGCGCCCGGCCACGGCGCCCGGCACACTGGACACGATCCAGCATTCCAACCTAAGGGGAGATCGATGAGCACCACCGCCACAGTGGAGCTGGCCGCCAGCATGCGCGACGGCCACAAGACCTACGGCGCGGGCGACACCGCCGTGCGCGCCCTCGACGGCATCAACGTGGACATTGTGCGCGGGGAGTTCACCGCCATCATGGGCCCCTCGGGTTCCGGCAAGTCCACCCTGCTGCACACTCTTGCGGGCCTGGACCGCCTCACCTCCGGCGTGTCCACCATCGCGGACATCACCATCACGCAGCTCACGGAGGCGCAGGTCACCGAGGTGCGCCGCGACCACCTGGGCTTTATCTTTCAGGCGTTCAACCTCATCCCCTCGCTGAGCGCGCGGGAGAACATCACCCTGCCGCTGGACATTGCCGGGCGCAAGGTGGACCCCGAGTGGTTTGAGGAGATCATCGCCATCCTTGGCCTCAAGGACCGGCTGACGCACCTGCCCGCCGAGTTGTCCGGCGGTCAGCAGCAGCGCGTGGCCGTGGCGCGGGCGCTCGTGGCCCGGCCGCAGATCATCTTTGCGGACGAGCCCTCAGGCAACCTGGACTCGCGGTCCGGCGCGGAACTGCTGGGCTTTATGCGCCGTGCGGTCAAGGAATTTGGCCAGACCATTGCCATGGTGACGCACGACCCGACGGCCGCGTCCTACGCGGACCGCATCCTCTTCCTAGAGGACGGGAAGATTGTGGACGAGATGCGTGAGCCCACCGCGGAGCGCGTGCTTGACCGCATGAAGCAGATGGGGCACTAAGGCCGTGTTCCGTCTCGCAGTCAAGCAGGTACGTCACAACCCCAAGCGGTTGATTTTGACGGCCGTGGCCGTGGCGCTGGGCGTGTCCCTTGTCACCACCACGTTTACGTTTACGCACTCGCTGTCCAGCGGCTTCTCCTCCCTGTTCTCGGAGATTTACGCCGGCAACGACGTGCTCGTTGAGCCCGATCCCGCGGCCGAGGACACCTCCCCGGCCGACGACCCCTTCGCTCCCCCGGCACCCATGTTCTCCGACGCCGATGTGGCGGCCGTGCAGGCCGTCAAGGGCGTGGAGTTTGCGGCGGGCGGCTACCAGGTGGCGGGCGTCCAGGTGCTTCCCCCGGCCAGCGACCAGCCCGATGCCGAGGTGGCACCGGGTATTCCCGCCGGGGTGGGCGGCCCGCCCACGCAGATGTTTGGGTGGACCGGGAACGCGCGCATCGATGCGACCACCGTGGTGGAGGGCCGCGGACCCCAGGCCGACGGCGAGATTGTGCTTGACCTGGACTCCGCCGCCTCGCTGGGCTACGCGGTGGGTGACGCCGTGCGCGTGCAAACCGACAGCGGCATCACGGAACTCACGTTGGTGGGCACCGTGCGCTTTGGCGAGGACAACAACCTGCAGGGCGCCACGCTCGCGCAGGTAGCCATGTCCCAGGCACACCTGCTGGGCGGCGAGGAGGGCTATCACCAGATTGCCGTCATCGCCACCCAGGGTCAGGATGTGGACGCGCTTGCCGGTGCGGTGGCCACGGTCATTCCCGATGGCGCGCGTGCCATCACGGGTGAGAAGAAGGCCGCCGAGCAGATTGAGTCGCTGGACCAGCTGCTCACCTACATCAACATCTTTGCCATCGTGTTTGCCCTGATTGCGCTCTTTGTGGGCGGCTACATCATTGTCAACACGTTCCGCATCATCGTCACGCAGCGCACCCGCGAGCTGGGTCTGTTGCGGGCCATCGGCGCCACCGGCACCCAGGTGCGCAACATGATCCTGCTGGAGGCGCTGGTGGTGTCCATCATCGCCTCCACCGTGGGCATCGTGCTGGGCTACCTGCTGGCGCTGGCCATCGGCGGCATCGTCACCCTGATTGCCGGGGACATCCTTGGCGCCCTGGTGGTGCCGTGGGAGGCCGTGGCGCTCAGCTACGGGCTGGGCGCCCTGGTGACCCTGGTGGCGGCCCTGATGCCCGCGCTGCATGCCGCGCGCATCTCCCCCATGGAGGCGCTACGCGAGTCCGCTACCGCGGGACGCAAGCCGCTCACGCTGCGCAACATCGTGGGCTCCACCCTGGCCCTGCTGGGTGTGGTGGCCGTGGCGCTTGGCCTGTTCGCATCGGTCACCAACCCCGCCATCTATGTGGGTGTGGGCGCGGTGCTGTTGGTGCTGGGCGTCACGCTGTTGGCCGCGCAGGTATTGGTGCCCATGGCCTACGGGCTGCGTGGGCTGCTCACGTCGCGCTTTGGTGTGGACGGCAAGCTGGCGGCCAACAACATCCGCCGCGAGCCGCGTCGTTCCGCCAACACGGCGGCGGCGCTCATGATTGGCGTGATGTTGCTGGCGCTTATTGCCACGTTCACCGAATCGCTGAAGGCGGTGGTGACGGCGCAGTTCCAGCAGACCGAGGCGGACTTCTTTGTGATGAGCGCCACCGGGGACATTCCCGCGGGTGCCATGGACGTCATTGCGTCCGTGGACGGCGTGGACTTTGTCACCGCGTTGTCCATTGCGGACCTGAGCGTGAACGGCGAGGACCAGCTGGGCATGGTGGTGGACCCCGAGTTCATTGACCGTGCGTTTGCGCTGGACACGGACCGCCCGCTGACGCAGCTGGACGGTGGCGTGTTTGTGGGCCCCGACCTGCATGACCAGGGCGTGAACGTGGGCGACACCATCACGGTGAAGGGACGCGAAGGCTCCGCCGAGGCGACCGTCACCGGCCTGTACGCCATGGAGGGCGACGCGGACGTGATCATGGACTTTGACCTTGCGGGTCAGGTCTCCGGTGACGTGCCGCTGCTGCAGGGCTTTGCGGGGCTGTCCGAGGGTGCGGATGCGGATGCGATGCAGACCACCATCATGGAGGCGCTGTCCGCGGACTACCCCATGGTGTTGCTGCAGCAGCCGGGTCAGTTGGAGCAGCTGGCACGCAGCCTGGTGGACATGATCCTGGCCATCATCTCCAGCCTGCTGGCCTCCGCGTTGGTTATTGCCATCCTGGGTGTGGCCAACACGCTGCTGCTGTCCGTCACGGAGAGGACGCGCGAGATTGGCCTGTTGCGGGCCGTGGGTCTCAAGCGGGGCTCCATCTGGCGCATGATCACGGTGGAGTCGCTGGTGATGGCCATCTTTGGCACCATCCTTGGCATGATCCTGGGCGTGGGCCTGGGTGCCGCACTGGTGACTTCGCTTGCGGACTTTGGCTTCCAGGGCGTGGCCATCCCGTGGGCGTGGATGGCCGTCTACACGGTGGCCTCGGCCATCGCGGGTGTGCTCGCGGCCATCTGGCCGGCCTGGCGTGCCTCGCGCATGGACATCCTGCAAGCAATCGCCGCAGACGGCTGATTCCCAAGGGTCGATGTGACGCGTGGGGCTGGTGGGACACCCACCAGCCCCACATGCGTCACATCTGTAACACAGACCCTTGATTGTCAAGGAGGGTGGGCTCGGGGTGGAGGGTGATGCCGCACCAGGCGTGCACCCCGTCTCGCACGTGCCGGGCCAAGGCAAGCACCTCATCGGCCGTGGCGCCACCCCTGTTGGTCAACGCCAGCGTGTGGGCCGTGGAGATGGCGGCATGCGAGCCCGGCAACGCAAAACCCTTGGTAAAGCCCGCGTTCTCAATAAGCCATGCGGCGGACGTCTTGACGGTCTCCCCCGCGCCGTACCGCGGCGCACCCTCGGGTAGCCGCGCAGCCTCCACCACCGGATTGGTAAAGAACGAGCCCACGCTCCACGTGTTGTGATCCGCGTCGTCCAGCACCATGCCCTTAGACGCCCGCAGCGCCAACACCGCGTCGCGCACCGCCCGCGTGGACGCCGTCTGCCCCTCCGCCACCCCCAGGGCCTGCGCCAGCTGCGCGTAACGCACGGGCGCACTGCGCGTGCCAAAGCGCATCTGGAACGCCACCTCCAACACCACATAGCGCGGCGTGGCCCCCCACCGCTGCCCCACAGACGCCTTCAGCACCGACGCGCGGTACCCCAGCCCCAGCTCCACGGCAAAGAGGGTGCGGATGCTGTCCGTCTCCCGGTCCCACACGCGCACCGAGGCCAGCGAGTCCGCCAGCTCCGCCCCGTAGGCGCCGATGTTTTGCACCGGTGCCGCTCCCACCGTCCCGGGGATGCCGGACAGCGCCTCAAGCCCCACCCACTCCTCGTCGCATGCGGCCGCCACCAGCTGATCCCACGGCGTGCCGGCCGTGGCCGTCACCGTCACCCCGCCACAAAAGCCGTCATCCTGCACGCTCCACGTGGAGCGCATATCGCGCACCACCACGCCGTCAAACCCGGCATCGGCGGCCACCACATTGGAACCGCCACCCAACACCAACAGCGGCGTCCCCTCCTGGTCCGCGGCGCGCACGGCGTCCACCAACTCCTCGGCGGTGGTGGCGTCAACGGCGGAGGCGATGGGGCCGCCTACGCGCAAGGTGGTGTACTCGGCAAGCGTGGGCATGCTCCCAGGCTACGCCCCGCTACAGGTGCGAGCCCGTCTCCTCCTCGCGCGCGGCCCGGCGAGCAAGCGCCCGGTGGCTGCGCAGGAGCGGCCCCTCGGAACGCACCGCGCGGGCCAGCAGGAAGGACAGCACCGCGGCACCGCACGCCACCATCAGGGCCTGGCGTAGCTCAATCACGTCGCCCAGGTGACCAATCACCTGCGGCATCACCAGGCCCGCAATGGTGGAAAACGAGGTCACGGCGGCCACGCGCGCGGCGGCACGTTGCGGGTCATCGGACGCGGCGGAGAAGCCAATGGGCACGCCAAGGCCCGCGCCCAGGCCCCACAGGATCATGCCCAGCGCCAGGTAGGGGTAGGTGGGGCCCAGCGCAAACGCAAGCACGCCTACCAGCACCAAAGCGGCGGACACCCTCAGCGACATGACGCGCCCCAGGCGGCCGATGATCTGGGAACCCAGGCCGCGCGACGTCACCATGGCCACCAGGAAGATCCAGTAGAAGACGTCACCCACGGCCTCGGGCGCGGCGAAGGCCTGCACCACGGCAAGCGAGGACCACGTGGACGCGGCGCCCTCAATGGTGGAGGCGGCAAAGAGGATCAGGCCCAGCAGAATCACCCGCCGCTCGCGGTACTCGGCGCGCGCGGTGCGGAACGGCCCGCCCCACCCTCCATGCGATGTGCCCGTGGGCGCACCGTCCATGATGGCCGGGTTCACCAGCGCAAGGCGAATGGCCAGCGCAATCACGGTCATCACCGCCAGGTGCATCACGGGGCCCACGCCCAGGTGAGAGATCAGCGCGCCCAGCCCCAACGCCAGCGCCATGCCCACGGAGAACGAGGCATGGAAGTGGGGCAGGATCGCCTTGCCCACCTCGCGTTCCACGGCCGCCGCCTCCGCGTTGATGGACACGTTGGTGAAGGCAAAGGAGAACGAGATGAAAAACTGCGCCGCCGTAAAGAGCAACTGGGAGGGGATGGCGATGGCCCACGTGGCAGCCGCAAAGGCCACCGAGTAGCCCACAAGCGACCACACCATCACGGTCTTGGTGCCAAAACGCGCCACGGCCCAGCCGGTGAGCATGAGCGCCACAAACGCGCCAATGGCGCCCGTGAGCATCAGCACCGCGTAACGGCCCGTGGTCACATGCAGGGCCTCCGTGACGGACGGCACGCGCGAGACAAAACTCGCGGTGACCACGCCCATCATGAAGAACTGGGACATGAGCGCCCAGCGGGCAATGGTGACGTGCCGGGGTGGGGCAGAGCGGACTGGGCTCACGGCCGATGACACGGGGCCTCACACTTCCACGGCCGCGTCGACGGCCGACGCTGGCAGGATTCCTCGAAACGTTTCGCGAGGATATGCCTATTGTGCGGCTAGGCTGGGTCCCACGTCAAAAGGAAGGTCATCATGGCGCGTACTCGCCGCCCCACCATGGCCGATGTGGCCGCGCTTGCGGGCGTGTCGCTTTCTACCGTCTCGCTCACCTATTCGGGCGCGGGCCCCATTTCCGACGACATGAAGGCTCGTGTGGAAAAGGCCGCCACCGAACTGGGCTATGCCGGGCCCTCGCCGCAGGGACGGGCGTTGCGCTCGGGACGCTCGGGGGTCATCGGCCTGGTGATTCACGAGAAGATTGCGCAATCGTTCCGCGACCCCATCACGCTGAGCCTGCTGGACGCGCTCATGAGCGACCTGTCCGACATGGGCCTGGGGGTGCTGCTCATTCCCTCCCCCGCCGTGGATTCCGAGGAGCGCGCGCTCTTGGAGACCGCCCCCATGGACGCCGCCGTGCTGGTGCGCGTGCGCGACCACGACGACCCGGCGCTCCAGATTTTGCGCCGCCGCGGCATTCCGCTGGCGCTGATGGAGGGCACGCCGCCGTCGGGCGCCGCCGCGGTCAACGTGCCCGATGCCGAGGCCACAGCCGATCTCATCTCTCGCCTGATCGCTGCCGGGCACACGCGCATCGGCACCGTCACCCTGCCCTGGGGCTCGCACCGCGAGACGGGAGTGATTGACCCGGCAGCCATCGCCGAGCCGGTGTGGACCCCCACACGCAACCGCCTGCGGGCCTTTGAGCTGGCGGGGGTGGAGCCGTGCGTGGTGGTGGAGGCGCGGGCATCGGCGGTGTCCGAGGGGATTGCGGCCGGCTACCTGGCCATTCAGCACGAATCCCGACCCACGGCCATCGTGGCGCAATCCGACCTGCTTGCCGGGGGCGTGGTGTTGGCGGCGCGCGAGTTGGACCTGCATGTGCCGCGCGATATTTCCGTGACGGGCTTTGACGGGTTGGACCTGGCGTGGTTGGCGCCGCTGGAGCTCACCACCTATGCGCAGGACACCGCCGCCAAGGGGCATGCGTTGGGGGCGGCCGTGAAGGCGCTGCTGGCCGGGGAGGAGCCGCTGGAGGTGCTCACCCCGCTGGAGTTCCGTGCCGGGGGCACGGTGGCGCGGGCGCGCGAGCGCGGCTGAGGGCCGTCCGGGGCCGCGTCGAGGGCCGCATCGGGACATGACACGGGGCGCCGCCCGGAAACCCGGACGACGCCCCGCGGTGAGGTAAGCGATCAGAGCAGCGTCTGAATCGCGTCCATCGCAAAGTAGACCACGAACGCCGCGGCGCCCACCCACATGAGGGGCTTGACTTCCTTGACCTTGCCGGTGAAGGCGCTGATGACCACGTAGGCCACAAAGCCCAGGCCAATGCCCGCCGAGATGGAGTACCCAAACGGCATGGCGATGATGGTCAGGAAGGCGGGAACCGCCACGCGGTAGTCGCGCCAGTCGAGGTCCACGGCCGAACGCAGCATCATCAGACCCACAAGCACCAGCACCGGGGTGGCGGCCTCGAAGGGGACAATGTTGGCCAGCGGCGCCAGGAACATGGCCACCAGGAACGCCAGACCCGTCACCACGGACGCGATACCGGTGCGGGCACCGTCACCCACGCCGGAGGCGGACTCGATGTACGAGGTGTTGGAGGACACCGATGCGGCACCACCGGCCATGGCGGCCACGGAGTCCACAATCAGAATGGCCTGCGAGTCCTCGGGAATGCCATCCTCGTCGTTCAGGTGAGCCTCTTCACCCACCGCGGTCATGGTGCCCATGGTGTCAAAGAAGTCCACCACCAGCAGCGAGAACACAATCAGCAGCACCGTGATGATGGCGGGGCCATGCGTGAACGCACCCGTGATGGAGAACTGACCCAGCAGGCCAAGGTCGGGCTTGAGGTTCCACGACATGCCATCAAACGTGGGCACCACCAGCGACCAGCCGCGCGGGTTGTCCACGGAGGACCCCAGCTTGGCGATGGCCTCCACAATGAACGCCAGCACCGTTCCCGCACCAATGGTGATGAGCAGGGCGCCGTGCACCTTCTTCACCAGCAGGATGGCACCCAGCAGGATGCCCACCACAAAGATGGCCGCCGGCCAGCTGGCAATCGCACCGCCGTTGCCAAAGGACCCGGGGGTGGCACCGCTACCGTCGTCAAGCACCAGGCGCGAGTCCCAGAACGCGATGTACGCGAGGAAGAGACCAATACCCGCGGCGATGGCCTTCTTCAGGCTCATGGGTACCGCGTAGAGGAACTTGAGGCGCAACTTGGTGAGCACCAAGATGAGCACCACCGCACCCTCGACGATGATCAGACCCATCGCCTCCGGCCACGTAAACAACCCGCTCCCCACCAGCCCAAACGTGACATAGGCGTTGAGGCCAAGTCCCGCCGCGATGGCAATGGGGAACCGTGCGAAGGAGCCCATGAGCACCGTCATGATGCCGGCCACAAAGGCGGTGGCGGCGGCCACGGCCACCATGTTGGGACCGTCGGGGCTGCCGCCAATGAAGTTGCCATCCTTGTCGGGCAGGGTGCCCAGGATGATGGGGTTAAGGACCACGATGTACGCCATCGTGAAGAAGGTCGTGAGACCACCACGGATCTCCTGACCAAACGACGATCCCCGCGAGGAGACCGAGAAGTACTTGTCCAGCGACGCGACGAAGCCGGACTTCTCCTTTGTATCTGCCATAACCGAATCGTGGCAGGAAGCGGCGTGACGCGCGCGCCGGAGTCTATCCAAGTCTCACGGCGCGCCGTTGTGCGAAACCTACAATCAGGTGCAGTCGACCACCGCTTGGGCCTTGGCAAGCACCTTCGCACCGTCATATTCCACCGTGACATCGATGCGTGCGGTGCGCATCTCGGCGTCCAGCGCCCCCACGGTGGCGGTAATCTGCAGCACCGCCTCACCCGGGAAGGGCACGGGAACCGGGCGGGCAAAACGGGCCTGGAAGTCCGCCACATTGCCGGCTCCGGCCCACTCCTCCACCACGGATGCCGAGGCACCCATGGTGAACATCCCGTGAGCAATGACGCCGGGAAGTCCCACGGAGACGGCAAAGGCCTCGTTGTAGTGGATGGGGTTGAAGTCGCCGGAGGCGCCCGCGTAGCGCACCAGAGTGTCGCGGGTGACGGTCACGGTGCGGGTAGCCACCACATCGCCCACGGTCAGCGCGTCAAATGCCGGCTGCGTCTGCTCGCTCATGCGTCCTCCCTCACGGCAAGGGTGGAGACCACCGTGGACACCGGGGCATCGTCCGTGTCCACAATCTCCGTGCGCGTGGTGACCATGGAAATACCGCCACGCTGCGTGATGGAATCAATGGTCACGCTGGCACGCACCACGTCACCGGCCACAAGTGGGCGGTGGTGGGTAAAACGCTCGTCGGCATGCACCACGCGGGAGAAGTCCACCCCCACCTCGGCGTCCTGCACCACATGAAATTCGGCCTGCTGGGCAATGGTGACGGCAAACGTGGTGGGCGCCACCACGTCGGCGTACCCCTCCGCGCGCGCCACCTCCGGGTAAAAGTGCGCGCCCGAGCGCGCGTCCACCGCGTCGGCAAACTCGCGGATCTTTACGCGCGTCACCTCGTACGCCTCAAAGGGGCCGTAGGTGCGGCCCGCTGCATCAGGGTTCACTGCCACAGGCACCAGCGTAGCGAACGGCAGCCCCGGCACGCCCGGCGCCGGGCCGGCACACCTCCCACACCCACACCTCCGTGAGAAAGTGACGGTCAGGCTGACACACCCCACAGGATCCCCGTTCACACCCCGCCCCCATGTGGGCCTGACCGTCACATTCTCACCACCCAGCCCCGCCATGCCCTGGGAAACGACAACGCCCGCCCGGCGGGGCCGGGCGGGCGTTGTGACCAACGAGTGTTAGCGCGTCTCGCGGTGGGGCGTGTGCTTGCCGCACTTGCGGCAGAACTTGTTGAGCTCCACACGGTCGGGGTTGTTCCGACGGTTCTTACGCGTGATGTAGTTGCGGTCCTTGCACTCGGTGCACGCAAGCGTGATCTTGGGCCGAATGTCGTTCTTAGCCATCGGTGACTCCCTGCCTTGTTGTGACGCGCCGCAGCGCGTGGCTCCATCGGGACTGATGGAACACGTAGCGAGGGGGGGACTCGAACCCCCGACCTCACGATTATGAGTCGTGCGCTCTAACCAGCTGAGCTACCCCGCCGGGTCAGAAACAGCACCGCCGCCCGGGTGGGCGGCGTACCGTCACTGGAGCCCCGACAGGGAATCGAACCCTGGACCTTCTCCTTACCATGGAGACGCTCTGCCGACTGAGCTATCGGGGCAAGCCGGACAAGAATACATGGGCACGTGCCGATGTGTGAAATCGCCTGTCACAGGTCCCCTCTACCCTGGTCAGGTGCCCCTTTCGCCCGCTCCCGATCGCCCAGTCCCGGCCACGTCGTTGGCCCCACGCGAGGGGTCGGGGGCGCGTGCCGGGACGCCCGTGAGTGCCCGTGCCGGGACGCCCGGCAGCGTCCGCACAGCGGCGTCCAAGAACAACCGCACCACAGCACCCGGCAGCGCGCCCACGCGGGTGCTGTCCGCCGCTCAGGCGCGGCGCATCTTTGTGCACGCCCAGGGCCTGTCCCGGGCGCGGCCGCAACGCCGCGTCACCGATGCCCACTTTGCCGGCTACCTCGCGCGCCAGGGCGTGCTGCAGTTGGACAGCGTCAATGTGTTTGCGCGCGCCCACTACCTGCCGTTTTTCTCCCGCTTTGGGGCCTACACGCCGGCTCATCTGGACGCCTACCTGTGGGGCGACGCACAAGGACATTCGCCACACACCTTTGAGCATTGGGGTCATGAGGCGTCCGTGATGCCACGTGATCTGCTGCCCGCCCTGCATCACCGCATGATTCTGGGCGGGCATTGGAAGACTCGTACCTACGAGCGCCTGGAGCGCGACCACCCCGGTCTGGTGGCGCGGGTGCGCGAGGCCGTGGAACAGGGCGGCCCCGGCACGGCCGCCCACTGGGAGCATCTGGCACCGTCCACGCAGCAGCGCGGCAGCTGGTGGGACCGCAGTGACGTGAAGAACGCGCTGGAGTATCTGTTCTTTTCCGGCAAGGTGGCGGCGTCGCGGGGCGCGCACTTTTCGCGCACCTATGACAGTCCGCAGCGTGCCTGGGGGATGGACGGCGCGGATGTGGGCACGTGGGGCCTGTCTCCCGCCGATGCCGGGCGTGAGTTGTTTTGGCGCGCACTCGCGGCGTGCGGGGTGGGGACGGTGGCGGACCTGGCGGATCACTTCAGGTTGACGGGCAGGGGCAGCGCCAGCATGGCCGATGCCCGGGGCTGGGCCCAGGACGCGGTGGCTGCGGGGATTGCGCAGTGGGTGGAGGTGGAAGGGTGGGGACCCACACTCCTTGCCACCGGCGAGGCGTCCGAGGTGGCGCCGTGGCACAGGGCGGCCGTGGATCCGGGGCGGGCCACGGGCGCGGCCTTACTGAGCCCCTTTGACCCCGTGTGCTGGTACCGGCCGCGGTTGGCGCGCATGTTTGGGGTGGACTACCGCATTGAGATCTACACACCCGCGCCCCAGCGAGTGTTTGGTTACTACTGTTTGCCGTTCCTGCTGGGGGATCAGGTGGTGGCGCGAGTGGACCTGAAGTCCGACCGCAAGGCCGGTGTGTTGCAGGTGCTGGCCGCATGGCGGGAGGAGGGGCGCGCACCAGGTGCGCGCCCACGCGACCGCGATGTGGCCGGTGCCTTGGCGCGTGAGCTGCGTCTCGCCGCCACGTGGCAGGGACTCACGGACGTGGAGGTGCACGGCCGCGGCACTCTTGCCGCCGAACTCACCGAAGCGCTCGCCGGGGACTGATTCTGGGGGAGTTGGGGGCGTGGTGGTTCGCGTCCCCAGAGATGGGGACCCGCGTGAGGCATGGCCCCCAGGGTTTGGGACTCGAATGGCCCCTGTGCGACGCGCACTGCATCCTGTGGGACCCGAATGGCCCCTGTGCGACGCGCACTGCATCCTGTGGGACCCAAACGGCCCAGCACCCCCGCACCCCAGACATGACAAAGGCCCGGCGCACCGGGCCCTGTCGTGGCGGGTGAGGGATTCGAACCCCCGTAGCTCTCGCAGCTGATTTACAGTCAGCCCCCTTTGGCCGCTCGGGTAACCCGCCGTGCGCCTCTTCGTATCCGAAGCGGCGCGCATGGCAGGATAGCAAGGAACAGGGGTCTTGCGCGAACTTGCGCGGCCGCCGCTCCCCGCGCGGCTTCCCCCAGACGTAAAGGAGTGGCCCGTGGCCGGCGACAGCAGCTTTGACGTGGTGAGCAAGGTGGACCGCCAGGAGGTGGACAACGCGCTCAATCAGGCCGCCAAGGAGATTGCGCAGCGCTATGACTTCAAGGGCGTGGGCGCATCCATCGAGTGGTCCGGCGAGTCCGTGGTGATGAAGGCCAACAGCCCGGATCGCGTCAACGCCGTGCTCGATGTGTTCATTGCCAAGCTGGCCAAGCGCGGCGTCTCGCTCAAGTCGCTCGACCACGGCGAGCCCCAGCCCTCGGGCAAGGAGTACCGTCTGGCGGCCACCATCAAGGAGGGCATCTCCTCGGAAACCGCCAAGAAGCTCACCAAGCTGGTGCGCGACGAGGGCCCCAAGGGCGTCAAGGCGCTCATCCAGGGCGACGAATTGCGCGTCTCCTCCAAGTCCCGCGACGACCTCCAGGCCGTCATCGCCCTTCTCAAGGGCGCGGACGTGGACACCGACCTTCAGTTTGTGAACTACCGCTAGCTCGCGCCCGGCGGCACGGGCGGCCCGATGCACCACCCGCCCGATGCTCGCACCGGCAACACCGGCAGCACCGCCACTACCGCCGCGGACGCCCCGCCATGGCCTCAAGCCGTGCGATGCGCTCCGCCATGGGCGGATGCGTCTCAAACAGCCGCGACATCCCCTGCCCCGCAAACGGGTTGGCAATGAACATGTGGCTCACGTTCTCCACGCGCGGGTCTTCGCGCAGCGGCCGCGCGAGCGTCCCCTCTTCCAGTTTGTGCAGCGCGGAGGCAAGCGCCAGCGGGTCGCCCGTGAGCGCGGCGCCGGACTCGTCGGCCCTAAATTCGCGCGTGCGGGAGATGGACAGTCGGATCAGCGTGGCCGCAATAGGTGCCAGGAACAACGTGGCCAGCAACCCCACCGCGCTGAGTGGGTTATCGCGGTGCCCACCCCCCAGGAACAGCAGCATCTGCGCCAGCGCGGTGATCATGCCGGCAAACGCGGCGGCCACGGATCCAATGAGGATGTCCCGGTTGTACACGTGCATCAGCTCATGCCCCAGCACGCCCCGCAGCTCGCGCTCGTCAAGAAGCCGCAAAATCCCGTCCGTACAGCACACCGCGGCATGCTGCGGGTTGCGTCCCGTGGCAAAGGCATTAGGGGCCGATGTGGGGGAGACATACAGGCGCGGCATGGGTTGGTGCGCCTCCCGGGAGAGGTCCCGGACAATGCGGTACATGGCGGGTTGTTGAATCTCGTTGACGGGCTGGGCGTGCATGGCACGCAGCGCCAGCGTGTCCGAGTTCCAGTACCCCACGGCGGTGCCCACCAGCGCGAAGGCGGCAAACAGCCACAGGTACGCGCCGCCGCGGACGTACAGGCCTACGCCAAGCATCACCATCCACAACAGCACAAAAAGACCCATGGTCTTGGCGCCGTTGAGGGAGCGACCGCTACCCACCACTACCTCCTGAAATGCGCCCCTACCAGCGCACACTCCATCAACGGGCCGCGGCCCGGTGACGTTCCCACGTCAGGAACGTCGCAACGAGATGTTCACCATGTCCTCGCGCGGCACCACCTTGATGCGTTCGCGCCCCTGCGGCTCGCCCAACGCGCGCTCGTGGGCATCGAGCACCTCCCAGTCCTTCCACTGCACCACGTCCACGCCACGGGACTTCAGCAGGGTGAGGATGTTGTCGGGGCTGAGCTGTTCGGCGCCCGCCTGGGAGTTGGCATACAGGGCGGGAGCGTCGTCCACGATGTTGGCCACCGTCTCTGCCGCATCGGACTTGGTGTTGCCAATAAGCCCCACGGGGCCGCGCTTGATCCAGCCGGTGGTGTAGAAGGCCGGCACGGGGGTGCCGTCCTGGTCAACCACGCGCCCGGCCACGTTGGCAATGACGCCCTTGGCGTGGTTGAACGGCACGCCGTCAATGGGCGTTCCCCAGTACCCCACGGCCCGGTAGACGGCCTGCACGGGGTAGTCAAGGAACTCGCCCGTGCCTTCCACACTGCCGTCGCCGGTCAGGCGCATGCGTTCCACACGAACGCCGCTCACGGCCCCGTCCTCACCCAGCACCTCGTGCGGTGCCTGGAGGAAGTGCAGGTGAATGCGGCGTGAGGCACCCGTGGGCTCCCGCAGCGTCCAGTCGGTGAGGGTCTTCACCACCTGCTTGGTCTGCTGGCTGGAGTCCACGGCGGCCATGGACCCCTCGTCAAACTCGTAATCCTCCGGGTAGACAATCACGTCCACGTCCGGCACCTGCCCCAGCTCGCGCAGCTCCAGCGGCGAGAACTTCACCTGGGCGGGCCCGCGTCGGCCAAAGACGTGCACGTCGGTCACGGGCGAGGCCTTGAGGCCCTCGTAGACGTTGGCGGGGATCTCGGTGGGCAGCAGGTCCTTGGGGTGCTTAGACAGCACCCGTGCCACGTCAAGCGCCACGTTGCCCACGCCAAACACCGCCACCTCGCGCGCGTTCAGCGGCCACGTGCGGGGCACATCGGGGTGGCCGTCGTACCAGGACACAAAGTCCGCCGCACCAAAGGACCCCTCCAGGTCAATGCCCGGAATGTTCAGGTCCGCGTCGTAGAACGAGCCGGTGGCAAACACCACGGCGTCGTAGTGGGCGCGCAGGTCCTCAAGGGTGAGGTCCGTGCCCACGTTGACGTTGGCTAGCAGGCGGATGTCGCCGCGGCCCAGCACGTTGGCCAGCGCCACAATGATCTGCTTGATGCGCGGGTGGTCGGGGGCCACGCCGTAGCGCACCAGCCCAAAGGGTGCGGGCAGACGCTCAATGAGGTCAATCTGCACGTCCAGCTCGGTCTTGGACAAAATATCGGCGGCATAGGTGCCCGCGGGGCCCGCGCCAATGATGGCCACGCGCAAGGGACGGTCGTAGGTCACAGGAATCTCCATGGTCTCAGGCTCCACCCTATGCGGCGCATGGACCAAACGAGCCACAGTATAGGCGCGCCCGATGCCGTGCCCGGGAGGGCGGGGGTGGCACCACGCGCGTTACACCCATCCGGGCGGTGCGCCTTTGCGTCGTGCCTTGGCCTTCTCTTTGGCCCCTCGCGGCGGGCTCACGGGCACGTACAGCGTGTCCGTGTCAAAGCGGTCCCGGATGTCCTGGCGGGTGCGGAACAGCCGCATTCCGGTGCCGATGCTGCTGACCGCCAGCACAAAGCCCACCACCATGCATCCACCCACCGCGAGTCCCGCGGCGGCGGTGATGTCCACTCCCGTGGCCGCCATGGCCATGGCAAGCGGCAGCGGGAACACCAGCAACACCAGCAGGGTCCACAGCAGCCGCTGGTGAAAGCGGCGCGACAGGCGTTCAAACTCGCCGGGCCCTCGGGGGAAGAAGCGGCGGTCAAGGTACGCGAGCTGGCCGTCACGCTCCACAAAGGTGGGAAAGCGGCTCACGCGCTCAAACATGGTCCACTCGGTGCCGTTATGCCACGTCTGGCGTGTCAGGTCCGCGGTGCGCGAGTACCACCCGGCGGGGCGCACATCCGCGCCACCGTCGCCGGATTGGGCGGTCATGCCGCGCGCGAGACCAGGGCATCGGCAAAGGACACCAGCGCGTCCCGCACCTCGCCGGCGGGAAGCCCCGCCACGGCATCCTTGGCGCGTTCCGCCCATTCGCGGGCCAGCGCGGCGGTCTGGTCCACCACCGCATGCCCCCGCAGCGCCTCCACCACGGCCGCCAGCGCCTCATCGGAGCTCAGGTCCCCGTCAATGGCGGCAAGCAGGTCCACGTCGGCGGCCGTGCCGTCACCCTCGGCCACGCGGCGGCGCAGCAGCAGCACGGGCATGGTGGCCACGCCCTCGCGCAGGTCCGTGCCCGGTGTCTTGCCGGACACCTCGGTGTCCGAGCGGATGTCAAGCACGTCGTCGGCCAACTGGAAGGCCACGCCCGCCAACTCGCCATACTCGGTGACCCGGGCCACCACATCGGGCGTGCACCCCGCAAACATGGCGCCAAAGCGGGCGGAGGTGGCAATGAGCGATCCCGTCTTGTCCGCCAGCACCTGGAGGTAGTGCTCCACCGCGTCGTCGCCGTCCTCGGGCCCCACCGTCTCGTGGAGCTGGCCAAGGCACAGGCGCTCAAAGGTCTGCGCCTGGATGCGCACGGCCGTGGGCCCCAGGCCAGCCACCACCGATGACGCGCGGGCAAAAAGCAGGTCTCCGGTGAGGATGGCCACCGAGTTGCCCCACACCTCGTGCGCGGAGGGCGCCCCGCGCCGGGTGGGCGCGGAGTCCATCACGTCGTCGTGGTACAGCGTGGCAAGGTGCGTCAGCTCCACCACCACGGCGGCGTCAAGCACCTCCGGGCGCGAGCCCTCGCCCAGTTGGGCGGTGAGCAGCGTGAGCATGGGGCGCAGGCGTTTGCCGCCCGCGTTCACCAGGTGGCGGGACGTGGCATCGGCCAAGCGGTCCGACTGCGCCACGGCATCCCTGAGGCGCTCCTCCACCAACTCGAGCCGGGGCTCAAGCACCTCCTCAAGCGAGGCATTGCGCAGCGGGAGAGCCATCAGAACGGATGCACCACAAGCGAGGCGGCGGACTCGGCAAGGCGCAGCACCGGCGAGGGCACCACGCCCAGCAGCACCGTGAGAATGGCCGTGCCGTAGATCACCACTCGGCTCAGCGCGGTGGGCGTCACCGCCACGGCCTCCTCCACGTCCTCCGGGGCGTCGGTGAAGAACATGAGCACAATGAGGCGCACGTAGAAGAACGCGGAGATGGCGGCGGCGATGCCCGCCACCAGCACCAGCACCCATGCCCCGGCGCTCACGGCCGCGGCAAAGGCCACAAACTTGCCCACAAAGCCCGCGGTGAGCGGGATGCCCGCAAAGCTCAGCATGAACAGCGCCATGGACGCGGCAAGCAACGGGTGGCGCTTGCCCAGTCCGGCCCACTGGCCCAACCGCGTGGCCTCGGCCCCCAGGGCGCCGTCCTCGTGGCGCTCACGCACCTGGGTGACCACCGCAAAGGCACCCACCGTGGCAAGGCCGTAGGCAAGCACGTAGAACGGCACCGCGGACAGCGCCCGCTCGGGGAGCCCGGCAAAGGCCACCAGGATGAAGCCCGCATGCCCCACGGAGGAGTACGCCAGCATGCGCTTGATGTCGCTTTGCCTGAGGGCCACCACGGATCCCAGGAGCATGGAGGCGATGGCCACCGTCCAGATGATCCAGTCAAACTCCTGCACAAACGGGTAGAACGCGGTGTAGGCCACGCGCAGCAACGCGGCGGCGGCCGCGGCCTTGACCAGCGCACCCATGAAGGCGGTGACGGGGGTGGGCGCGCCCTCGTAGACGTCGGGCGTCCACGAGTGGAACGGCACCGCGCCCAGCTTGAACAGCAGGCCGGACAGCACAAACACAATGCCCACCACGGCCATACCGGCGCGGTCCGTGAGCAGGCTTGCCTGCGCGGCAATCTGCGCAAAGCCGGTGGACTGCGTGGCGCCGTACAGCAGCGCCGTGCCAAAGAGCATCACGGCGGAGGCAAAGGCCCCCAGCAGGAAGTACTTGAGCGCCGCCTCTTGCGACAGCAGGCGCCGGCGGCGCGCGCTGGCCACCAGGATGTACAGCGGCAGCGACAGCAACTCCAGCGCCACAAACAAGAAGATCAGGTCCGTGACGGTGACAAACAGCATCATGCCGCCCACCGCAAGCAGACCCAGCGGGTACACCTCGGTGAGTTCAAAGCCGCGGTGACGTGCGGTCTGTTCCTCCGGGGAGCCGGGCACGGCCGATGCGAGCGGCGCGAACGGCGTCTCCCCCGAGCGGGTGCGGTCCGCAAAGAGCATAAGCGAGAGCGCGGCAAGGATGAGGATGAGCGAATGCCACAGCAGCGCCTGGCGGTCCACCGAGATCATGGTGGCCATCACCTCGGTGCCGGCCCCGGTGAGACCCACCCACTGCACCACGGTGAGCGCAAACGCAAGCACGATGGCCGCGGTGGTCAGCACCAGCTGCACGGTGCGGCGCGTGGCCGGGGTGCGCACAAAGGCCTCCACCAGCACACCCAACGCCCCCGCGAGGAGCACGACGATCATGGGCAGCGCGGGCGCCCATGCGATCTCAGGTGCGGAGAACGTCACGCTCCCACTCCCTTCATGATGGCCACCACAACCGAGGAGGGGTCCACGAGGTACGACAACAGCAGCGAGGGCACCAGACCCAACACGAGCATGGCAATGATGAGCGGCCAGGTGGTGAGGCGCTCACGCACGCTCAGCTCCACGGCCCCGGACATCGCCTCAGGCGCCGGGCCGGTGAACACCCGCTGGTAGGTAAGCAGGATGTAGAGCGCGGCCAACACCACGGAGAACACCGCGATGATCACGGCCACGGGTGCCACCCCAAAGGAGCCAATGAACACCATGATCTCCGCCACAAACGGCGCAAGGCCGGGCAGCGACAGGGCGCTCATGCCAATGATGAGGAAGGTGCCGGCAAACACGGGCACCAGCTTTTGCAGGCCACCAAAGGCGGACACGGACACGGTGCCGTAGCGCTCCTCCAGGAAGCCCACCATCACAAACAGTCCGGCCGTGGACAGGCCGTGGGTGATCATGTACAGCGAGGCGCCCTCAATGGACGTCTGCTGGAACGCAAAGATGCCCAGGATCATCACGCCAAAGTGGCTCACCGAGGTGAAGCTCACCAGGCGCAGCAGGTTGTCCTGCCCAATGGCCAGCACGGCGCCGTAGATGATGGACAGCACCGCAAAGCCAATGATCACGGGCGCGGCCCACGCGGCGGCGCGGGGGAAGAGCACCAGGCCAAGCGTCAGCATCCCAAAGGTGCCAATCTTGTCCAACACGGCCACCAGCAGCGCGGTGGTGCCCACGCGGGCGTTCTCTGCCACATCGGGAAGCCACGTGTGCACCGGCACCATGGGCGCCTTGATGGCAAAGGCCACAAAGAACGCCAGGAAGATGAGCCGCTCGGTGACGGGGGTCATCTCCACGCCCGTGAGCGAGTCGATGAGGTACGCCTGCTCGCCGCCGGGGCCCACAAAGTACAGCGCCACCACGCCCACCAGCATGATGAGCCCACCCACCAGGGAGTACAGCAGGAACTTCACCGCGGCGTAGCGGCGCTGCGAGCCGCCAAAGGAGCCAATCAGGAAGTACAGCGGGATGAGCATGGCCTCAAACAGCACGTAGAACAGGAAGACGTCACGGGCGGCAAAGATGCCCACCATGAACGCCTGTGCGGTGAGCAGCAGACCCACATACTGGGCGGTGCGCTGCGGCGTGTCCGGCAGCTTCCACCCGGACAGCAACACCAGCGGCACCAACAGGGCGGCAAGACCAATCAGCGCGAGGCCAAGGCCGTTGACGCCCAGCGCCCAGGACGCCCCAATCTGGGGAATCCACGCGTGGGTCTCGCTCCACTGAATCTGCCCCGCGGCACCGCGGTCAAAGCCCGCAAAGAGCCACACCACGCCCGCAAGCTCCACGAGGGAGGCGCCCAGCGCCACCTCGCGGGCACGGGCCCGCAGCGCAGGCACCACCAGCAGCACCACGCCCGCAAGCGCGGGCCAGGCCACCAGAAGGGTCAAAAGCGGCACGTTCATTTACACACCCGCCAATGCGATCGCGGCCACCACAAGCAGGCCCAACACCATGATCAACGCATAGGACCGCACCTTGCCGGTCTCGGTCTTGCGTACCGCCTCACCCAACTGGGAGACGGCGCCCGCCTCCGCGTTGACTAGGCCGTCCACCACCGCGGCATCGGCGTAGACCAGCGTGCGCGTGAGGTGCACGCCCGGCCGCTCAAACAGGCCACGGTTGAGGGAGTCCTGGAAGAAGTCGTGACGCGCCGTCAGCGTGAGCAGCGAGCCGCGCGGCGCCTCGGTGGGCACCTCGGAACGTGCGTACATCCACCATGCGGTCACCGCGCCCACGGCCACCAGCACCAGCGTGGTGGTCATGATGGCGGGCACGGGCAGCACGGGTTCGTGATGCGTGGCGTGCCCGGTCACCGGCGCCAGCCAGGTGGTAAAGCGGTCGCCCAGGCCAAGGAACAGGCCAAGGAACGCGGATCCCACGGCCAACAGCATCATGGGCACGGTCATGAGCGGCGAGCTCTCGTGCGGGTGCTGTCCGTCCGTCCAGCGGGCCTTGCCGTGGAAGGTCATAAAGAACAGGCGCGACATGTAGAACGCGGTGAGTCCCGCGCCCAGCAACGTGGCACCGCCAAACACCCACGGCTGCCATCCCTCGCCCACAAACGCGGCCTCGATGATCTTGTCCTTGGACCAGAACCCGGAGAACGGCGGCACGCCCAGAATGGCCAGCCATCCCAGGCCAAACGTGACCCACGTGATGACCATGGCGGAACGCAGCGCACCAAAGCGGCGCATGTCCACCTGGTCCTGCATGCCGTGCATCACGGAGCCGGCACCCAGGAACATGCCGGCCTTGAAGAAGCCGTGCGTGAGCAGGTGGAAGATGGCAAAGGCGTAGCCAATGGGCCCCAGGCCCGCGGCCAGCATCATGTAGCCAATCTGGGACATGGTGGAGGCGGCAAGGGCCTTCTTGATGTCGTCCTTGGCCATACCGATGATGGCGCCAAGCAGGAGCGTGATGGCACCCACGATCGCCACCACAAGGCGGGCATGGGGGGCGCCGTCAAAGATGGCGGCGGAACGCACAATCAGGTACACACCGGCGGTGACCATGGTGGCGGCGTGGATGAGCGCGGACACGGGCGTGGGGCCCGCCATCGCATCGCCCAGCCACGACTGCAACGGGAACTGGGCGGACTTACCGCATGCGGCCACCAGGAGCAGCAGCCCCGCGGCCGTGAGCACACCCGGCGAGAGCGTGGGCGCGGCGGCGTTGACGGTGTCAAAGCTCAGCGATCCCACCTGGGTGAAGATCACGGCCATGGCCAGGATGAGCCCCATGTCACCCACGCGGTTCACCACAAACGCCTTGTTGGCGGCGCTGGCGTACTCCGGGCGGTAGTTCCAGAAGCCAATGAGCAGGTAGGAGGCCAGGCCCACACCCTCCCAACCCACAAACAGCAGCAGGTAGGAGTCCGCAAGCACCAGCAGCAGCATGGCCGCAATGAACAGGTTGAGGTACGCAAAGAACACCCGGCGGCGCGGGTCATGTGCCATGTACGCCACGGAGTAGATGTGAATGAGCGTGCCCACAAAGGTGATGAGCATGGCAAAGGTCATGGACAGCTGGTCTACCTGCAGACCCACGTCCACGTTCAGGTCACCACCGGGGATGAACGTCCACAGGGTGAGCGTCATGGAGCGGGATGCCGCGGGCTGGCCCAGCATCTCGATCAGCGCACCCAGGCCCACCAGGAAGGCCACGGTCGATGCCCCCACGGCCACCCAGTGTCCCCACCGGTCGGCACGGGGGCCCGTCACCATCACCACCGCGGCGCTCACGAGCGGCACGGCGATGACGAGCCACATCAAGGACTGCATGCTCAACCCCTCATCTCTGCGGGTTCGTCAAGGGAGATGGTCTGGCGCGAACGGAAGAGGGCCACGATGATGCCCAGGCCCACCACCACCTCCGCGGCGGCAACCACCAGGATGAAGAATGCCATGACCTGACCGTCCAACTGGCCAAAGCTGCGGCCAAACGCCACCAGCGCCAGGTTGGCGGCGTTGAGCATCAGCTCCACGCCCATGAACGCGATGATTGCGTTGCGGCGCAACAGCACCGTGGCGGCGCCAATCGCAAACAAGATCGCGGCCAGGTAGACAAAGGCGACGGGGCTCACTGGTCCTCCTCCGTGTCCGTCAGGGGCAGGCCCAGGTCTTCACGGATGTCCTCCACCTGGTGGCGGAAGTCCTCGCCCTCATGCGTCTGGTGACGCACCTCGAGCACGCGAGACACGGACTCTTCGATGGGCTGGCCGTACGGGTCAAGCGCGGGCGCGTCCAGCGCGTTGTGCCGCGCGTACACACCCGGCATGGGCTTGTTCACGGGGTCGGCACCGGCACGCAGACGCGCGGCGTGCAATTCCTTTTGCGCTACGCGCGGCTTGAGGCGCGGAATAAAGGTCATCACCAGCGCGCCCACGGCGGCGGCGATGAGCACAAAGGCCAGCGCCTCCATCACCACCACGTACTTGCCAAACAGCTGCGCGGCAATGTACTCGGGGTCGGAGGCGGGCGCCTCACCGGAGATGAACAGGGCACGGCCGATGGCCCGGAACAGCAGGATTCCCACGCCCAGCGCCAGCGCCACACCGGTCCAGCGCTGGCCGGGGATGGACTCCTTGAGGCTTTCGCGCGTGTCCACACCCACCAGCATGAGCACAAACAGGAAGAGCATCATCACGGCGCCCGTGTACACCACAATCTGCACCACGCCAAGGAAGGGCGCGTCGAGCGACACGTAGGCCACCGCAAGGCCCACCATCACCAGCACCACGGACATGGCAATGTGCACCGTCTTGCGGGCAAAGAGCAGGGCGAATGCGGGAATCACGGTGAGGATGGCCACCGTCCAAAAGATGAACGGGGCGATCATGCCCGTGCCCCCTCGCTGTGCGACGCGTTCTCCGGAAGCGTGGCGTCGTCGGGCCGGTGCGCACGCACCCAGGCCTCCTGCTGCGCATCGGGCGCGGTCACCACGCCACGGTAGTAGTCCGTGTCCGTGGTACCCGGCACCATGGGGTGCGGGGCGGCGAGCATGCCCGCCTCCAGCGGCGCAAGGAGGTCCTGCTTCTCGTAGATCAGACCCTCGCGCGTGGGGCCGGCCAACTCGTAGTCGTTGGTCATGGTCAGCGCGCGCGTGGGGCAGGCCTCAATGCACAGGCCGCAGAAGATGCAGCGCAGGTAGTTGATCTGGTAGACGCGGCCGTAACGCTCCCCCGGGCTGAACTGCGCCTCGGGGGTGTTGGAGTCCGCCTCCACGTAGATGGCATCCGCGGGGCATGCCCACGCACACAGCTCGCACCCAATGCACTTCTCCAGCCCGTCCGCGTAGCGGTTGAGCTGGTGGCGGCCGTGGTAGCGCGGCATGGGCGGCGTCTTCTTGTCCGGGTACTGCTCCGTGACGGTGGGGCGGAAGAAGTTGCGCAACGTCACGCCAAAGCCCGCCATGGGAGCCAGCGCACCGGCAAGGCCCGTGGGCTGAGGCAGGTTAGAGACAAAGGGCGCGGGCTCCGCCTGCTCGGACGTGGTCCACACGTCCTGGCGGTCGTCAGTCATTGCCGTCCTCCTTGGCGTCGGTGTTCGCATCGGCTGCGGGCGTCTTGACCGCGTCCACCGTGCGCCCCTTACGAGGCGATGGCGGCAGGGTCTGTCCGGGCAGCGGGGGCACGGGGTAGCCGTCCGCAAAGGCGTCAAACTCCGCGGGAGCGGCGGCGGCGCGGCGCACGCGCTTGACCACCGTGCCGTCGGCGCGACGCACCCGCTCCACCACCTCATCGGCGGCCTGCGGGGCCTCCTTGGCACCCTCGGCGCGCCACGACAACACAAACCACAGCACAATCAGGTACACCAGCGGGGCCACCCACTGGAAGCCAATGGAAATCTTGAACGGGCTCAGCGAGAAGGAGAACGCCGTGAGGTCCATGCCCATGTGGCTCAGCACCACGGTGCCAATGCCGTAGAACGCCACCCAGCCAAGACCCACCGGAATGAGCACCTTCCACCCCAGCTTCATGAACTGGTCGTAGCGGAAGCGCAGCAGCGAGCCACGGATCCACACAAACAGGAACATGAGCAGCCAGATCTTGATGATGAGCCAGATGGGCGGGAAGATGCCGGTGGACAGCATCTCGTAGCCCGGCCACGTGGCACCCCACAGCGGGCGCCATCCGCCCAGGAAGAGCGTGGCGGCCACGGCGGACACGTTCACCATGTTCATGTACTCGGCAAGGAAGTACCAGGCAAACTTCATGGACGAGTACTCGGTCATGAAGCCCGCCACCAGCTCACCCTCGGCCTCGGGGAGGTCAAAGGGAAGGCGGTTGGTCTCGCCCACCATGGAGATGATGTACAGCGCAAAGGCCGGCAGGAGCGGCAGCGCCCACCAGAAGGTCTGCTGCGAGTCCACTATCTGGCTCATGGACATGGAGCCGGAAAGCATGAACACCGTCACCAGGGACAGGCCCATGGCCAGCTCGTAGGAGATGATTTGCGCCGTGGAACGCACCGCACCCATGAGGGGGTAGGTGGAGCCGGACGCCCACCCACCCAGCACGATGCCGTACACGCCAAGGGCCGCACAGGCCAGCACGTACAGCATGGCCACCGGGAAGTCGGTGAGCTGCAGCGGCGTCACAAAGTCCGTGCCCACAATGCGCGTGGCGGGCCCAAAGGGGATCACCGCAAAGATGAGGAACGCGCAGAACACCGAGATCATGGGCGCCACGATGTACAGCACCTTCTCCGCGGCGCGCACCGAGATGTCCTCCTTGAACAGGAGCTTCATCGCGTCCGCGACGGATTGGAGCAGGCCAAACGGGCCCAGGCGGTTGGGGCCGGGGCGCTGCTGCAGGCGGCCAATGACGCGCCGCTCAAACCACACCGCAAACAGCACGGACAGCAGCAGGAACACCAGGAGCAGGACGGCCTTGACAATCACCACCCACAACGGGTCCTGGGCAAGCGCCGCGGCGTTCATAGGACCGATCCCTTCACGGTGACGGTGGCGCCGGGCTCCACCCCCAGGTCTTGCGCCACCCACGAGCCGGGAGACTTGGTGGGCACCCACACCACGCCGTCCACCATGCCCTCGGTGACCACCAGGGGCAATGTGATGGCGCTCTTGCGCGTACCGCGCAGGGTGACCATGCCATCGGTGGCCTTCACCTTGGCCGCGGTGGCGGGCGAGACGCGCGCCACGGACACCTTGCCGGTGCCCGCCAGGTACGGCTCGCCATCCTGCAGCGCGCCATCGTCCACCAGCAGATGCCACGAGGCCAGCACCAGCGCACCGTCCTTGGCGGCAGCACCGTCCTTGCCGGCCTTGGCGGCGGGCGCGGCCACGGCGGGGGCCGTGCGGCGCTGAGGGGCGGGCGCGGCGCCGATGCTCGCAAGCTCGCGGTGCACGTCCTCCACGGTGGCGGTGCCCAGGTCCACGCCCATCTCGCGGGCCAGCAGGTGCAGCACGCGGTGGTCGGACATGGCGTCGGTGGGCAGCGCCGTGGCAAAGGAGCGCATGCGGCCCTCCCAGTTCACAAACGTGCCGGCCTTCTCCGAGGGCGGCGCCACGGGGAACACCACGTCCGCGGCGCGTGCCACGTCGCTCAGGCGCACCTCAAGGCTCACCACAAAGCCCGCACCCGCCATGGCGGCGAGCACGTCGGGCGTCACGTCGGAGGCCTGCACACCTCCCAGCACCAGCGCGTCCAGCTTCTTGGCGGCCGCGGCGGTGAGGATGTCCGTGGCGGAGCGTCCCTCCTGCTCCGGAAGGTGATCCACGCCCCACGCGGCGGCCACATGCTGCCGGGCCGCGGCATCGGCGGCGTTGAAGCCACCCGGAAGGAGGCCGGGCAGCGCGCCCGCCTCCACCGCACCACGCTCGCCGGCCCGACGCGGGATCCAGGCAAGGCGGGCACCGGCACGACGCGCGAGGTCGGCCGCCGCGGTCAGCGCGCCGGGCACGGCCGCGAGGCGCTCACCCACCACAATGACGGCGCCGGGCTGCTTGAGCGCCGTAAAGGCATCCTGGCTGCCCTTGAGCGCTGCGAGGGCCTTGGCCTCCGCACCGGGAACCGTGGGCAGCAGCGTGCCACCCAGCTTGGTCACACCCTGCGAGGCAAACGGCGCCATGGCAAACACCTGCTGGCGCTTGGCCTTGTGCAGGCGCAGGAACACCACGCCGCCCTCGTCCTCGGGCTCAAAGCCCACCAGCAGCACGGCGGGGGCCTTCTCCAGGTCCCCAAAGGTGACGCCCAAGCCCGTGCCGGCCAGGGTGCCAAGGAAGTCCTGCTCCTCGGCGGAGGACGCCCTGAACCGTGCGTCCACATCGTGCGTGCCCACGGCCACCCGAGCAAACTTGCCGTACGCGTAGGCGTCTTCCAGCGTGACCCGGCCACCCGGAATCACGCCCACGCCCTTGGCCTTCTTGTCCGCGGCGGTGCCGGTGAGCCCGGCGGCGGCCTTGAGGCCCGCCACGGCCGCGGCAATGGCATCGGGCCACGAGGCCTCCACCAGCTCGCCGTCGCGGCGCACCAGCGGTCGCGTGAGGCGGTCGTCGGCGTTTTGCCAGGTGAAGGCAAAGCGGTCCTTGTCCGTGATCCAGTCCTCGTTCACCACCGGGTCGTTGTCCGCGAGGCGGCGCAAAATCTTGCCGCGGCGGTGGTCGGTGCGAATGGCGCTACCCGAGGAGTCGTGCTCCGCGATGCCGGGGCTGGAGACCAGGTCAAAGGGGCGCGACCGGAAGCGGTACGCGGAACTGGTGAGGGCGCCCACGGGGCAAATCTGCACCGTGTTGCCCGAGTAGTAGGAGGAGAAGGGGCGCCCGGACTCGTCCTCGGCGGCCACTCCCACGGGGCCGTAACCGTCAAAGCCCAGCACGTCCTCGTCGAACGTGCCAATCTGCTGCAGCGCGCCACGGTTTTGCAGGTCAATGAACGCGTCACCGGCAATCTCGCGGGAAAAGCGGGTGCAGCGCTGGCACAGGATGCACCGCTCGCGGTCCAGCAGAATCTCGCTGCTAAGCGCCAGGGGCTTCTCATAGGTGCGCTTGACGTCCACGTAACGCGACTCGGCGCGGCCGTGGCTGAGTGCCTGGTTTTGCAGGGGGCACTCGCCACCCTTGTCACAGACGGGGCAGTCCAACGGGTGGTTGATGAGCAGCAGCTCCATCACACCCTTTTGGGCGCGCTCCGCGGCCTCGGAGGTGTGCTGGGTGTTGACCACCATGCCCTCGGTGACCGTCATGGTGCACGAGGCCTGCGGCTTGGGGAAGGCGCGCAACGATCCGTCGGGGCCGGGGCTGGCCACGTCCACCAGGCACTGGCGGCACGCACCGGCGGGCTCAAGGGCTGGGTGGTCGCAAAAACGGGGGATGTCAATCCCCAGCTGCTCCGCGGCCCGGATGATCAGCGTGCCCTTGGGAACGGCGGTCTGGATGCCGTCAATGGTGACGGTGACCTGGTCCTCGGCCACTGCGGCATCGCCGGGCTTGTTCTGGGCGGTGGCGGTCACGCGTGCACCTCCACGTCATGGGTGGGAACGTCTTCGTAGTCGAACAAGGCCGATGCCGCGTGGGAGAACGGGCAACCGCCCTCGGTCACGTGGCGCTCGTACTCCTCGCGGAAGAGCTTGATGGAACTGGTGATGGACGACGTGGCGCCGTCGCCAAGCGCGCAGAACGCCCGGCCCAGGATGGAGTCGCAGGTGTCCAACAGCTGCTGGATGTCTGCCTGGGTGCCGCGGCCGTCCTCCAGGCGGTGCAGAATCTGCGCCAGCCAGTAGGTGCCTTCGCGGCACGGGGTGCACTTGCCACAGGACTCGTGCTTGTAGAACTCGGTCCAGCGCTCCACGGCACGCACCACACACGTGGTCTCGTCAAAGATCTGAATGGCGCGCGTGCCCAGCATGGAACCCGCTGCGCCCACCGCCTCGTAATCCAAGGGGGTGTCCAGGTGCTCGGCCGTGAACATCGGCGTGGACGAGCCGCCGGGGGTCCAGAACTTCAGCTGGTGCCCCTCGCGCACTCCACCCGCCATCTCCAACAGCTCACGCAGGGTGATGCCCAGCGGCGCCTCATACTGCCCCGGACGCTTCACGTGGCCGGACAGCGAGAAGATGCCCACACCCTTGGAGCGTTCGGTGCCCAGCGACGTGAACCACTCCACACCGCGGTCAATGATGGACGGGACGGACGCGATGGACTCCACGTTGTTGACCACCGTGGGGCGCGCGTACAGGCCGGCCACCGCGGGGAACGGGGGCTTGAGGCGCGGCTGCCCGCGACGGCCCTCCAGCGAGTCCAGCAGCGCGGTCTCCTCGCCACAGATGTAGGCGCCCGCACCCGCGTGCACCGTGATCTCCAGGTCAAAGCCGGAACCCTTGATGTTGGTACCCAGCCAGCCGTTGTCGCGCGCCTCGCGCACGGCCTTCAGCAGGCGGCGGTACACGTGGACCACCTCGCCGCGCACATAGATAAAGGCATGGTTGCAGCCGATGGCGTAGGACGTGATGATGGCACCCTCAATGAGCGCATGGGGGGCGTTCATCATGGTGGGGATGTCCTTGCACGTGCCCGGCTCGGACTCGTCGGCGTTGACCACCAGGTAGCGGGGGCCGCCATCGGGCGCGGGCAAAAAGCCCCACTTCATGCCGGTGGGGAAGCCCGCACCGCCACGGCCGCGCAGGCCGGAGTCCTTGATGGCCTGCACCAGGTCCTCGGGCTTGCCCTTCAGGGCCTTGGCCGCGGCCTTGTAGCCGTTGCCCTTGGCCACATAGGTGTCAAAGTTCCAGGAGTGCTCCTGGCCCCAGGTGGCGCTCAGCATGGGAACGAGGTCGGTCACGGCGTGACTCCCTTCCAGCCCTGCTCGCGTGCAGTCTCGACGCCCGCGAGGGTGCCCGCACCGGCGCCCTGGTCCTCGTCCGCGCGGCCGTCCTCAAATCCGGCCAACACGCGGGAGGTCTCCTTGAAGGTGGCCACCTTGTGGGAGCCACGGGTGGGGGTGACGTCCTCGCCCGCCAGGAGCTTGTCCACCATCTCGAGTGCGCTTTCCGGGGTCTGGTTGTCAAAGAACTCCCAGTTGACCATCATCACCGGGGCGTAGTCGCATGCGGCGTTGCACTCCAGGCGTTCCAGGGTGATAAAGCCGTCCTCGGTGGTCTCGTCATGACCCACACCCACGCGCTCGCTGACGCGGCGCCAAATCTCGTCGCCACCCATCACCGCGCACAGCGTGTTGGTACACACTCCCACCTGGTATTTGCCGTTGGGGCGGCGCTTGTACTGGCTGTAGAACGTGGCCACGGCGCTCACCTCGGGGGCCGTGAGGTCAAGCAGCTGGGCGCAGAACGCGATGCCGTCGGGGGAGACAAAGCCCTCCTCGGACTGCACCAGGTGCAGCATGGGCAGCAGGGCGGAGCGCTTCACCGGGTACCGGCTCATAATCTGCTCGGCATCGGCCGTGAGCCGCGCCAGGGTGCCCTCGTCGTAGGTCATCGGTCCACGCCTCCCAACACCATGTCGATGGTCGCAATGGAGACCACGACGTCGGCAATCTGCCCGCCCTCACACAGCATGGAGAGTGCCTGCAGGTTATTGAATCCAGGGTCCCGCATGTGCACGCGCCACGGCTTGGTGCCGCCGTCGGAGACGACGTGGCAGCCCAGCGTGCCCTTGGGGTTTTCCACCACCGCAAACGCCTGACCCGCGGGAACGGTGAAGCCCTCGGTGACCAGCTTGAAGTGGTGGATCAGGGCCTCCATGGAGGTCCCCATGATCTGACGGATGTGCTCCAGCGAGTTGCCCTGCCCGTCGCTACCCAGCGCCAACTGCGCCGGCCAGGCGATCTTCTTGTCGCCCACCATGACGGGCTGACCCGCGGTGGCTTCCAGCCGGTCCGCACACTGCTCAATGATCTTGAGCGACTCGTAGCACTCCTCCATGCGCAACACCACGCGCGAGAACGCATCGGCGTCGGTGGAGGTGGGCACCTGGAAGTCGTAGGTCTCGTAGCCGGAGTACGGCTCCGCCTTGCGCAGGTCATAGCCGATGCCTGCCGAGCGCAGGATGGGACCGGTCACGCCCAGCGACATGCAGGCGGCAAGGTTGAGGTTGGCCACGCCCTTGAGACGGCCCACAAAGATGGGGTTCTTCAGCTGCAGCGCCGCCAACTCGTCAAGGCGCGCACGCACCTTGGGAATGATGTCGCGGATCATGGCCACCATCTCCGGCGGGCCATCCTGGGCCACGCCGCCGGGGCGGATGTACGCGTTGTTGGTGCGCAGACCGGAGATGGCCTCAATGACGCGGAAAGTGTCCTCACGCGCCGTGAAGGCCGTGGTCATGATGGTGGTGGCGCCCATCTCGTTGCCACCGGTGCCAATGGCCACCAGGTGCGAGCCAATGCGGGTGAGCTCCTGCATGAGCACGCGCAACACGTTGGCCCGCTCGGGGATGTCCTGCGTGATGCCCAGCGCCTTTTCCACCGCCAGGCAGTACACGGCCTCGTTGAACATGGCGGCCACGTAGTCCATGCGGGTCACGTAGGCCGTGCCCTGGGTCCACGTGCGGAACTCCATGTTCTTTTCAATGCCCGTGTGCAGGTAACCCACGCCGGCACGCACCTCGGTGACCGTCTCCGCGTCCACCTCCAGCATGACGCGAAGCACGCCGTGGGTGGAGGGGTGCTGCGGCCCCATGTTGAAGACGATGCGCTGCTCACCCAGGCGAGCGGCCTCTTCTGCCAGCTCGCTCCAGTCGCCGCCGTACGCGGTGAACTGGGGCACGCCCTCGTCGTCGCGAATGGCGCCGGTGGCGGCGTACTCGGTCTTCTTGCTGCTGTCCGTCATGAGGGCCTACCTGTACTGCCGGCGGTGCTCGGGTGCCGCAACCTCGGCGCCCTTGTACTCGATGGGGATGCCACCCAGGGGGTAGTCCTTGCGTTGGGGGTGACCTACCCAGTCGTCCGGCATCGCAATGCGCGCCAGCGAGGGGTGGCCGTCAAAGATGATGCCAAAGAAGTCCCACGTCTCCCGCTCATGCCAGTTGTTCATGGGGTACGTGTCCACAATGGAGGGAATGTGCGGGTCCGCCTCACTCACCGCCACCTCCACGCGCAGGCGGCGGTTGTGGGTGATGGACTGCATGGGGTACACCGCGTGCAGCTCGCGCCCGGTGTCCGCCGGGTAGTGCACGCCGTTGACGCCAAGGCACATCTCAAAGCGGAGGTCCTGGTCGTCACGCAGGTGGCGCGCCACCTGGGGCAGGAAGTCGCGGGCCACGTAGAGCGTCAGCTCCTCGTTGTACACCGTCACCTGCTCCAAGGCCGCGGCCGCATCCTCGCCCAGCAGTTCCTCCAGGACGTCAACCACCTCGTCAAACCAGCCGCCGTAGGGGCGCTCCGTGGCACCCGGCATCTGGATGTGACGCACCAGGCCGTCATAACCGGAGGTGTCGCCGCGCGCGGCGAACATGCCCTGACGCACGTTGATGAGGGTGAGGGGTTCGCGGTCCGCGGGAGCGGACAGTGCGGCGTCTGCCTGAGGCGTCACATCGGTCATCGCAGCAACCCCGTCATCTGCGAGGTGGGGGTGGCGGCAAGCGCGGCCGCCTCGGCGGCCGCGGCCACCTCACGACGGTGCGCGCCCATGGGGCGCGTCTTGGCCAGCTCCTGCAGCTTGAGCAGCGCGTTGATGAGCATCTCCGGACGCGGGGGGCACCCGGGCAGGTAGATGTCCACCGGCACCACGTGGTCCACGCCCTGCACAATCGCGTAGTTGTTGAACATGCCGCCGGAGGAGGCGCACACACCCATGGCAAGCACCCACTTGGGCTCGGCCATCTGGTCGTAGACCTGACGCAGGATGGGCGCCATCTTGTTGGACAGGCGCCCGGCCACAATCATCACATCGGCCTGACGCGGCGAGCCACGGAAGACCTCCTGGCCAATGCGGGCAATGTCAAAGCGCGACGTGCCGGTGGCCATCATCTCAATGGAGCAGCATGCCAAGCCAAACGTGGCGGGCCACATGGAGCCGCCGCGGGCCCAGCCCACAAAGCTCTCCACCGTGCCCAGCATGAACGGGGGTGCGTTCTCTTCAAGTCCCATAGGTCAGTCCCACTCGAATCCGCCGCGCCGCCACTCATAGACGAACGGGATAGTGATGAGTACCAGGAAGGTCATGATGGCAATCAAGCCAAAGATGCCCAACTGGGCGTGCGCCACAGCCCACGGGTACAGGAACACCACCTCAATGTCAAAGACGATGAACGTCATGGCCACGAGGTAGTACTTGATGGGCATCCGCCCACCGCCGGTGGCGCCCGGCGTGGGCTGCAGGCCGGACTCATACCGGTCAAGCTTGGCCGCGTTGTAACGGTGCGGCCCCACCACTCGGGATAGGCCAAGGCCCGCCATCGCCATCGCCGCCGCGACGACGATCATGACGAGGATAGGAATGTACGGGTTCACTGTTCGACCCTTCTCACTCGCGTACCTTCAACCTACAGTGCGCAGCCTCACGCCGCCGGTGCGACCCGAGTCAGCGCGACCATCAACCGATCCGCCCATGCGCCGCCGCGCGGCTCATAGACGTCCGCTAAGAGTCTAGAGACAAATTCCATGACCAAAGAACTAGGCAGCCCGTAGCGCGTGCACACCTTCATCACCGTCGGGTGCTCCACCAGCGACGCGAACACGCGGCCCAGCGAGTAGTAGCCGCCCAGGTCGTCCTTCATCATGCGCGCGTAGGAGGCGAGGGCGCGCTCCCGTGCCCGGGCATCGGCCGCCTCCCGTGCCGCCACCGCCGCCTCCGTGGCCCGCCGTGCGGCCTGCATGGCGTAGGCGATGCCTTCCCCGTTGAAGGGGTTGACCATGCCGCCGCTGTCCCCCACCAACATCATGCCGGGCACATAGTGCGGCTGCCGGTTGAAGGCCATGGGGATGGCGGCACCCTTGATGTCTGCGGTCCGCAGCTCCCCCACCTGCTCGCCAAACTCCCAGTCCTGGGCGGCGTGAGTGAGCCAGTCGCGCAGCAGGGCGCGGTGGTCCAGCTTGGACGGCGTGCCCTTGGCGCTGAGCGTGCCCAGCCCCACGTTGGCGGTGCCATCGCCCAGCGGAAAGATCCAGCCATAGCCGGGCAGGAGGTGCGACTTTCCACGCTCGCCGTCCCACACCTCCAGGTGGCCCTCCATCCACGGCTCGTCGTGGCGCGGCGTGGTCAGGTAGGTGCGCACCGCAACCCCCATGGGGCGGTTCTTCTTGCGTTCCATCCCCAGGCCCAGCGCGATGCGCGCGCTGACGCCATCCGCGGCAATCACCAACGGGGCGTGGAACTGAACGGGCTCACCCCTCTTGCCGGCCTCGTCCACCGGGCGGGCGGTGACGCCCACAATGCGGCCGCCTCCCGCGTAGCCGTCCGTGCTGTCGTCGCGCAGAGCGCCGTCAACGTGCCAACCCTCGCGGACATCGGCCCCTGCGGCCCGGGCGTGGTTGGCCAGGCGCTCGTCAAAGGCGGCGCGCGGCAGGCTGAGGCCAAAGTTGGGGAAGGCCTCGAGGTCATGCCACGGGAACTCCAGGCGGTGGCCGCCGCCCACCATGCGCAGGCCGTGGTTGCGGATCCAGCCCTCTTCCTCCGGGTAGGGCAGGCCGATGAGGTCCAGTTCTCTGACCGCGCGGGGCGTGAGGCCGTCGCCGCACACCTTCTCCCGGGGGTAGCGGGACTTTTCCAGGGCAATCACGTCAAAGCCCTCGCGCGCTAAGTAGTGCGCGGCCGCGGCCCCGCCGGGTCCGGCGCCGATGACGATGACGTCGGCCTCAGTTTTCACGGGCTCAAGCCTAGGCGGCTTGTGAGGGTGGGACGGACACGCCCGCCGCGCCCCCCTCCCGCGACTTCCAAGGGTGCATGTGACAGGTGTGACTCCTGAGACACGAACTGTGGGGGATGAACCGGATATATCAGACATGGACCCTTGGAAGTCACTGGGAGGTGAGGCCGGGGCGACCACTGAACGCAGCACCCCACTCCGCCAGCTCACGCACCATCTGCGCATAGGCAGCCTCACCGCCGGCCAGCTCGGTGGAGAAACCCACGTGATACTGCCCCGCATCGGGGCCCACCACCGTCATCAGGTCCCCGGTCTTGCGCATGACCCGCACGTGCGGGGTGTGCCTCCCATGGCACGCGCCACCGCATCGGACTGGCCGCCACCCAGATGGAAACACACCACCAGGATCCGGTCGATCTCCTCCCACGGCACCAAGCCCTCACGATCTCGCCTGCGACCAATGAGCGGCGACCGTGCATCCGGGACTCGCAGACCCCGTTGAGAGATCGCTAACGCAAACTTACTGGACCTCGGCATCTTCAAGATCGGATCCAGCGCCAGCATCAGCATCGCCAGCGTGAACAGGACAAAGAAGACCCCCAGCCCGACCTTGCGCTCCATCACCAGCACGTAGTACGTGAAGGCGCCTACAGCCACCATCACGATCACTCCCACCACCGCTTTGGGCACCAAGGAACCCAACTTAAGCGGATAGATCTGCTCATCAACAGGGTTCATGACCCCTCCAGGATCAGGCTCCGCCGCGCCGAGTCCAGCAGTTCGGGCTCCAGCATCACCACACTGCATCGGCCGGCGATCAGACTTGCTCAACCAGACAGTTCGTCAGGCCGCAGCCTCAGTTCCTCAATCAACTCCGGAACCAATCGCAGCGATGTCTGCCCGGTGTCCACAATGATTCCTGTGCCTGGCGCAAGACTCTGCACCACACCCCTCCCCGTGGTTTGCAGCGCGTAACCTACGAGTTCCTCGGACTTTGTCAGTGCTGCGGGCGAGCTCAGCACCAACATGAAGGGGACGCCCTGCTCCAGGGCGATCACAGGCTCGAATCCACCTTGCTCACCTGGGTCACCTCCCGAGGGAATTGCCACGGTAATAGTGAGGAACATATTGCCGAGAGACGCAAGTATCCCTGGTGCGTCAAGACGTGAGTCAACGATACGGTTGAACATCTCATTGGGTGAGATCTCTGTCATGGCTGCTCCTCGAGGTTGCACCACGCCTTCCGGCTCCTGGCGTGACCCTCAGCCCGCATCACCAACCCCGCAATTCCACCTGAGGCATCAACGGCTCACCATCACGCGACGTGTAGGTCACGATGATCTCATCGAACGACCCCCGCATCACATCACTGCCGACGTGTGCACCAATCTCCCGCGTAAACACCCCCACCTGCTCATCCCCAATCAACAAGGGATACGGGCCCTTCCCACGCCGGTCCGTAGCCAACGCGGTACCATCAGCATACTCGTGAGCAATCAGATACGTCCGATGAACGGTACCTTCGAGGACGTAGGCAAGCGCCCACCTCACAGCCCACTCCACGGTTGGAAAAGTAGCCGCCAACCAGTGATCGCCCGAGCGCTCTTGCGCCTCAAACAGATCCACCGAGCCGTCCTTCTTCAGCTTCAACATCGAATAATGAGCCGTGTGGAAAACATGGTGCCCAAACGTGAGAGAGCAAACGTAACCCGCCCCACCCTCGCCAGCAATCCACTCCGACCCACCCGCCCTAATCCAATGAATCAATGGAGACTCGACAAAGGGCGAACACACCACCGCATCTCCATTCATCAGTTTGGCCTCAATTCATCCCTGAGTCGCCAAATTCATACTGTCAGGCGCGGTGTTGTGGGGGGACGTAGAGGTGTTCTTCGGTGATTTCGCGTCCGGTGGAGGTCTCGACGATGCGGATGCCCAGTTCGTCGCGTACCAGTTGCAGGTCCGAGCCCACGGGCAGGTCCCAGATCCCAATCAGAGCGGGTTCGATCGCGCACAGGTCGTTGAAGTCCACGATCTGCCAGTGCGAGGTATCGTTCAGGTATTCACTGGTGTCGATGTGGCTCATGATCTGCCAGCCGTTGTCTGCAGGAGCTTGGGACGGGCGGCGCACCATCCACCGCACCAGACCTCGCCCTTCCAGCACGTTGGTGGTGGCAAGGCAAGCCCCTGCCTTGGGGATGAACTCGATACGTGATGACACCGTCGCTCCTTGCTTCACATGCGTACTGGTCCAACCTACCTGCAGGCTGTGACGTCACCTGGGAAAGATCACTGCACCGGCCAGGCTGAGGGACCGCTGTCTTGATACTGGGTGAAGCGGCGTGCCATCTCGGGCTTGCCCCACGACCCGTGAGACACGATCTCGAACAGCGTGCGAGGGTTTTTGTTCCTGCTCATTGACGAGATCACACTCCCATCGATACCAGGCCACGAGAAGATCACATCGTAGAACGGACCCAGCACTTCATCGTAGAGTTCCAGGTTTTCATACAGAGTCAGCAGCGGGGGTCCCCACTTCCTAGACTTCAGATTGATATCCGCACCCCCTTCGAGCAACCGACGCAACAACAACGCCTCACCCTCAAAATCATGCTCAAACTTCTCAAACAGAATATGCAGAAGATTCACGTTCTCTTGCGACACCGTGGCATCTGCGCCATCATCCAACAGGCGATTCGCAATCACGACACGTGCCCGGGGATCACGATTCGCCACGGCACCCCACAACGCACTCGATCCACCTGACGTCCACACGGCAATTTCTGGCACATACTTCTCGAAAAACTCCTCAACGGTGGCGCCTTTAGCAAAGTATTGAGGGTGGACGTCAAATGGGCCATTACGCATCGCTAGACCTCATCAATATGGGAGCGGTTTCGAGCGGGATCCTGAACATCATAGTTCCCTGGATCATGATACTGTGTCAAGAACGTGCCAAGATCGATATCGCCCTTCAGATATTGGTTCCTAAGGTGACTATAATTCTCATCACGCACGTGACCCATGTCCCAGATTCCGTCACGGGACTTACCGGATTCTGGGTTCCATTCGATCAACCGATAAGGTTCACCTCCAGGACCGAGGTGAATGTCTGCTCCAGCAGAATCGGGCATGGCGCGGACCCACATCTGGTGCTCGCCCGGCATAGGAAGATCAAGCCTTCCACTGTTGATCTGCGCTAATTGCATCTCTCGCGACCTGTTCCACACCGCCTCCACCTGGCCCTCGGCGTAGTCGGGACGATAGTTCGCATAGGGAAGCCTGTTGCCATCAGCATCGTAACCGTAGGTTCCAGGCTCACCGGTCGCGGGCAGACCCGACAGGCCAGCACCACGATTCTCCGCCACCCACTGGCGCTGGTCCGGGTCGAACCGCATCTCCCAACCGCGATGCTCACGATCTCAGATTGAACATCTGCAAGTACGTCTTCAAACGTCTCATAAGCTCCTGACTCACCCCAGGGAAGCGCACTGCTTGACATCTCAGTACTCCATCGGCCCTACGATTTGCGTAATGATATTGACGTGCTCAGCTAGCTTGACCTTCTTCAGGTTCTCGACTTTCTCAGGGCCACCCAAGGCCAAGAGAGGCACGTAGCCGAAGCACTCATCAAACTCTAGCGGACCGTGAGTCTCCACCGCAGCCTCATAAGGCTCCCACTGGTACCAATCGACAAGAAAACTTGGTTCTGCAGCGTAAAGAGGGAAGTTGTGGATGCTGGTACCCATACCTCGCAGCGTCCCGTACCTATACTTCAGGTCACAATAGTCCAGGCCATCCCACGTGACGATGTCACCAAGTCCCGTAGCGAACAACGGCACCACATGAGCAAGAGGAAGCGACTCCTGCAGTGCAACCGAGTAGTGGTCAGGGTCAATCACCTTGAAAAAACCACTCGAGAACGTCCCGTACCCGTCTCGCACCCAGATGTCCAGCACATCATCAGGAACTCGGCTCCGATACCGCTCAATAGTATCCCCAGGCACATCAGCAACCTTGGCGAAGTCCGCGAACTCTTTAACTCTCATCGATGCACTCTGTCTCTCGCCAGACTACAAATCCATCACGCCAGCGTTGCCTGGATCTCTTGGCGCCACTTGTCCGCCAGGTCAGACCATCCAAGATTAGTGCCTGTGTAACGGTCCTCGTATGAAATATCTGCATCAAAAGTCCCCGAAGCAAGTGCATAATGCAACTTCATTTCAGTTGGCATCGGCCGAGAAAACTGATGACAAAACTCTTTCAGACGCTGAAGCTGAGCAATACCGTAATCTAACAGCGCCCACTGGCGAGACGAAGACGCGCTAGGGATAGGCGCTTTATGAATTTCATAAATCTCGCCCTCTATGACGAAATACGGATCGATCGTGAGCGCAGCTCGTTCTGATGAACAGTATACGTAGATATCGGAGGCCTTTCCGTCAGCATACTCAAGAACCACAGAGACTATTTCTGAGTGTACGTCTGCGAGTGCATCTTCGTAAGAGTTCAGAGTCATGGCGCTTCCTCGCTAGGAATTTGAAATCAAGGCCCTCAGGGGCTTGCCGTCTATAGAGTATCGTACATCAAAAGAAACCGGCCTTCCAGTGGCGGGGTCAGTGGAAATCGATATATCGACAGTTACCGTCTTCGGCCCACCAGGCTGATTCGGATCTAGAGCTTTAGCCCATTGATTCTCTAGAATCTTGTACTCGCTTAGGTTAACACTCTTCAGCTGAGATACCAGGTTGTCTAGTCTCTCCGAACCACCAAATCGGTCGCCGATGAGGTGGCCAGCGTGGTCTTGCCCCGGGACCTTTCCTGGCGTGTCCGGGTCATGGCGGAGGCGTCCTTCGTGATCCTTCATGTGGAGGTTCTCGGCCTGTACGTGTGAGATGTGGCCGTTTTCATCCGTGGTGTAGATGTACTCGTGTTCGCCTGCCTGGTAGCGGACATCGGGCTTCAAACTGCCGTCAGGATTGATATGCGAGCCGTCCCGCAAGATAGGCTTGCCGGTTGCCGGAGATGGCGTCGTGTCAGCATCGGCCGGCGGTGCGTCTGCCGGTGGGAGGGCTGGTGGCGTAGCGTCTCCGTCGGCAGGCGTGGTGGTCTCCACTGGTGGGGTGTCTCCATCGGATGGAGGCGTGACGCCGCTGTCGGTGGGCGTGTTGTCTCCATCGACCTTTGACCCGTCACCGTCCGCGGGCGTCGTGTCGACGTGCGTGGTGTCGGTGTCGGCTGGACGGGTTTCTGCATCGGCCGGGGGAGCCGTTGCTTCAGCGTCGGCGGGTGGAGCGTCCACGGGCGGAGTGTCACCGTCTACAGGGGGCGTGTCACCGGCAGGAGCATCGACAGGCAGGTTGGACGCGTCAGGGATGTCGATCTGTGAGATCGTGTCCGACACCGACTGGTCACCGAAAGTAATGTCACCATCGGCTGCAGGTGCGCCCACCGGCGTACTGTCACCGTCGACTGACACCGCATCGGTCTTGGTATCCGCAGGCGGCGCGTCAGCAGATGGGGCGTCAGCCGTCGGGGCATCAGGTTGAGTCGCGGGCCCGTTGTTCCCCGCCCCGGGCGCATCGGCCGCACCACCCGCAGGCGGCGTGTCAGCCACGGAAGCGTCACCACCCACCACAGGCGCATCACCGCCACCACCAGGAGCGCCAGCAGACGAACCATCACCACCAGACACTGGCACATCAGCACCCCCGCCCGCACCGGAGGAGGAACCGTCGCCTGCCACACCCGAGGGAACATCACCCAAGGACACCACCGGAGCCTCACCACCGAACGACGACGCGTCCCCACTCGGAGACGACGTCCCGTCACCACCAGGTGAGCCATCACCGCCCGCCACAGGCGCACCAGAGGGAAGCACCGAGGCCATACCGTGAGCCACGCCGCCACCGGCCATGCCAAGGATTCCCGCCTTCACGAGATCATCGACCGTGAACGCTCCGGTGGTCAGGCCAATCTCGACAGCGCTCTCGATGACGCCTTCCAAGCCACCCGAGACAACAGCCCCACCAAAGTTGTCCATGAACTTAGCCGCGGAGAACAGCCCTCCAAAACCACCAGATACACCTGCCGCCAGCACCGTCACCCCTCGGTCCCCCTGATACCAAGGGTTCGCATAGGACGACACCACCGCTCCCGCCGCAGAGTCGACCGACGAGTACGCGATACGCGCCAACACCGTCTGCTTCCGCGCGAAGTTCGCCCACGCCGCGAACGCCTTGATCCGCATCAGCACGGTGTTCAACTTCAGCAACAAATTGATGGTGGTGGTCAGCAACTTGCTGATCAACATGCCGACTTTGCCGCCAACAACCGCGATCCTCGCCGCAAGGGCAACAGCACCTGCTGCAGCTGAGGCACCGAACGTGACCAGGCTCAACGCCGCGCTGACAGCAGCACCCACGGCGATCTCGAGCACCAGATCGCGCAGCATGATCAACGACTGCTCGCGCGTGAAGTTGACCTGCTGGGCATACTCGGCACAGACCGAAGAGAGTGAATCCTGCGGACCCGCGACACTGGTGGCGAAGTCGCGCAGATTCTTCGCCAAGTCCTCGATGTCGGTCAGCAGTGCGGTCTTCTCCTCCGAAGTCACCCCAGTGAGGTCCACCCTCCAGGAAGAGACTTCGGTGGCCAGAGACTCGAAATCAGAGCCCAACTGACTCCAGGCGGCGCTCGCGGTGTCAAGCTTCCCGGTATCGGCGTTGGGCCAGAACAGCGAGCCCAGATAGTCGATGATGATGTCCAGGCCAGGAACCTGCACCGGATCTCCACCAGACGACGTCGGCAACGTCGCCCGGCACACATCGACGACGGCAGACGGCTGTGAGAATCCCGTCGGAGACGAGGCGTCCCCCCTGGCACGCAACTCCGCCGTGGCATGCAACGTCCCACACGCCATGAACTGACTCGCGAGGTAATGGATCTCATCCGCAAAATCGAAGGCGCGCTCCATCGCCGCCCTCGCGGCCTCGTCATAACCAACGGCGAACTTCTCGCCGCTGTCATCCGAGCCTGCCATGTTGTAGCAGCGCGACATCGTGCTGTAGGCGGCATTGGCGGCACGCGCCGCACGCGCCTTGCCCTGCAATGCAGTGGAACTGAGGTCCGCGTAGTGGCGGGGTTCGATGCTGATCACTGGCATGACGTCGGCCCTACGAGCCCGTCACCTCCTTCGCAGACTCGACGGCACTCGCATACGCGCCCGACGCAGCCGTGGCCCACTCGGCCATTCCTTGGGCCTGGGTGATAAGCAATCGTGCCCCCACAGCCCACGCCACCAACTCCCCGATGTACTCCCGGGAAGCCTGACCCGACCACGCACCCAACAATGCGTTTCCCTGGCTCATAGCCTGCGACTCAAACGTCGTCAAGTACGTGACAAAGTCATCCAGCGTGTTCCCCAACGCCTTCAGCTCGTCCGTGTCCACCGTATGCAACGCCACGTCAGCCCCCTTCTACCCCTTCACAGCCTGCGTCTGGCCGGCACTACCGCCAGACACACGCCCGAACGCACCTTCCATCGCCCTGGACGCCGCCGCATTCGCGGTCTCCGTCCCGGCATACACCACACCCGCAGACTCCATCCGCGAGATGATCGACGACAAGGCCGTACGCGTCGACGCCGCAGTTGCCAACAGCACCTGCCATGAGGCCGCGAACTCGTCCGCCGATGCCCCCGTCCATGACGCGCCCACCACGGCACTCACGGCAGAATCGGCGGACTCCACCTGCTGATCGAACACCGCAGCAAGAGAATGCAACGCCCCTGCGGTCGCATCAACCTGCCCAGTGGAAACATCAAAACGCGCCACGAGCCCTCCCCAGCCGCCCTGCCCCGCGCGGCACACACCGCGCGAGGCCCCTCACCAACAGACCTAGCCCCTGAAGGACGACGAGATGTTGGACTCCGACTCCTCGTACGCCAATGCCGTCTTCGCCAGGTGGTCCGAAATCCCCTGCAAGGACTCCTTCAACTGCAACGCCGCGGTGTCCCACTGCTCGTACAGCTCCATGAACGACTGCGACGCGGCCCCGCCCCAATCACCAGCCACCAGACCCGACACGAGAGACTTCAGATTCGACAGTTGCGACTCGATCTCACCCGCACCCGACGACAACTGATTCGCCACCGAAGAAATCGACTCCGAGGTCACCTTGATTTCAGCCACAAACCCCTCCCAGGGAACTCAACACACCTCCGGACACCATGCCCTGGAAGTACCCTACCGACAAATGCCCGCCACGCAAGTGATCAGGCCAGAATTCCCGGCATCGGCACCGAGAGTCTCCCTCGCTACCAGCCCGAGCGACCGTGACAAGTGTTCCCGAGAAGAAAGAGCCCGTGCTCCTTATCCGAGAAAAGCGCCCATACCCTGGGCGCATCGCCACCCACAGCCGCCTCCCTCATCTCCCGGAGCACCCGTAGCCCGTGACGCTCCCACACCGCTCCCTCACCCGTGAGGCCCGAAGGCCTGACGGCCTCCGCCGCGATGAGGAGGTCCACCTGCCGCACCACGTCCGTCAGCTTGGTGGGGTCCGTCTGAATGTCAAACATCAGGCCCAATAGGTCAATGACCGGTTGCTTGGTCACCGCGCAATAGTCATCCAGATCGGTCATTCTTCCTCCTTGGAAACCGCTGAGATCTCACCGTGCATGTGCCACCCCTCGAATCTCAAGGCGCGCATGACCCAGGAAGAGCACGTCACCATGCCCCATCTCCACCGGGCTCCCGACAGCGCACGCGATCATGTGGCCTGCACGCTCGATCCGGGTGCCGTTGGCAGAGCCGAGGTCCTCCACATGAGGCACCCCGTTCACTAGGCGGACCACGGCGTGCGTGCGTGAGACGGTGCGCGTCGCATCGTCCACCACCACCGCAGTGCCCATCCCAGCCTCGGGCCGGCGGCCCAGAAAGACGTCTCCTGTCAACGTCACCGTCTCCCCGGGCGTCACCACGGACCAGTCCACCTGCTGCCGCTCGAACGCGACTGGAGGGCGAGGAGAGGCGGATGCGGGGGCGGATGCGGGGGCAGGGGGCTGCACCGCCGTGGTCCCGACAGAATGGGCCGACGCCGACGCCGGTGGCGGCGACAACGATGCGGCGGGTTGCGTGGTCACCGCTGAGGTAGCCGGGGAAGGCCGCGTGCGAATCGCATCGGTGCGGGCCACCAACTGGCCACAACTCAGGCAGAACATGCTGCTGGGGCGCAGATCGCTCCCACAGTACACGCACTGAACTGCCACAGAACAACCCCTCCCTGCTCGCCGTCTAGGCCACCACAATAGCGCCCCGCCTCACCGACCTACGACGTAGGTGATTCCCCCACGCAGGGGGGCTCCGCCACGATCATGTCGTCGGACCAGTCACCAAATCTCACCTGACCCCGCCCCGAGGGGTCGTCCACATCGAGACTCACGGGAAGCGCGGCCCCCGTCGCCGCGACCTGAACGCTTCCCACCACCGCTCCGGACTCCGTGACGGGAAAAACCGCGATACCCCCGGGCTCATCAAGGACGGCGGCGCCCCACACCCCCGTGGCACTCAGCCCGGTGAACACGGCAGCGGGCCCAGCCAGCCACCTCCAGGAGGAGGCGATGGTGTCCGCGGGGCTCATGCACATGCCATCCGTGAGGTCCGGTTCATGGACCGCTTCCGCGTAGGTCGAGTTCGCACTCATCCACCACGCATCGTCACTGCCGACAATCGACACCGTGTAGTCACCCCACGTGGCCGTGGCCTGGAACGCCGACTCGTTGCCCTCGGTACTGAACGCCAGGACCGCCTCGCTCGTCGTCGTGGTCTCCTGATCGGTGAGCAGGCGCGTGATCTCTCCCTCAGCTATCCCGGAGACCTGCGCCACCATGGCCTCCAGTACTGCCTCCTGCGCCACCGGGACGGGAACCGCCTCAATCCCATTGCGCTCCTGAGGCAACGGCGACACAGGAATCTGAGACACCCATCCGGGAGCGGTGGGCTCCGCCGCATTCCCCGGCCTCTCGGCGGCGCAGCCGGCGAGCATGATCGCCGCCACCGTGAAAACGGAGACTCTACGCAGCATCACTCACACACGCCGCCGCCGCACCTTGCGAGGCAAGTGCCGCATGATCGTCGACCCGAGGCACCGGGGCCACGACGGCCTCCTGTTCCTCCGCACCGCCTGGCACCGATGCTTCCGCGTCCGGCACTGTGAGAGGGCGCACCACAAAGCACGTCCGGTCCGTGTACAGGCCGCTGGCTGCGGGAATCCACACTGCCTGCCCGCGCACCAGTTGCGACAGGTCGACCGGCTCATCCGAGCCAGGATCGATCGCGTACACCTCGGCACCCTCGACGGCCCCCGCCCACTCGAGCGACACCGCCCCCGAATCGGACGATATCCGCAGCCCCTCCACCGCAGGCCCTTGTGAACCCCAGGGATTGAACACGAGAAGCACGACCATTGCCGCCATCGCCACCAGCGTCAGTGCCACCGACACGATGAAGGCGGGGTGCTTCCACATGGGGCGCGGTGCATGGGTGGCACTCTCGATCCGCGGGAGCAACGCACGGGGCGACTCAAGGCGCACCCGTTCCGGCTGCCATTGGGCAGGCTGAGGGTGGCGTCCTTCAAAGTCGTCGACATCGATTCTCACGGCCGAAACGCGCCCCCTCCACGCGCGTGGTCCGCGCGATAGACTGCCCACCACATTGCCGCCTGGCGGCACGGAGCGAGTCTAGTCCACGGGGGGACATGAACGACAGCACATCACCGCAGGGAAGACGGTCACGCATGCGGCCGGTGGCCGCCGTCGCCGCGGCCAGCGCCCTGATGGCGGCACTCCTCACCTCGTCGCTGTCCGCCGCCGCGTCAACCGACGACGAGGGCGGTTCCGCATGGAGCGACCCCACGGTCGTGGTGGTGCCCTACCTGAGCGACACGACTGTGGCAGTCAACGCGGCATGGTCCCTCACCGCATGCCCTGAGCTGGACACTCAAGGCATCGTGGAACTCGCGTGCACCGATGAGGGCGACATCATCCTCACCGCGACGCGATACTCCGCGAGCGTCTCCCCCTGGCCCCTCCTCCTTGAGGTGCTCGACAGCACGGGAGCCGCCCGTACCGTCCCGCTCACCGTCACCCTCGGGCCGCCGGACCCGCCCGAGCTCGCCACCAGCCTGCCCGGCATCGTGGGCCTTGCGGGTGGTCGCACCCTCATCCCTGTCTCCGCCTTCGTCACCTCATGCACGCTGTGCACCACCGGCCTCACGCTGGAGGTGACCACGGTGGTCGATACGTCCGCGCCTGCCACCCCCGTGCCGCCGCGCGCCTGGGTTTCGCAGCACCACGTGGTGATCGATGCCCCCGCCGAAGCCACGAGCGTCACGCTGTCGGTGCGCGCCGCCGACGACACCGGAACCCTGGGACCCCCCGCGGAGGTCACGCTTCCCGTCCGGCGAACATCCTCACCCACCACCGCGCTTCACCTCCTCCGCGCGCCCGACGCGAGCGGCAGCCTCACCCTCGACGCCGCCGAGTTCGTGCTACCCGACGGCGACGACTGGCGCATCGACCGCTGCGGCCGCGCGGTGGAAGGCGCGGTGGCCTGCACCGAGAGCACCTTCACCTACCGACCGCAAGCGACCACGGCGTCGACAGACACCCCCAGCGGGACGGCTCTCGCCGACCAGGTCTGGGTCCGGCTCCGGTCCTCCACCAACGATGTGGTTACCGCGTCTGTCACCGTCGTCGAGGGCGCCACCGGGCTCGCCGCCGCCGCACCGCTTCTCCCTCACATCGTGCCCGTCGCCACCGCCAAGGCCGCCCCGCCCACAGACTCGCAGCCGGCGTCAGATCCCGGTGTGCTTGCCGCATTCTGGGGTCTCCTGCCGCCATTGACGGCAGTGCCCGGACCGTCCGACGACACCCCGCCCACGCCCCACGAGGAGGCCTCACCATGACTGCACTGCGCGTGACGATTCACCGCGACCACGCCCCCCACGAGCCCGAGACCTGGCTCGCGATCGTGGAGGACGGCACGAGCGTCAAGGACCTTGCCACGGCGCTCGATGTGCACCCTCAGGCTCTCGTGGGATACGGCGACGCCGACGTCCTCCTGTCCGAGACGGGGATCGTGTCCGGGCTGCGCATCGGAGCGGCCCCCGCCCCCCTTGACCCCCCGGGAGCGACCCGTCTGGAGATCGTAGGTGGGCCGCTGTCGGGCAACACCGTCGAGCTCACCCCCGGCTACGCCTACTCCTTGGGGCTCAGCGACGAGGCGGCCATCACCCTTGCCGACCCCCACCTCCTTCCTCTCCACGCCACGCTGACACCCACGACCGGCCACACGGATGGCACAGGTCCGCTCGCACTGCACATCACGCCCGCACCGGGAGCCGACGTCGTGGTCAACGGGGTGGTGCTCACCGACGCCTCGGTCTCGGTAGTCCCCGCAGACCTGGTGCAGATGGGCGCGCACATCTTCCGGTTTGGGCTGGCGCCCTCCCCCGATGCCGACCTCGCCGAGGAGACCGCGAGGCGCGGCTTCAACCGGCCTTCCCGCATCACCCTCCCCGCAGCGGAACCGGTGGTCGTTCTCCCCGGCGACAGGCCACAGACCCAGGAGAACACGCCCCTGCCGTGGCTCTCCGCCGTGGTGCCCGTGGTGCTGGGCGTGACCATGGCCATCCTCTTCAACCGCGCCGTCATGCTCATCATGGCCTTCGCATCGCCCGTCATGGTGATCGGCTCATTCCTGACCAATCGCAAACTTGCGCGACGCCGCGGCGAGCGCACCGACCACGACTGGCAGAACGAGGTCAAGGCAGCGGAGGACCGCATCGACGCGCTCGTACGGGAGCAGCGCCTGCGCCGCTGGTACGACATGCCCGATCCCGTGACCCTCCGCGACATCGCCACCCGCCCCCTGTCGAGGCTGTGGGAGCGACGGTTTGACGACCGCGATGCCCTCGTGGTGCGCGTAGGCGTCGCCCAAGAAGACCTCGTCGCCCGCTACGAAGGCGGTTCGCAGGAGTACCGGATCCAGCCCGTCCAGGCAGGGGTGTCTCCCACCCCAGTCTCCGTTGACCTCGCTGCGGGAACGCTGGGTCTGGCAGGCACGCGCCACGCCACGCGCCTCACGGCGCGAGCCCTCCTGGCCTCGGTCGCGACGCTGCGCTCGCCCCGGGACTGCCAGGTGGTGATCCTGTGCGACGGGCAGGACGAGGCACTGTGGGAGTGGGCCACCTGGCTGCCCCACATGCACGAGGACGTCCCCGTGGGGGCACTCATCGGCAACTCCGACGACTCCCGACGCGAGCGCATGCGCGAACTGTCGCACCTGCTCGAGACCCGTCGCAGAGCCGCTGCGCAGGGAGTGGGCGTGTCGTCCCACGTCGTCGTGCTGGTCGACGGTGCGCGCCAGTACCGCATGCTTCCCGGCATGGTGGAGGTCCTCAAGCACGGCCACCTCTTCGGCATCTTCGTGATCGCGCTGGACACCGACACCTCCCGCCTGCCCGAGGAGGCGGCAACCGTGATCGACATCGATCGCGACGACCCCGCCATGGCCCGCCTGACCTCCGGATCCGGCTTCACCTCGCGCCTCCTCCTCGATGGGGTGTCACTGAGCCATGCCGACCAGATCGCGCGAGCACTCAGCGGTTACCGCCACATCAGCGGCATCGGCGAGGACGGGGTCATGCCGCGAAGCGTGCGCTTCGTGGACCTCATGGCGCTCGACCTCGACGCGCCCGCCGACCTCATCGAACGCTGGTCGCGGTCACCCCGTCACACCTACGTGGTAGTCGGCGCCGACGCAGACGGTGAGGTGGCGCTCGACCTCGCGACGGGCGGCCCTCACGCCCTGGTGGCTGGCACCACGGGATCCGGCAAGTCGGAGTTCCTGCAGACGCTCATCATGGCGCTCGCCCTGGCCAACCGGCCCGATGCGCTCACGTTCGTGCTGGTGGACTACAAGGGCGGCTCGGCCTTCGCGGACTGCGCCCGGCTCCCCCACACCGTCGGCATGGTCACCAACCTCGACGCCCGCGAAACCGAGCGGGCGCTCGCCTCCCTGGAGGCGGAGCTGAAACGGCGGGAGGTGGTGCTGCGCGACATCATCAAGGCGAAGGACGCCGATACCGCATGGGAAAAGGACCCCGAGGCCGCCGCCGCCAACGGCCTGGCCCGCCTCGTGCTGGTCATCGACGAGTTCGCGGAGCTCAAGACCGAGTTGCCGGAGTTCATCAACGGACTGGTGCGCATCGCCCGCGTGGGACGCTCGCTCGGGGTACATCTGGTGCTCGCCACGCAGCGCCCCACGGGTGCCATCACCCCCGAAATGCAGTCCAACATGAACCTCAGGGTGGCATTGCGCGTCACGGATCATGCGGACTCCGCTGACATCATCGGGTCAGGAGAGGCCGCGCTCATCGCAACCTCCACCCCCGGGCGCGGCTACATGAAGGCAGGCGCGGCCACCACGCCCAAGGCGTTCCAGACCGCGCGCGTCGCAGGGGTTCGCCCCGGGCACGCGGTCGTGGTCCACAGCGTCCCGCCCGCGACATCCCTCGACTGGGACGCGCTGCCCTTCCCACCCCGCATGCCGTCGAACGCACGCCGCTCCCACAGCGTCGACGTCGACGACACCGACCTGCGCGCCATGGTCAACCTCGCCATTGGCGCCGCCAACCAGGCGGGAATCCCGCGAAACCCCTCCCCCTGGCTCACGCCTCTGCCCGAGTCGCTGTCCTTCGAGGACTTCGCCGGCCTCCGCCTGCCCGAGTGGTCCATCATCCTGGGCAAGGAGGACATGCCCGAGAAGCAACTCCAGGCCCCTCGCCTGTGGAACGTGGTCCAGGACTCCCATCTTCTTGTCGCGGGAGGCGCGCGATCCGGGAGGACCACGGCCCTTCGCTCGCTCCTGGCGCAACTGATCCAGCGCTTCACCCCCGGCGACCTCCACCTCTACGGCCTCGACTACGGCAACGGCGCGCTCCTCCCCTTTGCTACGGCACCCCATGTCGGAGCCATCGTCCCCGGTTTGGACGGCCAGCGCGCCCTAAGACTGCTGGACCGGCTCCTGGCCGAGCTCTCCCGGCGGCAGACCCTGCTCTCACAGTCCGGGGTGACGACGGTGCTGGAACAGCGTGCACAGGCTCCGGTCAACCAGAAGCTTCCCGTGGTGGTGCTCGCGATCGACGGCTGGGAGAGGGTCTCCGCCACCCTCGGTGCGGACGCGATGGCAGACTTCCGCGACAAGGTGTTCCGCGTGCTGCGGGAAGGACCGGCGGCAGGGATGGCGGTCGTGGTGTCGGCAGACAAGGGGGTGCCGGCCGACCGCATCTCCAGCGCGATCAACAACCAGTACATGCTGCCGATGCGGGACGTCGCAGACTACCGAGCCGCGGGCATCATGGTCCGCGAACTGCCCGCCAACCTCCCTGCCGGGCGTGCCCTCACGGGCGCAGACGCCCGCGAGGTACAACTGGTGGTCGTCTCTCGCGACGCCTCAGGCGAGGTGCAGCATCGCACGGTGACGGCACTCGTGAACGCGGTGCAAGAGCATTGGGCAGCGCCAGGCACCATGGATCCCGCGTGGCCCGCGCCGCTGCGTGTCGACACGCTCCCCACCCTCATCACCCTCGCCGAGGCGGCCGCACTCCCGCTCCACCCGGACGCGACTCCCGGCCATCCGGTGATCGCGGTGGGAGGCGACGAGCTTTCCCGCATCACGGTGGAACTGAGCCCCGGGCGCGGTTTCCTCATCGTGGGCGACCGCGGCACCGGAAAGTCGACCGCGCTCGCGCTGCTATGTGCGCAAGTCGCCGCCCAGGGTCGCCCCTGCTTCGTCGTCGCCCCACGCGGGACGATCCTGAGCGAAACGGCCTCTCGCCTCGGCGTGCCGTACGTCACCGACATGACCGCAGAGCCCGTCGGTCTCGACGAGGTGCTGGCGGGACCCGTCGTGGTGTTCGTGGACGATGCCGAGGCGGTGCGGGACACCCCAGTGGACCGTCTGATCATGGCGGACAAGGCGCGGCGCACCTACGTGGCGGCCTCACGGCCCAGCCCCGCCTCCACCGCCGTGGGCGGTCCGCTCGCGGAGGCGAAGAAGAGCGTCCGCGGCCTGGTGCTGCAGCCTGGATCGAGCCTGATCGGCACCCAGAGCTTCGGCGTCTCGATCCCCAAGACCCTCGTGGGGAGGGGAACGCTCGGCGAAGGCCTGGTCTATCTGGGCGGGGAGTACCTACCGGGTCGGGTTCCCGTGGTGGGCCAGTGAGAGGCGTTTCACCACGCCCGTCATGCTCAGTGCACCCGTCACGCGGTGCGCAGGCCGCGGCTCAATCGCAGGTCGTTGGCCGCAAGCGCGGCTACGCGTCCTTGCGTTCGAACTCCGCAAAGTCCGCCCGCGGCAACGTGGGGAACACGTCCAGCCAACGCGAGGTCGCATCGGCAATCAGCGCCACCCGCACGCCCTTGGCAGCACCCCACTCCGCCAGCTCACGCACCATCTGCGCATAGGCAGTCTCACCGCCGGCCAGCTCGGTGGAGAAACCCACGTGATACTGCCCCGCATCGGGGCCCACCACGGTCATCAGGTCGCCGGTCTTGCGCATGACCCGCACGTGCGGGGTGTTGCCTCCCATGGCACGCGCCACCGCATCGGACTGGCCGCCACCCAGATGGAAGCACACCACCAGGATCCGGTCAATCTCCTCCCACGGCACCATCCCGTCCAGTGAGTCACCCGCCTTGCCCTTCCCCGTGCGCGCGTGGGGTGTCCGGATGCCACGGTGAGAGATGGTCAGCGCATAACGGTTCTCGGCGCGCATCTTCTTCACCGACTCCGCCACGAGCAACACGACCACAAGTGTGGCGAACGCCATGAAGAGCCCAAGGGGAATCTTGCGCTCGACAACCAGCACAAGATAGGTGACGCCTGCGAACGCCAGTGCCACCACGCCCAGGGCCACGGCTCGTTTCATGAGCCGTGCGACCTGCAACGGATACACCTGCTCGTCGGCGGGGAAACCGCCTGCCTGGGCCGGGACCTGCGTCATCGTTCCTCCGTCGAATGTGTAGTGGGGATCTCCTGGGGGACGGCAGGCGGCACCGCCGATGCCTCGGGTGGCACGCCGCGGTAGGCGGGGATGCCCACCCTTGCCTCCTGGTCGAGGAAGCGTCCGGTTACTGCGGCACGAATGGGATGCACGATCACGCGGTAGACGCCTCGCAGAAAAAGGAAGAGCGCGGCCAGGATGGGCACCAGCAGCACGTAAGGCCGAGAACTCGCGTCGGCCAGGGTGCCCCCGTCGGGCACCACCCGCTGCAACCACAGCACCAGCAACCACAGCAGCCCGTAGGCCACCACCAACTCCAGCGCACGCTTGGCAAGCACGTCCAGCCACGCCCACGGCGCCCAATGGCGCGTCCACAATGTCCGCATCGTCACCCCCTCCTTAGCGCACACACTGTAGCGCTATCCGGGCCCGTTGGCACGGGATGTCCGTCGCGGACGCACACAGCGAGTCCCGCGCGGTCGGTAGGCTTGGCCGGTGACAGTCCACCCCTCGTCCGCCCCTGTGCGCGCCCTCACCGTGGCCGCACCGGATCCCGGCAACCTCATTGACGCCATGCCGCGCGAAGGCGTCGCCTGGGTGCGCAGGGGAGAGGGCATGATCGCCTGGGGTGAGGCGGCACGCATTGATGTGACCGGCCCCACCCGCATCGACGACGCCCACGCCTGGTGGCGCCAGCTCATCCGCCACGCCACCATTCGCGACGAGGTCCGCGAGCGTGGCACGGGCCCCCTGGCCTTTGGCTCCTTCAGCTTTGCGGACAACTCCGCGGCAGGTGGCACGCTCATTGTGCCGCGCTACGTGTGGGGCCGACGCGGGGGCACGTCCTGGTTCACGTCCGTCACCGTGGACGGGGGCGAGCACCCCACCCTCACCGACGCGCTGGGCACCCTCACGCCACCGGCCCCGCTGGGCATGGTCCGGGAGGAGCCCACCGACCCCGAGCCGTGGCACCGTGCCGTGACGGCCGCCATTGCCCGCATTGGCCAAGGCACGGTGGACAAGGTGGTACTGGCGCGCGCGGTGGACGCCACCGCCCAGCACCCCATTGACTCCCGTACCGTGGTGGCCCGCCTCGCCGAGGCCTACCCCACGTGTTGGACGTTCCACGTGGACGGATTGGTGGGCGCCACCCCGGAGCTCCTCGCCAGGGTGGACCACGGCCTGGTGGCATCGCGCGTGCTGGCCGGCACCATCCGCATGACCGGCAACGACGTGAGCGACCTGGCGCGCGCGGGGGCGCTCGCCCGCTCCTCCAAGGACCGCGAGGAGCACCTGTACGCCGTCACGTCCGTCACCGAGGTGTTGGAGGCCCACTGCGGCTCCGTCAACGTGCCGGAGGAGCCCTCCGTGCTCCACCTGCCCAACGTGATGCACCTGGCCACGGACGTCACTGGCGTCCTCAGCCACCACGCCTCGGCGCTGGAACTGGTGGGGGAACTTCACCCCAGCGCCGCCGTCTGCGGCACGCCCACCGTGGCCGCCGCCCACGTCATTGACCAGCTAGAAAACCTGGACCGCGAGCGCTACGCCGGCCCCGTGGGGTGGATTGACTCGGCGGGCGAGGGCGAGTGGTGCATTGGCCTGCGCTCCGCCGCCATCTCGCGCACCAACCCCCACCGCGTGCGAATGTTTGCCGGATGTGGGATTGTGGCCGCATCACACCCCGAGTCCGAGTGGCTCGAGTCAGAGGCCAAGTTGGAGCCCATGCGCCAGGCGTTGGGCATCATCTAAACCTGGCAACCTGGCCGCGAGCCCCGCACCCAAGGAGCGCCGTGTCACGTCCCCGCTTTCCCCGCCGCCTGTACGCGCGCGGCTCCGAGCCCGATGCCCGCTTCTCCCTGGCCAACGAACGCACCTTTTTGGCGTGGATCACCTCCGGGCTGGGTTTGCTGTCCGCGGGCGTGGCGCTCGAGTCGTTTGCCCTCGCGTTGCACCCCACCTTCCGGTTGGCGGCCGCGCTGACGCTCATTGGTGGGGGCATGGTGTGCGCCGTCATGGGGTGGCTGCGGTGGCTGCGCGTGGAGCAGGCGCTGCGCGAGGGCCGGCCGCTTCCCAGCACCGGCGCCATGGCGGTGTTGGCTAGCGTGCTTGCGGTGGCATGCCTGCTGGTAGTGGGCGGGTTGCTCGCGGCATGAGCACCGCCGATGCCGGGCGTGGGGCCGGGGGCGCAGGCGCCGGGCGTGGGGCCGGGAGCAGCGCCGATGCGGCCCTTGCCTACGAGCGCACCCACCTCGCATGGTCGCGCATGAGCCTGCTGATGATGGCCATGGGCGCGCTGATCCCCCGCTTCCTGTGGTCCTCACTGGGGTGGTTTTCGCTTGCCGCGGGCGCGGTGGCCTTGGCGCTCGCGGGCACCATCCTCGCGGCCTCCCGGCGCAGGCATCGGCGCGTGCACCCGCCCTCCCCCGCCGATGCCGCCGCCTCCTCCCGCGGCACCTCCCCCGCCGATTCCCGCGCCGCCGATGCCCGCCCCGCCGACGGACTCCTTCCCGCCCTCACCACCGTCACCGCCGTGGTGCTGTGCGCCGCCGCCCTGCTCGCGCTGGTGTAGACCACCCGGACACAGGCCACGCCTGACCGCGCCCAAGGTCCCACCCGCACGGGCCGCACACCCCCTACGTTCCCACTATGACACCCGCCCCCGCAGCACTGACCGGCTGGGCGTACCGCGTGAGCGCGCCCTTCACCTTTGAGCGCGTGGAGGAGTCCGTGCCCACGTCCGTGCCGGACGGCTCCCTGCTGGTGGAGCTGACCGCCGGGGCGGTATGCGGCTCGGACCTGCCGGGTGCGCGGGGCGCGGTGACCCCTCCCGCAGGCCGGGCGCTGGGCACGCCCGGGTACCCCATGCATGAGGTGGTGGGCCGTGTGGTCACGTCCGCGCATCCGCACTTCTCCCCCGGGGACACGGTGGTGGGCTGGGGCGCCAAGGAGGACGCGCTGCGGCAGTACTTTGTGACCCCCGGCAGCCGGGTGGACGTGGTGCGCATGGGATGCGACGACGTGCGTGCCACGGTGGCGCAGTCGGTGGCGTGCCTGATGACCCTGTTCAACCGCCTGGGTCCGCTCGCCGGGCGCAGCATGAGCATTGTGGGCATGGGACCGTTTGGAATCATGGCGGCATCCATGGCGCGCGTGTTGGGTGCGGGGCGGATTGTGGGGGTGGACCACCTGGACCGCAGCGCCGATGTGTGGGCCGGGTCGGTGGACGAGTTGGTGACGTCGCACAGCAGGCCGTGGTCCGAGGCGCTGGCCGTAACCGACCGCACGGACATTGTGTTGGAGATGGTGGGCCACCAGACATCCACCCTGGTCGATGCCATGCGGGCGGTGGCAACCGGCGGCACCGTGGTGTCCTTTGGCGTGCCCGATGACGACTTTTACGCGCTGCCCCTGCGGGACTTTTTCCGCCGCAACGGGACGCTGGTGACGGGGGTGACGCTGGAGCACAGGGCGGTGCTGGCTCAGGCGCAGGACTACCTGATTGCCAGCCCGTGGCTAGCCGAGCACATGGTCACCGACGTGCACCCGGTGGACGGCCTGCCGGAGGCGTTTGGCAAGGCGCTCGCGCCACGGGCGGGCCAGCGGAAGGTGGTCATCGACGCACGGTAGGGGCGCGGGTTGGGCGCCCTAGACGGCGGCCTCCACCAGCTCCATCCCGGTCACCGGCTCGCGCAGCACCGCGGCCAGCTCCGCCCGCGACGTGACCCGCCGGTAGGCAAGGCCATACGCCGCGCACAGCGCCTCAAAGTTCACCCCATGCGGCGTCACAAACACGCGCTCAAACACCGCGGGGTCCGCGCTGGCATGCTCCAGCCCCCCAAAGATGCGCCCGCCGCCGTCGTTGATCACCAGGTAGCGCACGCGCGGCCGTTGCTCCAGCGGACCCACCAGCAGGCCGCCCGCCTCGTGCACCGCGGTCACGTCGCCCAGCAACACCTCCACGGGCCTGCCACCGGCCAGCGCCACGCCGGCCGCGGTGGACAGCGTGCCGTCAATCCCCGCCAGCCCCCGGTTGGCCACCAGGCGCGGCGCGCGCCCCGCGTCCCACACGGGCGCCCACCGGTCCAGGTAGCGGATAGGGCCCGATGCCCCCACCACCGCCACCGCGTCCGTCGCCAGCGCATTCACCCAGGTACAGGCCACGGCGCGGGCACTCCACTCGTCGGGCGCAGGGGCGGCATCGAGCCCCGCCTCGGCCTCCAGCCACTGCGCACGCCACGCCGCCCGCGCAGCGTCGGCCCCCGCGTCGGCCCCCGCGTCGGCACCCGTGCCCGCGAGCCACTCGGCAGGCACATCGGGCAGCACCGCGCGCGCGTGCCGGGGGGCCTGCCGCCACAGCGCGCCATGGCGTGCCACCACCAGGTCCGGCGCCTGCGCAATGAGCCGTGCCACCTCCCGCGAGAGCGTGGGCCGGCCCACCACCACCACGGTCCGCACCCGCTCGGCAAGCGCGCGCCCCGCCGGAGACGCCAGCACCCCCACCGGGTCCGGCACGGCGTGGGTACCGCAGCGCGCGCCCGATGTGGGCTCGGCCAGCAGCGGCCACCCCTGCGCCTCGGCCAGCCCGCGCGCGGCATCGGTGGCGCCATCGCCGGCCACCACCACCCCCTCCGTCACCGCAAGCAGCGCGGGCACCGCGGACCGCGCATGCGCCGCCGGTTGCGGGTGTGCCGGGGGAGTCAGCGTGCGCGACCACTCCTCTACCTGGGCTGATGTGGGCCATGGGCCGTCGTCGGGGCCCAGGGGGTCGCGGAACTCCAGGTCTTGATGCACGGGCCCCGGCGTGCGCGGCACGCCGTCCTCGTCGGGCTCGCCGCCCATCGCGGCCCGCACCGCACGCACGGCCAGGCGCGTGGCGCGGCCGGGAACATCGCCCTCCAGCGGCGCCGACGCCTCCGACGAGCGCCGCGCAAAGCCCCCAAAAATCTCCTCCTGGTCCGTGGTCTGGTTGGCGCCCACGCCCTGCAACTCGCCGGGACGGTTGGCAGACACCACCAGCAGCGGAATGCCCGAGTGGTGCGCCTCCATCACGGCGGGCAGGAGGTTGCCCACCGCGGTGCCCGATGTGGTGATGACGGCCACCGGGGACGGCTCGCCGGCCAGGGCTCGCCCCCGGGCCAGGCCCAGCGCGAGGAAGCCGGCGGAGCGTTCGTCGATGCGCACGTGGAGGTGGAGCGACGGGGCGTGGGGTGGCGGGTTGGCGCCCGCAGCGGCGGCCAGTGCGTGGGCCAGCGGGCCCGAGCGCGAGCCGGGGGCCAGCACCACATCGCGCACGCCATGGGCCGCGAGCGCGGCAATGAATTCGCGGGCAAAGGCCGCGGCGGGACGGGACGTCATGGCTGGTCCGGGGTGGGGGTGAGGGTGGGGGTCACGCCCAAGCCCTCCCAGGCATCGGCCCAGGGGTTGGTGCTGGCTGTGCCGCCCACGCGCACGCCCCACGCGGCCAGGTCAATGCGCCCGTCGTGCGCCACCACGGTGCGCGCCATGGTGTCCGTGGCCAGCAACTCGCCGGTGCCCAGGCCGTGCGCGTACCGCTGCTCGGGCAGCGCGGCGGCAAGCGCCACCCCCGCCATCAGCCCCACCGAGGACTCCATGGCGGAGGAGATCACCACGTCCCGCCCGGCCTTGTCCGCCAACTCCAGGCATGCGCGCACGCCGCCCAGCGGGTGGGCCTTGAGGATCACAATGTCGGCGGCATCCAGGCGCACCACGGCATCCACGTCGCCGGGAATGCGTACGGATTCGTCGGCGGCAATGGGCACCTGCACGCGGCGGCGCACCGCGGCAAGGTCCTCCACGCGCATGCACGGCTGCTCCACGTACTCCAGGCCGGCAAGGCCTCCGGAGCGGGCGGCGGCGTCCAGCGCGCCAATGCGAGCCACGGCATCGTCCACATCCCACGTGCCGTTGGCGTCCACGCGCACCGCGCCGCCGGGGCCCTGCGCCGCGAGCGCGGCGGCCGCCGCCTCCACCCGCGCCTCGTCCTGCGCGGGCGTGGTGCCGGGGCCGCCCACCTTGACCTTGGCGGTGCGGCAGCCGTGCGCGGTGGCAAAGGCTGCCACCTGCGCAGCGGGCACCACGGGCACGATGGCGTTGACGGCAACCTGGTGGTGCACGGGTGCGGGCCAGTCGCCGCGGGCGGCCTCCATGGTCGCCGCCCACCAGCGGCTGGCGCGGGCCGCGTCGTAATCCGCGAACGGCGAGTACTCGCCCCATGCGTCGCGGCCATCGGCGTCGGTGCCGCGCACCAGCACGCCGCTGCGCGCGGTGACTCCGCGAAAGCGGGTGGTGAGCGCCACGCGGAAGGGCAGAAACTGCATGGTGCCAGCCTAGCTTCCGCAGGTTGCCGGGTGAGTGGGGTTGCGCCGAGCCCCACCCGTAACGCACCTCATGCACTCAAACCTCGGAAGACGCCCACCCACCCCGACTACGCTCAACACATGAGCTCCATCCCCGCCCCCGTCTCCGACCTCATGGACCCCACCCAGTGGCGCGCCATTGAGGGCTTCCCCGATGCGGACATCACCTACCACCGCTGGGTGTCCCGTACCAAGGACGCCGCCACCGGCACCACCACGGAAACCGACCTCCCCGCGGTCCGCATCGCCTTCAACCGCCCCGAGGTGCGCAACGCCTTCCGCCCCCAGACCGTGGACCAGCTGTACCGCGCCCTGGATCACGCGCGCCAAACCACGGACGTGGCGGCCATCATCCTCACCGGCAACGGCCCCTCGGCCGACGGCGTTCACGCCTTCTGCTCGGGCGGCGACCAGCGCATCCGCGGCAAGGACGGCTACCTCTACGAGGGCAGCGCCGCCACCGCCCCCGCCCACGGCGGCCGCCTGCACATTCTTGAGGTGCAGCGCCTGATGCGCACCAGCCCCAAGGTGACCATCGCCGCCGTCAACGGGTGGGCGGCCGGCGGCGGGCACAGCCTGCACGTGGTTGCGGACCTGTCGCTTGCCAGCCGCGAGCACGCCCGCTTCAAGCAGACGGACGCCAACGTGGGCTCGTTTGACGCCGGTTACGGCTCCGCGCTGCTGGCCCGCCAGGTGGGCGACAAGCGCGCGCGGGAGATCTTCTTTTTGGCACGGGAGTACTCCGCCGCCGATGCCGAGGCGTGGGGCGCGGTCAACGAGGCCGTCCCGCACGCGCAGCTGGAGCAGCGGGCGCTGGACTATGCGCGCATGGTGGCCAGCAAGTCGCCGCAGGCCATCCGCATGCTGAAGTTTGCCTTCAACCTTGCGGACGATGGCCTGGCCGGGCAGCAGGTGTTTGCCGGGGAGGCCACACGCCTTGCGTACATGACGGAGGAGGCGCAGGAGGGACGCGACGCGTTCCTGGAGCGGCGCGAACCCGACTGGCGCCGCTTCCCCTACGCCTACTGACGCATCGGCTCACGGCACGGCCGCACCGCCACGCGGAACCACACGGCACGGCCACCCGCGCCCCTACTGGAACGTGGCGTGCGTGCCGCTCACTCCGGCGTTGGGCACCAACTCCACCCACGTCTGCCCGGCGGCCAACTGCACGGGCTCACCGTCAACGGTGGTGAGCACATACCCGGAGGTACGGTCCGCCTTGGACCACAGGATGGGAATGTACTTGCCGCCGGTGGCCACATAGCCGGGGGCGTTGGACACAATCATCTGGGACACGGGCAGCTCCCAGTGCATGGTGACGGTCACATGCAGCACCACCACATTGGTGGCGGCAAGGCGTGTGCCCGCGGCCGTGACATCGGGCTCGCCAAACTCGCTACGCAGGAAGGTGCCGCTGGCCGCATCCCAATCCCACCCAGGCTCGCCGTAGGAGGAAAAGCGCAGGTCAATGTGCGAGACGTCCTGGCCCAGCGTGGCGGCGGTAGCCAACTCCGCCGGGTAGGCGTACCCAAACTGGGCGGCGGGGGCGCTCATGCCGGCGGCCTGCTCCAAGATGGTGGCGGTGGTCAGGTGCAGGTTGTACGGCGCGGGCTTGTCCTTGGTGCGGAAGAACCCCTTGCTGCCCAGGTCCTCCGCAATGAGCTTTTGGCCTGTGCCCTTGGCGTAGTTCATCACCAACGGGTTGGCGCCGGAAAACACCAGCGGCCCACCTAGCGACCCCACAATGTTGGCGTCCATCTCGCGCATGGAGCGGATGGGGCCCACCGTGTCCGGGATCTGCGAGTGGAACACACCAATCAGGCGCGGAATACCCGCCTCCACGTACTGCTCAAACACAATGTCCGCAAACTCCAGGTTTGTTTGCGGGCGCGCCTTGGAGTCGTTGGGGATTTTGATGGCCAGCGCGGGCAGGGCCATGGCGTCGGCGGACGCGGCCGATGCGTCCAGCCCCGTCAGCGGCCACGCGATGGTGGGCACGGGGTCCTCGGGCGGCGGCGGCGCGGAGGCCCTCACGGTGGGCGGAAGCTCGGTGATGGTGACCGCGGGTGGCGTCACCTCCGCGGGCGCGCACGCAGCCACCAGGAGTGCCACGGCGGCCGCCACGAGTGCGCCCTTCCCCCACATCGTTCGCATAGCCCGATTCTATGTGCGCCGTACGCTGGTGCCGTGACGTACGCGCGGATTGTGCCCTTTGAGCCCGCCGCGGTGGCCCATGCCCTCGCCGGCACGGTGGAGGGGCTTGCGGTGCGCACGTCGGGCTCCACGGGGGCGCCGCGGGAGGTGTTGCTACCCGGCGAGGCGATCCGCGCATCGGTGGATGCCACCCATGCGGCCTTGGGTGGGCCGGGCCGGTGGCTGCTGGCGCTACCGCCGGACCGCGTGGCGGGCGCCATGGTGTGGGCGCGGGCGTTGCGTGGCGGCACCGAGCCGTTGGCGTTGCCCGCGGGCCCCTTCACTGCCGAGGCCTTTGCCGCGGCCACCGATGCGTTGGCGGCGCGCGGCGAGGGCCCGCTGTATGTGTCCTTGGTGCCCACCCAGCTCATCCGCGCCCTGGCGAGCCCCGCGGGCCGCGACGCCCTGAGCGCGTACCGGGCGGTGCTGGTGGGGGGTGCGCCGTTGGACCTGGACCCGGCGGCGGTGCCCGCGCAGGTGGTGCGCACGTATGGCGCAAGCGAGACGTGCGGGGGGTGCGTGTACAACGGCGTGCCCCTGGAGGGTGTGCAGATTCGCCTGGTAGACGGGCGAATTCACCTGGCGGGACCCATGCTGGCCGCGGGGTTTGCGGACGGCAACAATGCGGCATTTGTGGTGGACGATGGCGTGCGGTGGTGGGTGACCAACGACGTGGGCACGTTCACACCGGACGGTCGGCTCAGCGTGGTGGGGCGCGTGGATCATGCAATCACCACGGGTGGCGTGACGGTGCATCCGGCGCGGGTGGAGCGGGAGTTGCGGGCGTTGCCCGGCGTGGCCGATGCCGTGGTGACCTCGTTGCCCAGCCCCGAGTGGGGTGAGGAGATGGTGGCGCTTGTGGTGCGTGACGCGGGGGTGAGCGGGGGCATTGGCGAGGGGGTGAGCCTGGATAGCGCCGCGGTGCGTGCGGCGCTGGGCGCGCGCCTGCCGCGGGCGGAAATGCCGCGCCGCGTGTGGCAGGTTGACGCGCTGCCGCTGCTGGAATCTGGGAAGATCGACCGTGAAGGGGCGCGGCGGCGCGCCCAGGACCTTGCGGCCGCCCGCCCGGGCGCCGCTGAGGCCACCCGCCCCCGTGTCAAGGAGAACCTCGCATGATGACCGCACGCGACTGGGTGGCCGGTGCCCGGCCCCGCACCCTCTGGACCGCCGTGAGCGCGGTGGCAGTGGGCACCGCTGCCGCGGCCGCCGCGGGCGGCTTCCGGCTGGAACCCGCCCTGGTGGCACTCGGGGTGGGCCTGGCGCTCCAGATCGCGTCCAACTACGCCAACGACTACGCGGACGGCGTGCGGGGCACGGACCTCAACCGGCTGGGCCCCGAACGCCTGGTGGCATCGGGCCGCGCCACCCCCTCCCAGGTGAAGCGGGCGGCGTTCTGGGCCTTTGGCATCGGCGCGGTGCTGGGACTGTACCTGGTGCTCATCTCCGGCCAGTGGTGGCTGTTGGCCGTGGGTGCGCTGGCCATGGTGGCGGCGTGGACGTACACCGCATCCGCCAAGCCCTACGGCTACAGCGGCTGGGGCGAGGTGAGTGTGCTGTTCTTTTTTGGGCCCGTGGCCGTGCTGGGGACCATGCTCACGCAGGCGGGGACCGTGACGTGGTGGGCCGTGGTGGCGTCCGTGGCGGTGGGGCTGTGGGCGGTGGCCATGCTGATGATCAACAACATTCGTGACCTGGAGGGGGACCAGCTGGCGGGCAAGCGCACGCTTGCGGTGCAGCTGGGGAACTCGCGCGTGCGCAACCTGTTTGCGCTGGTGGTGGTGACGCCGCTGGTGCTGGCGCTGGCCGTGGCGGTGCCGCATCCGTGGGTGCTGCTGACGTGGGTGACGGCGGCTCCCGCCGTGTTCATTGCGGTGGCCATGCGCATGGGCCCGCGCGGCATTGCGCTGCGGCCGTTCTTCTCCGGGGTGAGCGCCGTGGGGTTGGTGTTTGGGCTGCTGCTGGCGGTGGGGTTGGCGCTGTAGGGGTTGGTGCGTTGCGGGGGGTGCTGTAGCGCGGGTGTGCGGCCGGGTTGGTGCGCTGTGGGGTTGGTCCGCTGCCGAGCGCGCGCCGGCTACTCGTCGTCGCTTACTTGGCCCTCACGCAGGGCGGACGCCTGAGCGTCCTCGGCGGCGGCATCGGCCGTGACGCCCCGGTTGGAGCGCGTGATCCAGCCATCCATCTGCTCCTGGGCGCGCACCCGCATGCGAGGGAACGCGATGTAGCTCAGCATCCAGGCGAGCACAAACGCCACCACCACGGCCCAAATGTCAAACCACTTGAGCGCCCACAGCGCCGCATAGACCGCCAAAAACAGCGCGGTGCGCATCACCCAGTACCAGACCACCTGCATAGCCCCCAACTTACCCTCCGATACCATGCCCTCATGCTCCGCCTGCTCCTGGGACTGGCCTACTTGGGTCTGGTTATCTACGCCCTGACCGATGTGGCGCAGCAGCCGTCACCGCGACCGCTGGGGCTGCCCAAGGTGGTGTGGGTGGTGCTGATTGTTGTGCTGCCGCTTGCGGGTTCGCTGGGATGGCTGGTGGCCAAGTACCTGGGTGGTGAGGGTAGCGCGGAGGTGGACCGGCGTCCCATGGCGCCGGATGACGACCCCGACTACCTGCGCTGGCTGGAACAGCAGCGCCGGCGCGACAAGCGCGACCGCGACGCGTAGCGCGTAGCGCGTAGCGCGTGCCCAGCGCGTAGCGCACGCCCACGCTGGCGCCCCCTCAGGGTTTGGGACCCAAATGGCCCCTATACGAAGCACCGTGCATCCTGCGGGACCCAAATGGCCCTTCACCCCACACACCCCCACCGATTGGGACTCAATTGGCCCCTATGAGCAGGCCGCTGCATCCTGTGGGACCCAAATGGCCCTCGAGGCCATGTAAAGGCTCACCGCACGGCGCGCACGCACGTCGACTGTGACCTGAGCCGCGCTCAGGTCTGGCATCAGGGCGCGATCGGCTCTCGAACCTGTGCAGATCCCAGGCACCCACTTGCCCTGAGGGCCAAACCAGTCCCACAGGAGACACGCCACACGCCACAGGGGCCATTTGAGTCCCAAACGCCAAAGGCACCCCACTCCAAGGGCCAAACGAGTCCCACAGGAGACACGCCACACGCCACAGGGGCCATTTGAGTCCCAAACGCCAGGGAGGCGAGGCTGCGTGCAAGGTGAAGGGCCATTTGAGTCCCGCAGGATGCAGCGCGTGGCGTACAGGGGCCATTTGAGTCCCAAACACCCGGAGTGCGGCACCCTCAACCAGCCCCCAGCCCCACTACCTCCAGCCGTACAGCTCCTCAATCTGCTCCCCCACCACGGGCAGGTCAAACGCCGCAAGCCGGCTCTCCTGCCGGCGATGCAGTTCCGCGCGCGCCTGAGCATCCGTGATCAGGTACTCCAACGTCGCCGCAAACGCCCGCGTGTCGCGCGCGTCAATCACCGCATCCGGATCATCAATAGTCCAGGTATATCCCGGATTGTTGCCCGCAAGCACCGCCTGCGCACCGGCCGCCATCGCCTCAATGAGCACAATCCCAAAGCTCTCGCCACCGGTGGCCGGGAACACCGCAATGTCCGCGGCGGCAAGAAAGCCACCCTTGTCTTCGTCGGCGATGAAGCCCTCAAGGCTCACCGTCTCCTCGAGCCCGGCCGCACTCACCGCGGCGCGCACCTGCTCCAGCAGCGGCCCCCTGCCACCCAGGCGCACCAGCACCTGGCGGCGCACCTCGGCGGGCAGCGCCGCGAGCGCGGCCACCAGCTCCAGCACGCCCTTGCGTTCCACCATTCGACCCATGAATGCGATCACCACGCGGTCCGCGGGAGCGGAGTTTTGCCACGGACGCGCCACCGCCTGCGTGCGGAGCGCGGCCACGTCCACGGGCGCGGGGATGGGAGTAGATGGCAGGCCATATGCGTCATTGACCAGGTCCGATGCCGGTCCCGACAGTCCGCAGAACGCGTCAAAGTGCGCCAGGTTGCGGCGCAGCAGACGGCCCAGGAATCGGATTCCGCGGGCGGATGAGCCGCCGTCCGGCAGGATGGTGAACGTACCCACAATGCGCACCGACCACGGAGCACCACCACCCCGCAGCCGCGCCTCCAGCTTCCGCGCCTGCGCCACCACGCGCGCGGCAAACACCGGCGAATGCGGCGACATCACGTGAATCACGTCGTACCGCTCGGCATCCAGCAGCGCGCGGATGCGCCTGCGCGAGGCCGGCAGCGGCGTCCGCACCCGGTTGCCGTTGTATTCCACGCCCACGTTGCGCGTCAGCGAGTGGACCGCGCTCACCCCCGCCGACGGCTGCCCACCGTCGCCGGAGCACAGCACATCCACCACATGCCCCTGTCGCGCCAGGTACACGGCCAGCGCACGCATGTACTCCTGCACGCCATCGGGCCGGTTGAAGGCGTCATCAAAAACCAGTGCCACCTTCACGGGTCAACTGCCCTTGGCGTAGGTGTGCAGGCCCTGGAACACCAGGTTCACCAGCGTGAAGTTCAGCATCACCGCCAGGAACCCGGCTAGCGACAGCCACGCCGCCTTGCGCCCGCTCCATCCCTGCGTGGTGCGCGCATGCAGATACGCCGCGTAGAGCAGCCAAATCACCAGCGTCCACGTCTCCTTGGGGTCCCACCCCCAGTACCGGCCCCACGAGTGCTCCGCCCAGATGGCCCCCGCAATCAGCGTGAACGTCCACGCCACAAACCCCACGGCATTGAGCCGGAACGCCACACCCTCCAGCACCTGCGTGCCGGGCACCTCGCTCAGCCACCGCCACCGCGGTCGGGCGGTCCACGCGGCGCCGTCCTCGCGCTCGTGTTGCATCAGTTGCAACACCGATGCCACGGCGGCCACGCTCAGCACTCCCATGGCGCTCACGGCCACCAGCACGTGAATCACCAGCCAGTACGACTGCAGCGCCGGCTGGAGCCCCGTGGTGCTGCGGTACATCACCAGCAGCGCCACGCCCAGCGACACGGCCGCAAACCCGGTCACCCCGGGCGCCAGGTACGTCACGTTGCGCCGAGCCTGCACCACCAGGAACGCGACCACGCCCGCCAGCGCGCCAGAGATGGTCATCTCGTACATGGTGGACCACGGCACATGCCCGGCATCGATGCCGCGCGCCACCACGCCAATGGCGTGCATCAGCGCACCCACCAGGGTTGCCGCACGGCCGATGCCCAGGTTGCGGGCGGCCGCACGTTCCCGGGCGGCGCGTTGCGGGGCAAGCACGCGCGTGGCGGTGCGGACCACGGTGGAGGTGCGGCCGGTGCCGTGGCCGGCCGCGGCCGCCGCGGTGGTGCGTGCGGGTGCGGCGGCACTGTCCGCCTCGGCACTGTCCACCTCGGCACTGTCCTCCTCAGCACTGTCCGCTACCGCGGACCTCCTCGCCATCACCGCAAGGTCCGCGAGGGTGGCCATGCGCAGGCTGAACGCCACCATGGCAATCGCATACAGCAGCGCGGCGGTCCACAGGGCAAAGACACTCAGTGACGTGGCGTTCATCTGGACTCCGATGTGTGGGGACGTTCGTCAAGTTCCGCGGCTTCAGCACCGGCGTCAGCACCAACCCCGGCAGCGGCAAGCGCCCGTGCCAACTCCGCGGGAGCGGCATGGTCATGGGGCGGCGCCAGCGTCGCCCCCTCCACGAGTGTACGTGGCACCTCCCCCACGCCCACGGGCGTCAACAGCACCCACACCCGCCGGCGCACCCCAAACAGCGACAGCGCCAGCCCGCCCAACGCCGCGAGCGCGGTGCCCAGCAGCCACGGCAGGGTGGGGTCGGCCCGCAAATCCACGGCAATGTACCGCGGCAACGCGTTCCACGTCACGGTGCCCAGGCCGTCGGGCAACTCCACGCTTTGGCCGGGCGTGAGGCGAATGGGGAACGGCTGCCCGTCCTCACCACGCACGGGCGAGAGGTGCGTCATGTCCAGGGTGTACACGTTTTGCGGCACTCCCCCATCCAGCCCCAGGTCGCCCCTATACGCCGTCAGCAGCAGCACGGGGTTGGTGGGCTCGGGCCACACGGACACGGTGCCCGCATACGGGGTGTCCACGGCTGTGGGCAGGAACACACCGCTGAAGCCCAACTGCTCGCCGCTGGAGACATCGGGCACCTTGATGACGCCCGTGGACGTGTACACCGCGTCCTGCACCAGGAACGGCACCGGGCCGGAGAACGCCACGGCGCCCGTCGCGTCAGTGACCGTCACATCGGGCGCAAAGCCGTTGCCCATGAGGAACATCTTGCCGCCGGCCACCTGCAACGGCCGGTTGACCTGAATCTCCTTGGCCTGCGCCTGGCCGCGCGGCTCGGTGAGCGTGATGTTGGCGCTGAACATGGCGGGACGGCCGTCGTCGTAGAACTCAGAATCCAGCGAGTCCAGGTGCACCGTGAACGGCTCCAGCCGCGCGGGGTTGAATAGCCGACCGGCGCTGTACGTGTCGTAATCCACCACGGCGTTGGTGAACGTGCCGCCTTCCACAATCAGCGCCTGCCCGCGGTACGTGAGCATCCCGCCCAGCGCAAACGCCACCAGCACCCCCACCAGCGCCAGGTGAAACACCAGGTTGCCCAGCTCGCGCACATGCCCCTTCTCCGCGCTGAGCGCCAGGCCGTCGCCCGTGGCATCCACGCGCACGCGGTATCCGGTGAGGGCGCCCCACGGTCCCGGGTGAGGGCGCAGTTCATGCCCGATGCGCTGGGCCAGGTCAGCGGGCACGCCGTCCACGTGGGCACGCACCGCCTGGTAGCGGCGCAGGGTGCGCGGGGCACGCGTCACGGGGGCGCGCAGGGCACGCGCATACGTGAAGGCGCGCGGAATGATGCAGCCAATGAGGGAGGCGAACAGCAGCACGTAGATGGCCGTGAACCACGCCGAGCCAAACACATCCAAAAACCCCAGCGCGTTGAGCACCCGCCCCCACGCGCCGTTGCGGTCAAGGAACGCCTGCGCGGCCGGTGCCCCGTGAGGCCATTGCGGCAGCATGGATCCGGGGATGGCGGCAAGCCCCAGGAGCAGCAGCAGCACCAACGCCAGGCGCATGGACGTGACCTGCCGCCACATCCATCGCAGCCAGCCGCGCACGCCAAGGCGCGGGCCGTCGGCAATGGCGTAGTTGTCCACGGAGAAGCGGCGGGGGGCGTCGTCGGGCGCGGGCTCGCTGGGGGGCGCGGCCGATGCCGGGGGCTCGGGCTCGCTCATACGCTGGTCCTAAATCCCGTGACCCAGCCCTGGATGTGGGCGGTCACCTCGCCCCACAACCCGGTCACCAGCAGCACGCCCAGCACAATCAGCACGGCGCCACCCACGCGCATCAGCGCCACGCGGTGGCGGCGCAGCCATGCCAGCACCACCGTGGAACGGTCCATCAACAACGCCAGCACCACAAATGGCAGCCCCAAACCCAGGGAGTATGCCAGCGCCAGCACAATGCCGCGCGTCTGGGTGGCCTCGCTGAGCCCCAGGGCCAGCACGGCGGACAGCGTGGGACCAATGCAGGGCGTCCAGCCCAGCCCAAACGTCAGTCCCAGCAACGGCGCGCCCCACAACCCGGCACGGGGGCTCATGTGAATGCGGGCATCGGTCTGCATAAACGGCACGGCGCCCATGAACACCAGGCCCAGCACCACCACCAGCACTCCCAGCACGCGCGTGGCAATGTCCAGGTGCCCCTTGAGCTGCGCGCCCGCCAGGCCAAACACCATGCCCAGCACCACAAACACCACGGTGAACCCGGCCACAAACAGCAGCGCGCCCAGCACCAGACGCGCGCCGGGGCGGCCGGGCAGCGTCCGCGCCCCTCGCGCCGTTCTGGCCTGCGCCCCTCGCACAGACCCCCGCACGGCACCCACGGCACCGGGCTGGCTCAGCCCCGCGCCCGCCATGCCGGACACATAGGCCAGGTAGCCGGGCACCAACGGCACCACACAGGGGCTGGCAAAGCTCACCAACCCGGCAATGAGGGACACGGCAATGCCGGCAATCAGCGAGCCGGACAGCACCGTCTGCGCAAAGTCCTGCCCGATGCCGGTGGCCACGGCGGCGCCTACCGTCACGAGGACGCTCCCGCGGCATCCACCAGTGCGGCCAACGTGGACGGCTCCACCCGGCCAATGGTGCGTGCGGCCACCATCCCGTCCGGGTCAATCACCAGCGCGGTGGGCACCGCGTTGATGGCCACCAAACCCTGGAGCGATGCGGTGGCGGTGCCATCGGCGTCGGCAATGCTGGGGTACGTCACGCCAAAGGTGCGCTCAAACGCCTGGGCCGTGCCCGCGGTGTCCTCCGAGTTCACGCCCAGCACCACCACGCCATCGCGCGCGTCCAACTCCACCAGATCGGGAGCCTCCGCACGGCACGGCGGGCAGGCGGCGTACCACGTGGTCACCACCACCACCTGGCCGCGGTACTCCGCCAGGTCCACGGCGCTGCCGTCAAAGGCCGTGCCCGTCAGCTCCAGCGGCCCGGGGCGCGAGCCTTGCGCCCACTCGGTCACCGTGCCATCGCCGGAGACATACCCCGGCGACTGCGTGGTCTCACCCGGCGCGCAGGCCGCCACCCACAGCACCACGGCCACCACAATGGCCGCCAGCATCACCACCCGCGCGCTGCGCTTCACCGGGGCACCGCCACATGCGCGGCGGGCGTGGCGTACGTCATGCCGGTGGCCGTGCCCTCGCCATCCACCTCAAACGACGTCACGGACGCCAACGCACATTCGCGCTTGCGCGGATCGTGCAACAGGCTGCGCTTTTCCCACACCGAGCGCGCCACCCAGATGGGAAGCTGATGGCTCACCAGCACGGTGTCGCCGCCCGGCGTCGCGGCAGCGGCATCACGAATCGCCGCCCACATGCGCTCCGCCTGCTCGGTGTATGGCTCGCCCCATGACGGCCGCCAGGGGTTGCGCAACCGCCACCAGTTGCGCGGGTGAATAAAGTCCTTGGCGCCGCTTTGCAGCGGGCTCCCCTCCCACATGTTCCACGCCTCGATGATCCGCTCATCCGTGTCCACGTCCAGCCCAAACGCGGCCGCGATGGGCGCGGCGGTCTCTTGCGCGCGCTGCAAGGGCGAGGCGATCACCCGCGCCACCGGCGTGCCCTGCTGCACAAAATGCTGGGCCACGGCCTGCGCCATCTCCTGCCCGGCATCGGACAGGCGGAACTGGGCCAGGCGCCCGTACAGCACCTTGTCCGGGTTGTGCACGTGGCCGTGGCGCACCAGGTGAATGGTTGGCATGGCGCTATTGTCCCCCGGAACGCGCGGCGGCGTCACACGGCCCGATGCGGCACCCAGGCGCGCGGCTCAGGCCCGCGGCTCAGGCGCGCAGCGCCTGGCGGATGGCGGTGGCGTCCACCCGCCAAAAGCCCACCACCTGGCCGTCCACCGTCACCACGGGGACCTCGTCGGCATACCGGGCCTTCAACTCGGGGTTGGTGTCCACGTCAAACACCTCGTAACCCACGCCCTCGTCGCCGCACACCTCGCTCACAATCGCCAGGGCATCGGCACATAGATGGCACCCCTTGCGCCCAAACACTTGCACGCGTGCTGTCATAGTTCTCACTGTAATGGCAGGACGGGGGGCGTGGCATGGATAGGGTGGACGCCATGGCGCGCACCACCGGCAGTGAGCCCCGCATCGCCGCCTTCTTCGATGTGGATAACACCGTGGTGCGCGGCGCAAGCCCCTACCACCTGGCCCGCGGCCTGCATGCGCACGGCTACTTCCGCACCCGCGACATCATCCGTTTTGGCTGGGAACAGGCCAAATACCAGATGTTTGGTGAGTCACACCGGCAGATTGAGACGGTACGCCAAGAGGCGCTGTCCATCATCAAGGGCTGGTCCGTGGCAGAGATGGTGGCCGTGGGCGAGGAGGTGTACGACGAGGTGCTGGCGCTGCGCATCTTTGCGGGCACCAAGGCCATCATTGACGAACACCGGGCGCAGGGGCATGAGGTGTGGTTTGTCACCGCGTCCCCCGTGGAGATTGGGCGCATGATTGCGCGCCGCCTGGGGGCCACGGGCGCGCTGGGCACGGTGGCCGAGCATCAAGGCGGGTACTACACGGGACGCCTGGTGGGCGACATGCTGCACGGCGAGGCCAAGGCGGTGGCGGTGCGCGCCATGGCCGCCCAGGGCGGCTACGACCTGGAACGCAGCTTTGCCTACGGCGACTCCATGAACGACGGCCCCATGCTCAGCACCGTGGGCCACCCCTGCGCCATCAACCCCGACTGGCGTCTGCGCCGCCACGCCCGCGCCAAGGGCTGGCCCATCAAGGACTTCCGTGGCAAGGGCGGCCAGGGACGCCGCTCGCTGCTGCGCGCCTCCGCAGCGGGGTTTGTGTGGGCGCTGAGCGCCGTGGTGCGGGGCATTGGCCACATCCTCGCGCGGCCCTTCCGGCGCAAGCACTAGCCACGGCCGATGCCGGGGCCGGGCACGCCCCCGCCCAAGCATCGGGCACGCCGCCGCCTCACCCGAGCATCGGGCGTGCTCCCGCCCGGGCACGCACAAAGCCCGCACCACCAGGGTGATGCGGGCAAGGGCTGACGCGCCTGCGTTACTTCTTGTTGCGGCGCTGGTGACGCGTCTTGCGAAGCAGCTTGCGGTGCTTCTTCTTGGACATGCGCTTGCGGCGCTTCTTGATGACGGAACCCACGGAACCTACCTTGAAATTGGGGTAACACTAACCAGGTCGCGTCGGCGACCCGTGCGACGGCCTCCTAGCCTACCGCGCCTGCGGACCTCACGTCATCTTCGCCCGTCCCGCCGTACGTGGCGGCCTGCTCAATGAACGCATCGGCCGCCGACTGCGGCACGCGGAACGAGTTGCCAAAGCGGACGGCCGGGAGCTCGCCCGCATGAATCCACCGGTACACGGTCATGCGCGAGACCCGGCACAGCGTTGCAAACTCTGCCACGGTGAGGAAGCGGGTAGGCGCGTTGGTTGCCACGTAGACTCCTTTGGGAACTCTCGCCCGATGTATCGGCGCAAAGCACGTCCCACTGTAGGGGGTTCTGCCAGATGTTGTGAAGATGCGCCACAATGCCGATGTACACGTTGAGGGCGCGCACCGTGCGGGCCTTGGCGGTGGGCCCGGATCCCGCCGGGTGGCGAGGAGAGCAATGAGTCGATGGGGCACACTACGGGCCGCCGTGTCCGAGTGGTTTGACCACCTTGCACTCCGCACCCCCGCGCGCCTGGTGTTGGGCGTCTTTGCGTTGGTGATCCTGGTGTTCACCGGACTGCTGTCGCTGCCCGCCGCCACCGCATCGGGCCACAGAGCGCCGCTGGTGGACTCGCTTTTTGTGGCCACGTCCTCCGTGTGCGTCACCGGCCTTACACCCGTGGATATGGGCACCTATTGGTCGCCGTGGGGGCTGGCCATTATTGCGTTGGCCATGAAGACCGGAGGCCTGGGAATCATGACCCTCGCGTCCGTGGTGGGCCTGGCCATTTCCCGCCGTCTTGGCCTTACCCAACGGATGCTCACCGCGGGGGAGGCAAGGGCATCGGGCCTGGGAGACCTGAAGATTCTGCTGAACACCATTGTGGTGGTGTCCACCGTCTTTGAGCTGATCATTGCGCTCACGTTGCTGCCCCGATTTTTGAGTCTGGATTATGGGTGGGGGCGCTCGGCGGGGTATTCGGTGTTCTACGCCATCTCCGCCTTCAACAACACGGGATTTACCCCCAACCCTGACGGCCTCAACCCCTTTGTGTCCGATGCCTGGGTGCTGCTGCCGCTGGGCGTGGGGGTGTTTGTGGGGGGCCTGGGCTTTCCGGTGTACCTCACGGTGATGCGGCACTGGCGCTCGCCGCGGCGGTGGACGCTGCACACCAAGCTCACGTTGGTGACCACGCTGGTGATCACGGTGGCATCCACGGCGCTGCTGCTGCTGTTTGAGGGCGGCAACCCGGCCACGCTGGGGTCCGCATCCGCCCTGCGCACCGTGGGCAGCTCCCTGTTTCACGCGGTGAATCAGGGCTCCGGTGGCTTTGCCACCTACGACGTCTCCGAGGCACACGGCTACACCTGGTTGCTTGACGACGTGGTGATGTTCATTGGTGGCGGCTCCGGCTCCACCGCCGGCGGTATCCGCGTCACCACCCTGGCCGTGCTGCTGCTTGCGATCTGGGCCGAGGCGCGCGGCAGGCGAGACCTGGAGGCCTTCCGCAAGCGCATCGGCACCATGGTGTTGCGCCAAGCCGTGTCCGTGACGTTGGTGAGCCTCACGCTGGTGATTGTGGGCACGGGCGTGCTGATGTGGCAGACCGGGCTGGGGCTGGACCAGGCGCTGTATGAGGCGGTGTCCGCGTTTGCCACGTGCGGGCTGAGCACCGGCATCACCAGCGAACTGGGTACGGGGGCCAAGGTGACGCTGATTGTGATGATGTACCTGGGGCGTGTAGGCACCGTCACCGTGGCGGGCGCGCTAGCGTTGAATCTGCAGCGGCGCGTGATCCGCTACCCGTCAGAAAGGCCCCTCATTGGCTAACGAGACATCCACCCGTAGCGTGCTGGTCATTGGCCTTGGCCGCTTTGGTGCGGCCGTGGCGGACACGCTGGACCTCATGGACGTAGAGGTGCTGGCCGTGGAGCGCGACCCCGTGCTGGTGGAGCGCTGGTCCACGCGCGTGCCCGTGGTGGAGGCCGATGCCACGGACCCGCGCGCGTTGGAGCAGCTGGGGGCGCGCGAATTCTCCGCCGCCGTGGTGTCCATTGGGTCCTCGCTGGAGGCGTCCGTGCTGGTGACGGGCAATCTGGTGGACGTGGGTATTGGGGAGATCTGGGCCAAGGCCATCTCCGTGGAGCACAAGCGCATTCTGGAGCGCATTGGGGCGCATCACGTGGTGCTGCCGGAGGCGGAGGCCGGTGCGCGGGTGGCGCACTCGGTGGGCGGCAAGATGATCGATTACATCGAGGTGGAGGACGGCTTCACCATTGTGAAGATGCGCCCGCCACGCGAGGCGCATGACTTCCGCTTGGGGCAGTTGGACCTCATGGCCAAGTACGGCGTGCATGTGATTGGCGTCAAGAGCCCCGGCGAGGACTTTGAGTACGCGACCCCGGAGACGGTGGTCCACCCGGATGACCTCCTCATCGTGGCCGGCGACGGGGAACTCCTAGAACGCTTCGCCCAACGCCCCTAGGCCAGTGATTCGCAGATCGCGCGCGGGTGCGTACGCGTGATTTCCAAGGGTCTATGTGAACGGTGCGACACATGTGACACCTCAAGGCCCCTAAAAAGCGGACAAACCGGACATGGACCCTTGATATTCACGGATGCGCGCGGGCGCGGGGGCGCGCGGGCCTTGACGCAGTGGAGCCCCCGGGGTACCCCGGGGGCTCCGCTGCGTTCGCTGGGTTTACACCAGCGCTGAACTCACTCCAAGACCCAGCTCACACCACGCCAAAGGCCAGCATCGCGTCGGCCACCTTGGTGAAGCCCGTGATGTTGGCGCCCACCACGTAGTTGCCAGGCGCACCGTACTCCTCGGCGGTGGTGCGGCACCGGTCGTGGATGTCGCGCATGATCACGCGCAGGCGCTCCTCGGTGTACGCAAAGTTCCACGAGTCACGCGACGCGTTCTGCTGCATCTCCAGCGCAGACGTGGCCACGCCACCCGCGTTGGCGGCCTTACCGGGCGCAAAGCGCACGCCGGCCTCCTGGAACGCACGGATCGCCTCGGGCGTGGAGGGCATGTTGGCGCCCTCGGCCACCACAATGCAGCCGTTCTTGATGAGCGTGGTGGCGTCCTTCTCGCTCAGCTCGTTCTGCGTGGCGCACGGCAACGCAATGTCCACCGGCACGTCCCACACGGAGCCGCCGCTCACAAAGCGGGCCTTGCCGCCGCGCTCCTCGGCGTACGTGTTGATGCGCGCACGGCGGTTGAGCTTGATGTCCTTCAGCAGGTCAAGGTCAATGCCGTCCTCGTCCACCACATACCCGGAGGAGTCCGATGCGGTGACCACCAGGCCGCCCAGCTGGGCTACCTTCTCCGCGGCAAAGATGGCCACGTTGCCGGAGCCGGACACGGCCACGCGCTTGCCGTCAAGGGACTTGCCCTCGGCGCGCAGAATCTCGTCCACAAAGAACACGGCGCCGTAACCGGTGGCCTCGGTGCGCACCTGTGAGCCGCCCCACGTGAGGCCCTTGCCGGTCAGCACCCCGGACTCGTAGCGGTTGGTGATGCGCTTGTACTGGCCAAACATGTAGCCAATCTCACGTCCACCCACGCCGATGTCTCCGGCGGGAACATCGGTGTACTCACCAATGTGGCGGTACAGCTCCGTCATGAAGGACTGGCAAAAGCGCATGATCTCGCCGTCGGAACGTCCCTTGGGGTCAAAGTCCGCGCCGCCCTTGCCGCCGCCAATGGGCATGCCGGTCAGCGAGTTCTTGAAGATCTGCTCAAAGCCCAAAAACTTGATGATGCCCAGGTACACGCTGGGGTGAAAGCGCAGTCCGCCCTTGTACGGGCCCAGGGCGGAGTTGAACTCCACGCGGAAGCCACGGTTCAGCTGCACCTGGCCTTCGTCATCCACCCACGGCACGCGGAAGATGATCTGGCGCTCCGGCTCGCACAGCCGGCTGATGATCTCCGCCTCCGCGTATTGCGGGTGCTTGGCCACCACGGGGCCCAGGCTCTCAAGCACCTCCCTGACCGCCTGGTGGAACTCAATCTCTCCAGGATTGCGGCGGGTGACCTCGTCAAACACAGGGACGAGTCGTTCGTGCAGCACGGACATGGTCTTCCTCTAGGTTGGTCCGGGTGTGTCCCGGTCCTAACCCGAGCCACGTCCCCGGAGGGATTTAGGCGACGGGATACGCCGCTGTGATAGTGAGCTTCCGCGGACCCTTGGGGGTTTCCACGGTGGCGGTATCTCCCACATACAGGCCACCGATGGCGGCCCCCAGCGGAGATTCCGGGGAATACACCTCCACGTCAATGGAGTCGTCAAGCCCCAGCATGGTGCGCGAGCCAAAGATGAACTCCCGCTCGGTGCCGGTGTCTTCAAAGCGCACGGTGACGCGCATGCCGGGCTCCACCAGGCCGTCATCGGGCTTGGTTTCCACCTGGGCACGCCGCAGGATGCCCTTGACCTCGCTCAGGCGCGCGCGCTCGGCTTCGTCAAGCTCGCGCGTGAGTGCAGTAAGGGTCGCCAACTCCGCCTCCAAGCGCTGATGCGCGGCGGGGGTCATCCAGACGACGTCCGCAGACATGGCGAGTTCTCCTTATATGTGGGCCACCAAAATACATACCTTACCGTGACGCCGCGACTTGGCGTAGCCGTTACAGCGACGCCACCACCTGCACCACGGAACCGGGCGCGGCATACGGCACGGTGTTGCCGTCAATGGCCACGCCGTCCACGGTCAGGGACGCACCCTTGGCACCGGTGGCGGTGACGCGGATGACGTACTCGGCACCGCGGATGGTGCGGCGCACGGTGTACTCACCCACCTCGGCGCCGATGCAGGGGTCCACCACCAGGCCGTCCCAGTCGGGGCGCACCCCCAGCAGGTATTGGGAGACGGTCACAAAGTTCCACGAGGCGGTGCCGGTGAGCCAGGAGTTCTTGGCTTCACCGTGACGCGAGGCGTCCTTGCCGGCAATCATCTGCGCGTACACGTAGGGCTCCAGGCGGTGCACCTCGGAAATCTCCTCGCGGTACGCGGGCGTGATCTGCTTGTAGTACTCCCACGCGTATTCGGGGCGGCCCACCATGGTCTCCGCAATGATGATCCACGGGTTGTTGTGGCAGAAGATGCCCGCGTTCTCCTTGTACCCCGGCGGGTAGCTGGTGACCTCGCCCAGCTCCACGTGGTACTCGCGGAAGGCCGGGTTCAGCAGCACGATGCCGTGGGGGGTGTTGAGCCGCTCGCGCACCGAGTCCAGCGCCTGGATGGCCTTGCCGTCGTTCAGCCCAATGCCACCCATGATGCAGTAGCCCTGGGGTTCAATCCAGATCTTGCCGTCCTCGTTCTGGTCGCCGCCCACCACGTTGCCGTAGTAGTCGTAGGCGCGGCGGAACCACGCGCCGTCCCAGCCGTGTTCCACCACGGCGGCACGCATGGCCTCCACGGCCGCCTCGGCACGCTGCGCCTCGGCCTCGTCGCCGCGGTGGCGGGCCATGGCGGCGTAGTCGGGGCCAATGGCAGCAAACATGCCGGCAATGAAGACGGATTCGGCCACACCGCCGGACTGGTTTTCCGTGGTTTGGAAGGACTCGCCGGGGGTGGTGGAGAAGCAGTTCAGGTTGAGGCAGTCGTTCCAGTCGGCACGCCCGATGAGGGGCAGGCCATGCGGGCCCAGGTTGTTGAGCGGGTGGTCAAACGAGCGCTTCAGGTGGTCCATGAGGCTGGTGGCCGTGGACTCGTCGTTGTCGAAGGGCACCAGCTGGTCAAGGATGCCAAAGTCGCCGGTTTCCTTGATGTAGCCGGCCACACCCGCAATGAGCCACAGCGGGTCGTCGTTGAAGCCGGAGCCAATGGCGTTGTTGCCGCGCTTGGTGAGCGGCTGGTACTGGTGGTACGCGCTGCCGTCGGGGAACTGCGTGGACGCAATGTCAATGATGCGTTCACGGGCGCGCTCCGGCACCAGGTGCACAAAGCCCAGCAGGTCCTGGTTGGAGTCGCGGAAGCCCATGCCCCGGCCAATGCCGGTTTCAAAGTAGGACGCGGAGCGGGACATGTTGTAGGTGACCATGCACTGGTACTGGTTCCAGATGTTCACCATGCGGCCCAGCTTGGCGTCGCTGGTCTCCACCGTGTAGGAGCCCAGCAGGTTGTCCCAGTAGGCGTTGAGCTTGGCAAACTCGGCATCGGTGGCTTCCGTGGTGGCAAAGCGAGCCAGCAGCTCCCGTGCCCCCGCCTTGTTGACAATGCCCGGGGCCTCCCACTTGGCATCGGCGGCGTTCTCCAGGTAACCCAACACAAAGGTGAAGGTCTGGGACTGCCCGGGGGCCAGGTCCACGTCCAGCTGGTGGGACGCGATGGGGTACCACCCGGAGGCGATGGAGTTGGTGGCCTTGCCCGCGTGCGGCACGGCGGCCTCGGCAAAGCCGTTGCCAAAGCCCAAGAACGCGTCGCGGTCCGTGTCAAAGCCCGCCACGGGGGCGTTGACGCCGTACACCGCGTAGTGGTCGCGCCGCTCGCGGTATTCGGTCTTGTGGTAGATGGCGCCGTCCTCTACCTCCACCTCGCCAATGCTGAGGTTGCGCTGGTAGTTGGTCTGGTCGTCCTCGGCGTTCCACAGGCAGAACTCAATAAAGCTGAACAGGTTGACGCTCTTGGGGGCGTCCGTGGTGTTGGTGAGGGTGACGCGGTGAATCTCCGCGTTCACGTCCACGGGCACAAACAGCAGCACGGAGGCGCGCAGGCCACCGCGCTCGCCGGTGATGCGCGTGTAACCCATGCCGTGGCGGGTCTCAAAAAAGTCCAGCTCCGTCTTGTACGGACGGTAGGAGGGGCTCCACACGTCGCCGCCGTCGTTGATGGAGAAGTAGCGCCCACCATCGTCCACCGGGATGTTGTTGTAGCGGTAGCGCGTCAGGCGGCGCATCTTGGCGTCGCGGTAAAAGCAGTAGCCGCCCGCGGTGTGTGAGACCAGGCCAAAAAAGTCCTGGGCGCCCAGGTAGTTGATCCACGGGTAGGGCGTGTGGGGGGTGGTGATGACGTACTCGCGAGCGTCGTCGTCAAAGTGTCCAAACTGCATGGTGAGAGCCTTCCTGGGTGCCTGGATGCTGGGGTCACAGCAACGCTGACGTGAGAGCGCATCCAGGAGCCAGCCTACCTACTTCACGGGCCTCGTCCAGGGCCTTTGAGCGGTTTGGGTGATCCGAAGCGGTTCATGGATCGGTTCGTTGACGGAATTTGTTGCCGTGGCAGGGGTAGTTTGGACGCCATGCTGCTCTCTGACCGCGACATCCTGGCCCAGATTGAGTCCGGGCGGGTGGTGTTGGACCCGTATGACCCGGCCATGATCCAGCCCTCGTCCATTGACGTGCGGCTGGACAAGTTCTTTCGCATCTTTGACAACCACAAGTACGCGGCCATTGACCCGGCGGTGGAGCAGCCGGAGCTGACGCGCCTGGTGGAGGTGGAGGCGGGCAAGCCGTTTGTGCTGCACCCGGGGGAGTTTGTGCTGGGGTCCACCTATGAGTCCGTGTCCCTGCCCGATGACGTGGCGGCACGGCTGGAAGGCAAGTCCTCGTTGGGTCGCCTGGGGCTACTGACGCACTCCACGGCCGGCTTCATTGACCCGGGCTTTGACGGCAACGTGACGTTGGAGCTGTCCAACACCGCCACGCTGCCCATCAACCTGTGGCCGGGCATGAAGATTGGGCAGCTGTGCTTCTTCCAGCTGTCCTCGCCGGCCGTGAACCCGTACGGGTCTGAGAAGTATGGGTCCCGCTACCGCGGCCAGCGGGGGCCCACCGCGAGCAGGAGCTGGCAGAACTTCTACCGGAGTGAGGTGTAGGACGACCTGAGGAACCGGCCGAGGCACTACGGATTGTCGACCGCAACAAAGGGAGTGCCCGTGGCGGGGATCACCAGGGTGCCGTGCTGGAATCTTTGGCTCAATCCACCCGCGAAGGCTTCTCGATCACCGACGGGCCAACCCAGCGACCCACCAGGCCCACCCAACACGACCCGCATTCGAACCAATCAGCTGACTTCAACGTCATCCTTGTTTCTCGGTGGGTGTACCGAACATCTCACCGAAGACCCCATCGAGTGCTGGAAGGACGAAGGTGACGATGCGCACGCTCATCCGCAACGCGCGTCGGCTTGATACGAACTCGCTCCGAATCATGGCAGTGTGGTGGTTGTGAATCGCGTCATCTGCGTCGTCCAAGCTCGCACTGACTCCTCCAGGCTCCCGGCGAAGGCCCTGCTACCCGTCGGCGGTATTCCGCTCGCAGTTCTCGCGGCAAAGCGGGCTGCGAACAACGGACTAGAGACGGTCCTCGCGACCTCGGACCGAGTCGAGGACGACTACCTTGCTGAGGTAGCAAACTCCTCCGGGCTAACCGTCTTCCGTGGCGCAGCGCTCGATGTTCGGCAGCGATTTCTCGACGTCACTGCGAGCCTCGCGCGTGACGACATTGTAGTGCGGTTAACTGCCGACAACGTCGTGCCCGACGGAGTTCTGATACGCGAACTAGTGGCCGAGTTTGTCCAGCGCCGCCCTCTCATTGCCTCCTTGGGCACACCGGTACGGGTGCTCCCATATGGAGTGTCCGCCGAGGTGACCTCCGTCGGGAACCTACGAGAGTCAGCGGAATGGAGGTCCGATGACTATGCGCGTGAACACGTCACACCGGCTCTCTGGGAGCGGCAAGGCAAGTACGTTTCGGCTATCCGCCATACGCTCGGTGATCTTGATCAGCTTCGCTGCACGGTCGATAACCTCGACGACTACCAGCGCATTGTGCGCGTTTTCGATGACCTCCGTGATCCCACCGCAGTGTCGTGGCACGATCTGGTGTCGCGGCTCGCGGCACTGCCTGACGCACCGCAGAAACTGTCGACACGCCCCGCTTTGACTTTGGGCACCGTCCAACTGGGAATGAGCTACGGGAGCGTGGCACCTGTTCCGCCTCCGGAAGACGCGGTCGCAAGAGCAATGCTTCGACGCGCGCTTGACCACGGCCTACACCTCGACACCGCACGCGCATACGGCAGGTCGGAGGCAATCCTGGGCGGCGTTCTCCGCGGCCGAGGCGGCGCCGACGCCGAGATCGTGACCAAGCTCGACCCCCTGGTAGACCTCACGTCAGACGAATCCCCCAAGGTGATCTCGAGTCGTACCGAAGCCAGTGTGTTCAGGTCCTTGGCACTGCTCGGACGCGACACGCACCCCACAGTCCTCCTTCACCGCGCTGAACACCGCACGGCTTGGCGAGGAGCAGCCTGGACCACCCTGCAGAGGTTGCGGGATGAGGGGTGGATCACCCGCCTCGGAATATCGGTGGCAAACCCAGAAGAGATGGCCGAAGCCCTCGAAGACCCCAGCACCGCGGTGGTGCAATGCTCGCGAAACCTACTCGACCATCGGTGGAACACACCTAATGTTCGTGCGGCTCTAAGTGGCCGGCCCGACGTCGAGGTTCAGGTGCGGAGCGCCTTCCTTCAAGGTATTCTACTGGCTTCCGTCGACGGCTGGCCGAGCGTGGCTGGCGTCAACCCATCTGAGATCACACAGGGACTGGATCGCGTGGTTCAGGAGTTGGACCGCAAGAGCCGTCTTGACCTCTGCCTCGCGTGGCTTCGTGCCGACCGGGACACCGACCAGCGTGTCGACCGAATCGTGGTGGGCGCTCAAAACTATGAGCAATTGGACGAGATCCTTGACTGCTGGACTCGACCGGCGCTCACATCCGATGAAGTTGATGCCTGCGCCAAAGCGCTACCGCATGTCCCTGACCAGTTGCTCGACCCAGCCCAATGGACAAAAGAGTAGGTATGCCCACGAACCCAGCCCCGCAGATTCTTCGTAACAACCACGAGGGCGCACCATGGTGGAATCTCACGGGCCACGTGGCGATCGTCACTGGAGCCGCCGGGTGGCTTGGCGCGCCCATGGCGGCCTCTCTCGCGCAGGCGGGCGCGCGCGTATGGCTTGTTGGGCGCTCCGAGGGCTCGCTCAACGCGCTCGAAGACGAACTGAGATCGGCGGGCGGCTCCGTCACTAGTCACGCCGCGGACGTCAGCAATCCCGACGAGATACGCCACCTGATCGACACAGTCCGCAAAGTCGACGGCCGCGTGTCTGCGCTGGTCAACAACGCGCATCCCCTTGATCTTGAGCGTGCGACCGAGCACGGCGACGGCTTTGCACTCGAGGCCGGAAGGGCAGCCGCGGTGTACTGGAACCTGATTGACACCGCACGGGATCTTCTGATCGCCGCCCGGAATGAACATGGCGATGCCTCGGTGATCAACGTTGCGTCTATGTATGGCAAGGTCAGCCCCTACCCGGAGGTCTACGAAGAAACCCACGAGGCGCGCAATCCTCTCGTGTACGGCGCAGGCAAGGCCGCAATCTTGCAATTGACACGATGGCTTGCGACAGAACTTGGTCCACAGGGAGTCCGTGTAAATACCGTCAGCCCCGGTCCTTTCCCGCAGGGTCGTGTGTGGGAACGAAATCAGGCCTTTGTGAACGAGCTTGCTGCGCGAGTTCCACTCAAGCGAGTAGGCCAACGCGCGGAGATTGGGCCCGTGGTGGCCTTCCTTGCATCCACGGGGGCATCGTTCGTCACAGGGGCCGACCTCGCCGTCGACGGCGGCTGGACAGCCTGGTGAAGTGACCCCGGGTGGCCCGTCCTCTGGTCAGGAGGGAAGCCCCTGGCCGAGGTGGCGTGAGACCGCGAGTGCCACTAAATCCGGGAAGCGCGTGCGTGTCGCACCCCAGTTCGCTTCACGGTGCACCATGGCTAGCGCGTTGTCCATTAGCGTTTCAACGTTCAGCCCCGAGCGAGTCGTGCACGAGAAGAGTTGACCTAGCGCTTCGGCGAGTGCCCCCGGATCGCCCACAGGGAATCTCAGGCCGGTTTCCTCAGTGACCCACTGGCGGTTGCCCGGGATATCGGAAACACACGTCGGGACGCGACATGCCATAGCCTCTAGCAGGGAGACCGACGTGCCGTCGACGGTCGAGGCGCTCACGTATGCGTTGAATGCGCGGTAAATCCGTGCAAGATTTGAATGCTCGGTCTCGCCAAGAAACACGGTGCGGTCCTGGACCCCGAGTTTGTTAACCTGCTGCCTTAAGTCCGATGTGAGAGTGCCGCCTCCCGCGAGGAGGAGCCGCGCTTCAGGGCGATCGGCTGCGAATCGTGCAAAACCAGCCACTACGGTCTGCACGTCGTAATAGGCCTCATGCCTGCGGGTGCAGCCTACGACCCAATGGGACGCGTCCCATCCCAGGTCGCCGCGAAGCGTCGACCCTTCGGGACTGAACTCATCGAGATCGATCCCCCACGGGAATTGGACGATGCCCGCACGGTCCATTCCCAGCTCCACCGCACGCTCGGTCACCGTGGCATTGTCGGTGATCAGCAGCGACGCCCCGGCCAGTGCGGATCGAGCCCTCATGCGGTGCTCTTCACTCCGGCCAGCCTCTTCCATCAGATCGAAGCCCCACGAGGTGAGGATGAGCGGTCCGTCCCACGAAGTCGCAATGAGGTAGCCGACGTCGAGAATCGGGCCTGCTTGAATCACGTCAGGGTCGAATCGACTAACGGCATCTTTCACCGTAGCTCGTCCTGCTACAGGATCTTCAGCCTCTGCGCTCGAAAGGGTCAGGACGGACAACTCCACGCCCTGCGTTGTCCACGCCTCGACGAATCGCTCATCGTGGACGTTGCGAGAACGCGAGGCGTAGAGAATCTTCACTTATGGGCGCCCGTCAAGGTCAAACCAGGAGATGCCCTCGTCAGGCTCAAGGTCGCGGCGCGCTACGCAGCCAATAACCGCACCAAGTTCATTGGCAGGCACTAGGTGCTCCGACGCGGGCCGCAACACGGTGACATGCGAACGCGTGATGACCTCTCCTGCCTTGATAGCGGTGCGGGCGCGGACCGCCCGGCGCTGGATAACCACGGTTTCGGTCTCGTTGTCCTCAACGCGCTTGAGCGAGTTCCCCAGAGCCGCTTCAAGCTCGCGCGACCGGTCGATCATCTCGCGCCACGCAACTGGGTCCATTGAGAACGCGTGGTCTGGTCCCGGGCGCGTGGTGTCGTCCGTGAAATGCTTCTCCACCGCGCGTGCGCCCAGGGCGATCGCACCGAGCGTGCTCGCGTGGCCGGGGGTGTGGTCAGACAGTCCAAGCACGACGTCCGGGAAAAGCTCACGATACGACTTCAGCACGTTCAGAGAGATGTACTTGAAGTTATCGTGGGACGCAGTGTAGTTCGTATTGCACTGCATCAGGATGAGATCGTCGGTGTGCCGACGGACAGCGTCGACAGCCGCAACAACGTCCGCGAGTGGCGAGGCACCCGTGGCGACCAGCATCGGCTTGCCCTTGGCGGCGGTGTACTCAAGTGACTCAATCCATGTGATGTCGCCGCTGCCAATCTTGTAGGCGGGCACGTAAGGTTCGAGCATGTCGACTGCAGCGAGGTCGTACGCAGCCGAGAAGTAGTGGATCCCGGCCTTGGCGCACTCCTCGGCTAACACGGGTGTCCAGTCGTGTGGAATAGATGCGTCTTCGTAGACCTCGACCACCGACTTCTTCCACTTAGCCTGGTGCGACACCTGCGTACCCATTTCGGCGAAGCCTCGCTCGGAGACGATCTCGCGAGCCGTGAAGTTCTGAAACTTGGCAGCGTCCGCGCCCGCCTCAGCGGCCATGTGGATCAGGTCGACCGCACGACTCAACTCACCATCGTGACTAGCGGCGATATCCGCGATGAAGTATGTGGGATGCTCAAGACCGATGGAACGTCCTGCGATGGTCACGTCTCTCACTTCTCATCCTCCATTCGCGAAGCCTGCGACTACCGAGCGTACTCCGTCGTCGAAGGCCCTCCTGAGCCGTCGCGTGCTCGCATCCTGGCCGGGCGGCACGGAACCGGTCAGTTCTTCGAAACGAGACACATCAAGGCTGAGGTTTGAGCCCCTCGCATGCGCCAGCACCTCGGTTGACAGGGCTGGCAGCACAAGCTCTGGGTCCAGGCCGAAGGCGGTCGCGAGGTTACGCCCGAAGTAAAACTTGGTAACAGGCTCGCTGCTCGCCACATGGACGATGCCGCTGGCGCGCACCTCGTCGAGTGCAATGAGCGCGTCCACGAGATCATCGATGTAGAGGGTGCTGACAGTGATGTCCGTGAACCCCTTCACCTGGTTCCCAGCCGCGAGGTGGCGGTAGAAGAACTCTGCGAGGCTACGCGTGCCCGTGGGGCTCCATCCGTAGAAGTTGACGCGGGCGATGACGGCGCCCGGATGGGAATCGAGCACCGCACGTTCCGCGGCCACCTTCGAGCGACCGTACTCCGTCGTCGGGGATGTCTGATCCTGCTCCCGATAGCCGCCGCGCTCACCATCGAAGACGGCATCCGTCGAAATGTAGATGAAGCGGGCACCTGAGCGCGCCGCTTGCGCGGCTAACTCTGCAGACGCCTCGACGTTCACCTCATGCGCAAGGCCGGGGTTCTCTTCACAGGCTTCGATGGACGACAGCGCCGCTGCATGAAGGACGACATCAGGGGCGGCCCGAGCAATAAGGTCACGCCTCGAAACTTCGTGCGAGATGTCCGCCTCGATAAAGTCACCAAGCGCGAGTGCGCTGGGGCGCTTGCGGGAGGTGCCGACTACTTCACGTTCAGGCGCCAGCACTCGGTAGGCGTTTGCGCCGAGTAACCCGGTCACACCCGTTACCAACCATTTGTCCATCGCTACTCCTGAGTGACTCACCCTGGTGGACACGGCCGCTCTCCGAAGCGGTCAATACCCACAGCTGACGCTCTAGTCGAGCGTCTCCAACACGTCGCGGATATCCCGTGCGTCCAACCAGAGGTCGTTCGAGTCCGACTGGTAGGCGAAGCCTTCGGGGAGTTCCTCCCCGTTCGGAGGGGTGAAGCCCCAGTTGGCGATGGTAGGTAGTACAACGTAGCGATCGCCGATACGCAGAGTGCGGCGTGAGTCGTCGAGGCTGATCATCTCCTCGTGAAGCTTCTCGCCAGGTCGGATGCCGATTTCGTAAGTCTCCGATCCGGGAGCGACCGCCTCGACGAGGTCCATGATCCGCATACTAGGGATGCGCGGCACGTAAAGTTCGCCGCCCTGCATCAGATCGAACGAGTCGACGACGAACTTCACGGCCTGAGGGAGGGTAATCCAGAAGCGCGTCATGCGTCGGTCGGTGACCGGCAGCGGCTTGCCCTCGGCTGCCAGTTTCTTGAAGAAGGGGATGACTGAGCCGCGGCTGCCCATCACGTTGCCGTAGCGGACGACGCTGAAGCGTGTGTCGTATCCGGCTGCGTAGTGGTTAGCAGACTGGAAGAGCTTGTCCGCCGCAAGCTTGGTCGCGCCGTAGAGGTTCAGCGGGCTCGAGGCCTTGTCGGTCGAGAGTGCCACAACCTTCTTGACGCCAGTGTCTATGGCAGCCTCAACGACGTTCTGGGAACCGAGGACGTTGGTCTGGACGTACTCAAAAGGGTTGTACTCGGCGGTGTCGACCTGCTTGAGGGCAGCGGCGTGGACCACGTAGTCGACGCCATGCATCGCACGAGCCAGGCGATGCTGATCACGGATGTCGCCGATAAACCAGCGAAGGCGAGGGTCATCTCCAAACTTCTGACGAACTTCATACTGCTTGAGTTCGTCGCGCGAGAAGATGACCACGCGTCGAGGATCGTGGCGCTCGAGCAACTCCGCGATGAACGCCTTGCCAAAGGATCCGGTACCGCCCGTAACTAGGATCGCTGATCCGTCCAGGATAGAAATGACAACCTCCCGAGTTCCGGCCAGGAGACTGGCCGCCGGTTCGCCAGTTTAGTCCCATGTGGGGGCACGGACACCCATTACGCGAGTGTGATGGAGCCGATCGCCCCCGAGGCGGGCGCGGTGATGGTGCCTCCCTGGAACGTCTGGGTGCACATTCCCGCCGAGCACGTCACGTCGCCAGTTGGCCAGCCAAGCACCCCCCGGATCCAGCCCACCGTCGCCCACGTCGGAATCAACTCGTTCGGCACCAAGAACGTGCCCGACGCCGATGACAACACTTGACCGGCCGTGTAGTTCTGCTTCACGCCGGTGCCGAGCGGACCAGTGAAGCTCTCCACCAACGACAGTTGGGCACCCCAAGGGCCGCTCGGACCACCCGATGCCTCATAGGCCTCGGCGATTGGACCGCTCTGCACCACATACGGCGTACCGCCACCAGCCGGAACGCGGATCACGCCGTGCTGGAAAGCCTGCGCACACACGCCACTGCCCTCGCACGTGTACAGCCCCGTTGGCCAGCCGAGTGAGCCACGAACCCACCCACTCTCGGCCCACAGAGGCTGCAGCAGGTTCGGCACCAAGAACGTGCCCGACGCCGACGACAACACTTGACCGGCCGTGAAGTTCTGCTTCACACCATCACCATTGACCGTGGAGAACGAGCCAACCTCAGCAATAGGCACACCCCAGGCACCCGTGGCACCACCC
>Ga0222423_1000033_pt1 | contig 167422 bp, 134 predicted proteins | sample 3A0metagenome_FD_182472 | JGI IMG/M metagenome (GOLD analysis project Ga0222423, IMG submission 182472) | Enriched microbial communities from leaf-cutter ant dump, University of Wisconsin, Madison, United States - 3A0 (version 2) | ecosystem: Environmental > Terrestrial > Nest > Insects nest >...
GACACCGACACCGACACCGACACCGACACCGACGCCGACACCCACGCCGACACCCACGCCGACACCGACACCCACCAATCCGCCGATCGACGCGCAGCTTTCGATCACCCATGCGGACGCAGCGCATGCCCAGGGCTTTACCGGCACGGGGGTGACCATCGGCGTGGTGGATAGCGGCATCATGCGCAACCATCCGGCGCTGGTGGGCCGCGTGGCGAAAGAGCTGGTCTACGTGGACCCTGCGCTCAACAACACCAGCATCGATGACGTGGTTGGCCACGGCACCTGGGTGTCGGAGATCGCCGCGGGCAAGGTATTCAATCTTTTTGCCGGCGGCATCGCGCCCGATTCCAGCTTGGTTTCGGCGCGCATCATCAGCGATGTGGAGCCCACCGACGACGGCTCCGGCCAGGGCAACGAGGTGAGCAGTGCCGACCCGCTGGGCGCGATCAACGACGAGTTGATGGCCAACAACGTCAAGATCATCAACAACTCGTGGGGCGGCCTGTACTGGTCGGCGAGCGCCACCGCCACCACGCAGAGCTTCCACGACGCCTACGACCCCTTCATCAATACCTGGGGCGGGCTGGTGGTGATGGCCGCCGGCAACGAGGGCAAGGCCAACCCCACCGACGTGGCGGCCCTGCCCAACCGGGCGCCCGACCTGGAGCGCGGCTGGCTCGCCGTGGTGGCGGTGGACAGCAACACGCCGACCAAGCTGGCCAGCTACTCCAATGCCTGCGGCGTGGCGAAAAACTACTGCCTGGCCGCCCCGGGCGAGGTGGTCGTCAGCGACAAGGACGACACCGTCGGCAACCCCAACTACCTGGTGGTGGCCGGCACCTCGCTGGCGGCGCCGCAGGTGTCCGGCGCGGCGGCGCTGGTGTGGCAGGCCTATCCGTATTTCAGCAACGACCTGGTGCGCCAGACCCTGCTCGGCACGGCCGACGATCTGGGTGCGGCCGGCGTGGACGCGGTGTTCGGCTACGGCGAGCTCAACGTGGGCAAGGCGGTGAATGGTCCGGCTCGGTTCGACTGGGGCGATGTCACGGTCAGCCTGCCGGGCAGCTCCAGCTGGAAAAACCCGATCTCCGGCGCCGGCGGCCTGATCAAGCAGGGCACCGGCACGCTCACCCTGACCCAGGCGGCCAGCTACACCGGCCTGACCCAGGTACAGGCCGGCACGCTGGTGGCCAAGGCGCTGGCGTCCGACGTATCCATCGCGGCGCAGGGCACGCTGGACAACACCCACACCCTGGGCGGCAACGTCACCAACGCGGGCGTCATCGGCGTGCATGGCGGTGACGTGACGGTGGCGGGCGACTATACGCAGACGGGGGCCGGCCGGTTGGCGGTGGCGCTGGGTTCGGTGCTCAAGGTGACGGGCAAGGCCACGCTGTCCGGCGGCGACCTGTACGTGATCGGCACGGAGTCCGGCTACGTGGCCAACTCGCGCACCGACGTGCTGAACGCCTCCGGCGGCCTGAGCGGCACGTTCAGCGGCATCAACAAGGCCTCCAACGTGAGCCTGCTGACGGCCACCCTCAACTACGACGCCCAGAACGCCTGGCTCAATGTCAGCCAGGTGCAGGCCACGGCGGTGACCGGGCTGGCCTATACCGCCGCGTCGTACGGCGCGGCGCAGCGCGTGGATGGCGCGTTCAGCCAGATCAACCAGCAATTGGGCGGTGGTGCGGCCTCGCCGGTAACCAGCGGCTTCATTGCCGCCGCCGCCAGCCTGCAGCACGCCGCCGGCGTGGATACCTTGCAGCGCTCGCTGGAAAGCCTGTCGGGCCAGTTGCACGCGGCCAGTACCGCGATGACCTTCGAGGCCATCGACGCCGGCACGCGGGCCTTGTCCGACCGCTTCGAGCGCCTGCTGGATTCGCCGCAGGCCGGCAGCTGGACGCAGAACCTGGGCTACCACGGCGGCATGTCGCGCAGCGGTTATGCGCAGGTGGGCTACGACCTCAGCGGCTGGCTGGCCGGACAGGATTTCCGCGTCGGCAACAACGGCGTGGCCGGTTTCGCGTTGAGCCAGAGCCAGGGGCTGGGCCGCCTGGCCGAGAGCGCCGACCAGGGCCGCAGCCGTGCCACCGAGGGCATGCTCTACGGCGGCATCGTCGATGGCGCGTGGTACTCGATGGGCCGCTTCGGCTTTGGCAACTATCGCGAAAACATGCGCCGCAACCTGCAGTTGGGCGCGCAGTCCGCCGGCGTGAGCAGCCACAGCGAAGGCCGCTACGGCGTGGCCTACGGCGAAAGCGGCTATCGCTTTGCCGCCGGCCGTGGCGCGATCACGCCATATGCCAACCTGCAGTACGCGCAGATCCGGCGCGACGGCTTCAACGAGTTGGGCGGCGCCGGTTTTGGCCTGAAATCGCAGGGCCAGACGGCCACGCGCTGGCAGGCGGGTCTGGGCGTGCGCGCCTCGCAGGGCTGGAGCTTTGCCGGCGGCGGCAGCCTGCAATGGCAGACGCATCTGCTGTGGCAGCAGTCGTTTGGCGTGCGCGGCGACGTGTTCCAGGCCAGCTTCAGCGGCCTCGACCAATGGGCGCCGGTGGGTGGCATCGGCCTGGCGCGCTACGGCGGCATGGCCGGCACCGCGCTGGACTGGAGCATCACGCCCCGCGCCAGCCTGCAGTTCGGCTACGACCAGTACCTGGGCCAGCGCCAGCAGGCGCGGATGGCCACCGCCAGCTTCAACTGGTCATTCTGACCGGTGAAAAAACAGCGCCCCTCTCCCGATGGGAGAGGGTGCGCGGAGGCGCCGGGTGAGGGTACGGGCGGTTGCGTCCCACGCTCCGCCCGTACCCTCTCCCCAACCCCTCTCCCACAGGGAGAGGGGCTTTTGCTTCGGCTTTTCCTGTTCCCTGTTCCCCATTTCCGGCAATCAAGCCTTGCCGTGGAACAGCTCGCGCCCGATCAGCATGCGGCGGATCTCGTTGGTGCCGGCGCCGATCTCGTACAGCTTGGCGTCGCGCAGCAGGCGGCCGGCGGGGTAGTCGTTGATGTAGCCGTTGCCGCCCAGCGACTGGATCGCCTCCAGCGCCACCTTCACCGCGTTGGCCGAGGCGTTGAACAGGCAGGCGGCCGGGTCGATGCGTGACTTGATCCCGCCGTCGAACTGCTGCGCCACCAGGTAGGCAAAGCCGCGCGAGCTTTGCAGCGCGGTATACATGTCCGCGACCTTGGCCTGCATGATCTCGAACGTGCCGATGGGCGCGTTGAACTGCTTGCGCTCGCGCACGTAGGGCAGGGTGATGTCCATCGCCGCCTGCATCAGGCCGATCGGGCCGCCGGACAGCACCAGCCGTTCGGTGTCCAGCCCGTTCATCAGCACGCGCACGCCTTCGTTGACCTCGCCGACGACGTTTTCGGCGGGTATCTCGCAATCCTCGAACACCAGCTCGCAGGTGTTGGAGCCGCGCATGCCCAGCTTGTCCAGCTTTTGCGCGGTGGAGAAACCCTTCATGCCTTTTTCCACGATGAAGGCGGTCATGCAGCGGCTGCCGGCGGTGCGTGGCGCGGTGCGCATGTAGACCAGCAGCACGTCGGCGTCGGGACCGTTGGTGATCCACATCTTGTTGCCGTTGGCCACCCACGTGTCGCCGTGCAGCTCGGCCTTGCAGCTCATCGAGCCGACCACGTCGGAGCCGGCGCCCGGCTCGCTCATCGCCAGCGCGCCCACGTGTTCGCCGCTGCACAGCTTGGGCAGGTACTTTTGCCGCTGCGCCTCGTTGCCGTTGTGGAAGATGTTGTTGACGCACAGGTTGGAGTGCGCGCCGTAGGACAGGCCCACCGAACCGGATGCGCGCGAGATTTCCTCCATCGCCACCATGTGCGCCAGGAAACCCATGCCGCTGCCGCCGTAGTCGGTGGATACCGTGATGCCGAGCAGGCCCATCTCGCCCAGCTTGCGCCACAGGTCGGCGGGAAACAGATTGTCGCGATCGATGCGGTCGGCGCGCGGCGCGATCTCCTTCTCCGCAAACGCATGCACGGTTTCGCGAAGCAGGTCGATGTCTTCTCCAAGCGGGAACGGACGCATGGGAGCTCCATGGGCGGGCGAGGCGATGATCTTACGAGAAGTGAGTGAAGAGGAGTGAGAAGCGAGAAAAAGCCGGGGCAGCGCGATGCACCTGCTTTTCCTCTTATTCCTCACTCCTCTCCACTCACGCCTCGCTGCTATAGCTGCGACTCGATCGGCAGCCAGCTCATCACGCGCGTGGTCGTGCGCAGCCACCAACTGGCGTCCGGCTCGTGGGTGAGGGCGCGGGGTGGTTGCGTGCTGGCGTCCAGCCATTGCATCCGGCCGTTCTTGCCGCGTTGCAGGCGGTAACTCAGGGTGGGCGAGGCCAGGCGCAGGTATTCGCGGTGCAGGTCCTGGCCCAGGCCCGGGTCGTCAAACAGCACGCCCATCTCGGTGTTGAGGTTGGCCGAGCGCGGGTCAAGGTTGAACGAGCCGACGAAACCGCGCCGGCTGTCGATCACGAACGCCTTGGTGTGCAGGCTGGCGCCGCTGCTGCCGAACAGCGAGGTGGATAGCCGGGGGCCATGGCGGCGCAGCTCGAACAGCGTCACGCCGCCGTCGAGCAGGCGCGCGCGGTAGCGCTCGTAGCCGCTGTGCACCGCCGGCACGTCGTTGGCGGCCAGCGAGTTGGTGACCACGCCCACGCGCAGGCCGGCGCGCACCAGGTCGAGCAATCGCCCCGTGCCGTTGTCGCCGGGCACGAAGTAGGGCGAGATCAGCGCCACCTCGTCGCGCGCCTCGTCCAGGTGGGCGGCCAGGCGCGGCTGCAGCCAGTCCTGGCGATCGCCGCCACGGCGCTTTTGCGGCGGGTCGGAGGCGATGGTGATGCGCGCGCTCCAATGCAAGGCAAGCTCATGGTTCACCAGCCGCTGCACCGACGGCGAGTCGGCCAGCCGTTGCATGTAGACCTGCGCGTCGGGTGTATCCGGCTCATGGGCCAGGCTGTTGGCCAGCGCCTGCAGGCGTTCGGGGCTTTGCGGGTTGAGCGCGGCGATCGGCACCACCGCGTCGGAGTTCCAGAAACGGTCGAAGATGGCGCTGGCGTCATTCACCGCCGGGCCGAGCAGCAGCATGTCCAGGTCGCGAAAATTCACCCGCTCGCCGGCGTCGAAATACTCGTTGCCGATGTTGCGCCCGCCCACCACCGCCAGCCGGCCATCGACGATCCAGGCCTTGTTGTGCATGCGATGGTTGATGCTGAAAAAGCGCTGCACCATCTCCAGCAGCCGCCACACGCCGCGCCGGTTGCGGAACGGGTTGTACAGGCGCACCTCGATGTGCGGGTCGGCATCCAGCGCCAGCAGTGCGGCGTCCAGTCCCTTGGCGTTGATGTCGTCAAGCAGCAGCCGCACGCGCACGCCGCGCGCGGCGGCGGCGTGGATCTCGCGCGCGAGCAGGCGGCCGACCAGGTCGTCGTGCCACATGTAGTACTGCAGGTCCAGGCTGCGTCCGGCCAGCCGCGCCGAGGCGGCGCGCACGGCAAACGCGTCCAGCCCGTCCGGCAGCAGGCTGGCGGCGGTCTGGCCGGGGTGTTCGGCAAGGTAGGGCGCCAGCTCGCGGTCGATGGCGGTCTGCGCCGGTTGTGGCGCCAGTGCGGAGGAGGGCGCGCCGGTGGCGCGCGGGGTCAGGTGATCGGCCAGCAGCAGGCCGCTGGTCGCCAGCACCACCAGGGCAAGCACGCTCCATCCCAGCCAGACCATGATCCGCCGCATTGCGCTGTCCTCCGTCCGGCGATTGTCCGCGTTGAGCGCGCCGATACGCAAAGGCCCGCCGCATCACGCGACGGGCCTTTGCGTGTCGGACATGCGGCCGCTTACTGCCCGCGCATGCGACCCTGGAAACGCGTGCCGCCGTTGCCCATGTGCGCCAGCTTGATCTTGCCGATCGCGCTGATGCGCTCCTCGGCCAGACGGTCGGCGGCGCGATAGGTGGGGATGCCCTCGTTCTTGGAGATCTCGAAGATGCGGCCCAGGTTGTAGTAGATGGTGCGCATCATGCGCATGGCGCGCTCGCGGTTGTAGCCGTCGATCTCCAGCGACACGTTCATCACGCCGCCGGCGTTCACCGCGTAGTCGGGCGCGTACAGCACGCCGCGCTTCTGCAGCTCGTCGCCGATGGCGTCGGTGGCCAGCTGGTTGTTGGCCGGGCCGCAGATGATCGTGGCCTTGATGCGGTCGATGGTCTGCTCGTTCACTGTGCCGCCCAGCGCGCACGGCGAGTACACGTCGGCGTCCACGTCGTAGATCTCGTCCAGGCCCACCGCCTCGCAGCCCAGCTCGTCCACGCAGCGCTGCACTGCCTCCTTGTTGATGTCGGTGACAAACACCTTGGCGCCCTGCTCGCGCAACAGCTTGATGAACTCGCCGCCGACATGGCCGCAGCCCTGCACCGCGTAGCTGTATTTGCCCACGTCCTCGTTGCCGTGCTTGGCCTGCAGTGCGGCCATCAGGCCCTGCAGCGCGCCGTACGCGGTGAACGGCGAGGGATCGCCCGAGCCGCCGTGCACCTGGTGCACGCCGGTGACGTATTCGGTCTCGCGAAACACGTACTCCATGTCGTTGACGTCGATGCCCACGTCCTCGGCGGTGATGTAGCGGCCGCCCAGCGAGTTGACGAAACGGCCGAACGCGCGAAACAGCGCCTCGCTCTTGTCCTTGCTCGGGTCACCGATGATCACCGCCTTGCCGCCGCCCAGGTTGAGGCCGGCGACGGCGTTCTTGTACGTCATGCCGCGCGACAGGCGCAGCACGTCGTTCACCGCCTCCTGCTCGCTCTTGTACGGCCACATGCGCAGGCCGCCCAGCGCCGGTCCCAGCACCGTGTTGTGGATGGCGATGATGGCCTTCAGGCCGGCGTCCTTGTTGTGGCAGTAGACGACTTCCTCGTGTCCGGTGTTGGCGATGGTTTCAAAGATCATTGCAGCGGTGACTCCATGGATTGCGGTGCCGTGAGGCATCTGCCGATGCGGGACAAGGGGATTGGCTACGCGAAACCCGATGTGCTGTCCCGCAAAACTCATCGCCCCGACCGGGGCCGGGGCGATGAAACTGGCGCGGAGTGTAGTACGTCGTCCGTGCGCCCGGTTCCGCGACGCAACAAAGCGCGGCGCGCTACAGCCGGCAAGTGGGCGCGTGACCCGTGGCGCGGGCCTGCTGGTAGGTGGGCAGCAATTGCTGCGCCTGCTTGTCCAGCGCCTGCGCGCGATTGCTGGAGGAGGGATGGGTGGAGAGGAAGGCCGGCGGCTTGCTGCCGCCTTGCGCGCCCATTTTTTGCCACAGCGTCACGGCGGCGCGCGGATCAAAGCCGGCCTGCGCCATGTAGCGCTGGCCCAGCGTGTCGGCCTCGCTTTCCTGCGTGCGCGAAAACGGCAGCAGGATGCCCACCTGCGCGCCAAGGCCCAGCGCGGCGGCCGCATAGCCGGCGTTGGTGCCGCGCGTGCCGGCGTAGATGGTGCCGGCGGCCACCGCCGCCTGCGTGGCCATGTTGTCGGAGACGCGCTCGGCGCCGTGCCGCGCCACCACGTGCGACAGCTCGTGGCCCAGCACCACGGCCAGCTGGTCCTGGTTGCTGGCGATCTTGAACATGCCCCTGTTCACGCCGATGCGCCCGCCGGGCAGGGCGAACGCGTTGGCGGTGTCGTCGTCCACGATCTGCACCTCCCACGGCTGCGTGTTCCACGGCGAGGGCAACACCGTGATCAGCGCCTTGGACACGCAGGTGGCGTAGGCGCGCTCGCGCGGCGCATCCACGAACTTGCCCTGCTTGCGCATGTCGTCAAACGCGGTCAGGCCCATCTGGTTCATCTGGCTGTCCGACACCATCATCAACTGCGAGCGGCCGGTGGGCGAGGTGGCGCAGGCGCCCAGCAGGGCGAGGGCAAGCGGAGCCAGCAGGCGAAGGCGGTTCATGCGTGTTTCCCCGTGCGTGGTGATGTGCGCAAGCATACGTTGAAGCCGGCGCGCCGGGGCATGGCCGCCGTGTTGCCATGCCGGGCGCGCGCCCGTATGGTCGGCGCTCCCCGCCGCCCGCCGTTTGCCGCATGTCCGATCGCATTCCTCTCGCCACCCGCCTCAAGCTGGGCATGGCACGCGCCGTCTTTGCCACGGGCAGCCGGCTGGCGCCCGAGCGTACGGCGCATCGCGCGGCGCGCTTGTTTGCCACGCCGCTGGCCAGCAGCCGCAGCCGCGCGCATGCGGCGCATGCCGATGGCGACTTGCGGCGCGGCCAGTTGCGCGTGGGCGAGCACACCATTGCCACCTACGTGTGGGGCGACCCCGCCAGCCAGCCGTACGTGTTGCTGGTGCACGGCTGGTCCAGCTTCGGCCTGCGCTTTTTGCCGTGGGTGGCGCGGCTGCGCGCGCAAGGCCATGCGGTGGTGGCGTTTGACCAGCCCGGCCACGGCTTCAGCAGCGGCACGCTGTGCACCTTGCCGGCCTTCATCGACACCGTGCGTGCGGTGGGCAGCCACTACGGCGAGGCGGCGCTGGTGGTGGCGCACTCGCTGGGCGGCGCGGCGGCGGTGCTGGCGCAGGGCGAGGCGTGGCGCGCGCGGCGTTGCCTGCTGGTGGCGCCGGTGGCCGACCTGCGCGCGGCGGCGCGGCGCTTTTTTCGTTTCATGCGGCTGGATGCAACGCTGGAAACCGCGTTTTTTGCGTGGTTTCGGCAGCGCACCGGCATCCACGTGGACGAGCTGGCGGTGACGCCGCGATTGCACGCGTTCACCCAGCCCTGCCTGATCGTGCATGACCGCGACGACAGCGACGTGCCCTGGCACGAGGGCGAGCACTACGCCCGCCACTGGCCCGGCGCGCGCCTGCTCACCACGCACGGGCTGGGTCATCACCGCGTGCTGGAGGCGTCCGAGGTGATCGACGCGGCGCTGGCGTTTGCCCGCGGCGACAACCTGGCCGACGCATAGCGCACGGCGCAAAAGCGCCTCGCGTTTATTGCATCGCGACAAGGGCGCAAGCAACGCACGACTAGAATCGGCCGGGTGTCGCACGCCTTGCCCGGAGTTGTCATGAGTTCGCCCGCCACGCACGTTTCGCCCGCCACGGCCGCGCAACGCAGCCCGCTGCGCTTCATCACCGCCGCCAGCCTGTTCGACGGCCACGACGCGGCCATCAACATCATGCGGCGGATCATCCAGGCGCAGGGTGCGGAGGTGATCCACCTGGGCCACAACCGCTCGGTGGAGGACGTGGTGCGCGCTGCACTGCAGGAAGACGCCGACGCCATCGCGCTGTCGTCCTACCAGGGCGGCCACGTGGAGTATTTCAAGTACATGGTGGACATGCTGCGCGAGCGCGGCGCCGCCCACATCCGCGTGTTCGGCGGTGGCGGCGGCACCATCACGCCCGAGGAAATCCGCGTGCTGGAAGCCTACGGCGTGGAGCGCATCTACCACCCCAACGACGGCATGAAACTCGGCCTCACCGACATGATCGAGGACGTGGTGGCGCGCGCGGCGCACGCGCGCGAATCGGCCTTGGGGCAGGGCGCATCGGTGCAAGCCCGCACGCCGGACATCGACGACGACATCAGCATCGGCGCCATGCTCAGCGCCATCGAGGACGCCCGCTTCTCCGAAAGCGAGCTGGCCGACTTGCGCAAGCAGTGGGCCGGTGGCTCGCCCGATTCCCGGCAGAAAACGCCGGTGCTCGGCCTCACCGGCACCGGCGGCGCCGGCAAATCCAGCGTGGTGGACGAGCTGCTGCTGCGCTTCTTGCACGCGTTTCCCGCCATGCGCATCGCCGTGCTGGCGGTGGACCCCACGCGTCGCCGCAGCGGCGGCGCGTTGCTGGGCGACCGCATCCGCATGAATGCGCTGCGCAGCCATCGCGTCTACATGCGCTCCATGGCCACCCGCCGCCAGCACGCGGCCACCAGCCACGTGCTGCACGACTGCATCGCCTTCCTGCGCAGCCAGCCGTACGACCTGGTGATCGTGGAAACCGCCGGCATCGGCCAGAGCGATTCGGAAATCGTGGACCTGGTGGATTTTCCCGTCTACGTGATGACCAGCGACTACGGCGCCGCCAGCCAGCTGGAAAAAATCGACATGCTCGACTTTGCCGAGCTGGTGGTGCTCAACAAGTTCGACAAGCGCGGCGCCGAAGACGCCCTGCGCGACGTGCGCAAGCAGTGGAAACGCAACCGCACCGCGTTCAGCCTGAGCGACGACGACGTGCCCGTCTATCCCACCATCGCCAGCCAGTTCAACGACCCCGGCGTAACGTGGATGTTCGCCAACCTGTGCCGCCTGATGCGCGAAAAACTGCACCTCGTAGGAGCGCACCCTGTGCGCGACTCCGCCGACGATTCCGCGATCGCCCACAGGGTGGGCTCCTACGGGAGCGGCTGCAATTGGGTGCCCGATATCGACACCAGCCTCAGGGAACCGCGCGCCACCGTCCTCATCCCCGCCAGCCGCATCCGCTACCTCGCCGAAATCGCCGAGCAGGGCCGCGCCATCAACCGCGGCATCGAACACATGGCCGAGGCGGCCGGCAGGGCGCAGCACTGCTACGAAGCATTGAAAGCACTGGGCGACGACGCGTTGCCCGCACCGCTGGAGTTGTACGACACCGCCGCTCTACTCCCCTCTCCCTCCGGGAGAGGGGCTGGGGGAGAGGGCACGAGCGGAGCATCGGACCCCAGGCAAGCCCCGAATCCTCACCCCCAACCCCTCTCCCCAGGGGAGAGGGGAGCCGTAGACCACACCTTGCTGCTCCTGCGCCAGCACTACACCAGCGCCCTCAAGACCCTCACCCACGAAGCCCTCCACCAGCTTCGCGAATGGCCTGCGCTGCGCCAGTCGGTCACCGCCGACGTCAACGAGTACAAAGTCCGCGACAAGGTCATCCGCGTCGAGAACTACCGCCAATCGCTCAGCCACCAGAAGATCCCCAAGGTCGCCCCACCCAAGACCGACAGCTGGGCCGACCAGCTGCGCTTCCTCGGCAAGGAGAACCTGCCCGGCCACTACCCGTACACCGGCGGCGTCTACCCGTACCGCCGCAGCGGCGAAGACCCCACCCGCATGTTCGCGGGCGAGGGCACGCCCGAGCGCACCAATCGCCGCTTCCACTACCTCAGCCAGGGCGGCGCCGCCACGCGCCTGTCCACCGCGTTCGACTCGGTCACCCTGTACGGCGAAGACCCGGCCCCGCGCCCCGACATCTACGGCAAGATCGGCAACTCCGGCGTCAACATCGCCACCCTGGACGACATGAAGAAGCTGTACTCCGGCTTCGACTTGAGCGCGCCCACCAGCTCGGTGTCCATGACCATCAACGGCCCCGCGCCGATCATCCTCGCGATGTTCATGAACACCGCGATCGACCAGAACGTCGAGAAATACCTCAAGCAAGACTCCGCGCGCTGGGCCGAGGCGGAAAAGACCATCGCCGCCATGTACCCCGACGGCCGCCCGCAGTACTCGGGTGAGCTGCCCAAGGGCAACGACGGCCTCGGCCTGGGCCTGCTTGGCGTCACCGGCGACCAGCTGGTCGATGCCGAAACCTACGCGAAGATCAAGGCACACACCCTGAGCACTGTGCGCGGCACCGTGCAGGCCGACATCCTCAAGGAAGACCAGGCGCAGAACACCTGCATCTTCAGCACCGAATTCGCCCTGCGCATGATGGGCGACATCCAGCAGTACTTCGTCGACCACAAGGTGCGCAACTTCTACTCGGTCAGCATCAGCGGCTATCACATCGCCGAAGCCGGCGCCAACCCGATCAGCCAGCTCGCCTTCACCCTCAGCAACGGCTTCACCATCGTCGAGTACTACCTCGCAAGAGGCATGAACATCGACGACTTCGCACCAAACCTGAGCTTCTTCTTCTCCAACGGCATGGACCCGGAATACACCGTGATCGGCCGCGTCGCCCGCCGCATCTGGGCCCGCGCCATGCGCGAGCGCTACGGCGCCAGCGCGCGCAGCCAGATGATGAAGTACCACATCCAGACCTCCGGCCGTTCGCTGCACGCCCAGGAAATCCAGTTCAACGACATCCGCACCACTCTGCAGGCCTTGTACGCCCTGTTCGACAACTGCAACAGCCTGCACACCAACGCCTACGACGAAGCCATCACCACGCCCACCGAAGAAAGCGTGCGCCGCGCCGTGGCCATCCAGATGATCATCAACAAGGAGCTGGGCTTAAACTTCAACGAGAACCCGTGGCAGGGGAGCTACGTCGTCGAAGAACTCACCGACCTGGTCGAAGAAGCCGTCTACAAGGAATTCGAAGCCATCAGCGAACGCGGCGGCGTGCTCGGCGCCATGGACACCATGTACCAGCGCGGCAAGATCCAGGAAGAGTCGCTGTATTACGAGCACAAGAAGCATGATGGGTCGTTGCCGTTGATCGGGGTGAACACGTTCCTGCCGAAGGATCATGGTGGGGAGATTGCTACCGAGATCGAGTTGATTCGGTCTACGGAGGAGGAGAAGGGGGCGCAGATTGCGCACGTGAAGTTGTATGGTGAGGCGCGGAACGCGCTGGTGCCGGGGAGCTTGCGGGCGTTGCAGGACACGGCGCGGGAGCGGGGGAATGTGTTTGAGCGGTTGATGGAGGCGGTGAAGTACAACTCGTTGGGGCAGATCAGCCATGCGTTGTATGACGTGGGTGGGGAGTATCGGAGGAATATGTAATGGTGCGGAAGCGTCCAGAGGAAGCATGAAATGCCGATAAAGCCGCCTATTCCGGAATTAGAGTTCCTGCGAAACATTCGTAACCACAAGGAATTTTCTTCCAAGGTTCGGCAACTTTGTTCGGATGATGCGGCAGGAGCGTTGGAATCTCAGGCTGCTTACGTTGGGGCACGCTGGGCGAAGTTAGGCATGATCCACCTCAAGGAAGCTCGGGCGGCATTCAATTCGAACCTCGTTCGTTCGTGCTATTCGAGGTCCTATTACGCTTGCTATAACCTGTCAAAGGCTGTTCGTTTCCTCGATGCCGGCGCGGTAAGTTTGAAGGGCGATGATCACCAGAAGGCTCCCGATCTACCGGACGCATTCCCTGATCGCGACAAAGCAAGTTTGTTGATAACGACCCTCTACCAGTGTCGTCTCATGGCGGATTATGATAACTGGACGGGACATAAGCTCGCAAGATATCCGATGACGCTGCGGGATGCGATCGAAAAGTCGGTTGATTTCGCAAAAGCAGTCAGGGGTGTCATGCGCATCAACTATGGGGTGAAAATATGACGGAGAGCATCACACGGCACCACCCTGATGCACTGCCAGCGCGAGAGATATTTGAGCGAGAGGTGGGCGCGAGCATTTCCGATCTCCATATAACTCAAGTGGGAACAGAAAACTTTCTGACTTTTGAGGTCGGCAGAGAGGCGCCCATCTATGACCATGCCCTCACGGTAACGCAGGCCAGCCTACCGCCAGAAAACGAGTTCAAGGGGCGACTCCGGCTCTCCGTCAAGCCAGTTCGAAAATTTCCCGAGTCTCTCGAGGCAAGCTGCTTGCTGACCCTGCTCACAAGGTCAACCCGGGCAGTTACGGAGGGGCGACACGCAACAGGCTTCATGGTCCCCTACGTGCCTTTTCAAAACCGAGAAGACCATATCTTGTCGCAGCCAGCGTCACACGTAGTTCTTGGCCGTCGTGGGGTGGGGAAATCAACGCTTATTATTCGCGCCGTCGATCTCCTTTCGCAGACGGACGCCGTATTTGTTGTTTTAGATATGCAGGCGTACGACGAACTCGGAATGGATGACGCTATTCGCGAGATCGCTCTTGATCTCGTGATTAAGTTGCGCGAGGCGGCGGCTGGCAAAATTTCTGGTGCCGCATGGACTCCCGTCGGGAGCGCACTGGACGGACTCGAGGCCATGCTGAGTTCGCGCTCTGCGCCAATCCGCACGCTAGGTCCCTCCATAAAGCGCGTTCTATCAAAGATTACGACCGAGACAAAGTCAAACGTTTTCGTTTTCCTCGATGACTTTCATCGAATAGAAAACTCGGCTCAGCCTGAAATACTTAACTTTCTCAATGGCGCCTTGAAGGGTGCGGCGGCGTGGCTCAAAGTGGCGGGCGTTCGCAGCTTGACCAACTATTATTCTTCTGCGAATCGGAAAGGGCTGCAGGTGCCCGGGGACGCGCAGGAAATATCGCTTGACCTTACGCTGGAGAATCCGGAGGCTGCCGAACGGCATCTTAAGGCCATTCTCCAGAGTTTCCTAGCTGCGGTTGGATATTCCTTTAACGAGAGGGTTCTTCCTGATGCTGCTTTCAAGCGCCTTGTGTGGGCAAATGCGGGCGTACCTAGAGACTTCCTGCAAATGTTCGCGCGGGCCCTTGAGCATTCCCGCCGAAATCGACATTCCTCCGTCACCGTTTCAGACGTAAATATTGCCATTGGTGAGTTCGGCCAGAAGAAATTTCAGGAAATGCGTGATGACGCGCGCGAGGATATTGACCGAATCGATGTGATGATCCAGGCGCTCGAGCAATACTGCCTGGATACCAATAAGGTCAACGCTTTTCTCATCAAAAGTGAGGATAGCGAGGAACGATGGCTTGTCCGCAAGTTGAGCGATCTTCGCCTGGTGCATCTAATCCATCAGTCCATCACTCCAGACAATGCTGGTGAAAAGTATGAAGCGTTCATTGTTGACTACGCGCTGTTCACTGGATTCAGGCGGCGTCCTAACGTGCGGGAAATGATCCCGTCTGAATCGCAATTCAAAGCCTCTGAGCTTAGAAAGCTGCCAAAAGTGTCGCGGGGCTTCCTTGATGGCATCGCCGGTGAGGCGAAAGGCAAAATAGTAGTTGCCCCACCAGCGAAGAAGTTGAAAGAGCCGAATTATCGATCGCGCTCAGGTTCGAGCAAGCAGGCTAGAGGTGCCTCGACCAAATCCTCCTCCGGTGGGACCAAAAAACTGTCCGCTACAAAGTCGAAGAAGCGGTCGACCTCAAAGGCCAAAGGCTTATAGCGTGGAAGTGCAGACGTATGGGAAAAAAGGGGACGGAAAAAGGGGGCGTGGCTAATTAAGCCCCCTCCCGCTCGCCCGCTTGGCGGTGACGAAACCCGGGTCAGAGTGCACTTTCCTGACGCCCTGGCATCAAGTCGGCTGACAGCTTGGGTGCGGCGGTTGGTGGAAGCTGGGTGCTTTCGGCAGGGAGGCGTCCATGCCTCGGCAGCCACGGCTGCGGAAAACCCGGGTCAGAGTGCACCTTCCTGACGCCCCGGCATCGAGTCGGCTGACAGCTTGGGTGCGGCGGATGGCGGAAGCTGGGGGCTTTCGACAGGAGAGGTGTCCATGCCTCGGCAGCCACGGCTTGACATGCCGGGTGTTCCGCAGCACGTCGTGCAGCGGGGGAATGACAGGCAGCCCTGTTTCTTCCGCGAGGAGGACTATCTCAGGTATCTGGGCGAGCTGACGGAGCTTGCTTTTCGCCTGAAGTGCGCGGTGCACGCGTATGTGCTCATGACCAATCACGTGCACCTGCTGCTGACGCCCTCGGGCGTGGGGCAGGTGGGCCGGCTGATGCAGGCGCTCGGGCGCCGATATGTGCGGTACGTGAACGACCGCTACCACCGCAGCGGAACCTTGTGGGAAGGCCGGTACAAATCCTGCCTTGTGGACCGCGACAGCTACCTGCTGCATTGCTATCGGCACATTGAGTTGAACCCGGTTCGCGCGCGCATGGTGGATGACCCGGCGGGCTACCGCTGGTCCAGCCATGGCGCCAACGCCTTGGGCCAGCAGGACGCCTTGGTTACGCCGCATGCGAACTTCCTGGCGCTTGATCCCGGCCCATGCAGACGACAGGCAACGTATCGGGAGCTGGTCCGCCAGGCGATCTCCGAGGATGACCTGACCGCCATACGCCTCCACCTGCAACGACAGCACGCCCTCGGTTCCGATCGTTTTCGCGCTGCCGTCGAGGCGCAACTCGGGCGGCGCGCCGGGCCTGCCAGGATCGGTCGCCCGGCCAAGCGCCAGGCGGAAAGTGCGCTCTGACCCTAGTTTCGCGCCGCCTCGGCGGCAATGAGGCGAGCGAACTCGCGCGCGCGGCGCGTTCGCATGCGAGGGCCCTCCAGGCCCGTTTCGATGCAAAGCGTGGCGTAGCCATGGACGATGGACCAGGCGGCCAGGACAAGATCCGCGGCCCGCTCGCCGGGAGCCATGGTTGCGATGATCTCCGCAAGGCTTTGGCGACAGGCCGCACCGGCCGCCCGTGCCGCGGGGAAGCGCGTCAGGTCGACCAGTTCGGAGGAAAACATCAGGCGAAACAGCGCCGGATGTTGCTGGGCGAAGCCGATGTAGGCGGCTGCCGCGTGCTCCAGGCTGGCGGGCGACGTCGGGTAGCCCTTGCCGTGGCGGATACGCGATTCGAGGGTGCGGAAGCCGTCGCCTGCCAGCTCGGCGAGCAACGCCTGCTTGTCCTGGAAATGGTTGTACGGGGCTTGACGGGACAGCTCCGCGCGTTCGGCAAGCTGGCGCAGCGACAGCCCCCGCGCGCCGCTCTCCTCGATCAGTGCGGCTGCGGCAGCGAGCAGTGCGTTGCGTGCGTCGCCATGGTGATAGCGATCGGATTTCTGCATGCAGGGAACCTCCGGGTTTGCGTGGCTCATATTGACATTGTCAACATCGGTCGTCTATGTTGACGGCGTCAATATGGGTGCCGGCGGAACTCCGCGCCTCGCGGGGAGCCCCACCATGCAAGCCAGAACCATCGCCGCAAGGAGTCCGCCATGTCACGGTTGCAGTCGCAAAGCCTCCTCGAACGTCAGTGGGCCGGATATCCGGCCACCCATCGCACGCGCGCCAACCTGTGGATTCACATGGTCGCGGTGCCGACGTTCATCGGATCCACCGTGGCGCTGGTCGTGGCCCTGACCCACCTCGCCTGGGGCGCTACCGCGCTCGCGATTGTGCTGGCGGCGGCGTCGGTCTGGATTCAGGGCCTCGGCCATCGACTCGAAGGCGTTGCGGCGGAGCCTTTCACCGGACCGGTGAATGCAGTCTGCAGGCTGGTGCTCGAACAATGGATCACGTTTCCGCGATTCGTGCTTGGCGGCCGCTGGCTGGTTGCGCTGCGGCAATCTCGGCAAAGCTGAAAACCCGGGTCAGAGTGCACTTTCCCGACGCTCCGGCATCCGGCTTGCCCTTCGACTTCGGCCCTGCGGGCCTACGCTCAGGGCGAACGGGGTGGATGGGGCGAAACCCGGGTCAGAGTGCACTTTCCGATGCTCCGGCATCGGATTGACTGGCCGCTCGGGCCCCGCGGATGGCGAAGGCTGGGTGCCTTGGGAGTGCGGGGCCAGGTTCACTTCTCGGCCAAGCGCGCGAACCTGGCCTTGTTCGGCTTGCCCTTCGACTTCGGCCCTGCGGGCCTACGCTCAGGGCGAACGGGGTAGATGGGGCGAACGGGACGGAGGCGGGCGCCATGCCGGGGCGCTGCGCGCAAACGGGTACGGAGGGCATTGCTCACGTGATTTGGCCGGCCCTGGTTGCCGCCGGTGTCCCGCCGCGAGGGGCGGGTGGCATCGGGGGCGCGGGACGGTGCAGGTCGGCGCGGGCCGGGCTTTCAGGGGCGCCGGGCCTGGCCCGTCCCGCTTTGCATCGTTTTACCGATTCACTGCTCCACCAGCTCGACTCGGCGGTTTTTCGCTTTGCCGGCGTCATCGTGGTTGCTGGCCACCGGTGCGTAGGAGGCCAGCCCCTTGGCGGTCATCCGTTGTGGCGCGATGCCGTATCGCGTGCTCAATGCCTCGGCCACGGCGGCCGCCCGTTGCTGGGAAAGCGTCGTGTTGTGCGCGAGGCTGCCGCTGTTGTCGGTGTGTCCCACGATGTAAACCTTCAGCGCGGGCTGCGCCTTGAGCAGCTGCGCCATTTGCTCCAGGGTGGCATCCGAGGCTTGTTCCAGCACCGCGCTGTCGCTGGCGAAGTGGATGCCGTACAACGCGATATGGCCCGACTGCGCGAGCCCGTCGCTCATGGCCTTGGCGTCAACGGTGACTTGATCGGTGGCCATGGGCTTGGCCTCGACCACTTGCAACAGCACGCCAACCGGCTGGTTGTCGTGGTGACTGACCAGCACGGCGACGTCCACGGCGCCAGCGGGGCGATCGAGGTGGGCCGTGAGTGCCCGGGTATCGCCGTCGATGGCGTAGAGGGTACGCGTCATGGCGTTGCGTGCCTTCATCGGGTCGAGCAGCGGGCGGATCATGGCGTCGGAGAAATCCGCCGCGTTCCCGCAGCTGGTGGCCGCGCATGAAAAGCGCGTGTTGAACCCTGCGGCGCCAAGCGCCTGCGCGAAGTTGCTGAACACTTCCAGCGTCGATTTGTCCGAGGGCGCCTCGTAGGCGATGCGGGTGATCTTGCCCTGCAGCGATTCGCTCCGGGCGAACCGGTCCGGCGCGCTGCTTTTGAAGGGGCCGAGCGGGAACACCGCCTCGTCGAAGGCAACCTGTTGGTAGCCGATGATCCGCGAGCCTGCAAAGCGCGAGACGATCGGGTGATCGTGGCTGCCCGGCAGGTCATCCGGCGCCGACGAGGTGGCAAGAACAAGCGTGGGTGCGAGGCAAAGGCCCAGCAAGAGAGAACGGATGCGATTGAGCAAGACGACTCCTGTCGCCGGCGACCGCCCGGCCGGCCGCCGATACGTAAGCCCATCAGGATGATGAGGCGCTGCGGGAACTGCCGGGGCGTCGGAGTATGCCATGGCAGGGCGGAAGGCCTGGGCCAGCTGCGCTTTCCGGTGCGATGGCCTCGGGTTGGCAGGCCGTCCGGGCGCGGTGGATGGGCGGCGAAAACGAAAACAGGATCAGGCTCACCTCCCGGCCAGACGCGCGAACCTGACCTCGTTCGGCTTGCCCTTCGACTTTGGTCCTGTGGGCCTACGCTCAGGGCGAACGGGGTACTGAGCTTTGTCGCTGCCTGCCGCGTGGGTAGCCAGGTGCGGAGTGGGGCAAGCGGGTGGCGGATGCGTGGGAGGCTTTCATCGCATGCCGTTGCCTCAGCCCTCGATACCGGCAACCTGGGGCAGGGTAACTGTGTCCCAGGTTTCGAGCCGGCCACTTCAACCCCGGTTTCAGGCCGCAGCCCGCAGCGGATTGTCAAACGCCTCCACCTCCACCTCTTGCACCGGCTCGCCAATGTCGTCGTCGGCGTCAGCCACAAGCGGCGCAGGTGTCGTTTCCGCGAGGGTGAAGAAGCCGACTTCGTCCAGCAGCGCCGTGGCGCTCGCTCTCATGGCGTGGCTTGCCTTGGCGGCTTGTTCGCCAAGGGCGGCGTTCTTCCGGGTCATCGCGTCCATGTCGATCACGGCCTGGTTCACGGCGGCAATTTCGCCAGCTTGCGTGCGGCCGGCCACCAGCATGGCGGCCATGGCCTTGGCCAGCCGGTTGACGCTGCTGTCGATGTTTTCGATCACTTCACCGGCCTTGGATACACGGCCCAGGCCGTGGCGCACGGCGTCGTCGCTTGCCCTGACCAGTCCACGAATGTCCTTTGCCGCTGCCCCGCACCGCTGGGCCAGTTGGCGAACCTCGGTGGCCACGACGCTGAACCCTCGGCCGTGTTCGCCGGCGCGGGCGGCCTCGACGGCGGCATTGAGCGAAAGCAGTTGCGTCTGGAAGGCTATCTGGTCGATCAGGTCCAGCATGTCGCCCATGCGGCGGCTTGTCTGATCGATGGCCTCCATCGCGTTGACGGCTTCGCCGACGGCAAGGCGGCCGTGCTCGGATTGCCCGCGTGCGTCGGCGGCAGCACGTTCGGCGTCGCTGCCAAGGTGCGCGCTTTCGGAGAGGGTTGCCGCGATGCTTGCCATGGCGCCGGACGTGCGCGCCAGCTGCATGGCCTGTAGCTCCGTGCGCCGGCCGAGCGCGTCGTTGCCGTCGGCGATGGCGGCAGCGTGGATGTCGAGCGTGCGCGCCCATTCGCGTACCTGGCCGACGACTACGGTCAGCTGGCGATCCATGCCGTCGAGGCTGCGGAGCAGGCGGCCGATCTCGTCGTCGTGCCCGGGTTTGATCGGCTCGCCCAGCAAACCGTTCGCGATGCGCGTGGTCACCCGCTCGGCGTCGGCCAGCCGGCCGGTGAGGGACCGAATGATGCGCAAGTCCATCCACAGCGTCAGCCCCAAGGCGAGAACCACCAGGAGAAGCAGGGCATGGAGCCCGCGCCGGTTCGCGGCGTGCTGAAGGGAAACCTGCGTATTGCCATCGGCGAGCGCCAGGGCAAACAGGTTTGAAAAATCGCTCTTGAGCGGGCCAAAGGCGTACTCCACGTCGTTGGAGAGCTTGAGCCTCGCCAGGTCGAACTGTTCGGACTTGAGCAGGTCGACCACCTCGTCGATGGATGAATCCGCCGCAGCGCGATGCGTTTCCGTCAGCGTCAAGAGTTGCTTTTGCGCAGCACCCAGCCCGCTCTCCCGCAGCGGCTGCCAGCGCTTGTTTACATCGAGGCGGCGGGCCTTGATCTGGATTTCGGCGTCGTCAAGCGACGAGGGCAACTCGGTGAGCGCGGCATGCGTCACCGCTTGCAGCATGCCGTTGTAGTCGTTCTGGATCAGTCCCACGTCGGCCACCGGTACGAGCGTATCGGACACCACCTGCTGCAATCGCGCGTCGGCCTTGGCGAGCAGCAGGGCAGACCCTGCGCACACCAGCAACAGCAGTACGACGGTGCCGACCAGCCGTGCGGCCAGGCGTGCGCCGAACGAGGAAAGGGAGGGAAGGGCGAAGCGAAGACGAAGAAACATGGGCATACCCAAGGCTGGCGAAGTCACTATCCAAGAGTCGTGATCTCGGCTGCGTCAGCTGATTTCGGGGGCTTTTGCATCTCAGCACGTTGGGCAATGGGGATCGCATCAACCCACTGAAGCCGCATCGACAGATCAATGCTGCCGTGACGCAAGAAGCATGCCCGGCCTGCAAGACAGTGCCGTTAAAAAGAGTGGAAGAATCGGTGTCAGTGGCCATGCCCGATGTCGCAGGATGGCCTGGATGATGGGGCGATGATGCCGTGGGCACGAGCCGGCAACCTCGCCTTGGTCGTCCTGGCATGGCGCCAAGCGCTGCGGTTGCAGGCCGCACGCCTGTGGAAGATCTGACCCATCGGTATCGACGAACCACGGCAGGCAAAATCGACACGTCGGCGCTTGAGGCGCCAAGCGGACTGTCTGCTTGCCGGCGACCTACTTTGCGCCGACGCGCGTGCGCACGGCCTGCATGTCGCGCACCGGGCGCACTTCAATGCTGCCGAAACGCGCCCACGGAAATTGGCGGGCGATGGCGATGGCCGCGTCCATCGAATCGGCCTCGATCAGGTTGAACCCGGCCAGGAACTCGCGCGTTTCGGCGAACGGACCGTCGGTGATGCGGCTGGCGCCGTCGCGTACGCGCAGGGTCTTGGCGGTGTCGGGGTTTTCCAGTTGCTGCGAACCGAGCAGGCAGCCGCCTTGCTGGAGCGCGTCGGCTTTCTCCAGGCAGCCGCGCATCAGCTGGTCGTACTCGGCCTGCGGAAGCTCGGCCAGCAGGTCCGGGTCGATGTGGATCAGGGTGAGGTACTGCATCGCGGGCTCCGCAGCGCGTCGGGCTGCCGATCATGCCTGCTGCCGGCGATCGGCTCAAACCGGCGGAAAAAAATTTTTTCGGGGCATGTCGATCCGGGGCATGTCCGTTCGTCGTTCTTCTTGCAAGCGGCCGGATCGCGCCGCGAAACAGGAGATGGGCATGAAAGTGATGGTGATGGTGAAAGCCACCGAGTCGTCCGAGGCCGGCGCGATGCCGAGCCAGGCGCTGCTTGAGGCGATGGGCGCGTTCAACGAGGAGCTGGTCAACGCCGGCGTGATGCTGGCGGGCGAGGGTTTGCACCCCAGTTCGCGTGGCGCGCGCGTGGCGTTTGATGGCCCGCAGCGCCGGGTGATCGATGGCCCGTTCACCGAGACCCGCGAGTTGGTGGCCGGGTTCTGGCTGTGGCAGGTGCGCTCGCTGGAGGAGGCCATCGAATGGGTCAAGCGCTGCCCGAACCCGATGCCCGGCCCCTCCGAGATCGAGATCCGCCCGATTTTCGACGTCGCTGATTTCGGCGATGACCTCACCCCCGAGCTGCGCGAGCGTGAAGAACGCATGCGCCAGCGCCTTGGCAACTGAGCCCACCACCCGCAGGAGCAACACCATGAAACTGATTCCCTACCTGATGTTTCGCGAAGGCCAATGCCGCGAGGCGTTTGCGTTCTATGCGCAGGTTTTGCGCGGCAACGTGGTCAACAGCGTGACCTATGGCGAGATGGGGCCGGACATGCCCGAGCCGATGCGGCCGCTGATCGCCAATATCCACCTCGTGGCGGGCGGCGCGTCGATCATGGGCGCCGACGCCATGGAAAACCCCGATGGCCAGGCCACCACCTCGGTCAATATCGAGGTGGACAGCGTGGAGGAGGCCGAGCGCGTGTTTGCCATGATGTCCGACGGTGGGCGGGTCCGCATGCCGCTGGCCGAGACGGCGTGGTCACCCCGGTTCGGCATGTGCGACGACCGCTACGGCCAACCGTGGATGGTCAATTGCGTGATGCCCGCGTCGTAAGCCGCGTACCTGCCTGACCCACACCAAGGACAACCATGCCTCGCAACCTCTACGTCAACCTGCCGGTGAAGGATCTGGAGCGCTCCGTCGATTTCTTCGAGGCGCTCGGGTTTTCGTTCAACCCGACATTCACCAACGAACACGCGGCGTGCCTGGTCATCAACGAGCGCACCGGCGTGATGCTGCTGGCCGAAAGCTACTTTGCCGGTTTCACCCGCAAGCCCGTTGCCGACGCGCATGCCAGCACCGAGACCTTGCTGGCGCTGTCGCTCGACAGTCGTGCCGAGGTGGAGGCGTTCATGGCCCGGGCGCTGGCGGCGGGCGCCAGCCCGACCATCGAGTCGAAAGACTACGGCTTCATGTATCAGCACGGGTTTGCCGACCCGGACGGACACCAGTGGGAAGTGTTCTGGATGGACGCGTCGGCGATGCCGGGCGCATGAACGGGCGCGACGGGGCGGCAGGCTTGCGGCCAGCCATCGGCAATGATGTGATCGATGGATGACGGCCCCTACCCACCCTGACGCGATCCGTCGTGCGCTGGACACGCTGTGGCGCATGGAATCGCCACGGCTGCTGGCGCGCATCGCTCGCATGACCGGCAACATCGATACCGCCGAGGAGCTGGCGCAGGACGTGTTGCTGGCTGCGCTGGAACGCTGGCCGTGCGATGGCCTGCCCGACAACCCGGCGGCATGGCTGATGACCACGGCCAGGCATCGCGCCATCGACCATCTGCGCCAGCGCGCCCTGCACGCACGCAAGCACGATGAGTTCGGCATCGAACGGGAGCTGCACGGAGCCGACATGCAGGGTGACGACGCGCCGGACAAGGCGGACGACGACATCGGCGACGACCTGCTGCGCCTGTTGTTCGTGGCGTGCCACCCGGTGCTTCCGATGGAGTCGCGGGTGGCGCTGACCTTGCGCCTGCTCGGCGGGTTGAGCACGCCGGAGATCGCCCGCGCCTTTGTGCAAGCCGAGCCGGCCGTGGCCCAGCGCATCGTGCGCGCCAAGCGCACGCTGTCGAAGGCGGCGGTGGCGTTCGAGGTGCCGCGCAAGGCCGAGCTTCCCGCGCGTCTCGATGCCGTGCTCGAAGTGCTCTACCTGGTCTTCAACGAAGGCTACGCCGCCACCGCCGGTGACGACTGGATGCGCCCGGCGTTGTGCGAGGAGGCATTGCGGCTGGGGCGCGTGCTGGTGGGGCTGTTGCCGGATCAGGCCGAAGCGTTCGGCCTGCTGGCCCTGATGGAATTGCAGGCCTCACGGATCCCGGCACGCACCGAGGCCGACGGCACGCCCATCCTGCTGCCCGAACAGAATCGCGCACGCTGGGATCGCCTGCAGATCCAGCGTGGCCTGGCGGCGCTGGAACGTGCGCAACGTCTCGGCGGGGCAAGCGGTGCCTATGCACTGCAGGCTGCCATCGCGGCGTGCCACGCGCGCGCCCGGCGAATGGAGGACACCGACTGGCCCCGCATTGCGGGCCTGTACGCGCAACTGGTGCAGGTGATGCCTTCGCCCGTGGTGCAGCTCAACCGCGCGGTGGCGGTGAGCCGCGCGCACGGCGCCGCTGCCGGACTGGCCATCGCTGACGCGCTGGACGCGGCCGGGCGGCTTCGCGATTACGCGCCCCTGCCGGCGGTGCGTGGCGATTTGCTGCGGCAGCTGGGCCGCCTGGACGAGGCGCGCAGCGCGTTCGAACGGGCGGCGTCGCTCACCGCCAACGCCCGTGAGCGCGAGCTCCTGCAGGCACGTGCGCAAGCCTGCGATGAGGCGGACGACGCACGATAGCCGGTGATGCGTGCGTCCGGCGGCGGCAGCCGTCATTCCTGCGGCAGCAGGCGTCCCGCGTCTTTTGCTTCCATGGTTCGGTGGCGCTGGATGAGCCGGCATTCGCCTGTTGAAAAGCGCCTCCGGCTCTTGCCGGGATGACGCGCGCAAGCAGAGCTTCCCTAAACGGCCTCGGCAGGCCATGCTGAAGCTTCGTTCCCTTGATTCAGCACGGTATCTCATGACTTGTCGCCTCACCCAAGCCCTCCTGACTTCCGCCCTGATCCTTGGCCTTGCCGGTTGCAGCTCGCTGCCGGCAGCCGTGGCCGATACGGCGCAACCGCAAGCCCCTGCCGAGCCGTCCGCGCCGGCGCAGGCCAAGCCGCCGATCACCAAGTTCAAGGCGTACACCCAGCGCTTCAGCGGCGAGACGCTGCTTACGCAAAGCCACGCGACCGGCCACGTGGGCGACCTGTTTTTCACCCACTGGAAGGATGGTGGCGCGGCCTCGTTCAAGCTCGATGAGCAGGGCAATTTCAAGATCGACTGGGTGGGGGGCGACTACAACTATGTCGGTGGCGCGGGCTGGGAGCGCGGTGACCGCAACCGCGTGATCGGCTACCACCTCAACGAGGACTCGGGCGCCAGCTACGTGACCCTGTACGGCTGGGGCTACAGCAAGAACATGGACCCGACCGACCCGGCGCATCTGGTGGAGTACTACATCGTCCAGCGCGGCGTACGCGTCCCGGGGCAGGGTGGCGAGCAGGGCGTTTCCTTTGTCAGCGATGGCGTGGAGTACACCACCTACCGCACCGTCCGCAGGGAAAAACCCTCGATCAACAACACCGCCACGTTCTACCAGTACTGGAGCCGCCCCAAGGAGCAGCAGGCACTCGGCGTTGACCACAAGATCATCTTTGCCGACCACGTAAAGGCGTGGGAGGCCAACGGCTGGAAACTCCCGAACCTGGACAACTTCGACGCCAGCGACGATCCCACCTACCAGGTGTTCGCGGTCGAGGTGTTCATGGTCGACAAGGGCGGCACCGTTGCCGGGCGGGTGTGGGACGCGGGGAAGTAGGCGGATACGGGGGCAGTTGCGAGGGTTGAGGCTTTTCGCGAGGGCCAAGGATCAACGGCGCCCCTCCCCAACCCTCCCCTGCAGAGCAGGGGAGGGAGCAAGAGCCCGGCGTGCTGCGCTTTGCTCCTCCCCCTGCGTGCAGGGGGAGGTTGGGAGGGGGTGAGGCTTTTCGCGTGAACGCCAAGATCGAGAGCGCCCCCTCCCCAACCCTTCCCTGCAAAGCAGGGGAGGGAACAAGAGCCTGGCGTGCCGCGCTTTGCTCCTCCCCCTGCGTGCAGGGGGAGGTTGGGAGGGGGTGAGGCTTTTCGCGTGAGAGCCAAGATTGAGAGCCCCCTCCCCAACCCTCCCCTGCAGAGCAGGGGAGGGAGCAAGAGCCCGGCGTGCTGCGCTTTGCTCCTCCCCCTGCGTGCAGGGGGAGGTTGGGAGGGGGTTCCCGTCAGGCTCGCGGGCCGATCTATTCCGGCATCGGCACCGACCAGACCTTGCCGGTGCCGCGCTCGGTAAACCACAAGGTATCGCCGGCCGGCTCGACGCCGGTCGGGGTTTTCAGGCCGTCCTTGATGAGGGTGACGTGGGCGGTGTCGCCGGTGATCGTGAGGCGGCTGATCTTGCCGCCGCCGTTTTCGGCCACGAACAGCTTGCCGTTGGCGGCGCGCATGCCGTCGGGCCCGTGCACCGGCGCATCCATCCAGATATCGACCGGTGTGCCCGGCTTGCCGTCGGCGTCCACCGGCACGCGATAGAGCTTGTTGAAAAAGACGTTGTTGACGTACAGCGTGCCGTCGAGAAAGGCGATGCCGTCGATGCCGAGCAGGCTGCGGTGGTCCAGGTAAAGCTGCGCGGCCTGCGCGCCGGGCGCGAGGCGGTAGATCTTCTGGTTGGCGGTGTCGGTGAGGTAGAGCGCCTTGTCCGGACCCACGGCGAAATCGTTGCAGGTGGAGTTGTCGCCCGGCAGCGGCCAGCTCAGCTTTGGCGCGCCGGATGCCAGGTCAAAACCACGCAGCACGGTGTGGCGGCGCACCGGGTTGGTGCCGGCCACGGGTGTCAGCTGGCAGGTCCACAAGGTTCGGCTGTCCGCATCGGCCAGCACGCCGAAAAAGAACGTGCCGGGACCGGCCGCGCTGGCGTCGACGAACGGCGTTGCCGTGGTGGCGCCTTTCTTTATCGCATAGACGTAGGGCGTGCCGGCGCTGCCGACGTACAGCGTGCCATCCGGCCCCACGGCCATGCTTTCTGGTTGCGAGTGGGGGTCGTGCACGACGATCTCGGCGGCATGGGACGCGGAGGCCGAGGCGGCGAGGATGGCGAGGGCAAGGCAAACGGCGCGGATCATGGCGTGTCCTTTGTCGTTGTCGTGGAGAGGTTGGAGGCGTGGCGACGGCCTTGCCTTCGCCTCCCGGCATGCTTTCCAGGGTAACCCTGCCGCTGTCGCGTCCGCAGGTGGCCGACCTCGGGAGGGTGACAGCGGGCGTGACGATGAGGCAAGTGCGGTGAGGGCGGGAGGTTGTCAGGTTCGCTTCTGCGGCAACGACGGTGAACGTTCTCCTGTCCAGCATGGTCATGACGACTTGCGTCATATGACGTTACGCGTTATGTTTTCTCCGTGATAAGGAACTTCGCCAGCAAGGAGGCGGAACGGATCTGGGACGGAACGCTTTCCCGGCGGTTGCCTGTCGTCATCCAGCCTGTGGCGCGCCGCAAGTTGCGCATGCTCAACAATGCGGCTTCGCTGGAGGATCTTCGCATCCCACCGGCCAATCGCTTGGAGGCGCTCAAGGGTGGGCGAAAGGGCCAGCACAGCATCCGTATCAACGATCAATGGCGCATCTGTTTCCGCTGGATCGATGGCGATGCCCATGACGTGGAGATCGTCGATTACCACTGACGCGCGCGAACCGACCATGAATACCCTTCCCAACATCCACCCCGGTGAAGTCCTGCTTGAGGAATTTCTCACGCCCATGGGCATCAGCCAGAACGCACTGGCGCGTGCCGCCGCCGTGCCGCCGCGCCGCATCAACGAGATCGTGCTCGGCAAGCGCGGCATCACGGCGGACACCGCCGTGCGCCTGGCGGCGGCCTTGGGTACCAGCGAGCGTTTCTGGCTGGGCCTGCAGGCCGATTACGATTTGGAAGAGGCGCACCGCGCGCTGGGCAAGATCATGGGAAAGATCGAGCGGCTGGCAGCGTAGTTGGTCGGGCAGGGCGTCGTAGGGTGAGATGGATTCCGTTGGCTCTTGGCATCCTTACAACTGCGGTATACCGAGCTCGGCAAGCAGCTTGAACGCCGGATCGTAATATGCCGGCTTGCGGCTCGGGTCCTCCTCACTCCCCTCCGGCACCACGATGACCATCCCTTGCCGTGCCCGCGTCAGCAGCACGCGGTAGGCGTTGAGGAGGTAGCGCTGTCGGGTGGTGCTGCGGACGTGTTCCCAGCGTTTGCCCTTGAAGCTGAAGTGGTCCCATTGGCCTGCGTTGAGACGCAGGTCGCCATCCCACACGACGCAGGTCCAGTCGAGTTCGAGACCTTGCACCTGGAATTCGGTGGCGACGTCTTCGAGGTAGTAGGAGGAGCGAACGTCCTGCCGGCTTTCCAGGAACCAGCGTACGGGGTCTACTTTGACGCGCACGTCGATGGCGTGTGGCTTGAGTCGTTGGGCTTGGGATGACACCACGATGCCGTAGCGCTCGCTGCCGCGTGCCTGCTGGCGCAACCAGTCTTTGGCGCGCTCGATGTGGCGGGTCAGGCGGATGGGGAAGCGGGGCAGGATGGTGGAGAGCGCTTCGTGGGCAGCCTTCACTTCCAGTGCCAGCAGAAGATTGACGAAGTGGGAGACGCGGTCGGCACGGAACGAGCGCATGGAGGTTGCCAGGTGCAGGGCGTCGTCCCAGTGCGCGCGCTGGCTGGTCTGCAGGGCTTCCAGTTCCTCGTGGGCGTGGTACTCGATCTCCTTCAGGCGCGGTGACAGGTAGACCTGCCAGTCGTTGAAGCGCTGGCGCAGCGCCGCAAGCCATTCGCTGATGCCGGCTTCGCCGGTATTGATTTCTTGCCCGCTGCCGACGAGGCAAACGACAACGGCCCAGTCGTCGTGGCGGTCCAGACAGGAAATGAGGAATTCGGGTTCGGATTGGTTGAAGCCCTCGACGCCTTTCTTGCGGCTCATGAAGCCGGCGGTCTGGCTCAGGTCCCACGCGCGCTGGGCTTCATCGAACAGGGCGATGTGCTCAATTGGCGCGTCGGGACTGGCGAGGCAGTCGTCGCGGAAGTGGTGGACGTTCTGAATGAACTGCTTGACCGTGCTGCGGGCTTCGCCAATGCGCAGGGCTTTCCCGGATTGCTTCGATCGTGTCACCTGATCGCGCGCCAGTGCTTCGTGCAGCACGCTGACCAGCGGGCCATTGCCGGAAAGGTAGACGCTGTAGAGGTTGTCGTCCTTGTCCGTGTGTCGGTTGGCGATGTCCAGTCCGATCAGCGTCTTGCCGGCGCCAGGAACGCCGGTGACGAAGAAAATGGCCTTTTCGCCGCATTGCCGCACGTGGCCGATAAGCTCCGTCAGCCGGCTCGCTGTCACGACCAGATTTTCCGCGCCGGCATCGCTGCGCGAAATTTCCTCGACGGCATGGCCGGCATACAGGGCTCGTGCGGCTTCCACGATGGTGGGTGTGGGATGGTAGCGGCCGCGCTTCCAGCGCTCCGGCTCGATGGAGTCGGACGGGAAGTGCACCAGCCCGAGCTGGATCGCATCGGCGAGGCTTTCGCCATTGCATTGCAAGGGGCGGGGAACGCTGTCCTCGTGGTGGCCGGTTTCGATCTGGAGCGTGGTTGTCCGAGCCTTCGTCGCGACGAGGATCGGGACAATGGGAATCCGATGGCTGGCCTCGTGGAAGTTCTTCAAGTCGAGGGCGTAATCCCATGCCTGATCATTGGCATCGCGTGAGTAATCGCTGGCGCCGACCTTGAACTCGAGCACGAACAGGACATGCTCCAGCACCAGGATCGTATCGACGCGTGAGCCAAGGCGTGGAATATCGTATTCGAAGAACAGCGCGCCCTTGGACGCAGCCCATGGACGGAGCCGATCTTTCAGGAGGGTGATCTGTTCCAGCCACGCCACTTTTTGCGACGGATCAACCGCAAAACTGAGCCACGTGGTCAGGGCGCCGATGATGAACTGGGGGTCTTCCGCGAGGAACTGCTGGATGGTTGCGCCATAGCCCCAGCGCTGTCGCGGCGCGTACGGTTCAATGGCATGGTTCCCCTGTTCTTCCATATGACCAGGTTACTCGATGGCTGGCCGGACGGGGGCACTTCCTCCATGTCGTCATCCCGCGGAAGCGGGAGATGCTTTTCAATGGACGGATGTGCTCATTCCGCACACTTGTCGGGTTCACCGGAAGGCGCTGGATTCCTGCTTGCGCAGGAATGACGGCATTGTGTGAGTGCGATGCCTGAGCAAGCACCGTTCGACTCCGATGCGCCTGCACGGCGATGAGGCGTTGTCGGCGACATTTGTGGTACTGGCGGCGAATCACCGGTGGCGTGGGCGCCGGGCCCACTTGCCGTCGCGGCATCTGAGACGCCGGTATCCATAATGCCCAAGTCATGATCCGGCCCGCGCTGCCTGCGGGCGGGTGCCACGGCAAAGGAGGTCACGATGACGGCGGTTTCCCCAACATGGCTTGCCGATTTTGACGACGCCATGCGTCGGCATTTTTTGCTGGACCACGAGGACGCGGGCATGAGCGACGCCGAGTTGCTGCGCTACGCGGATCTGCCGCCCAGGGACGCGGCGCTTCAGTTTGGCGAGGACTTCGTGTTGCAGCGGGTGGACATGGACGGGATGGCGTCTTGAACCGGCGTCGGGCGCGCTGGGCGCAGGCACGTCGTGGTGCCGGATTCCCGGCGGGCGCCGTGATGGTGACGCGATGTGTCCTTTTTGCGTGAAGGCGCGGAGGGCTGGACGATCCGCTGTGCTTCGGTGAGCATAAACCGCCCATGCACGTCTTTCCCTCGCCGTCCGACGAACTGCTGCATCTGCTGCCCGAGGCGGTGGTGCAGACGGATGCGTTGTGGAACATCACCTATCTAAACCCCGCCTGGCACACGCTCACCGGCCACACGGTGGAGGCGGCGCTGGGGCGCTCCTTGCTGGAGTTTGTGCATCCCGACGACAAGGGCACGTTGCGCTCGGGCATGCCGGTGTTCCGCCTGCGCTTTGCGGACGCGGACTATCGCTGGATGCGCCTGCGGCTTCAGCCCAAGCTTGACGAGCTGGAGCGGGTGATCAGCCGCCAGGGTGTGCTGATCGAGATTGCCGAGGTCACCGAGCAGGTGCTGGTGGAGGTTCGCCAGCGCTTTCTGCGCCTGCTGGAAACCATCGACGGCGTGGTGTGGGAAGCCGAGCGCGGCGTGGGCAACACCTTTCTCAGCCCGCAGGTGGAGCGCCTGTTCGGCTACACGGTGGAGGAGTGGCGCGCCGATCCGGGTTTCTGGCGGGCGCACGTGCACCCCGATGACTTGCGCGAGGCGCTGGTCATCGACGATGGCGCGTACAACGCCACGCACAGCTACGCGTACGAGATGAGCTACCGGCTGATCACCAAGTCGGGCAAGGTCGTGTGGGTGCGCGACCTGTGCCGGGTGGATGTCGAGCCGGGCCGGCCCAACCGCATGATCGGCCTGATGATCGACGTGACCCGGCAGAAAAACACCGAGCTGGAGCTGGTGCAGTCGGACAACCGCTACGCGCTCGCCACTCGCGGCTCCAACGACGGCATCTGGGATTGGGACTTGCAGACCGGTGCCTTGCACGTGTCGCAGCGCTTCCACGAGATCGTGGGGCTGGACGCCACTGGCCGCGTGCATGACGACGGCTGGCATTTCCTGCGGCAGCTGATTGATCCGGACGATCACGAGCGCGTGCAGGCGGCCTATCGCCGCCACCTGTCGGGCGACCGTCCCAATTTTTCCGTGGATTTTCGCGCGCGCCACGCGTCGGGGCGGCCGGTGTGGCTCAACTGGCGCGGCGTGGCCCGGTTCGAGAACGGCGTGGCCGTGCGCATGGGCGGCTCGCTGAGCGACCTTGCCGAACGCGGCAGCTCCTACGATGCGCTGACCAACCTGCCGGGCCGGCCGCTGTTTCATGATCGCCTGAAACACGCCATCGCCCTGCACCAGGACCGCGCCGCCAAGGCAGCCGGTGCGCAGGCCCGGGGCGACGCCAACCCGTTTGCCGTGCTGCTGCTGGACCTCAACGGTTTCAAGGCCATCAACGACACGCTCGGGCATCACGCGGGCGACCAGTTGTTGCAGCAGGTGGCGCGCCGGCTGGAGTCGTGCGCGACGGCGGCCGACCTGGTGGCCCGCATGAGCGGCGACGAGTTCATCGTGCTGCTGGAGTCGGTCGATCATGTGCAGGCCGCGACGCGTGCGCGGCAGATGGCGGCGGCGCTGGCCGAGCCTTATGAGGTGGGCACGCACACGATTTCGTGCGAGGCCAGCATCGGCGTGGTCAGCAGCCAGGCCGGCCTGGCCACCACCGACGACTACCTGCGCGCCGCCGACGCGGCCATGTACCAGGCCAAGAGCCGGTCGCTGGGCGTGTGCGTTTTTGCGGAGGATGGCGTGCGCAGCACGACGTTGCCGTAAGCCGGCTGCTTTCCCGCTTGCCCTTGTTGTTGTCGGCGCCGGTCGCAGGCGCTCTTGGCCGCTGCGCCGGATCGACGGTTTCACTGGAGCCGGGTTGCGGCTGGATGAGCTAGCCGTGCGCCCCATGGGGCAGTTGGCAATCAACCAGGCGTAAAGATCAAGAGCGCCCCCTCCCCAGCCCTCCCCTGCAGAGCAGGGGAGGGAGCAAGTTTTGCTCCTGCCCCTGCGGAGCAGGGAGGGCGCAAGGAGCTTGGCTGCCGCGCCGCACTCAGAATCCCGTCGGCCGTTCACCGCTTACGGCCAGCTTCGCCTCCAGTGCGCGTCCGACGCGGCCCAGCGTGCCTTCGTCGAACAGCCGGCCGATCAGGGTGACGCCGTAGGGCACGCGCTGGGGCGTGGCCAGGGTCGGGCGGGGGTGTTGCGGGTCGGGCGCCCAGTCGCTGCGGATCTGCGCCACGTTGACGAAGCCGGTGCGCAGGGTGAGCGAGGGGTGGCCGGTCATGTTGGCGATCACCATCATCTCGTCGCGCAGCGAGGGCACCAGCAACAGGTCGACCTCGCCCATCACGCGCTGCATTTCCAGCGCCACCTTGCGGCGCAGGCGGTCGGCCTGCACGTAGTCCACGGCGGAGAGGAAACGCGATTCGCGGAAGGTGTTGGGCCACGCATCCGGGGATTGCTCGCGCATCGTGTCGGCCGCGCCGGAGAGGGTGAGCGCCTCGAATGCGGCGGCCGATTCGGCGAACAGCAGCAGGTTGAGATCGCCGTAAGGCCAGTCGGGCAGGGTGACTTCGGTGGGCGCCAGGCCGAGCGCGCGCAGGTGCCCGAGTGCGGCGCGGTCGAGGTCGGTGGCCGGCGCGTCCGTCATCCAGCCGGGAAAGTAGCCGAGCTTGAGTCCGCTGATGGATGCGCCCGCGTCGTAGTCCAGCGGCGCGGCCACGCTGGCGCTGTCGCCCGGGTCGGGGCCGCGGATGGCGTCGAGCACCAGCAAGGTGTCCTCCACCGAGCGGGCGATCGGGCCGAGCTTGTCCATCGTCCAGCACAAGGTCATGGCGCCGCTGCGCGGCACGCGGCCGAAGGTGGGGCGCAGGCCGGTGGTGCCGCAGCGCATGCACGGGCTGATGATGCTGCCCTGGGTTTCGCTGGCGATGGCAAACGCCACCAGGCCGGCGGCGGTGGCGGCGGCGGGGCCGGCGCTGGAGCCGGAGGCGCCCTCCTGCGGCAGCCACGGGTTCATGGTCTGGCCGCCGAACCAGATGTCGTTGAGCGCCAGCGCGCCCAGGCTGAGCTTGGCCACCAGCACCGCGCCGGCTTCGTTGAGCTTGCGGGTGACGGCGGCGTCGTCCTGCGGCACGCGATGCCGGAACGGCTCGGCCCCCCAGGTGGTGGCGATGCCGGCGGTGTCGAGCAGGTCCTTGGCGCCCCACGGCACGCCGTGCAGCGGGCCGCGATAGTGGCCGGCGGCGATCTCCTGGTCGGCCTGCGCGGCTTGCGCCAGCGCGTGGTCCTCGCACAGGGTGATCACGCAGCGCAGCGCGGGATCAAAGCGTTTCAGGCGGTCGAGGTAGATCCTCGTCAACCGGGTGGAGGTGAGCTGGCGCGTGCGCAGCCATGCGCCGAGCTGGGCGACGGTGGCAAAGGCGATGTCCTCGTCCTTCGCCGGCAACGGCGTGTCGGCCACCGTGGATGGCGCGAAGCGATCACGCGCGGGGCCGACGTGGGCCTGGCCCAGTGCCGGAAACCAGGTGGTGGCCGGCGCCAGCGAGTCTTCCAGTGCAAGCTTGCGCGGGCCGGTGCGGCGCTCCAGCAGCGCGGCCATGGAGGTGGGCCAGTTGGCTACCGCCATCGCGCGCTGCGGCTCGCTCAGGCTCACCTGCATGAGTTTTTCCGCCTCGGCGAAGGTGGCGGTGTCGAGCGCCGGCCCCACCGGCGGCGCGGTGTTGAACGGGCCGGGCGAGCCGGGCGGCGGGGCGTCGCCGGTTTGCGCCAGCGTGCCGCCAGCCACCACGGCACCGAGCAGGCCCAGCGGTGCCTGGGTCAGGAAATCGCGACGGGTTTTCATGGTTGTCCCCTGGTGCGCCGATGGCGCGCGTGTGGTTGTCGGATGCGGTGTGGCGCTTCGCCGTGACCGCGCCTTGCCGCGCGGGCCGCGAAGGTTCTCCGCCATGACGGGATGTCAGGCCTGCCGAAGCTTAGCGCCCGTGGCGCCGGATGCCGTGCTGCAGGTGCCGCAGCGCCGGCGCGCGGCGGCGACTTTGATCGCGAGGCTTTCGTGCGCCGTATCGCATCGGCGCACAGGCTCACCACGAACCGCGATGTTCCGGCACGTGGCGCACGACAAGCGTCAGCGCCGTGAGCACCAGCAGCGCCGCCACGGCGTAGCAGTGCGACTGCGTGCTGCCCGGCGCGTGGGCCGGGGCGATGATGGCGGTGGCGATGGAGACGGTGCTGATCGCGCCGATCTGCAGGCACATCGTGCGCAACGCCGCGATGGTGGAGGCGCGTTGCGGCGCCAGTTGCAGGCCGGCATTGCGGCTGGCCGGATTGGTGGTGCCGTAGCCCGCGCCGATCAGGAAGGTGGCGCCGGCCAGCCAGGCGTAGGGCGGGATGCCGGCCTGCGGAGGGCTTGCCAGCAAAAGCAGGCCGATGACGATCGCCGCGCCGCCGACGTAGAGCAGCGGCCGATGGCCGGTGCGGCGCAGCGCGAAGGCGGCGGCCAGCGTCATCACGATGGCCGCCGCGCCCTCGGCGGCCAGCAGCGTGCCGGCCGCCAGCGCATCCAGCCCGTAGCGGTTGGCGGCATACAGCGGCACCAGTGCCACCGACCCCAGGGTGATGCCGCCGACCAGCATGTTGAACAGGTTGACCGCACCAAAGTGGCGGCCGTGCACGAGTCGCGGCGCGAGAAACGGCTCGGCGCAACGATGGATGTGGCGAAAAAACAGCGCGATGCAGGTTGCCGCCACGGCCAGTGGCGCCAGGAACAGCGGCGACGCCGCCGTAGCGCCTTGTTCGCCCAGGTAGCTGGCCGAGAGCATGCCGGCCAGCAGGCCGACGCCCAGCAGCACCATGCCGGCGGCATCCAGGCGCGCCGCCGTGTCGCGTGCGTGCGGCGGATCGGGCGGGACATGGCGCAGCGCCATCAGCATGATCGCGATGCCGATGGGCACGTTGACGAAAAACGCCCAGCGCCAGCTCAGGTAGCGCACGAGCAGCCCGCCGAAGATCGGCCCGATCATCGCGCCCACCGGAAAAATGCTGCCGAACAGGCTCACCGCGCGGTCGCGCATGTCGCCGAAGTAATCCACCACGATGCCCGTGGCCGACGGGGTAAAGCCCGCGCCGCCCGCCGCCTGCAACGCACGCAGCGCGATCAGCATGTAGATGTTCTGCGCCAGCGCGCAGCACAGCGACGCGGTGGTGAAAACCACCACCGAGGCGAGAAACACCCGTCGTCGCCCGTAGCGCTCGCTCAGCCGGCCGGTGATCGGCAGCATCAGCACGAAGCCGAACGAATAGGCGGTGATCGTCCAGCCGACCCAGTTGATCGAGGTGTGCAGGCCCTGTTGCAGCGCATGCAACGCGGTGGCGACGATGGTGGAATCCACCGACATCATCAGCAGCGCCAGCCCCACCGTGGCGAAGGCCGTGGCGCGGTTGATGGGGGGCGCGCCGTCGGCGGGAGAGGCGCCGGATGCGCGGTTGCCGGGTGGGGGTGGGCTCACGGAGCTGGGGGCGGCGGGTTCAAGGCGGGGCAGTTTAGCGCGCGGCGGTACGCCGCTCGCGCAGCCCGGGCCGCTTCGGCCACCAAGGCGTCGTCGAGGCGATGCCCGTTGCGAGGTGTCAGCGTTGGCGTTCCGTGGCGGGCAATCGCCGTGGCAGGCGCAGGTGCACGCAGGTGCCGTGGGGCAGGCTCTCGATGTGGAGCTCGCCGTGGAGTTGCTGCACGCGGCGGTGCATGTTGCCCAGGCCGGCGCCGCCGCTTCCGGGCGCAAAGGGCAGGCCGTCGTTGGTCACCATGATGGTGGCGCGGCCGTCGTCGGTGGCGCCGCCGCGAATGTCGATCCGCCGCGCGTGGCCGTGCCGGATGGCGTTGGTGACGGCCTCCTGCACGATGCGCAATACATTGAGCGCGTGGGTCGGGGTGACGCCGGCGATGTCCGGCAGGGCGGCCATCGACCATTCCAGGTGGATACCCAGCCGGCGCAGTTGCCGTTGCATGCGGTCGCGCAGGCCCGACAGCGCCACGAGCAGTTCGTCCTCGCCGATGTCCAGCGAGTGGATCACCAGGCGCAGGTCGTCCAGCGCCTCGCGCGCGGCGTGCTGGATGACGTCGGCCTTGCCGCGCTCGGACAACGCGATGATCGAGGCCAGGTGCCCGCTCAGGCCGTCGTGGAGATCCACGGTCAGCCGCTGGCGCTCGTCATGGCGTGCGCGATGCACCTCCTCGTCGCGCTCACGGCGGTGCAGGCGCTCCAGCTCGGCCTCGCGCTCGGCCAGGCGGCGGCTGAGGTCGTCGTTGGCCTCGTCCAGGTGTTTCAGGCTCTGGCCCAGGCGCAGCATCAGGATGGCCACGATGGCGATCTGCACCAGCGCGCGGTAGTAGAAATTGAGCGGCACCGGCGGTTGCAGTATCCAGCCCTTCCACACGCCGACATCACGCGCCATGGCCAGCAGAAAGCCGGCCAGCGCCGGCAGCAACAGCCAGGCGTCGCGTACGCCGCGCCGCGCGCCGTGCAGGCAGATCGCCAGTGCCGCCAGCGCGGACAGCATGCCCAGCGGCGGGGTGGCGCGCAGCAAGAGGCTGCGCAGTGGCTCGATACCGGTCAGCGCGATCAGCGGGCCGGCCAGCAGCATGGCGGCGATGGCGCGCTTGAGTGCGCGCGGCACGCGCTTGCCGCAGACCACCATCACCACCGCCGGCGAGACCAGGGTGGCCGGCAGGCTCAGGCCGCTGACCGCGTACATCAGCAGGTGCAGCGCGGGGCCGGGCCGGTCGGGCAACAGGCCGAGAAACATCGGCCACGACACCACATGCGCCAGCAGCAGCCAGCCGAACAGCGGCTCGCTGCGTCGGCCCAGCCACGCGATAAGCAAGGCCAGCGTCAGCAGCAGGTGCATGGCGGCCGCCATCAGGCGCAGGTCGCCCAGCAGAAAGGTCATGTGGCGGTAGTGCGGCCCCAACTGCTGCACATCGCCCAGGTACAGCGGCGACAGGTAGCCGCGCGCGGTGCCGTAGGCATGCAGGCGCAGCTGCAGCAGATTGTCGCCGGCGTGCAGGCGTTCGGTCGGCAGCAGGAACAGCGCCGGTGTGCCGGAGGTCATGCCGCGCATCAACCCGCGTGCGCCGGTGTCGGCGATCTCGCTGCCATTGAGCGACACCACGGCGCGATGGCTGAGGATGGGAATGTACGCGTACAGCGCGCGCGTCGGCAGCTGCTTGAGCGCAAAGGTCATGCGGTACTCGCCTTCGCGCCGGTGGCTGATGTGCCGGCCCTGCGGCCAGGCGTCGGGCAGGCGTACCGTGCCGCGCGCACCGCCGCTGTCCGCGAACCGGGCCTGTGCGATGACCTGCGCCGCTGCCGGCGTGGGCGGGTGCCACCACAGCGGGATGCTGGCCACCAGCGCCATCAGCGCGGCGTAGATGACCATCGCGACGCGGGAGATCACAGCCGCAGCAAGCCTCGGCGGGAGGCTTCGAACACGGCTTCGGAGCGGTTGTTGGCGGCCAGCTTGCGGTAGATGTTCTTGATGTGGCCGGGCACGGTCTGCCGGGAAATGCCCAGGTGGTCGGCCAGCTCGGCGTAGGTGAAGCCCTTGGCGATGCCGGTGAGTATCTCGGTCTCCCGCGCGGTGAGCAGCGGGTTGCCTGCCGGCGCCACGCCGGCGGGTGGTTCGGGCGGCGCCAGCGCGCCCATGCGACGCACCAGCACGCGGGCGATGGACGAGGAGATCGGCGAGCGCCCGGCGCGCAGGTCGTTGATGGCCTCCACCAGCTCCAGCGAGTCGGCATCCTTGAGCAGGTAGCCGACCGCGCCGGCCTCGATCGCGTTGATGACGCTTTCGTCGTCGGCCAGCACCGAGATCACCATGGCGTCGGCGGCCGGGTGCAGGTGGCGCAGCAGGCGGATCGCCTCGGTGCCATGGCCATCGGGCAGGCACAGGTCGGTCATCAGCAGGTCCACCTCGTGCGTGTGCAGCGCCTGCAATGCCTCGTCCAGGCAGGCGCAGGCCATGACCAGCTCCGCGCCTTGCCACGCCTGCAGGATGTCGGCAAAGCGTTCGCGCAAGATGGTGTCGTCTTCCAGCAGCAGCACGCGTATCGGCGCCGATGACGGCAGCGGAAGGCTTCCGTTGTATTCGTTCGATGACAAGACGCGCGCCTGTCGCAGGGGGCCGACGCGCGAGTGTCAGCCATCCGCTTGTCCGTCCGCAAGCGACGGGCCTGCCATGTTCATGGCATTCCCTTGCGTGGCACCCGGCACCACCCTGCGGGGGACTTGATCGTGCCCGACCGGCACACGTCATCGGCAGGGGGAAACCATGCGCACGCACAAACATCTTTGTCACGCGATAGCCGCCGCTGTCCTGGTGGCGGGCCTGGCGCCCGGCCTCGGCATCGCCGCCAGCAACACCTGTTCCGCGCAACTGGACGACATCAAGGCCAGCTTGCAGGGCTTTTCCAGCAACATCGACGCGGCCAACTCCGCCGTCCACAAGGATTTCGACAGCGCCACCAGCAAGGACTACGCAAAGGCCTACCTGGACGCGCTGGACAAACTCAATGCCGCCGCCTCCGACGCCTCCAAGCTGGTCAACACCACCTACAACCTGAGCGGCCACACCTCGCCGCTGGCCGAAGGCAAGGTCAACACCGCCATCAATGCCACCAAGCTGACCATGAGCAACGCGGTCACCCTGGCGCAGGCGGCGCTGGACGAGGACAACACCAAGCTCGACCTGGCCGACCTGCGTTGCAGCCAGAACACCGAGGACGCCGCCATGGCCTATGCGCTGGATGCGATGGGCGGCGATGCGGCCGGCAAGTACAAGAAGACCAAGGTCACCGCGTGCAAGATCGTGCAGGTGCTGGCCGACTTGCAGGACAAGAAACAGAAGCTCGACGCGATCCGCAAGGACGGCTATCCGCTGTTTCACCTGTCGGCCAAGGACAAGAAAAAGTTCGCCGGCAAGCAGCGCACCATCCAATTGCGCGCCGACCTGCGCCTGTATCCGGTCTACCCGGACAACGTGCAGCTGGAAAACGCCAAGGACATCACCCCGAAGGACCAGACCCTGTTGCTGGGCAAGCTCGAGAGCATCGACCTGTCCTACAACTCCTACTACAAGTGGAGCGACGACAACTGGCACAAGCTCAACCTGTACCAGTACCTCATCGGCGACACCCTGGCCAGCGACAAGGACGACTACATCTGCTACCCCAAGCTCAAGCTGACCAGCAAGGTCAAGGTTGCCACCTGCGTCAAGGTCAAGGACATCAGCACCGACCACATCAAGATCGCGGTGGCCGCCAAGTACTGGTACGACGGCGACAGCGGCGTGGTGAAGATCGGCGACCAGACCATTCCGGCGCCGTTCGGCTACCTGGCCGACGTGTCGGACATGAAGGAAAAAAAGATGCAGGACCTGAAGTCCAAGGTCGCCGACAAGGTGCTCGACATGCTGTCCAAGCACAGTGACGTGGCGAAGAAGGCACAGGACTTCAAGGCCAAATGCAGCTGACCCGGCGAGGCTGGCGGGCGACGGCGCTTGGCGTGGGCCTGGCGCTGTCCGGTTGTGGCGGCCTGCCGCATTACGACAAGCCGCCACCGGCCCTGCAAACCCTGGGGGCCTACGACTGGCGTCGGCACTTCGACAACGCCCTGGACATGCTGGACAGCGACCAGATGGCGCAACACAAGCTGGTCTTTGCCCGCGCCGCGTTTTCCAACGCGGCGCGGTTCGGGCGGGACCATGCGCCGTCCTATGCCGGGCTGGGGCTGGCCGAGATGGAGCTGGGCAACTTTGCCGCCGCGCAGGTCGCTTTCATGGATGCGGCCCTGATCGACGACCGCAGCATGTACTGGGCGCTGTCCGCGCTGGCGGCCCTGCGCAACGACGACGAGCACGTGGCGCGCAACCTGTTCGACGCCATGCAATCGGCCGCGCGGCAGGAGAACGACCCGGTCAGCGCCTTCGTGCGGGCGGTCTACCTGCCGGAGGACACCACCTACGCCCTGCCGCTGTCGCCGGTGCTGACCCGGCCCGGGCAGGCCGACATCGACAACGACCTGGTCTGCACGGCCGACAACCAGGACGAGGAGGCGTCATGCCGCCACCTCAACGTGGTCGCGCAGGTGTACTTCGTGCGGCGCTACCTCTCCGACACCGTGGTGCGCGGCAATGGCGTGTTCAACAATCTCAAGGTGCTGCTCGGCGCCAGCGAGGACAGCAACTACTTCCAGTACGACCGGATCGTGGACGAGGATGGCAGCGTGTCGCGGGTGAAGGAGCTGCTGCTGCAGCCGCACCTGTCCGTGCCCGACATCGAGTACGCGTTGCGGCTGACGCCGATGAACAACAGCAACCACATCTACCTCAACGCCGCGCCATCGGTGGTGGCGACCCTCGGCAACGAGTCGGAAGTGCGCGAGGGCGACGACCTCACCATCATGTTTGCCGGCGGCCAGTACAGCAACGCTACCGAACACACTGCCCAGACCGGCACCATGCTCAGCATGCAGCCGGATGCGATCACCCCCGATGCGGTATCGATGAAGATCGCCTTCGAGCTGAGCATGGTGTCGTCGCTGGAGCCGGGCGTGAACTCGCAGGTACTGGACGTCTCCACCAACAAGTACACCATCTACGGCCACTTTCCCTACGGCCAGCCGGTGGTGCTGGGCACGATCACCGACGGCTCGCAGACCTATACCGGCTCCGGCCAGTCCGGCCTGCGACGTGTGCCGGGCATCGGTGGCGCCTTTGGCCAATCCAGTCGCCAAACCGCCACCTCCGAGACCCTGGTACTGGGCGTGCTGTCCGAGCCGTCGGTGTTCCGCGGCTCGCACGAAAAACGCGTGCTGGAGGCCATGCGGGCCATGGGCGTCAAGACCCGGGACCAGCCCAATATCCGGCGACGCAAGATCCTGCACGACGCTCCCGCCATCGACACCTTGCTGACCGGCTTGCTGAAAGCGGAACAGGAGCGGCTGCGGCGGCACTGAGATGCGGCGAATCCCGCAGCGATCATCGCGGTTGAACCACCCGCAGGCACGGGGCTTTCGCGCGATGTAGGAGCGCACCTTGTGCGCGATGCTCTTCGTCCCTTGTCAAAAGCATCGCGCACAAGGTTGCGCTCCTACAGGTCGGCGGCGGTGGTTGTGGGAGCGACTTCAGTCGCGATGCTTTTCGTCACCTTGCCAAAGGCATCGCGCACAAGGTGCGCTCCTACAGGTCTGCGCTGGTGGTTGTGGGAGCGACTTCAGTCGCGATGCTTTGCTTTGGAGCCCCAGGGCAAGAGCATCGCGGTTGAAGGGTTCCCTCGAAGGCGACCACGTACGCTTTCCGTGCGCCGGCCAGCTCTTGCGACGGCGCGCATTCCGGCGGCCGATCTCGCCGCGTGAGACACTTTTGCGTCATCGTCGGCGTAGTGAAGCCAACAGGGAAACCGCCATGAACACGCTCTCCGATCGCGTCAGCCAGGCCGTCGACTACGCCCGCATCGCCCACGCCGCGCAGGTGCGCAAGGGCTCGAACATTCCCTATCTCTATCACCTGCTGGGTGTGGCCAGCCTGGTGATCGAGTTCGGTGGCAACGAGGACCAGGTCATCGCCGGCCTGTTGCACGACACGGTCGAGGATTGCGGCGCCGGGCAGGAGGCCGTCATCCGTGCGCGGTTCGGCGACGCGGTTGCCGACATGGTCATGGATTGCACCGACGGCACCGCGGAAGGCAAGGCCCGCCACACCGACCCGGAAGCCAGGCGTCGCGACTGGATCGAGCGCAAACTCGCCTACATCGCACATCTGGAACAAGCGCCCGATGCCACGCTGCTGGTGTCCGCCTGCGACAAGCTGCACAACGCGCGCGCCATCGTGCAGGACCTGGAAGACCCCGACGTCGCCACGCGCGTATTCGACCGCTTCACCGGTGGCCGTGAAGGCACGCTCGGCTACTACCAGGCGCTGACGGGCATCTTCTCGGCCCGTGGCGTCAAGCTTGCCGGGGTGCTCGACAGCACGGTGGGCCGGATGCACGCGCTGGCTGGGGCAGGGGAGCGCAAGGCGCTTGCCGGCTGATTCGCGAATTTGAGCCGGCCGTGCGGCGGCACCCTCACATCAACCCGATCCCGACATCATGAACCGTCTTGCTGCTGTCTTGCCCTGGCTGTCGGCTTTCATCCTGCTCGATCTCTACGTCAGCCTGGTGCCGCGAATGACGGGTTTCGCGTTGCCGGCCTGGCTGGCCTATGTGGCGGGCTTTTTCCTTTTCGCGTACGCGCTTTGCCGGTTCGGGCTGGGCATCACCCGGATGCAGGCGGTGGGGCTGGGTCGTTCGCCTGGCTGGCTGCCATGTCTGGGCTTGGGCTTTGCCATCGGCTTTGGCGTGTGGGCGCTGAAAAACCTGCTGTATTTCGCCATGGGCAAGTTCGACCTGGCGGGTTGGCGCGACGGGGATTTCGTCCTGCCGATGCTGGGGCAGGCGCTGGTCGGGATGCTGCTTGCCTCGGCGATCAACGACGTGATGATTCGCGGCTACGGGCTGGCCTTCTGCCGACGTTTCAACCTGATGGCGTGGTACCTGCCGATCACCATCGTGGTGTATGCGCTGGACGACAGCTGGAACGAGGGCATCGACCCCTTCAACCTGCTGTTTTCCGCCGTCCTTGGCGTGTCGCTGGCTTACACCGTGCTCAGGACGGGCACGATCTGGATGAGCATCGGCATCCATTGGGGCGGCAACATGTGTTACCGCGTCATGGCTGGTTTTGACGGGCGCGGCGCTGTTCGCCTTGAGCACGTGGTCGAAGGCGCGCGTTTCGACTATGCCGGCCTGGCCGTTACCGCCTTGATGTTTCCCCTGCTTGTGCTGGTGTTGCGACGGTGGGGCGCCGGGGTTGCGGATGCTTCCGCCGACTGAGGCGCGGTGGAAGCTCCCACGGGCACGGGATTTTCGCATGATGTAGGAGCGCACCTTGTGCGCGATGCTCTTCGTCACCTTGCCGAAAGCATCGCGCACAAGGTGCGCTCCTACGGGTCGGCGGCGGTTGTTGTGGGAGCGACTTCAGTCGCGATGCTTTTTGTGACCTTGCCGAAAAGCATCGCGCACAGGGTGCGCTCCTACGGGTCGGCGGCGGTTGTTGTGGGAGCGACTTCAATCGCGATGCTTTTCGTCACCTTGTCAAAAGCATCGCGCACAAGGTGCGCTCCTACGGGTCGGCGGCGGTTGTTGTGGGAGCGACTTCAGTCGCGATGCTTTTGCTTGGGGCTCCAGGCAAGGGCATCGCGGCTGAAGCCGCTCCTGCGAAAGGCGGTTGCGCCTGCAAAGGTTGCCAGGGCCGTCTTATTCGCCGAATGCCACGCCTACCTCGCTCACGTGCAGCACGGTGCCTTGCGTGGGGTAGCGGGTGTCGTCGCTGCGGTAGGTGTCTTCGCCGGTGGGGTAGGCGCCAGCCTGCGCTGCGACGGGGGCCAGGCGTGCGATGCCGTGGGCGTCGGGCGTGGACGGATCGGCCTTGCCGTGGTGCCAGTCGGTGATGGCGCCGCCGTAGTCCCACTCCAGCCCGAGAAAGGACACCGGCGCGTCGTTGGCCTGCACCAGGTCGGCCAGGCTCATGCCCGGCTGCACGCCGCCGGCCAGGTGCCAGCGCGAGGTGTCGGCGCGCACGCGCACGGTGTCGATGCCGCTGTGCTGTTGCGGGTGCTTGAAAAACAGCTCGGCGCGGCGCGTCGGGTCATCGGCAAACAGCACGGCGCCCTGGACGGGCTCGCCTTCGCCGCCATCCAGGTTGGCCAGTTGCACGTTGCCCTCGCCGAACAGCTGGCGCAGGTTGTCCAGGTTCATTTCCGTGCGGATCAGGCCGGGCAGGGCGTAGGTCTGCGCGTTGGCCAGGTCGGCCGGTTCGGGATCGGCCCAGCGCGCCGCGCCGGCCAGCGAGGCGGACTGGGTGGTGTCAGCCTCGGGCGCTGGCGCCGGTGTCGAAGGCGCGGCCGGCGCGATGTCGGCCGATGGCGCGGCGGGTTGGCCGGCATCGCAGCCGGTCAATGACAAGGCGGCAAACGCCGCGATCGACAGCAGTTGCAGACACGTCGAAACAGTGCGCATGGCGATGGATTCCCCCGGTGAGAAAAGCGTCCCGCGCCGGATGATCCGTCATCGCGCGCGGCCCGCCAATAGACCAGACAACCGAGGCGGCATGCGCGCCCGGCAACGCTCGAAGGGCATGCGGCGTTGGCCCGTGCGACCGCGCATGCGGCACCGCACCGGCTTTGCTGACGTTGTCGTCACTCTCGGATAACGACTATCCGCGCATCCGACCTTGAGGCACGCAGCGATGAAAACGACATGGCGTTTGATGAAAAAGAGCCTGTTGGCGAGCTTGATCACCGGTTCCATCGTCACACTGGCCGCCGGCCCCGGCACGGTGTGGGCACAGAGCGCCAACGCCACCTTGCGCGGCAGCGGCCCGGCCAATACCGACATCACCGCCCGCAACGTGGCGACCGGCGCCACGCGCCGCACGCACACCGGCGCGGACGGCAACTACGCGTTGCCCGGCTTGCCGCCCGGCACGTACCAGGTGGATGCGGGGCCGGGCACGGAGCGCACGGTTACCCTGACCGTGGCCTCCACCGCCACGCTCAACCTGCAGCCGCCGGCCGCCGCCGCGGCGCCCTCCACCGCCGACGCCACCACGCTGACGGGCGTGTCGGTGAGCGCGGATACGCTGGTGGAGGTGAAAACGCCGGAGGTGGGCAACACGATCTCGCTGCGGCAGATCCAGACCATTCCGCAGATCTCGCGCAACTTTCTGGAGTTTGCCGACACCGTGCCGGGCATGGTGTTCAGCGTCGACTCCAACGGCAACACCTCGCTGCGCGGCGGCGCGATGAACAACAGCTCGGTCAACGTCTACGTCGATGGCGTGGGCCAGAAAAGCTACGTCAAGGAGGGCGGCATCGCCGGCCAGAGCGGCAGCCAGGGCAACCCGTTTCCGCAGCTGGCGATCGGCGAATACAAGGTCATCACCTCCAACTACAAGGCCGAGTACGACCAGATCTCCTCGGCGGCGGTGACGGCGCAGACCAAGTCCGGCACCAACGAGTTTCACGGCGAGACGTATTACCGCTACACCAACGACGCGTTTCGCGAGCGCTCGCCGGCGGAAAAGGCGGCCGACAGCAAGACCACCTCGGAGGAGAAGGAGTACGGCTTTGCCTTGGGCGGCCCGATCATCCAGGACAAGATGCATTTCTTCGTGACGTACGAGGCCAAGCGCTTCGATACGCCCAAGACCGTGGTGCCCAGCGCGGACGCCATCCCCGGCACGCCCTACCTGCCGGCCGACGTCGCCGGTTTGTTCGGGCCGGCCAACCTGCCGTTCAAGGAGGACCTGTACTTCGGCAAGATCGACTGGGAGCCGACCGACCGCGACCGTCTCGAGGCCAGTGCGCAGATCCGCAAGGAGGACCAGTACGGCGGCATTGGCGACCAGAACGCGCCCAGCTTCGGCTACTCGACCAAGAACGACGACAAGCGCTACGCGCTGCGCTGGCAACACAGCGGCGATGTCTATCTGAACGAGCTGCTGTTTACCTATGAGGACTCCCGCAACGCGCCCACGGCGCTCAACTACGGCAACGGCTACATCTACACCTGGGAGCGGCCCACGGATGATCCCACGCTTATCAACACCGGCGCGGCCTCGCCGCTGGCCACGCAGAACAAGGGGCAGAAGGGGCCGGCCATCCAGGACGACCTGACCTTCTACGACCTGGACTGGTACGGCAACCACGTGGTCAAGATGGGTTTCAAGGCAAAGCGGATCACGCTGCGCGCGGCCGACGCGGCCGACGTCAACCCGCAGTTCACCTACAACGTCACGCCCGACGGCGCCGCCGACACGCCCTACAAGGCGTTTTTCACCAAGCCCGTCGACGGGCTCGGCCTGGCGCCCACGGTGTCCACCCGCAGCCACCAGTTTGGCGCCTACATCCAGGACGACTGGGACATCACCGACAAATTCACGTTGAACCTGGGCGTGCGCTGGGATTACGAGCGCACGCCCTCGTACACCGATTTCGTCACCCCGGCCAACGTGGTGGCCGCGCTCTACGGCCCCAACCCTGCCGCCGATGCGCCAGCGGGGCAGACCTACGCCGAGGCGCTGGCGCTGGGCGGCATCAACGTCGGCGACTACATCAGCAACGGCCACAACCGCTCGGCCTACCGGGGCGAATGGCAGCCGCGCCTGGGTTTCTCGTATGACCTGTTCGGCGACGAGGCGCACGTGATCTTCGGCGGTGCCGGCCGCGCGTACGACCGCGACCTGTACGACTACCTGCAGCTGGAAACCACCAAGTCGGCGCTGCCGCAGTACACGATCTATTTCCGCGACCCGGCCACCGGCCTGTGCCATCGCGGCAACACGCCGTGCTACGACTGGGACCCCAGCTACCTCAACGGCCTGGGCAACCTGCAGGCGCTGCTGGGTGCCAGCAGCAACGCCGGCACCGAGGTCGACCTGCTCAACAACAAGCTGAAGGCGCCGTACTCCGACCAGTTCAGCCTGGGCATGCGCAACGCGATCGGCGAGTGGAACACCAGCGCCACCGTGTCGCGCATCCTCAGCCACGACGGCTTTGCGTTCACTCTGGGCAACCGCTATCCGGACGGCTCGTTCTGGCGCGACAACGGCCAGCCGTGGGGCAATGGCGTGCCGGGTTTCGGTGGCTTGATCGTTGGCAACAACGGCATCGCCACGCGCACCACCCAGGTGCTGCTGTCGGCGGAGAAGCCCTACACCAAGGAGTCGCACTGGGGCGCGACCTTTGCCTACACCTACACCCACGCCAAGCAGAACCGCGACATCAACGAGCATTACTCGTTTGACGAGGCGACCATCGGCGACTACCCGTTCATCACCTCCAACGCGGCGGCCAAGCATCGTTTCGTGGCCACCGGCAACATGGACGGCCCGTGGGGCCTCACGCTGTCGGCCAAGCTGACCCTGGCCACGCCGCTGCCGTTCAACGGCATCGGCACCTACCCGGGCATGGTGTTCACCGGCGGGCACAACAGCACGCCGGTGGCGGGCGTGGCGTCGGGATCGAAGTTTCTGGTGGGCGGCGACATCTGGGGTTACCGCGACATCGACTTCCAGGCCACCAAGAATTTCGACCTGGGCCATGGCGTGACGCTGTTCGGCCGGTTTGACGTGCTCAACGTGTTCAACTGGGACAACTACGTGGACTACATCCCGACCTACGCGGACGGCGGCGTGGACGTGCGCTACAACCGCATCGGCAACATCACCTTCGTGCCGCGCACGTTCAAGTTCGAGGTGGGTCTGAACTTCTGACCCCGGCTTTGCGGCCACGCACAGCGAAGGCCATGCGGGAAACATGGAGAACCTGTGGGCGTCATGGCGCGAAAGCGCGAGGCGCTTTTCGACAGCGAAGTGGGCTTGCCCGTCATTCCGGCGTTCGCCGGGACGACGGCTTGCCCGGGCTTGGCCTGGCCCTTGGCGTGCGTCTCGCTCCGCCCGTGGAAAAGGGGGTATCCCTCATGAACAACCGAATTCTCCGCGTCATGGCGTCGGCATGGCTGCTGGCGCTTGCCTTGGTGGCATCGCCGGTTTGCGCCGCCACGAGCGAGCAGCAGGCGTTCGTCAACGACCTGGAGCGGCGCACCTTCGACTGGTTCTGGGACAGCGCCAACCCTGCCAACGGCCTGGTGCCCGACCACTATCCGGGCCAGTCGTTCTCCAGCATCGCCGCCGTGGGTTTCGGCCTGACCGCCTACGGCGTCGGTGTGGAGCGCGGCTACATCACGCGCGCGCAGGCGGCCGGGCGCACGCTTGTCACGCTGCGTTTCCTCGACCGCGCGCCGCAGAACGCCAGCGAGGATGACGCGGCCGGCTACCACGGATTTTTCTACCACTTTCTCGACATGACGACGGGCCGGCGCTTCGACCGCGCGATCGAGCTGTCCAGTGTCGACACCACGCTGCTGCTCGGCGGCGTGCTGTTTGCCCAGACCTACTACGACCGCGACACGCCGGCCGAGCGCGAGATCCGCGCGCTGGCCGACCGCATCTACCGCCGCGTGGACTGGCCATGGATGCAGGCGCGTGCACCGCTGATCAGCATGGGCTGGACGCCTGGCGGCAAGTTCATTCCCAGCGACTGGAAGGGCTACGACGAGGGCATGCTGGTCTACATCCTGGCGCTGGGCTCGCCGACTCATCCGGTGGCGCCCGACGCATGGGCAGCGTGGCTGTCGACCAACGACAACACCTGGGGCACGTTCCTCGGACAGACGTTCCTGAATTTCGCGCCGATGTTCGGGCACCAGTACAGCCATGTGTGGGTGGACTTTCGCGGCATCCGCGACGACTGGAACCGCCGTCACGGCCTGGACTATTTCGAGAACAGCCGCCGCGCCACCCTCAGCCAGCGCAACTACGCGATCGCCAATCCAGGCAGGTGGACCGGCTACGGCGCCGACATGTGGGGGCTGACCGCCAGCAACGGGCCGGGCGACGTGGTGGTGGAGCAGGGCGGCCGGACGCTGCGATTCAGCGGCTATACGGCGCGCGGCGCCGGGTTGGACTACATCGCCGATGACGGCACCCTGGCGCCCACGGCGGCCGGCGGCTCGATCGCGTTTGCTCCGGAGATCGTGATTCCCGCGCTGCAAACGATGCAGCAGCGCTACGGCCCGTGGATCTACAACCGCTACGGTTTCGTCGATGCGTTCAACCTGAGCTTTCACGCCCGCGCCCGCGCGAACACGGGGCAGGCCGTGCCCGAGGTGGGCTGGTTCGACACCGTGCAACTGGGCATCGACCAGGGCCCGATCGTGCTGATGATCGAAAACTGGCGCAGCGATTTCGTGTGGAAGGTGATGCGGCGCAACCCGTATATCCGCAAGGGGCTGGAGCAGGCGGGTTTCACCGGTGGCTGGCTGTGCGCCAAGCCCGTAGGAGCGCACCCTGTGCGCGACCAGAAGGCCTGCTCCGCTGGTCGTGAGCCGGTCGCCCACAGGGTGGGCTCCTACACCGGGGTTTCAGCCGCAACCGTTCCGTCGCGCTGATCTATTCACACCTGGCCGTGTAAACCCCTTCACATCCAAGCGGGTACGTCGCCCGCATTCGGTGCTGCCATGAAACGATCAACGATCCCGCTTTTGCATCCCGCGCTGTGGCTGTTTGCCGCCGCGCTTTCCGCAAGCGCCCAGGCGCAAGTCGCCCACGCGCCGTTGAACGCGCAACTGGCCTCGCCCGATATCGAGCGGCGGGTCGACGCCCTGCTCAGGCAGATGACGCTGGAGGAAAAGATCGGCCAGCTGGTGCAGTACAACGACCAGGGCGCCAGCGCGCCGACCGCCGCCAGCGGCGACAAGGCGCTGGCCGCCAACCCGGAGACCCGCACGCACATCGACGCGATGGCGCTGGCCCGGCAGGGCCGGCTCGGCTCGATGCTCAACGTGATCGGTGCGCAAACGACCCGCGCCTTCCAGGACGCGGCGCTGCACAGCCGGCTGCACATCCCCATCCTGTTCGGCGCCGACGTCATCCACGGTTTTCGCACCATCTATCCGGTGCCGCTGGGCCTGGCCGCGTCGTGGGATACCGCGCTGGTGCGCGACGTGTCCCATATGGCCGCCACCGAAGCCACCACTGCCGGCGTCAAGTGGTTCTACTCGCCGATGGTGGACATCTCGCGCGACGCGCGCTGGGGCCGCTCCACCGAAGGCGCGGGCGAGGACCCGTACCTCGGCGCGGCGATGGCGCGCGCCTACGTGCGCGGCTACCAAGGCAATGACCTGTCGCAGCCGGACAGCGTGGCCGCCTCGGTCAAGCACTTTGCCGCCTATGGCGCGGCGGAGGCCGGGCGCGAGTACAACACCACCGACATGTCCGACATCCGCCTGCGCCAGGTCTACCTGCCGCCGTACAAGGCGGCGGTGGAGGCGGGCGCGGCCACGATGATGAGCGCGTTCAACGCCCTCAACGGCGTGCCCGCCACGGCCAACCCGTACCTGATGGACGAGATCCTGCGCCGGGAATGGGGCTTCAACGGCTTCGTGGTCAGCGACTACACGGCGGTGATGGAGCTGACCCACCACGGCATCGCGCTGGACGCCGCCACGGCCACGAAAAAGGCGCTGGAGGCGGGCGTGGAGGTGGACATGATGTCCCACTTCTACGACACCCAGATCCCGAAGCTGCTGGCTGCGCACCAGCTGTCGATGGCCACCGTGGACGAGGCCGTGCGACGCGTGCTGCGGGTGAAGTTTGCGCTGGGGCTGTTCGAGCACCCGTATGCGCAGGGCACCGAGGTGACGCAGGCGGTGGCCGCGCATCGCCCGCTGGTGCGTCGCGCCGCCGAGGAGTCGTTTGTGCTGTTGCGCAACGCGCCGGTTGGCGGCAACGCCGTGCTGCCGTTGGGCGAGCAGGTGAAGTCGGTGGCGCTGATCGGTCCCTTGGCCGATGCCGCCAACGAGATGCAGGGCGCCTGGGGTGGTGCCACGCAGGCGACCGACGTGGTGACCTTGCGCCAGGCGCTGGAGCGGCGCATGCGCGCGCGTGGTGGCCGCGTGCTGTTTGCGCGCGGGGCCGACATCCAGGGCGATTCCACGGCCGGCTTCGATGCCGCCGTGCAGGCGGCGCGCCAGGCCGACGTGGTGGTGATGGCGCTGGGCGAGTCGTCGGAGATGAGCGGCGAGGCCGGCTCGCGCGCGCACCTCGACCTGCCGGGCAAGCAGCAGCAATTGCTTGAGCAGGTGGCGGCGACCGGCAAGCCGGTGGTGCTGCTGGTGTTCTCTGGTCGGCCGCTGGTGCTGGACTGGGCCGCGCAGCATGTGCCGGCGATCATGGCGGTGTGGTTTCCCGGCACCGAGGCGGGCAACGCGCTGGCCAACGTGCTGTTTGGCGACGTGTCGCCCAGCGGCAAGCTGCCCATGGGCTTTCCGCGCGCGGTGGGGCAGGAGCCGCTGTACTACGCGCAGTTGCCCACCGGCCGCCCGGCCGGCGACGCCGACCTGGACAAGCCGCCCGGCGGCGACACGCGCTTCATCTCGCGCTACATCGACGTGCCCAACGACGCGCTGTTTCCGTTCGGCTACGGACTGGGCTACAGCCGCTTCGCCTATGCCGACGTGCGCGTGTCGCGCCACACGCTGCCGCTGGCCGAGGCCAACCGGCCGGGGGCGCGATCATTGGTGACGGTGACCGCCACGCTGACCAACACCGGCAAGCGCGAGGCCACGGAGGTGGCCCAGCTGTACGTGCGCAATCTCGGCGCCAGCGTGGAGCAGCCGGTGCGCCGCCTGGAAGGTTTCCAGCGCGTGACGCTGAAGCCGGGCGAATCACGGCAGTTGCGCTTCGAGCTGGGTTTTCCCGAGCTGTCGTTTGTTGATGTGCACAGCCGCCCGGTGGTGGAGCCCACCCACTACACGGTGTGGGTGGGCGGCAGCTCGCAGGCCACGGCGCAGGCCGCGTTCGACGTCACGCCGTGACCGCCAAGCCGGTGGCGCGCCCGGCCTTCACCTACTTCACCCGCACGATCTCAGGCAGCCGGTCGATCGGCTCCAGCGTGATGCGGCGGAAAAACGTTTCCGCACCCTCGGACTGCAACTGGATGTGGCCGTGCGTCATGGGCTGGCACGCACCCGCCGCGCCCGGTTCGCAGATGTCGCGCGCCTCCATCACCGGCACGCCGTTGACGACGTGGATGGCGTGGTTGCCCACCACGTACAGGTCCAGCACGTTCCACTGGCCGTCGGGGGCGTCGGCGTTGCGGTTGTTTTCCACGTTCCAGGTGGCGGTGTTGCCCACGGTGCGGGTGTCCACGCCGCCGACCATGAAACGCAGCTTGGGATCGATGAGGGAGGCGTCATGCGCGGCGCTGGTCGTCACGCTCACGCCATCGCCCACCGGCACCACCATGCCGACGCTGCCGGACATGATCTCGAACTCCACCGAACGCGCCCACGTACCCCACACCGCGCCCGGCTCGCCATGCGTGTGGTACAGCAGGCCGTTGTTGGGCAACGCGGACTCGCGCGGCGCGTAGCGCGCCTTGCCCCATTTGTACTCCAGCCGCAGGTGGTAGTTGGCGTAGTCGCCACGATGCACCAGGCTGCCCCAGGTGGGACCGTTGACGTGGATCGCCGGCTCGCCGTCCTCGGTCGCCACGGTAAAGATGCTGCCCTTGCCACCCACGCCCAGCGGCGCGTCGTGGCTGGGCAGGTAGGTCTGCCCCGGATCGGCATAGCCCAGCCAGGCATCCCAGGCATCCAGATCCTTGCCGTTGAACAACGCCACCGCCGGCCCCGTCGGCGCCGGAATGGCCTTCAACGCCAGTGTCTGCGGCGCAAACGCCGGCAAGTCATTGGCCACCACCGGCGACACGCACAACGCCAGCGCAACGGCTGCAAGAAATCGCATGCTTCCCCTCCCATGATGATGGACAACCGGCTCCCCGCCGGCTGCCGCAGGTCAGCCTTGGATGATAGCCGGTTGCGGCGGGACGCCAGGATGGGGAAGGGTGAGCAGCGCGGGTCGTCGGCACTTCTTGCTCGTCGTTCCTGTTTTCGCTAGGGATGACGAGCAAAATCAGGGCTTACCTGAGGTTCCCACAGCGGCTCACCCAAGCGCGGGCATCATCAGGTGCTTCAGCCCGGCTATGGCCAGTGGTTTGAGGTGCCGGTTCCTCAAATTGGCATGCTCGTGAAGCATGGGCAGGGACACGTGGTTCAGCTCCCATGGTGATAGTGATTCCAGGTCGCAGAGATCCCGAGGAAGCACCCCGTGCAGATCCATGGCGTGGATCATGTCATCGAGTATTCTCGTGTCCGGCCGATTGTTGCAGTCCTTAAGAACGGTCTTGATGCTGGACGAAAGTCTTTCCCATGATCTCGAAAAGATCATCTGCTCTGGTGACACTCTCAGGTCGTAACCGCCACTTTCCTGGCCGTTCACCAAGTGCCGATGTCTGCCAATGGCCAGTTGGATAATGGGAACATCTTTGGGTGTCTCGTTTTCCGCCGCCTGCCATTCACGAACCGCCAGCCATTCACGAAAGAGCTGATCCTTGTCCTGAAGCTGCTCGTTATCCCATCGTTTTGCCTCAACCGCCAGTAGCGCACGCTCAAAAACGAACACGACATCCGGTTCGATTTTGGTGCCATAAAAATGCATTCGGGGCCAGAACTGACAACGCTGGATGTTGCCGCAATTGGATGCGAAATCGTCTGAAAGGAACAAGGGAAGCAATCGGGATAAGGTTTCCACGGATAAGTAGGACATCCGGGAAAATACGCATGCGGTGAGCATGTCCTCCGTCAGCATCGAAATGTCGTCTTGCTCCATGGACTGAGCAAGTCGTCGTCTGGCCTTGTTGTGGATGATGGCGCGAAGCATCAATTTTTGCCAAGTTCATCGAGTGCGGGCTGGATAAAGCTTTCGGCAGTTGCCTTGACTTTTGCAATTGAGGGAAGGAGTTCAAGATCAACTTCTTTCCATACATACACGAAATTACCGGAGGTAACTGATTTCATGGATGTGTCGCCTTCCACCTCTATCTCATTCCAGAGGTCAAAAAGTTTTTTCTTTGGTAGATCTTCAGATATTTCCTTGCCCTTGATGCCCTTTGCTAGTATGAAAATAACGGATGAGTGGGACTTTTTTGGATCTACCCAGTCTTCGATGTAGTAACTTTCATTCTCCCACCATTCAATGTCTCTGATAAAACTGACGAAAAGTAGGTTCTTTCCCCGCGTGGTCTTGTTTTCGTCAGTCATCTCCCAGGCGAATGTTATTCCAAGATTTGGAATCAATTCATCAAGTTCGGGGCGCTCAACTTTGCTTGGCTTCCATTTGGAAATGTAATCCGTCGATCCATCGGATTCGGCTTTAAGAAAAGTGAAACGACCCTTCAGGGAATCGTCAATGGCCGTTGCCATGTCGAGAATGCGTTGGTTAAAGTCGCACAGGAGGCGTTGCGCCTTGCGCACATCAAGTAGGGCGCTTTTCAAGGTGGATTCGTTCATTTCATTTTTTCCAGTTTGTAGATGGAGATATTGACGGGGTGTATTTCTTTCAGTTCACGACTTGTTCGGCTTTCAACTCTACTTGCCACCTTGGCCTGATGCCCGGGTGACGACGGATCTGCACCTAACGACCTAGCTGCTGCCGCAATGTCGTCACCCTCGATGGTGATCAGTTCGTCGTCGCTTATTGCATGGCCGGCATCATTCAGTGCGGCAATCCTTCTGGATAAGTTTGTTCTGCAATTCTCGTAGAAATTACGTACGAACCGGCCATTACCCTTTGCGTCTCTTGTGGTAGATAGTTGTTGAAATGTGCCTTCAAGCATCGAGATGGATGCTTTGCCAATTTTCAATTCATCCTTTTTGACCATGTCCTTGAAGATGGTCGTCATATCGCTGGGACTGTAATCCGAGAAATGCAGGGTTGAGGTGAATCGGGATCGGAGTCCGGGATTGCTGGCGAGGAAATGCTCCATTTCGGATGTGTATCCGGCCACGATGACGATAAGATCTGATCGGTGATCTTCCATCTCCTTGAGGAGTATGTTGATCGCCTCCTCGCCATAGCTGTCGTTACTGCTGCTTTTTGCGCTTAGCGCGTAAGCTTCATCAATGAAAAGAACCCCGCCAATTGCCGACTGGATCACGGCTTTTGTCTTTTGGGCGGTTTCACCAATATATTTTCCTACAAGACCGCTCCGGTCCGTTTCTACAAAGACGTCCTTTTTGATGGCGCCCATGAGATAAAAGATTCTTGAAAGGATGCGGGCGACGGTGGTCTTTCCTGTGCCGGGGTTTCCCGTGAGCACCATGTGGCGAGAGGCGGTTGATGAGCCTCCAAGGCCCCGCTCCCTTCTCATGGCTTGGACTTTTTCATCAGCCACCAGTCGTTGGACCTGCGCCTTGACGTCGGCGAGGCCCACCATGTTGTTGAGCTTTTCAAGCTCTGCATCCAGTTGATCGACCAACGAGGTGGTGTCCGTGTCGCTGATATCCCGCTCTTCGCGATCGACGTCATCGTGTTCTTCATCGTCAAGGCGTTCTCGTGATGGCCTCCATGCGGCGATATAGCCTATTTCCCATAGGTCGTTGAGTTCACGGTCGACGTCATCGATAAGCTCAAGTTTAGCCAGAAGGCGCCACCCTTCGAGCCCAATATCTTCGCAGTCGTCAATAACGCTGTAAGCTAGCTTTTTGGATTCGTCCCTGTTTTTATCTACACCAACGCCATCAAGGTGGCGCTCAGCAGCAATGAGTGCGCTTATGTGGGGTCCCTCATCGGGGAGTTCTTTCACTACGCTGTCTATGGCTTGGTTGGATCGGTGAAAATGATGGTGGGCGTGCTCCACGTCGCAGTCTTCCCCCATAAGATGCCAATAGGCTTCCGAAAGCACTGCGTCCATCTTCTCGTGCGCTGGATATCCAAGGTTGTAGAAGTAGTTTGAGGCTTTCGCCAAATTCTCCACTATTTCTTTGATCTTCATGAAGATCAAGGCCTCTATGTCTTCATCCATCAGGATGGTTTCATAGCGGATTCGGCTAAGTGCAAGCGATGCCTGTTCGGACCACTCCATGACACGGGTGAGCTCCGGCGGGTCAAGTGGCTCTTGAAAAAGCTTTTTGACCAGCGGGTAGGTGGTGTTGTTTTGCAGTTGGTCAAGAAGTTTTATGGCGTCAATGCTTTGATATTTTTTTTTCATTTTTCGGTGATCGACAAGGCGATTTGTGTGCAGAAGGCCAGCAGGCCGCCCATCATTAGGGATCGTAGTAACCGCATGCTGCTACGGTCGTAGGGGCTCCTGGCCCAAAGGTCGCGTCGAGGCCTGAAGAGCGGGTGGATGATCCAGCCCAGGACGAGGCCCGCGATGTAGGGAATCAGCAGCAGGAAATCCCCCTTGCCACCGTGTCTGAGTTGCACGTACAGGGAGAAATTGAATATGACGGCCCAGATCATCAGGCGGCGAGAACGGAATCTCGTGCTGGCGTCCTCGCTTTTATTCACGGGACGTTCCATGTTTCGCTCTGACCCCTTGGCGAGAAGGGGGATGTGGTCGGCAGCGGAATCGGTGATTGCGCTGCCATGCTCGGCGCGTGTCGGCATGGCCCCGGCATGTGCCAGGAAATCTGTCGGATTGCCTGGCACATGCCTCGTGCGCACCTGCCATGACGGCGGCTTGTTGCCCTTGCAGGCTTCGGTACGGGGTATTTGGGGCGCCCTGGTGGGGCTTTTGCGGGGACGCCTGTGGCATCAGGGCGCAAACGCGGTCGATCTCGCGCAGCCTTGAGCTGCTATCCGTGCCGATCATCATCTGCCCCCCTGTCGGGCTTTGGATTTCCGTAGCTCTGTACGGAAATGTCCATTCAAGAAATCTTGCATCTCCGAACTTCAACTGTCAACGCATGGCAAGACGACAGCGGTATGGCATCCCCATACTGTCAAGGGCCCCTTATTCCGGAGCCCTGAAGATGAAGCGTTTCGCCGATCGTCTTCGCGAGGCGCGCGTGGCCAACGGCATGACGCAGGAGCAGCTTGGCTTTGCTTTGGGGATTACCAAGTCGTCGGTTTCGGCTTGGGAGAATGGGCGCGAGACGCCCAGTTTCCGGTTGCTGCCGCTGCTGCGGCAGGCCTTGGGGCGCTCACTGGATGAGTTGCTTTGCGGCTTGCCCGCTGAGGGCGGGGAGTGCCAGGAGGATGTGGCGGCCTATACGACGCACGCGGCGTCCCCCATGGCGCGCGACGAGAAGGAGCGGGCGCTGTTGTTGCGGTATCGCAGCCTGCCCGCGCGCCGCCGTACGGCATTGCTCGACTTGCTTGTGGACAGGTGACGTCCGCGCGGCGTCTGGCGGGGGTTCCCCGCGCGCATCGCGTAGGGCGGATCGGGAGTTTTGGTATCGCCTGCCCCGGCAGGGGCAGGCGAGCGCGTCGTCGGGAAGGTGAGCTGCGTGGAGCTAGCGGCAGAGCTGCTCCAGGTCGAGGCCGGGGCTGGGGGCGGGCGGCAGGGGCAGTCCGCGTGCGGCCATGGCCGCTTCCAGCGAGTCGGGGGACGGGGGCAGGTTCAGGTCGACGGCGCTTTTGTAGAACGGTGCGCTCTCGGCTTCTTCCAGCGTGACGAAGCTGAAGCCGCGTTCGCGGTACAGCGCCAGCAGGCGCGGCAGCATGCGGGCGTCGAAGGCGCCCACGTGCATCAGCAGGACGTAGGGGATGTCGTGGCCGTACAGCGCCTTGGACATGCTGCGGCTGTAGACGATGGCGGCGTCGGCGGCGTCGAGGTAGCTGGTTTCCAGCCTGGCGATGGCGGCGGTGTCATTTTTCGCCACGCAGCGCGCGTAGGGCTCGTTGTAGAGGTAGTCGCTGAAGCCCATGGTGACGGCGGCGACCTTGTAGCCGCGGCCGGCCAGGAAACGGCGCTGCTCCGCGCGCTTTTGCGCGGTATCGCCCTCGGCCAGGTACGGGTAGCGCAGCCAATGCCAATCGGCGTCGCCCATGGACTTTTGCAATAGCGGCTCGTTGCGGATCACGTCCTGTTGCCAGTCCGCGAGCGGGTTGGTGTTGAGGTTCATGTGCGACCAGGCGTGATTGCCCAGCGGCAGTCCCGCGTCGCGCCACAGCTGCAGCACGGGCGCGGAGGCCGGCTCGTTTTCGGTCTGGACGCCGTTGACGAACCCGTACACCGGCGGCAGTTTCGCCTGCTGCATGGCGGCGATGATTTTCTGCGCGATATCCACCCGCGTTTCGCCGGGCGGCAGCGGGCCGTGGGCGGGCAGGTCGTCCCAGGTGATCGCCAGTTGCTGCGCGGTGGCGGGCAGGGCGGTCAGGGCGGAACAGGCGGCGAGAAGCACGAGAGACAGGCGCGAATGCAGTGTTTTCAAAACAGCCTCCGGGGTCGGCTTGGGCGCAATGCGATGGAAACAGGTGGGCGGTCGAGGTCGGCGCGAGTGCGGGTGATGGTGCATTGTGCCCGACGCGTCGCCGGTGCCGGCAGGCGCCGTGCGCGTCAGTCCACGGCAGTGGATTGATGGCTGTTTGCAGGGGCCATCAGCCGCGAGGCGTCCACGGTGAGCTGCTCGCCCGGCGCCAGCGCCACGACCACGCTCTGGTGCTGGTAGCGAACGCGGACCGAGGTGGCGGCCTTGCTCAGCAAGCGCACCTCGGTGGGCGCGCCCTTGTGCCAGGTGATGCCGACCCGCAAGCCGCCGCGGGCGCGCAGGCCGTCGACTTCGCCTTCCGGCCAGCGGTGCGGCAGCGCAGGAAGCACCGTGACCTCGCCGATACAGCTTTGCATCAGCATCTCGGCGATCGCCGCCGTGCCGCCGAAGTTGCCGTCGATCTGGAACGGCGGGCAGTCGTCGAACATGTTCGGCAGCGTGTTTTCGGCGATCAGGCCGTGCAGCAGTTTGTAGGCGTGGTCGCCGTCGCCAAGCCGTGCCCACAGCGCCGTTTTCCACGCCCGCGCCCAGCCGGTGCCGCCGTCGCCGCGCAGCTTGAGCGACCGTTTCGCCGCGCCGGCCAGCGCGGGCGTCGTGTCGGGCGAGATCGCATCGCCCGGGTAGAGCGCGTAGAGGTGGGAGACGTGCCGGTGATCCGGTTCGGTTTCGGGATAATCCTCGATCCATTCCTGCAGCTGTCCCCGGTGGCCGATCTGCAGCGGCGGCAGGCGCTGCCGGGCGGCGTCGATGCGGGCCGCCAGTGCCGCATCGATGCCCAAGTGCCGGGAAGCGGCACGCACGTGATCGAACAGCTCGTTGATCAGTTCGATGTCCATCGTGGCGGCATAGGTCAGGCTTGCCGGCCTTGCGTCGAGCAGGTAGTGGTTTTCCGGTGATGTCGAGGGGTTGGTCACCAGCTTGCCGGCCACCGGCGAGCCTTTCGGCGCCTCCACCAGGAAATCCAGCACGAACTGCGCCGCGCCCTTCATGGCCGGATAGGCGCGGTCACGCAGGAAAGCCTCGTCGCCGCTGAACGCGTAGTGGTCCCACATCTGGTTGGCCAACCAGATCCCGCCCATCGGCCACAGGCCCCACGGCCCATCGACGGGCGTGGCGGCGCGCCACAGGTCGCTGTTGTGATGGAGCACCCAGCCGCGCGCGCCGTAGTAGCGCTGCGCCGTCCTGGCGCCGGTCACCCGCAGGTCGTCGATCAGGTCCCACAGCGGGGCCTGGGTTTCCCACAGGTCGCCTGTTTCGGCGGGCCAGTAGTTCATCTGCAGGTTGATGTTGGTGGTCCACTTGCTGCCCCAGGCCGGCAGCAGCTCCGGGTTCCAGATGCCCTGGAGATTGGCCGCCTGGCCGCCCGCGCGCGATGACGAGATCAGCAGGTAGCGGCCGTACTGGTAATACAGCGCCACCAGGGACGGATCGTCGTGGGTCCGGTAGTCGCCAAGGCGCCGGTCGGTCGCCACCTCGTCGCCGGAAGCATCGTTGCCGAGGCGCAAATGCACACGGTTGAAGAGTGCGCGATAGTCGGCCAGGTGGGCGCTTTTCAGTGCCTCGTAGCTGCGCCGCGCGGCGGTGGCCAGCGGCGCGCCGGCCATCGCCATGGCGTCACCACCGATATCGCGATACGACCGGAAACTGGTGGCCCCGCTGAACACCAGGGTGACGGTGTCGGCGCCGCGTATGTCCAACTGCGCACCGGCCTGGCGAATGCTGCCGCCGTCGGTCCGGACGACGAGCCTTCCCGCATAGCGCATGCCCGGCTGCGACCACGAAGCCGTCCACGACGATGCCGGATTGGCGCGCGGCTCGATCTGTCCGCTCAGCTCGATGGCATTGGCCCCAGCCAGCGCCACCTTGGCGCCGGGCTGGGGCGAGGTCAGCGCGACGGCAAGGTTCTGCATGGCCGGCCGGTCGGCACTCAGGCGCATCACCAGCACACGGTCGGGGTAGGAGATGAAGGTCTCGCGGCGAAAATGCACGCCGTCGATCGTGTAGGTGACGGTGCTGACGGCATCGTCCAGCCGCAGCTCCCTTCGATACTCGCTGGCCTTGCCCTTGTTCTCGAAGTGCAGGCGCAGGTCGCCCAACGGCTGGAATGGCATGAGCGTTTTCGGGTCGCCCATGAAGCCGGCGCTGAGCGTCTCGGCCTGCGCCACCTTGCCCGCGAAAATCAGCTTCTGTATCTGCTTCAGCTGCGCTGCGGCGCCGGGGGCGGTGTAATCGTGCGGCGCGCCGCCCCACAGCGTGCCGAGGTTGAGCTGGACGCGCTCGTCGGGCACGCCACCGAACACCATGGCGCCCATGAGGCCATTGCCCAGCGGCAATGCTTCGTTCCACTGGCTGGCTGGCTTGTCGTACACGAGGGTGGAGCCGCTGGCGCAGGCCTGCGAGGCCATGAACAAGGCGGCGAATGCGGTGAGCAGGCGACACCTCGCGCGGCGTGCCCGGTCTTTGTGGCGGGATGTCTGCGCGCGCATGGGTGAGGAGTGCAAGGCGTGGTTCTCTTCGGGGAGGGACGGCATCGGAGGCGGGATGCCTGATGCATGGCAGGCGATGCCCAGCCATGCGCCGTCCGTTCCGCGAAATTCAACCACAGTCCGCTCGCCCGGGCGCGCTTGCGTGGGGCGGCGGATGCCGTCGTGCCGGCGCATCCACCAGGTGGTGACGCCGGCGTGCATGGATGCCGGCCGCGCATGACACGCGGCGTGGCGCGTCATGCGTTGGCGCGGGCCTGCAGCATTTTCCAGCCGTTGCCGGCGGGGTCGCGAAAGCCGGCGTCGATGGTGCCGTAGCGGTCCGTGGGCTCCTGCGTAAACTCCACGCCCAGGGCTAGCAGGCGCTCGTAGGTGGCGCGGCAATCGTCCACCACCAGGACCAGCGGCGGCATGGCGCCCTTGGCCACGATGGCGTGGATGGCTTCGGTGGTGGCCTCGTCGTGCATCGGCGGGCCGGGCGTGAACAGGCCAAGCTGGAACGCGGGCTGCTGCGGGTGCTGCACGGTCAGCCAGCGGAAAGGGCCGTTGCGCACGTCGGTGTGGACGCGAAAGCCGAGCTTGTCGACGTAGAACGCCAGCGCCTCATCCTGATCGCGCACGTAGATGCCTGCCACTTGTATCGCCTGGTTCATCGTCGTTCTCCTGCAGTTGATGGGTCGGCTCCTTTGTACCGTGGGGCAGGTGTCGACGCTTCTCCGAAACTGCGATCTTGAGATGGGGCCGCTGCGCGGCGCCGACGATGCAGGCGGGCACATGCCGGTGTTGCGGGCCCGCGTCACGCCATCGTGCGCGTGCCTGCCCCGGGGTTTCGCCGGTGATGTCGCGAAACACCCGGCCAAACGTACCCAGGCTGCGCCAACCGGTGCGCAGGGCGATCTCGGTGGTGGGCAGCGTGGTATCGCGCAGCAGCGCCACCGCCCGCTCGATCCGCCGGGTGAGCAGGTAACGGTGCGGCGGCACGCCAAAGGCCTGCTTGAACGAGCGCGCGAAATGGGCCGGCGACACATGGCTCACCTGGGCCAGTCGCGCAATGGGCCAGTCCTCGTGCGAGGCGGCATCCATCCGGTCCTTGGCGCGCAGCAGGCGGCGCAGCAGCTTGGGATCTTGCGGGGGCAGCGCGTTCACGGCGGTGGCGGCTTCGGTGAGCGAAACAGGCAGTTTTCCACAGACGCAGAGCGAGCGCGCCCCCGGGCTTGCAGGCGCGACTTTGGTCGCGATGCTTTTGCGTCGGGATTCCGGATTTGCCAAAGCGTGGCGGCTGAAGCGGCCACGCCGAGGGTGGCGGCCGTGTGATTTTTCTTGCCGGTCGGCGAATCATGGAGCGAACGAAGGACAGGGCGCACCATGAGGCAAGACCAGCAACGCTTTTTGTCACTGCTGCACGAGCACCGGGGCATCGTGTTCAAGGTGGCCGGCCTGTACAGCCGCACGCCGGCGGACCACGACGACCTGGTGCAGGAGATCCGCGCGCAGTTGTGGCGATCATTTGCCCGCTATGACGCGGCGCGGGCGAAGTTTTCCACCTGGATGTATCGCGTGGCGTTGAACGTGGCCATTTCGCAGGCGCGTCGCTGGGGCGATGCCGAGCGGCTGGAGCCGCTGCAGGCGCACCACCTGGACACCATCGGCGGCGAACCCGTGGCCGAGCCGGACGAGCGGCTGCTGGCGTTGCACGCGTTCATCGGCCAGCTCGATCCGCTCAACCGCGCGTTGATCCTGCTGTACCTGGAGGATCGCAGTTACGCGGAAATGGCGGGGATCCTCGGCATCAGCGAAACCCTGGTCGCCACCCGCATCAGCCGCATCAAGCAGACCTTGCGCCGCCGCATGGGCGCGGCGCCCACCACCGGAGCATGAGCATGGAACTGGACGACATGAAGGCGGCATGGGCCCGCGTGGATCTGCGCCAGGACGCCCTGGAAGCGCTGCTGCGCCACGACCACCACCAGCACGACACGGACGCGGCCCGCGCCACGATGCGCCGGACCTTGCTGCGGCAGGTGCTGGCCGTGATCGGCTGGCTGGCATGGGCTGTGGTGGCGGCCTCGTTCTGGGTGGCGCATCGGCACACGCCACACTTGCTCGCCGTGGGTCTGCTGTTGCACGGCTACGGGCTGGTCGGCCTGGCATCGAGCATCGTTCGCCTGGTGCTGCTGGGCCGCGTGCATGCGTTCGATGCGCCGGTGCTGGTGCTGCAGCGACGCTTGGCGCGACTGCGCCGATACCAGCTGGTCAGCAGCCTGGCGCTGGGACTGCCGTGGTGGTTCCTGTGGTTTGTGGTGCCGATGGCGGCGTGGACGTGGTGGTCTGGCGTGGATGCGTTTGCCGCGTCGCCGTGGTGGCAGGCCAACCTGGCGGCAGGTGCCGCCGGTCTGCTGCTCAGCCTGTGGCTGGCGCACCACCTGGCTGGCCGCACCCTGCGCCCGGCGTGGTTGCAAGGCATGGTGGACGATCTCTCCGGTCGCTCACTGGCACGCGTGGCGCGGCAGTTGGAGGCGATGGCGCGATTCGAGCGGGAGTGAGGCGGGTCACTACGGTGGGCTTCAGCCGCGATGCTCTTGGTCCCGCCGAAAAGCATCGCGACTGAAGTCGCTCCCACATGATGCGAGGCGACGGTAGGAGCGCACCTTGTGCGCGATGCTTTTCGCCACGCCGCAAAAGCATTCCAGCCAAAAAGCATCGCGCACAAGGTGCGCTCCTACAGGGGCTGCGGCGGTTGTTGTAGGAGCGGCTTCAGCCGCGATGCTCTTGCTTTCGATGAGCCTCGGATCACAAGCATTGCGGCTGAAGCTGCTCCCACAGACAGTTGCTCCCACAGGCGTGGGCTGTGCGCACCTTGTCCACAAGGGACTTTCTTTGGTCGTGTGCGATGGGCATGGCGAAAGGCATCGCGCACAAGGTGCGCTCCTGCGTCACGCGAAAATCCTGTCGCTGAAGTTGCTTCTGAAAAAAAGGAAACGTCAGGCGGTGCATGCGGCCAGGGTCGCCACCAATCGCACCAGGGCGGGTTGGCCGCATTCGCCGGTTTTGCCGAAGATCACTTTCAGCCGGGTTTGCGCGGTGGCGGGGGTGATGGCGCAGGCCTGGGCGGCGAGGGACAGGTCGGCGTGGCGGTGCAGGGCCAGGGCCAGGCGCGCCTCGGCGGCGGTGAGGCCGAACAGGTCACGCAGGGCATTGCCCACGCTGTCGGTCGCGTGGCCGGCTTCGCGCACAAACACCAGCAGCGCCGCGTCGCCGGGATTTTCCACGGCGGCCAGCGGATGCGCGGTGAGGATGCGGGTGGGTTGGTCCACGCCGTCGCGCAGCAGCAGGCGTTCGATGTCGCCCTGCACCAGGCGGCTGCGGCCGCCCAAGGCGCGTTGCAGCAGGGCGGCCAGCTGCGGCGCTGCCGGGCCGGGCGCCGCAAGGGTGCCCTCTTTGCGCAGCAGGACGCCCTCGGCGAGCAGGCATTCGGCGCTGGCATTGGCGCGCAGCAGGCGCAAGCGGCGCGACAGCGTGAACATGGCCACCGGGCTGGCGTCCAGCACGGCTTGCAGCGAGGCGGCGCGGCGCTCCAGTTGGCCGATGCGCCGCATCATGGCGTATGCGTTCACCCAGTGCGGCGCGAGCCGGTTGAGCAGGTCGGTTTCGGCCTGGCCATAGCTGCGTGCCGGGTCGTCGTGGCAGATCGAGAACGTGACGGAGCTGGCGCCGTCGTACAGCCCCACGCAGGCCATCTGCTGCACGATGCCAAGGCGTCGGTAATACGCCTGGTAGAAATCGTGTTGCGTCGCGATGCGACGCGGGATGGTGAGGTCGCTATCCAGTACGCGACCGGTGGACAGCATGGGCACGGCATGGGTGATCCATGGGTCGTCGCGCAGGTCGTGGTCGTCGAGCATGGCGGCCAGCTGCGCCGGGTCCACGCCGTGCACGCGGTGGGCGGCGGCTTGTCCGCCCATCACGTCGTGGATCAGCACGCCGCTGATGTGGCTGCGGGTGACCCGGGCCAGTTGCCGGTTGAAGTCGTCCAGGCAGGTCGGGTCCAGCACGGCGCCGTAGAGCGGCTCCAGCAGGGCGCCGAAGGCGTCGGCGTCAAGCATGGCGGTGTGCTCGGGCAAGGTGCGCGCGTACCGGCCGCGTGCGGTCGTGGTGCTGCATGCGATGTCCCCTGGTCCTGCCGGGCCTGGTTGTCAAGCCCCGGTCGGGAGTGTTCGGTGGGTCGGGCCTACAGTCAACTGGCCTCGGGCGTGTGCGCATCCGCCGATGCCGCCGTGAGGACGAAAGGGGGAAACATCCGTGATATCCAAAGCCATGCTGGCGGCCGTTTTGCTGGCCGTCGCGGTGGGTGCGGCGCATGCGGGCGACAGCCCGGCGCCGGTCGAGGCCGCCACGACAGCAGTGGAGGTGATCCCCGTGGGGGAGCACGCCTACACGGTGAGCCGCGCGCTGCCGCCGGAGATCGTCGGCACCTACCGCTACGAGGAAAAAGGCGAGCCCATCGTGGAGATCCGTGCCGACGGTACGGGCCTGTTCCAGCCGCATGGCGTGCCGGCCATCCCCATTGCCATCTGGATACACGTGGACGATGCCGGCACGCCGCTGCGCGAGGTGGGCACCGAGCTGCGCTATCGCTACACCCTGGTGGTGCGCTACGGCGCCGGTGGCGGCGGCAACTACCCGGAGGGCGGCTACGGCCTGCTCGACGTCACCATGCTCAAGGACGACGGCGTCGCGGTCGTGCTGGGCGAGCGTATCCGCAGGCTTTGATCCGGCGGCTTTTCCCGCGCAGGGGCGGGCAAACGGGATCAAGGGGGAGCCATGGGTCGTTTCAACAGGTACATGTCGTGGGTGATGTGGGCAGGCGCGCTGCTGTCGCTTTCGACGGTGGCGATGGCGCAGGCGCCGGCCACAGCGGCCGTCGATCCGGCGGAAGCGTCTGGTGACCGCGCAGCGCAGGATCACCCGACATTGGGCGTCATCATCCAGGACGTGGCGTCTGCGCCAGGCGGCTCGGGCGGCGTGGTCGTTGTCGATGTGCAGAACGGCTCGGCGGCGGAGCGGGCGGGGCTGCGGCGCGGCGACGTGATCGTGCAGGCAAAGGACACCCGCATCGTCTCGGCCGCGCAGTTCAAGACGTTGATCGCCGGGATGTCCTACGGCCAGACGCTGGATGGCGACTACGTGCGCAACGGCGGCCGCCACCATTTCCAGGCGACGATGCGGGTGGCGGTGGAGGCCGACCCGGCGATATGGGGCGTGTACGCCAAGTTGATGGGTGGGCGCTGGAAGTCTGCCAACGGCGTCATCCTCTACACGTACAAGTGGCTGGAGCCGGGCAAGGTGATCGTGCAGCACTCGGAAGCCGCGGCCGTGGCCGACGTGCACATCACCCGTGGCGAGGAGGCGGGGCAACTGCTGTACAAGGTCACCGAGCTGGGCGGTCCGCGCTACGTCGGTCAGGTGCAGCCGGACGGCAGCGTGCTGTTTGTGCGCGACGTGCTGGTGAAAACCGGCTTTCGCGTGATGCTGATGCCCGACGGCGAGCTGCAACGGCAGTGGCTCGATTTCAAGCGCGGCAAGATGGTGGGCGTGCACGAGAAAGACACGCTCCATTTTCGCGATGTGGCCGATCACCGTAGTGAAAGCGCTTGGCCCACGAGCACGAAAACGGCGCTGGCCGAGGATGAACACGCGCCGGCGGCGCCGGCTCCCGTGGACAACGCGGCGTCCGACGGGATTGCCGATGGCGGTGCGGAGGCGCCGGCGGGCATCGCGCCGCGCCAGCTGTCCGAGCAGGATGTGCAGCGCCTGCGCGACAACATCGCCAAGAGCAAGGCGCGGGCGGCCGAGGCGGCGGCCAAGGCCGAGCAGCAGCGCCAGGAGGAGGCGCTGCGTCGCCAGGAGGAGGAACTGCGCCGACAAGAGGAGGCCCTGGCCTATGACGACTACGACGACTACGACGACGAGCCGGCGCCATCGGCCGGCGCCACCTTTCTCAATGCGCTCAATACGTTCAGCAATACCTACACCGCCGAGACGGCCAAATACCAGCAGCAGGCCGCGCAGCAGCAACAGTTCATGAACAACCTGCGCCGGGAGGCGGAGGCGGTGGATCGCCGGCGACGCAACGAGCAGGAGCGTCAGCGGCTGGCGCAGGAGCGCACCCGCCTTGAGCAACTGGCGCTGCAGCAGCGTCAGCAGGCGGCGCAACAACAGGCGGCGCAGCAACGCCAGATGGTGGCGAGCGGTGGTGGCGGGTCGGACAGGGCATCGGGTACAGGCAGCGCGCCCAGCCCGTCGGCCAACACGCCTTCGCCACCGCAGGTGGCGCAGGCGCGCGAGGAGGCGCTGCGCGCCAGTGTCGCTGCCGAAAAACAGCGCCTGGCCGAGACGCGGGCCGAGACGGCGCGGCGCCAGGCCGAGGCACCAAACCGCGCGTTCGCCTCGACGGTATCGCCGGCGGCGCCAGCGCCGCCGGCGCCGGTATGCCGCAGCGAGGCGGCGTCGGGACGGATCGTTGCCGGTGGCCTGGTCGACCTGACCAGCGGCAACGCCGACGTGACCTGGCAAAACTCCGAGACCGAAGCGCGCGCATCCGTCGCCAATGCCGCCAGCCAGCATTGCAAGGGGGAAACCGGCAGCCCGGCCCATGCCCTGAGCAACGTGAGGTGCGAACACAAGCCCGGCCTTGGCCTCAGCTGGCGCTGCAACGGCGCTTATACGTGCAGCGCGCAGCGCAAGGTTTGCGAGGGCGGCGGCAAGGCGGCATCGCGGCAGTAGATCGGCCGGCAGTCGATTGACGCGGCCCGGTCAACGCCGGGTGGCGGCATCGGCGGTGAACGGGGCGACGCCCCATCCACGCGACATCCATGAAGGACAAGCTCATGAAACACAACATCAAGCCATGGTTGCTTCTTGCCTGCGCCGCCTTGTTCTCGGGGCAGGCCATGGCGCAGGCCCAGCAAACCACGGAGGGCGCGCAGAAGTTTCTCTCCCTGCTGATCAGCGAGGCCAAGGCCGATGCCGTGGCCCGCTTTTCGGAGGTCCAGGTCAAGTATTCCTCCCAGACATGGGAGCGCAAGATGATCCGTGGCTGGATCGAGTCGGAAAAAACCGACCAGCTGCTCAAGCAGCAGTTGGAACGGTCGGTGGTGAAGATCAGCGCGTTGGACCCGTGCACCACGGTGATCGACGAGATCAGCTACCTCGCCGATGACGTGAGGGAATACGTGCCGGCCAATTTCAGCGAGGCGTACTACACCCACGACGCGCGCTGGACACCATCCTTCGCCACGATGATGGCGCCGCCGCACAGGATCGCCTGGAGCAAGGCCAGCATCGTGCGCGACCAGAACGGCGTCATGGCGGTCATGCCGGACCCGCGATTCAGGCAGCTTTCGCTGGTCTTCCTCACCACCAATGCGGAGTTGCAGGACCGTATCGAGTACGCGATGAAGTTTCTGCAGATGAGCTGCGACACAACGGCCGCGACGGGGTTCTAGCCTGGCAAGGCGTGCCTGTTCAGGCAGCCCCGGCACGCCGGTATCACGGCGTGCCGGGCGCCGGCTACTCCTTCGCGCCGAAGCTCTTTTGCGCAAACTGCAGGAAGTACGGCCAGTTGGGGCTGGGGGTGTGGCCGCCGGTGTGCTGGCGGAAGGCGAGGTTGCCGTGGTCGATCAAGGTGAGCGGCTTGGGCATGGTGTCGGTGCCCAGGCCGTCGGCGCCGAGCAGCGCGTAGACGGGGCTGGCGGCGACGGCGGCGAGGAAGGTGCCACGGGTGTCCTGCCAGGCGTCGCCGGGGATGTTGTCCGGGTCGGTCATCAGGATGCCGCCGCTGAGGAAGACCGGGCGCGGCGCGCACATGGCGAGCAGCTCGTGGCTGTCCACCGGCAGCTCGTCGGGCGAGTGGCCGACGGCGGCGTACTGCATCAGGTTGCCGGCAAACCAGTAGAACTCGCCGGGGCTGGTGAGGTTGGCCAGGGTTTCGCCGTAGTTGCGCCGGAACAGCGCGCTGCCACCGGCGCCAGCGGCGCTGATGTAGCCGATGGCGAAGCGCGGGTCATACGCCATCGCCACCAGCGCGGCCTTGCCGTAGCGGGAGTGGCCGAAAATGCCGATGCGCTTGGCGTCCACGTCCTTGTCGGTCACCAGGTAGTCCACCAGGCGGCTGTCGGCCCAGGCCCAGGCGCGCACCGCGCCCCATTGGTCCACGCCGCGCGGCTTGCCGCGATTGGCCAGGCCGATGATGCCGCCGTCGATGCCGTCGCCGTTGGGCAGGCTGTCGGGCTGGGCGGTGGTGTTGTCCAGCGCCACGTAGCCCCAGCCGCGCGACAGGATCTGCTGCAGGTTGTTGACGCCGAGCAGGCTGTAGTAACTCACCACCTGCGGCAGCGAGGCCGGCGGGTTGAGCGGGATCGGTTCCACGCGGCTGCCGTTCATCACGATGACGGGCACGGCGCGGCCCTGCGCGTCGGCCGGCGTCACCAGCTGGGCGCGGATGTCCACGTTGATGGCGGGCCAGGCGCTGTTGTCCACATGGCCGACCAGGTCCTTGACGACCACGGCGACGCCGCCGATGGTGTCGCGCGCGCTGCGGGTGACACGCCAGCTCACCGGCGGCACGTCCTTGGGCACGAAGCCGTAGACCTGGCTTTGCATCTGCTCGGCGATCTCGGGGCGGCGCGTGTCCCACCATTGCGCGGCGGTGGTCACCTTGGCGCCTGCGCGCGTGGTCAGTGCATCGGGCAGGTCGGGATAGGGGTTGGCCAGCGCCTCGTCGTAGTTGGCGTTGCAGGGCTTGCCGATGGCGAACGCGCCCACGCCGGGTTTCATCTGCGCGATGCCCAGCAGCTTCAGCTCGCGGTTGCGCTCGGCGATGGCGACGGCGTCGGGCCGGTTGTCGGATGCGTCGTCGGACGTGGGCGAGGCGCAGGCCTCCGGCGTGCTGCCCGGTGTCTGGGCGGCAACCGTGGTGGCAAGGCCCAGCATCAGCGCGGCCAGCAGGTAGCGGGGAAGGGGATGGGGCATGGGGATTCCCTGTGTGGAACGGATGTCCGATCGAGCATAGCCGATGCGATTTGCGCGGCGCTCCGGCCGGCAGTGGCTTCACCTACACTCCCCGCGATACGGGGGCTTGGCGGCATCGCGGGATGCCGCATGACGAGGGGGACGGCATGGACATGAAGGGCAAAGGGCTGGGGTGGATGGCGCGGCGCGTGGTCGCGGGCATCGTGTTGGCGCTGGGGGTGGCCGCCTGCGGCAAGGCCGCGGACAACGCGCCCGTGCCCGAGCTGGGCGCGCTGCGCCAGCAGGCGCTGGCCGGCGACGCATCGGCGATGAACGCCTATGCGCTGGCGCTTGCCAGGCAGCCGGGTGTCGATCCGGTGGTCCGCTTTCATGCCATGGAGGAGGTGGCCCAGGCCGGAAGCAGCAACGCGCAGGTGCTGCTCGGCGGCATGTATCACCTGGGCGAGGGCACGCCGCGCAGCGACGAGAAAGCCGTGCCGTGGCTGCTCAAGTCGGCCAACCAGGGCAACGCCACGGCCCAGTTCATGCTGGGCCAGTTTCACCAGAAGGGGCAAGGCGTGGCCGTGAGCTACGCGCAGGCTGCAGCCTGGTATCGCAAGGCGGCGGACAACGGCCACCCGCAGGCGGCCATGTGCCTGGGCGCGATGTACGCCAACGGCGCGGGCGTGGAAAAGAACGATGCCGAGGCCGTGCGCCTGTACCGGATCAGTGCCGACGGCGGCGATGCCGAGGGGCAATTGAACCTCGCCGCCATGTACGCCACCGGGCGCGGCGTGGCGAAGGATGACGCGCAAGCCATGCGCCTGACGCTTGCCTCGGCCGAGCAGGGCAACGCGATGGCGCAGACCATCATCGGCACGAGCTATCACGATGGCGAGGGCCTGCCACAGGATTTCGCGCAGGCGGCGACGTGGCTGCGCAAGGCGGCGGACCAGGGCGAGCCGCTGGCCCAGTTCGCGCTGGGCAACCTGTACACCCAGGGGCATGGCGTGCCGCGGGATCATCTGCAGGCGCTGGCGTGGTACCGCAAGGCCGCCGCGCAGGGCCATGCGCCGTCGCAGTACGCCGTGGGCGTGCGCTACGTGGACGGCCTGGTCGTGCGGCGCGCCCGCCTCACCGGCTATGCCTGGCTGCGGCTGGCGGAAAAAGGCGGCGACACGAAAGCCCCCGCCCGCCGCCAGCAACTCGCCGCCCAGCTCAGCGCCGCCGACCTTGATACGGCCGAACGCCTGTCGCGCGACTGGCGGCAAGGCGAGCTGATCGCGGAAGTCGACGACGGCGGTGCGCCAGGGCGCTAGGCGGCACCCACACTGTATTTTTTTGTGGGAGCGGCTTCAGCCGCGATGCCTCTGTTGCCGGGATTCGGGATAGGGGGCGCAAAGAGCATCGCGCACAAGGTGCGCTCCTACAAAAAGGCGACGCCCCGCTGTAGGAGCGCACCTTGTGCGCGATGCTTTTGCTTTTGCAAATCCCCAATCCCTAATCCCGGCCCAAGAGCATCGCGCACAGGGTGCGCTCCGGTGTGTCCGCTTGCCGCTTGGTCGATGCCTCCGCTAGCTTCCGTTGGATCACCGCGATTCATCATCAGGGGTATCCATGAAACGCACGCACGCGATGGCGGCCGGGTTGCTGGCCTTGCTGGCGGGCGCCGGTACGGCGCAGGCCACCTCGGCGCTCAAGCTCAATGACCAGGGCTATTTCGAGGCGCCGGGGCTCAATGTCACCGTGTTTGCCGACATCTACCCCGATGGCCACCAGACCGGCGTCACCGTGATCCAGCACGGCACGCGCGTGGCGGCCAACGGCGACCTGCGGCTGGAGCCGTCGCCCGGGCAGTGGTCGCCGATGCCGGCCGGTGACGGCAAGCCGGTGGTGGACGCCGCACGCCAGACCATCACCCAGGCGCTGCACTTTCCCGACGAGAGCAAGGATCGCAAGGGCTTCAACCCCATCGACTATCCCGACCTGCGTTTCGGCTACCACGTGCGCGTGACGCCGATGGATGGCGAGGCGTTCCAGGTGAACGTGGATCTGGACCAGCCACTGCCCGCCGCGTGGGAGGGCAAGGTCGGTTTCAACATGGAGCTGTTTCCCACCGACCTGTTCGGCAAGAGCTGGCTGATGGACCGGGCCGCCGGCACGTTCGCGCGCCAGGCCAACGGCCCGGTGGTGGATGACCACGGCCAGTGGATCACCGCGCCCCTGGCCACCGGCAAGACCCTGGTGGTGGCGCCGGAAAGCGCGCTGCAGCGGTTGAGGATCGAAAGCCGCAGCGGTCGCCTCGCCCTGCTGGACGGGCGCGGCAACCTCAACAACGGCTGGTACATCGTGCGCGAGATCACCCGCCCCGGCGCCACGAAAAACGCGGTGTCGTGGATCATCACGCCGAACGTCGACCCGAGCTGGCGTTCCACGCCGGTGGTGCAGGTGTCGCAGGTGGGCTATCGGCCGGACCAGGCCAAGACCGTGGTGATCGAGCAGGACAAGCGCGACGACAAGGCCGACCCGCTGCTGCTCTACAGGATGACCGCCGACGGCCCGCAGCAGGTGGCCCGCTTTGCGCCCAAACCCTGGGGCCGGTTCCTGCGCTACCACTACCTCACCGCCAACCTCGACGCGGTGACCGAGCCGGGCATGTATGCGCTGTCCTATCGCGGGCGCATGACGCATGTGTTCCGCATTGCCGACGACGTCTACGACCGCGGCGTGTGGCAGCCCACGCTGGAGTATTTTTTGCCGGTGCAGATGTGCCACATGCGCGTTACCGAAAACTACCGCACCTGGCACGGCCTGGATCACCAGGACGATGCGCGCATGGCGCAGGTCGGCGTGCATTTCGATGGCTACGACCAGGGCGCGGACACGCTCACGCGCTACCGGCCGGGCGAGCGCGTGCCCGGCCTCGCCGCCGGCGGCTGGCATGACGCGGGCGACTACGACCTGCGCGTGGAAAGCCAGATGGGCACGGTGTGGCTGCTGGCCAAGATGGTGGAGGAGTTTGGCCTGGACTACGACGCCACCACCATCGACGAGGCCGCCCGCGAGACGCGCATCCACCGCCCCGACGGCGTCAACGACGCCATCCAGCAGATCGAGCACGGCCTGCTCAGCGTGCTGGGCGGCTACAAGGCGCTGGGGCGCACCTATCGCGGCATCATCGAGCCCACGCTGGATCAGTACGTATTGCTGGGCGACGTCACCACCCAGACCGACAACCTGGCCTACGACCCGTCGCTCAAGCCCGGCGAGAAAACCGGCGCCACCTCGTCCGTGCCCGATGACCGCTGGGTGTTCACCGAAGACAACCCCAACCGCGAGCTGGGCACGGCGGCGCAACTGGCCACCGCCGCGCGCGTGCTCAAGGCGTCCAACCCGGCGATGGCCGGCGAGGCGCTGGCGGCGGCCATCGACCTGTACGGCCATGCCATCGACCGCGCCGACGACCTCGGCGCCAAGGTGTTCGCGCTGGCGGAACTGGCGAAAACCACCGGCGAGGCGGCGTATGTGCAGCGCCTGGTCGCGATGAAGCCGCAGATCGTCGCGCATATCGACAAGGCCGGCGCCATGCTGGCCGAGGCCATGCCGCTGATCCACGACAGGGCATTCATCGCGGAGGTCGCTGCAGCGGTGAAAACCTACCAGGCCAAGCTCACTGCGGACGCCACCAAGACGCCCTACGGCGTGCCCTACGTGCCGTATATCTGGGGCGCGGGCTGGGACATCCAGAAGTTCGGCGTGAGCCAGTACTTTTTCCGCAAGGCGTGGCCGCAGTTCACGCCCGACACCTTGCAGAGGGAGGCGCTCAACTTTGTGCTGGGCGTGCACCCGGGCGACAACCCCGAGTCGTTCGCCTCGGGCGTGGGCGCGCGCTCGGCCACGGTGGCCTATGGCGCCAACCGCGCGGACTGGGGCTATATCCCCGGCGGCGTGATCTCCGGCACCGCGCTGATCCGCCCCGACCTGCCGGAGCTGAAGATCTGGCCGTACTTCTGGCAGCAGCGCGAGTACGTGATGGGCGGTGGCGCCACCAATTTCATGTTCCTGGCGCTGGCGGCGCAGCACGCGGCGAAGTAGGGCGCCATCGCCGGTAGAATAGGCCGCTCGTTTGCGCCGATTCCCCACGCCCGCGTCCTCGCGGGCGGTCGGCGCGCCCCCGCCAAGAGCCCGCCGCATGACCCGCACCCTCGACCAATGGCTGGCCTACCAGGACCACGTCAACGTCCACAGCATCGAGCTGGGCCTGGATCGGGTCAGCAAGGTGTGGCGGCGCATGGGCGCGCCGGCGGTGGCGCGGCGCGTGGTGACGGTGGGCGGCACCAACGGCAAAGGCTCCACCGTGGCCCTGCTGGAGGCGATGGCGCGCGCGGCGGGCCTGCGCGTGGGCGCGTTCACCTCGCCGCACCTGCTGCGCTACAACGAGCGGGTGCGCATCGACGGCGCCGAGGCTGACGACGCGGCGCTGGTGGCCGCGTTCGAGCGCATCGAGGCTGCGCGCACGGCCGGCGGCGAGCCCGTCGCGCTGACCTATTTCGAGTTCGGCACGCTGGCGGCACTGGACCTGTTTGCGCGCGCCTCGCTGGACCTGGCCGTGCTGGAGGTGGGGCTGGGCGGGCGGCTGGACGCGGTCAACATCGTCGATGCCGACGTGGCGGTGATCACCACCGTGGACCTGGACCACATGGACTGGCTCGGCCCCGACCGCGACGCCATCGGCCGCGAGAAGGCCGGCATCGCGCGGCCGGGCCGGCCGGCGATCGTGGGCGAGGCCACGCCGCCGGCCGGGTTGCTGGCGGCGCTGGCGGCCTGCGGCGCCGAGGTGGAGCGCGCCGGCGAGGCGTTCCACGTGCAGCGGCAGGCGCCGGGCTGGCGCTGGCAGCACCGCGACGGCAGCACCATGGCCCTGCCTGATCCGCACCTGGCCGCACCGGTGCAATACGCCAACGCGGCGGCGGCGATCGCCGCGCTGCACGCGCTGTGGCGCACCGACCCGGCACTGGCGGCGCACGACTGGCCGACCGCCATCGCCGGTGGACTGCGCACCGCGCAGGCCGCGGCACGGCTGCAGAACCTGGGCGGCGATCCGCCGCTGCTGGTGGACGTGGGCCACAACCCGCAGGCTGCGCGCGCGCTGGCGGACTGGCTCGACGCGCAGCCGCCGGCGCGCGTGCACGCCGTCTACGGCGCGCTGGCCGACAAGGACGTGGCTGGCGTGCTGGCCGCCCTGGGCGCTCGCATCGACCACTGGCACCTGGCCGGGCTGGATCACGCCAGCCCGCGCGGCCTGGCCGTGGACGCGCTGGCCGCAAGGCTGGCGCAGACCCTGCCCACGGCGCGCTTCGACACCCACGCCGACGTGGCCGCCGCGCTGGACGCGGCGCGGTCGGCGGCGCGGCCCGGCGAGCGCATCCTGGCCTTCGGCTCGTTTTTCGTGGCCGGCGCGGTACTGGGCCAGTCGTCGCGGTCGTGAGCATGGACGCGGACAGTTATAATCGCGCTGTTGCGCCTGCCGTAAGCCGCCTTGGAGCGAAACCTTGAATACACGCCTGCTGGGAGCCGCCGTCCTGATCGCCTTGGCGGTCCTGTTTGTGCCGATGTTCTTTTCCGGCAAGCCCCCGGCGGAAGGAGGCGACACGGCGGTGAACCTGGCCATTCCGCCAGCGCCGGACCGTGACCTGCAGACCCGCACGATGGATCTCTCCACTGCCGGCTCCACCGCCACCCTCGACGCGGCTACGGTCGCCGCCGCCGCGCAGGCGCCGGCCTCCAGTGACCAGCTGGCCACCGTCAACATCGGCTCCAACCGTCCGCTGGACGTGGAGAACGACCCGCGCGCCGGCAAGCCGCACGAGGCCACCACGATCACCACCGGTACCGGCGTGGCCACCACCGAGCCGGTGATCCCGATGCAGGCGCCGGAAACCCGCACGCCGCCGCCCGCCAGCAAGCCCGCTGCCGCGCCGGCCCCGGCCCCGGCTGCGCCGGCGCCCAAGGCCGACAAGCCGGTGGCCGCGCCCGCCCCGAAACCCGCACCCGTGGCACCGGCGCCGGCGCCCGCCGTGGCGGCCAGCGGCGACAGCTACATGCTCAACCTCAGCGCCTACGCCAGCGCCTCGGGTGCCGCACGGTTGCAGCAGCAGGTGCGCGCGCTGGGCTACCCGGTAAGCGGCCACGCGATCACCCAGGCCGGGCAGCCGCGCACCAAGGTGGTGGCCGGCCCGTTCGCCACGCGCGCCGCCGCCGAGGCGGCGCGGCTGAAGATCACCCAGACCATCGCCGGCGTGCCTGCCACGCTGGAGCGCGGCAGCGCCCCGGCGGGCAAGAGCTCGGCGCCGGCCGCGTCCACCAGCCGCGCCGGCGGCTTTGCGGTGCAACTGGCGGCGGTCAGCAACCGCGCCGACGCCGACGCCTTGCGCGACAAGCTGCGCGCGCAGGGTTTCGACGGTTTCGTGGATTCGGTGCAGTCCGGCGGCAAGCAGCTGTGGCGCGTGCGCGCCGGCCCGCAGACGCAGCGCGCCGATGCGCAGCGCGTGCACGACCAGATCAAGGCCCGGCTCGGCATCGATGGCAACATCGTGACGGTGCCCTGAGCTTGCATCGGCCCAACCCAGCGGAACGCATGCACGCATGAACGGGGTCGACTACGCGATCGTCGCGGTACTGGCACTGTCGGTGCTGATCGGCCTGTGGCGCGGGCTGGTGTCCGAGGTGCTGGCCCTGGTGGTGTGGGTGGCCGCGTTCTGGGTGGCCTGGCTGTACGGGCCGGCCGTGTCCACGCATTTTCCGCAGATCAGCGTGCCGTCGGTGCGCATCATTTCCGGCTACGGCCTGTGCTTCGTGGCGGTGCTGGTGCTGGGCGCACTGCTGCGCTTCGTGCTGGCGCGGCTGGTGGCGGGCACGGGGCTGTCGGGCACCGATCGCGTGCTTGGCATGGCGTTTGGTTTCGTGCGCGGCGTGCTGCTGGTGAGCGTGCTGGTGTTTCTGGTGGGCTTTACCGCGTTCACGCATGACCCGTGGTGGCGGCAATCGGTGCTGCTGCCGCACTTCCAGCATGTGGCCGCCTGGCTGGCGCAGCGCGTGCCGCCCAACGTGGGCGACTACCTGCATCCGCCGGCCGACGTGCTGTCCCGCTTGCCGGCGCCGGCAGCGGCCCCCATATCCGGCCAGACACCTACCCCGGCCAGCACCAGCTCCCCGGCGCAATCCGCGACCGTGGGCGGTGCGGCCGTTGGTCATTTTTGAACTCGACTTTTCTAGCAGGCAACACACATGTGCGGAATCATCGGCATTGTCGGTACCACGGCGGTGGCATCGGCGCTTTATGACGGCTTGACGGTGCTGCAGCATCGCGGCCAGGACGCCGCCGGCATCGCCACCGTGGATGGCCAGCGGCTGCGCCTGCACAAGGGCAACGGCCTGGTGCGCGACGTGTTTACCGAGGCGTCGATGAAGACCCTGCCCGGACGCATCGGCATCGGCCACTGCCGCTACCCCACGGCCGGCTCGGAGGGCTCCGCCGAGGCGCAGCCGTTCTACGTCAACTCGCCCTACGGCATCGCCTTTGCCCACAACGGCAACCTGGTCAACACCGACGAGCTGCGGCGCGAGATGTTCCAGGACGACCGGCGCCACATCAACACCGATTCCGACTCCGAGGTGCTGCTGAACGTGCTGGCGCACGAGCTGCAGATCCAGGATCGCATGGCGCTGACGCCCGACCACATCTTCAAGGCCGTGGCCGGCATGCACGCGCGTGCGCGCGGCGGCTATGCCTGCGTGGCGCTGCTGCTGGGCTACGGCCTGGTCGCGTTTCGCGACCCGCACGGCATCCGGCCGCTGGTGCTGGGCGAGCGGGTGACCGCCGAGGGCCGCGAGTACGCGGTGGCGTCGGAGTCGGTGGCGCTGGACGTGCTGGGCTTCAAGCGCATCCGCGACGTGGAGCCGGGCGAGGCGGTGATCATCACCGACGACGGCGAGCTGTTTGCCCGCCGCTGCGCCGAGGGCGTGGCGCATACACCGTGCATCTTCGAGTACGTGTACCTGGCGCGGCCGGACTCGATGATCGAGGACGTGTCGGTGTACAAGGCGCGCCTGCGCATGGGCGAGAAACTCGGCGCCAAGATCCTGCGCGAGCGGCCGAACCACGGCATCGACGCGGTCATCCCCATCCCCGACACCTCGCGCACCTCCGCCAGCACGCTGGCCGGCGTGCTGGGCGTGCCGTTTCGCGAGGGCTTCGTCAAGAACCGCTACATCGGCCGCACCTTCATCATGCCGGGGCAGGGCGAGCGCGTGAAATCGGTGCGGCGCAAGCTCAACGCCATCGACCTGGAATTCCGCAACAAGAACGTGCTGCTGGTGGACGACTCCATCGTGCGCGGCACCACCTCCAAGCAGATCATCCAGATGGCGCGCGAGGCCGGCGCCAAGAACGTCTACTTCGCCTCCGCCGCGCCGCCGGTGCGCTATCCCAACGTGTACGGCATCGACATGCCCTCGGTCAGCGAGCTGGTCGCCGCCGGCAAGACCGAGGCCGAGGTGGAAAAGATCCTGGGCGCCGACTGGCTGATCTACCAGGATCTGGAGGACCTGATCTGGGCCGTGCAGGACGGCAACGAAGGACTGACCGCGTTCGACACCTCGTGCTTCTCCGGCGAATACGTCACCGGCCTGGACCAGCACTACCTGGAGCAGATCCAGATGCTGCGCTCCGACGACGCCAAGGCCGCCCGACGCGACGCCTGAGCCCCCCATGTAGGAGCGCACCTGTGCGCGATGGCTTTTGACGAATCCCAAATCCCGTCCAAAAAGCCATCGCGCACAGGGTGCGCTCCTACGGCAAATGCCATGACCGATCTTCACGCTGCGGCCAAGCGCTGTCTGGACGCCACCGAACCGGCCGAGAAGCTGCGGCTCACCCACGCCACGTGGGACGCGCTTCTTGCCGGCGACCTGCAGCCCGATGCGGCGTCGCCCGCCCCCGAGCCGATCACCGCGCCCGGCCGCCCATCGAAGCCCGCACTGGTGGATCCGCGCCATCTGCCTCGACGCGGGCTGGGCAGCGAGGCCGGTCGCGCCGCGCTGGTGCATGCCGTGGCGCACATCGAGTTCAACGCGATCAACCTGGCGTGGGACGCGGTCTACCGCTTTCGCGGCATGCCCGCCGGCTACTACCGCGACTGGGCCAGCTGTGCCCATGATGAGGCGCGCCACTTCGCCATGCTGGCCGAACGGCTGGCCGAGCTGGGCCACGCCTATGGCGACTTCGACGCCCACGACGGCCTGTGGCAAATGGCCGAGAAAACCGCCCACGACATCACCGCCCGCATGGCGCTGGTGCCGCGCGTGCTCGAAGCGCGCGGGCTGGACGTGACCCCTGGCATGATCGAGCGCCTGGGCCGCCTGGGCGACACGCGCACGGTGGACATCCTGCACATGATCCTGCGCGAGGAAGTGGCCCACGTGGCCGCCGGCACCCGCTGGTACCTGCACGGCTGCCGGCGCGAGGGCGTCGAGCCCGTGCCGTACTTCTTCACCCTGCTGCGCGACTACATGGGCGTGGCCCTGCGCGGCCCGTTCAACCTCCCCGCACGGCGCGACGCCGGTTTCGTGGAAGAGGAGCTGGACTATCTGGCCGCGCTGGCGGCGGGTACGGCGCAAGGCCATTGAGGCCGGGTCTTGATGAGGCGGCAACAAAAAAGGCCACCTGTGAAAGGTGGCCTTTTTCGTGGATTGCGTTGGTGGGCGGTGCAGGGATCGAACCTGCGACACCTGCCGTGTGAAGGCAGTGCTCTACCGCTGAGCTAACCGCCCGCCGGAAGCGCGCCATTTTAGGGGCAGTTGGCGTGCGGGTCAACGCTTTTGGCGGTTTGGCGGGACGGGCTTGCTAGACTGGCGGGCCTCCCGATACCGAAGCCTGTCGTCATGGAAATTTTCAGCGCCCACCTGTCGTCGATCGTCCACGCGCTGCAGCACTTCCAGGTCACGCCATGGAAGCTCGTGGGCTATGCCGGCACGTTGATGTTCACCAGCCGCTGGTTCGTGCAGCTGTACTACACGCGCAAGTACAAGCGCGTGGTGATGCCGCTGGCGTTCTGGTGGCTGTCGGTGCTGGGCAGTGGCCTGCTGCTGGCGTATTTCGTGGTGGGCAAGAACGACTCGGTGGGCATTCTTTCCAACTTCTTCCCGGTGTTCGTTTCCGTCTACAACCTCTACGTGCACCTGCGCAGCCGCAAAAGCACGGCCGCGTAAAGACCTGTAGGAGCGCACCTTGTGCGCGATGCTTTTAGCTCTTATCCCGAACAAAAAGCATCGCGCACGACCGAAGGAAGTCCCTTGCGGACAAGGTGCGCTCCTACAGCGTCCGCGCTTATTCGGGTTCGTAGTCGAGGTTGGAGGCCAGCCAGCGTTCGGCCTCGGCCAGCGTCCAGCCCTTGCGGCGGGCGTAGTCCTCGACCTGGTCCTTGCCCAGCCGGCCGACCACGAAGTACTGGCTGTCCGGATGCGAGTAGTACCAGCCGGAGACGGCGGCGGCCGGGTACATCGAGAAGCCTTCGGTCAGTTCGATGCCGGTGTTGCGGGTGACGTCGAGCAGGGCGAACAAGGTGGATTTCTCGGTGTGGTCGGGGCAGGCGGGGTAGCCGGGCGCGGGGCGGATGCCCTTGTACTGCTCGGCGATCAGCGCGTCGTTGTCCAGCGATTCGTCCGGCACGTAGCCCCAGAATTCCTTGCGCACGCGCTCGTGCATGTGCTCGGCGAAGGCCTCGGCGAGACGGTCGGCCAGGGCCTTGAGGATGATCGACGAGTAGTCGTCGTAGTCGGCCAGGAAACGGTTGAGGTGCTCCTCGATGCCGATGCCGGCGGTGACGGCAAAGCCGCCGATCCAGTCGTTCTTGCCGAACGCCTTGGGGGCGATGTAGTCGGCCAGGCACAGGTCGGGCCGCTCCGGCGGCTTGTCGGCTTGCTGGCGCAGGCTGTGCAGCGTGGCCAGTACTTTTCCCTCTCCCCCAGCCCCTCTCCCGGAGGGCGAAGGGAGTTCGTAGACCTCCACGTCGTCGCCCACGTTGGCGGCCGGCCACAGGCCGATCACGGCGCGGGCGGTGAGCCATTTCTCGGCGATGATCGTGTCCAGCATCTTCTGCGCGTCGCGGAACAGCTCGCTGGCCTGCGTGCCGACCACCTCGTCGGTGAGGATGGCGGGGTAGTGGCCGGCCAGCTCCCACGCCTGGAAAAACGGCGTCCAGTCGATGTACTGGCGGATGACGGACAGGTCGTAGTCGTCGAACACGGTGATGCCGGGCGTGTTGGGTTGCGGCGGCTCGTACGCGGCCCAGTCGCGGGTGAAGCGCTGCGCGCGGGCCTTGTCCAGCGGCACCAGCTTCTTGCCCGGGCCACGGTTGCGGTGACGCTCGCGCACGTCGGCGTATTCCTCGCGCACCTTGGCCAGGAAGTCGTCGACCAGCTCCTTGCTGACCAGCGACTGCGCCACGCCCACGGCGCGGGAGGCGTCCTTCACCCATACCGTGCCGGCCTTGTAGTGCGGCTCGATCTTCAGCGCGGTGTGCGCGCGCGAGGTGGTGGCGCCGCCGATCAGCAGCGGAATCTGGAAGCCCTGGCGCTGCATCTCGCGCGCCACCTGGCTCATTTCCTCCAGCGAGGGCGTGATCAGGCCGGACAGGCCGATCATGTCGGCCTGCTCGGCCACGGCGGTTTCCAGGATCTTCTGCGCCGGCACCATCACGCCCAGGTCAATCACGTCGAAGTTGTTGCAGCGGAGCACCACGCCGACGATGTTCTTGCCGATGTCGTGCACGTCGCCCTTGACCGTGGCCATCACGATCTTGCCGTTGCTCTTGCCGGTGTCGCCGGTGCGGGCCTTTTCCGCCTCGATGTAGGGCAGCAGGTAGGCCACCGCCTTTTTCATCACGCGGGCCGACTTGACCACCTGCGGCAGGAACATCTTGCCGGCGCCGAACAGGTCGCCGACCACGTTCATGCCGTCCATCAGCGGGCCCTCGATCACGTCGAGCGGGCGCGCCACCTGCTGGCGGGCCTCCTCGGTGTCCTCCACCACGTACTGGTCGATGCCGTGCACCAGCGCATGGCTGAGCCGCGAGCGCACGTCGCCCTCGCGCCAGGCCAGCGTCTCCACCTCGGCCGCGCCGCGCTTGCCCTTGTAGTTGTCGGCGATCTCCAGCAGGCGCTCGGTGGCGTCCTCGCGGCGGTTCAGCACCACGTCCTCCACGCGTTCGCGCAGCGGCGGGTCGATGTCGTCCATGATCGTCAGCGCGCCGGCGTTGACGATGCCCATGTCCATGCCGGCGCGGATCGCGTGGTACAGGAACACCGAGTGGATCGCCTCGCGCACGGTGTTGTTGCCGCGGAACGAGAACGACACGTTGGAGACGCCGCCGGAGATGTGGCAGGCGGGAAAGCGCTTTTTCAGCTCGCGCGTGGCCTCGATGAAGTCCACCGCGTAGTTGTTGTGCTCCTCGATGCCGGTGGCGATGGCGAAGATGTTGGGGTCGAAGATGATGTCTTCGGGCGGAAAGTCGAGCCGGGTGGTCAGCAATTCGTAGGCGCGCGAGCAGATCTCCACCTTGCGCGCGATGGTGTCGGCCTGGCCCTGCTCGTCGAACGCCATCACCACGGCGGCGGCGCCGTACTGGCGCACCTTGCGCGCCTGCTCGAGAAACGCTTCCTCGCCCTCCTTCATGGAGATGGAGTTGACGATGCCCTTGCCCTGCAGGCAGCGCAGGCCGGCCTCGATCACCGTCCACTTGGACGAGTCGATCATGAACGGCACGCGGGCGATGTCCGGCTCCGACGAGATCAGGTTGACGAAGCGCGTCATCGCCGCCTCGGAATCGATCAGGCCCTCGTCCATGTTGATGTCGATGACCTGCGCGCCATTGGCCACCTGCTGGCGCGCCACCTCCACCGCCTCGTCGTAGCGCTCTTCCTTGATCAGCTTCTTGAACTGCGCCGAGCCGGTGACGTTGGTGCGCTCGCCCACGTTGATGAACAGCAGGTCGGGCGTGATCACCAGCGGTTCGAGGCCGGACAGGCGGGTTTGGCGGGTACTCATGAGCGGCATTCTCTTGCGAAAGCAGTTGCTCCCTCCCCTGCCTGCAGGGGAGGGCTGGGGAGGAGCGACAGCGCGCTCATGCAGCCTCCCGCACGGTGCCCGGCAACGCCCGAGGCGCAAACCCGCGTACCGCCTCGGCGATCGCCTTGATGTGCGCCGGGGTGGTGCCGCAGCAGCCGCCGACCAGGTTGAGCAGGCCGTCGCGGGCGAAGCTGCCGATCACGGCAGCCATCTGCTCGGGCGTCTCGTCGTACTCGCCGAACGCGTTGGGCAGGCCGGCGTTGGGGTGGGTGCTGACGCAGCTCTCGCACACGTCGGCCAGGGTCTGGATGTGCGGGCGCAGGTCCTCGGCGCCCAGCGCGCAGTTGAAGCCCACCGACAGCGGACGCGCGTGGCGCACCGAGTAGTAGAACGCCTCGGCGGTCTGGCCCGAGAGCGTGCGGCCGGAGCGGTCGGTGATGGTGCCGGAGATCATCACCGGCAGCCGCGCGCCACGCTGGTGGAACAGCTCGGCCAGCGCGAACAGGGCGGCCTTGGCGTTGAGCGTGTCAAAGATGGTTTCCACCATGATCGCGTCGGCGCCGCCGTCGATCAGGCCGTTGGCGGACTCGGTGTAGTTTTCCACCAGCTCCTCGAACGTGACGTTGCGAAAGCCCGGGTCGTTGACGTCGGGCGACAGCGAGGCGGTGCGGCTGGTGGGGCCGAGAATGCCGATGACGAAGCGCGGGCGATCGGGCGTTTTGGCGGTCATCGCGTCGCAGGCGGCGCGGGCCAGGCGGGCGCCTTCCAGGTTCAGCTCGTAGGCCAGGTGCTGCAGCTTGTAGTCGGCCTGGCTGATGCGGGTGGAGTTGAAGGTGTTGGTTTCGATCAGGTCGGCGCCGGCCTCCAGGTAGGCGTCGTGCACGCCACGGATGATCTGCGGCTGGGTCAGCGTGAGCAGGTCGTTGTTGCCCTTGAGGTCGCAACTGCCGGCGTGGTTGTGCGCGTGGCCGTCGTGGCCATGCTCGAAGCGCTCGCCGCGAAAGCGGCCTTCGTCCAGCTCATGCGCCTGCAGCATCGTGCCCATGCCGCCATCCAGGATCAGGATGCGTTCGGCCAGCGCTGCCTCCAGCGGGGCGACGCGTTCGGGGTGAAGCCAGGGGAGGGCGCTCATGCGTGGTGACTCGGGTGGTGGTGGCGGGAAAGGGGCGGGCGCTGCGTCATGGCTTGCGCGCCAGGAGGCTGATCACCTCGAAGTGCGGCGCCTTGCGCTCGCGGCTGAGGCGGTCGCAATGGACCACCTCCAGCGCGGCGGCGCGGGCAAAGCCGCGCAACTGCTCGACGGTGAAGCCCAGGTTGCGATGGTCGAACGGCTCCACGGCAGCGCGGTGGCCGTGCTTGCCCAGCGTGGCGGCCAGCAGGCGCCCGCCCGGGCGCAGCACGCGGGCGGCCTCGGCGATGGCGCGGGCCGGATCCTCGGCGTAGGGCAGCGCGTGCAGCATCAGCACCAGGTCGAAGCGCTGCTTGCCCAGCTCCAGCGCGTGCATGTCGCCCTGGCGCACCTGCACATTCGGAAAGGCTTTGAGCCGCTTGGCGGCGGCATCCACCACGCGTTCGCTGGAATCCACGCACACGATGGAATGGGCGTGCGGCGCCAGCAGCTCGGCGGTGACGCCGTCGCCGGAGGCGATGTCCAGCACGTCGCCGGTGGCCAGCAATTGCAGCAGCGCGCGGGCCACGGTTTCCCAGGTGCGGCCTGGCGAGTAATGGCGCTCCATGTCGCCGGCCACGGTGTCGGCCCAGCCTTGCTCGCGGGCGCGCTGGGCCAGCACGCCGGGCAATCGGGCGGCATCCTCGCGCAGCAGGGCGTCGTCGATGCTCTCGCGCAGCGAGCGCAGCAGGGCGTGCTGGTGCTCGTCGCCCTCGTTGTTGGCGCGGTAGTAGGCCGACACGCCGGCGCGGCGGTCGCGCACCAACTCGGCCTCTTTCAGCTTGGCCAGGTGGGTGGATACGCGCGGCTGTGCCAGGTGCAGCACGGCCGCCAGCTCGGCCACGGTAAGCTCCTCGTGTTCAAGCAGGGCCAGCAGGCGCACCCGGGTAGGATCGGCAAGCAGCCGCAACACGCCGGAGGCGGTAGCCAGATCCATCGGTATCCCTTTATCGCGATAGAAAGATGACAAGGCTAGGCCCGGTGGCGCGATGCGTCAAGGGCAAGGGCCTGGCCAAGGCCGCCCCGCGTGCTGCGGGTGCACAAGGGCCTGGCGGATACCGGTCTAAAATGGTTGCTTGAGCAACTTTTTTCTGGAGCCGCATCGTGGATTTCCGGTTTACCGAAGAGCAGCTGTCGATCCAGTCCATCGCCCGCGATTTCGCCCACAAGCGCATCGCGCCGATGGCCGCCGAGCTGGACGCCAAGGGCGAGTTTCCGCTGGACAACATCCGCGAGATGGGCCAGCTCGGGCTGATGGGCGTGGAGGTGCCCGAGAGTTACGGTGGCGCCGGCATGGACGCGATCGCCTACGTGCTGGCGATGATCGAGATCGCCGCCGCCGATGCGGCCACGGCCACCGTGATGAGCGTGAACAACTCGCTGTTCTGCCACGGCATCCTCAAGCACGGCAACGAGGCGCAGAAGCAGGCCTATGTGCGTGCCATCGCCACCGGCGAGGCGATCGGCGCCTATGCGCTGACCGAGCCGCAGTCCGGCTCCGACGCCTCGGCCATGCATACCCGCGCCTCGAAAAACGCCAATGGCGACTGGGTGATCAACGGCAAGAAAAGCTGGATCACCTCCGGCCCGGTGGCGCGCTACATCGTGCTGTTTGCCATCACCACGCCGGGCATCGGCGCCAAGGGCGTGTCGGCCTTCATCATCGACACCCGGTTGCCCGGCTTCCATGCCGGCAAGAGCGAGCCCAAGCTGGGCATCCGCGCCTCGGCCACCTGCGAGATCGAGTTCACCGACTACGTCTGCCCGAAGGACAACCTGCTGGGCGAAGAAGGCAAGGGCTTCTCGATCGCCATGGGCGTGCTCGACGCCGGTCGCATCGGCATCGCCTCGCAGGCGGTCGGCATTGCCCGCGCCGCCTACGAGGCCAGCGTGCAATGGTCGCGCGACCGCAAGGCGTTCGGCCGTCCCATTGGCACGTTCCAGATGACCCAGTCCAAGATCGCCGACATGAAGTGCAAGCTCGACGCCGCCACGCTGCTGACCTTGCGCGCGGCGTGGGCCAAGGGCGAGGCCGAGAAGCACGGCGGCCGCTTCGGCACGGAGGCGGCCGTGGCCAAGCTCACCGCCTCGGAGGCGGCGATGTGGATCAGCCACCAGGCCGTGCAGATCCACGGCGGCATGGGCTACTCCAAGGAGATGCCGCTGGAGCGCTACTTTCGCGACGCCAAGATCACCGAGATCTACGAAGGCACCAGCGAGATCCAGCGCATGGTGATCGCGCGGGCGGAGACGGGGTTGCGGTGAGAGCGAAGGGCGGGGGCGAGGGCTACGGCGCGTGGTCGGGAAACCACGACCGCAGGCGTCGCTTCAGTCTCAGTGCGGGCGCCTCGACCGCATGCCAGGAGCACCAGGCCAAGGCGCTGGTGATGAGGATGGCCACCAGCAGTGAGCCGAGCAGCGAAGGCGGGCCGGGCCACGTGCGCACGACCAGTTGCTGCACGAGAAAGGCGTAGATGTAGATGCCGTAGGACAGGTCGCCGAAGCGCCCGGCGGCGCGCAGCATCGGCGTGCTGAGCGAACCGATGACGAGGGTGGCCGGCGCGACGATCACCCACTCCGCCAGCGTCGGCAGCCTCATCGCCAGCGCCACCAGCAACGCGGCCACGCCCGCGCCCAGCCACCGCCGGCGCGCTGCCAGTATCGCGGTGCGGAACTGGCGTGCGCACAGGCCCGTGGCGAAAAAGCCCACGTAGAAAAACAGCAGGTTGCGGGTGACCTCGATAGCGCGGTGGGCGTGCAGCGTCTTGACGTAGAAAAACGCCACGGCCACCAGCGCCAGCAGCGACACCCAGCGGCGGCGCAGGCCGATGAGGCCGAGCACGGCCAGGCAGACGTAGCATTTCGCCTCCAACGGAATCGTCCACCAGCTGCCGTTGACCGCCGACATCGGGCTGTCGGGATGGGTGACGAACACGCCGGGGAGGTTGAAGGTGATCTGCAGTTTCAGGTTCTGCACCACGAAGCGCGCCGCGCCGCCGGCGTAGTCGTGCAACGGCAGGCTGGTGATGGCGCTGCCGGCCAGCGCGATCAGCACCGAGGCCACCGCCAGCGCCGGCCACAGGCGGAGCAGACGGCGCATCGCGAAGCGTGCCACGTGCGGGTCGCGATACCAGCTTTCAGCTACGAGGTAGCCGCTGACCGTAAAAAAGATCATCACGCCCAGCTCGCCCAGCGTGTGCGCCATCGGTGCGGGTTGGTGGCGGCCGAGAAAGTAGAAGTGATGCGACACCAGCACCAGCAGCGCCGCGAACAGCCGCACGGCGTCGAAATTGTTCGCGGTGATCGCGTCGTGCATGCGCGCCGGTGCCGATGGGACAGGGCGATCCGGCGCGGTGTCGTCGTCAGTCATGCGGGAGCGGGGTGGGGAGGGTGGGGCATTCTAGTCGAAACGCGCGCCACTGACGGGTGGGCGCGGCGTACGTGCCACCCGTCATCGTGCGCACGGGCTTGGTGCGGGCAACAAAAAGCCCGGCAGTCGCCTGCCGGGCTTTTCATGAGGTCGTCGGTCGGTCAGGCGCCGCGGCGCGGGTCCGAGTCGAACGACTGCATGCCGCCGTGGCCGCCGGCCGGTGCGGGCGTGTCGCCGTCGAGCTTGTCGCCCAGCAGGCGGCGCACCACCACGTAGAACACCGGGATCAGCAGCACGCCCAGGAAGGTGGCGAACAGCATGCCGCCGATCACGCCGGTGCCGATGGCGTGGCGGGCGTTGGCGCCGGCGCCGCTGGAGATGAACAGCGGAAACACGCCGCCGATGAACGCGATCGAGGTCATCAGGATCGGGCGCAGGCGCAATCGGGCGGCATCCACCACGGCCTGGCGCAGGGTGCGGCCCTGGCGCTGCTCGATCACCGCGAACTCCACGATCAGGATGGCGTTTTTCGCCGCCAGGCCCATCACCGTGATCATGCCGATCTTGAAGTAGATGTCGTCGGGCAGGCCGCGCAGCAGGGTGAACACCACCGCGCCCAGGATGCCCAGCGGCACCACCAGCAGCACCGACACCGGGATCGACCAGCTCTCGTACAGCGCGGTCAGGCACAGGAACACGATCAGCACCGACAGCACCAGCAGCAGCACGGCCGTGTTGCCGGAGAGGATCTCCTGGTACGACTGGCCGGTCCAGTCATAGCCGAAGCCGCGCGGCAGGTCGTTCTCCACGATCTTCTGCATCTCGTTCATCGCCTCGCCCGAGGCGTGGCCGGGCGCGGGCGAGCCGACGATCTCGATCGCCGAGTAGCCGTTGTAGCGGGTCAGCGACGGCGAGGCCATCTGCCAGTTGGCCTTGACCACGCTGGACAGCGGGATCATCTGCGTGCTGCCGTCCGCGTTGGCCTGCGTGCTGGGCGTGAAGATGTGCTGCAACGCCTCCGGCCCCATGCGGTAGGGCGCGTCGGCCTGCATCACCACGCGCTTGACGCGGCCGCCGTAGGAGAAGTCGTTCACGTACACCGGCGCCAGCATCAGGCTGATCGCGTTGTAGATGTCGCCCACCTGCAGGCCCATCGACTGCGCCTGCGTGCGATCCACGTCCAGGCGCAGCTGCGGCGCGTCCTCCAGGCCGTTCGGACGTACGCCGAACAGCAGCGGATCCTGGCTGGCCTTGCCCAGCAGCATGTTGCGGGCGTTGGTGAGCGCCTCGCGGCCGGCGCCGCCGCGATCCTGCAGGTACATGTCGAAGCCGCCGAACTGGCCCAGGCCCTGCACGGTGGGCAGGTTGATCACGAAGATCTGCGCGTCGCGCACCGATTGCACCGCGCCGTTGGCCTGCATGATGAAGTCGGACGCGGTGATGTCCGGATCAACCGGCGGCGCCTTGCCCTCCTTCACCAACTGGTCGCGTTGCGCCTTCTGCGCGCTTTGCTCGGACGTCCAGCCGCGCTCGCCCCAGGGCTTGAGGCGGATGAAGGCCATGCCCACGTTTTCGCCCGCACCCAGGAAGCTGAAGCCGGACACCTGCATGATGCCGTCCACGGCCGGGTTCTGCTCCAGCACGTGGCGCATGTCGGCCATGGCCTTGTTGGTGCGCTGCAGGCTGGCGCCCGGCGGCAGCTGCACGATCGCCAGCGCGAAGCCCTGGTCCTCCTCGGGCAGGAAGCTGCCGGGCAGGCGGGTGTACAGGAAACCGGTGAGCACGGTGATCAGCACGAACACCACCATCCAGCGCGGCGCGTGGCGTACCGCGCTGCCGATGTGGCCGGTATAGGTGCGGGTGACCTTTTCGAACAGGGTGTTGAAGTGGCGGTAGACGAGGTTCTTCTTTTCCTCATGCGTGGGCTTGAGGAAGCTGCCGCACAACGCCGGGGTGAACGACAGCGCCAGGAAGGCGGAGAAGCCCACCGACACCGCGATGGTCAGCGCGAACTGTTTGTAGATCACGCCCGACGCGCCGGGCTGGAACGCCGAGGGCACGAACACCGCGATCAGCACCACGGTAATGCCCACCACTGCGCCGGTGATCTGGCCCATCGCCTTCTTGGTGGCTTCCTTGGGCGAGAGGTTTTCCTCGGTCATGATGCGTTCGACGTTCTCGATCACCACGATCGCGTCGTCCACCACGATGCCGATGGCCAGCACCATGCCGAACAGGGTCAGCTGGTTGATGGTGAAGCCCAGCAGCAGCATGCCGATGAAGGTGCCCAGCAAGGCCACCGGAATCACCAGGGTGGGGATGATGGTGGCGCGGAAATTCTGCAGGAACAGCAGCATCACCAGGAACACCAGCACGATCGCCTCGACCAGCGTGTGCACCACCTCGTCAATGGAGATCTTGACGAAGGTGGTGGAGTCGTACGGCACCATCCAGCTCACGCCCTGCGGGAAGCTGCCGGCCAGCTCGGCCATCTTGCCGTGCACGGCGGTGGCCACGTCCAGCGCGTTGGCGCCGGGCAGCAGCATGATCGCGAACGCGGCCACGGGCTTGCCGTTGAACATGGTGTCGAAGCCGTAGTTGCCGGCGCCGAAGCCGATGCGCGCCACGTCGCCCAGCTTGACGGTGGTGCCGTCGCTGTCGGCGCGCAGGATGATGTTCTCGAACTGCTCGGGTGTGGTGAAGCGGCCTTCGGTGGCCACGGTGACGCTGATGCCCTGGCCGTTCTCGGCCGGGTCCGAGCCCAGCGAGCCGGCGGCAAACTGCACGTTCTGCGCGCTTACCGCGGCCAGCGCCTGGCTGGCCGACAGGCCGTAGCCGTGCAGCTTGTCCGGGTCCAGCCAGATGCGCATGGCGTACTCGCCGCCAAACTGCTGGGTGTTGCCCACGCCGGGGATGCGCGCGATCTGGTCGAGCACCTGCGAGGCGACGATGTCGTTGAGGTGGTTGCGGTCGATGGCCGGGTTGTCCGACTGCAGCGCCACCACTTCCAGGAAGCCGGAGTTGGCCTTGGCCACCACCACGCCCTGCTTGGTCACGTCCGAGGGCAGGCGCGGCGTGGCCAGCGAGACCTTGTTCTGCACCTGCACCTGGGCGATGTCCGGGTCGGTGCCGTTCTCGAAGGTCAGCGTGATGCTGGCGCGGCCGCTGGAGCTGGAGGAGGAGCTGAAGTACAGCAGGTGGTCGATGCCGGTGAGCTGCTGCTCGATCACCTGGGTGACGTTTTTCTCGGTGGTGTCGGCACTGGCGCCCGGATAGACGGCGGTGACCGTCACCGACGGCGGCGCCACGTTGGGGTAGGACTCCACGCCCAGGTTGAGGATGGCCAGCACGCCGCCAAGGGCGATCAGGATGGCCACCACCCAGGCGAAGATCGGGCGGTCGATGAAGAAACTCGGCATGGTCGACGCTCCGTTACTTGCCGCTGGCCGGCTGCTTGGCGGCGCCCTCGGGCTGCCACGGCGAGGCCTTGGCCGGCGCGCCGTCGCGAACCTTCTGCACGCCCGAGACCACGATCTGGTCGCCGGCGACGAGGCCGCCGGTCACCACCCAGTTGCCGTCGCGCATGTCGCTGGTGGCCACGTCCTTGCGCTTGGCGTTGCCGTCCTGGCCCACCGTCATCACGTAGGTGCCGCTGGTGTCGCGCTGCACCGCCTGCTGCGGCACCAGGAACACCTTGTGCTGCTGGCCCAGCAAGGCCTTCAGCGTCACGTACATGCCCGGCAGCAGCTGGCGCTTGGGGTTGGGCACCGAGGCGCGCAGGTTGACAGCGCCGGTGGACGGATTGACCGAGGTGTCAGAGAAGTCCAGCGTGCCCGGCTCGCCGTAGGTGCTGCCGTCGGGCAGGGTGAGGCGCACGGTGGCCTTGTCGGTGCCGGCCAGGGTGACGTTGCCGCTGCCCTGCGCGCGGCGCATCTGCTCCATCGTGGCCACGCTCATGGTGAAGTTGACGTACAGCGGGTCGATCTGCTCGACGGTGGTGAGCAAGGTGGCCTCGTCATTGCCCACCAGCGCGCCCTCGGTCACCTGCTGCTGGCCGGCGCGGCCGTCGATCGGCGCGGTGACGTCGGCATAGCCGAGGTTGATGCGCGCGGTTTCCGCATTGGCCTTGGCCGCCTGCACGGCGGCCGAGGCGCTGCGCTCGGCTGCCTGCGCGTTGTCCAGGTCGGACTTGGACACGAAGCCCTTGGGCGCCAGCTCGCGCATGCGGTCGGCGGTGACCTTGGCGTTGGTGTAGCTGGCCTGCGCCTGGGCCAGCGTGCCCTGGGCGGCGCTGAGCGCGGCCTTGAGCGGCGCCGGGTCGATCTGGAACAGCAACTGGCCCTTCTTGACGTCGGTGCCTTCGTCGTAGGCGCGCTTCAGCAGCACGCCCGGCACGCGGGCGCGCACGTCGGCGCGGCGATAGGCCGACAGGCGGCCCACCAGGTCGCTGGTCAGCGGCAGATCCTGCGGGGTGGCCTTGACCACGCCCACGTCCGGCGGCGGCATTTGCGGCGGCGCCTGGTCCTGGCCCTTGCCGCAGGCGACCAGGGCAAGCAGGCTCAGGCACAGCACGGGAGTGCGCAACAGGGAGGACTTCATGGGGGCTCCGGAACGATGCTTGATCGGGGGAAAGTGGGTACGCGGGCACGAGGCAGTAGCGGGCGTGCCCGATGCTGTCGCGTGTCATTTCTCAGGTGTCTTGTCTTCCGGCGACGTGCGTCCGATCACCGGGCGCCGAGCCTGCAGCCGGCAGACTATACCGGAGAGTTTACATTTTATCCGTGACGCGAATCCACCCGTTGACAGCGCTTGTCATCGTGTGAACACGCGTTGCTGCCCATCATCGGCCGCGTTCGTGCACGACGCGCGCGACCACAGGCACGCCCGCTACGAAAACCTCGTTTGCGGTGTTTGCGCAAGTGTCGGAGGTCGGTGGATCGGCCTTGAGGCGCGGGCGTATTCTGGGGCGACGTTCGCGCGACGCCCTTTCGTTTTCACTACTCACAAGTAGACGCCATGAATGCGACCCTTGCGGCCAACGATGCATCCCTCTCCCTTTCACTGCTCGACGCCCTGACACGACGCGGCCTCGACCCCACGGAGCGGGCCGCGGCGCAGGCGTTCATCGAGGCGTTTTTCGCCCGCGCCGTGCCTGGCGAAACCGAGACGCACGGCATTGATCAATGGGCCGAGTTGATCGAGGGCCTGCTGGCCTTTTTGCGCCAGCGGCCGGCCGGCCAGGCGCGGGTGCGCCTGCTCGACACGGTGCCCGGCCACGCCGGGCGCAGCGCGCTGCAGGTGGTCACCGACGACATGCCGTTCCTGGTCGATACGGTCAGCATGATCGTCGTGGAGGCGCGGTTGTCGATCCAGGCGGTGATCCATCCGGTACTCAAGGTGGCGCGCGACGCGCAGGGCGCGCTGCAGTCCCTGGGCGGCGAGGGCGGCAACCCCGAGTCGGTGATGCATTTCGAGATCGACCGCGTGGACGACGCGGCCGCGCGCGAGCAGTTGCTGGCGCGCGTGAACGATGCGCTGGGCGACGTGCGCCTGGCCGTGGGCGACTGGGCCGCGATGCGGGACAAGGCGCTGGCGATTGCCGACGACCTGCCGCACCGCGACCTGGCGCTGGACGACGACGCCGTGCGCGAGGCCGGCGATTTCCTGCGCTGGATGGCCGACGACCATTTCACCTTCTTCGGCTACCGCCAGTACGAGGTGGTGTCCGCCGATGGCGAGCCGGTGCTGCGCGCGCGCGAATCCACCGGCCTGGGCATCCTGCGCCACAGCGACCATTCGCTGGCGCCGCGCTCGGTGCGCACGCTGGCCGCCAACGAGCTGCCGCATTCGGGTGCCACCGACGCCATCATCCTGACCAAGACCAATGCCCGCTCGCACGTGCACCGCGGCGGCTACATGGATTACGTCGGCGTGCTGAAATTCGACGCCGCCGGCAAGGCGGTGTCGGAGGAACGCTTCATCGGCATGTTCTCCTCCAGTGCCTACATGACCCGCCCGCAGGACGTGCCGCTGGTGCGGCACAAGGTGGAGTCGGTGCTGGCGCGATCCGGGCTCAAGCGCGATTCGCACTCGGGCAAGTCGCTGCGCCACATCCTGGAGACGCTGCCGCGCGACGAGCTGTTCCAGAGCAGCGAGGACGAGCTGTTCGCCACCGCCACCGGCATCCTGGCCCTGCGCCAGCGCGCCCGCGCGCGGCTGTTCGTGCGGCGCGACCGCTACGACCGTTTCTTTACCTGCCTGGTGTTCGTGCCGCGCGAGCGCTTCAACACGGCGGTGCGCGAGCGCATCGAGCACCTGCTGGGCAGCGCGCTGCATGCCGAGCAGGTGGACTCGTCGGTGCAACTGGGCGAGGCCGCGCTCGCGCGCCTGTACGTGGTGGCGCGTCCGCGCATCGGCGACCATCCCGAGGCGGACCTGGCCGCGCTGGAGCAGGGCGTGGCCGCCATCGTGCGCAACTGGCACGACGACGTGCGCGACGCGCTGGTGGCCGCGCACGGCGAGCACGAGGGCGTGCAGCTGGCCAACGGCTTCGCCAAGGCGATGCCGCCCGGCTATGTGGACGACGTGAGCCCGGTCGTGGCCGCGCGCGACATCCGCGAGCTGGCGCAGCTGTCCGATGACAACGCCTTGCGCATGTCCTTCTACCATCCGGCCAAGGCGCCCGAGGCGCTGCGCTTCAAGATCTACCGTCGCGGCGGCGACCTGGCCTTGTCCGAGGTGCTGCCGCAACTGGAAAACCTTGGCCTGCGCGTGCTCACCGAGCACGTCTACGTGATCCCGCACGGCGACGCCTCGCTGTCCATCCAGGATTTCGAGGTGCAACTGGTGGGCAAGCTCACCTTCAGCGTGGAGCAGGTCGGCACGCTGTTCGAGGAGGCCTTCGGCCAGGTCTGGCGCGGCGGCGCCGAGAACGACGGTTTCAACCGGCTGGTGCTGGGCGCCAAGCTCAACTGGCGCCAGGTCGCCATGCTGCGCGGCTACTGCAAGTACCTGCTGCAGGCCGGCGTGGCGTTTTCGCAGGCGTACATGGAGGACACGCTCAACCGCTACCCGGCCATCGCCGGCTTGCTGGTGGAGCTGTTCCTGGCCAAGTTCGATCCGCGCCGCGAGAACCTGGACGCCGACGCGCTCAAGCACGCCGGCGCCACGCTGGTGGAGGAGATGGAGGCGCTGATCCCCGCCCACGTGCGCGAGGCGCAACCGGCCTTGATCGCCAACCTGGCCGCCTCGCTGTCGCTGCCGCGCGCCGGCCAGGTGGCGGCGGTGGAGGGTGCCATCGGCGTGCTGCTGGAAAACGTGGCCAGCCTCGACGAGGACCGCATCCTGCGCAGCTTCATGGGCGTGATCGACGCCACGCTGCGCACCAGCTTCTTCCAGCAGTGGGACGGCGCGCCGCGCAGCTACATCAGCTACAAGCTCGATTCGCACCGCGTGCCCGGCCTGCCCAAGCCGGTGCCGTACCGCGAGATCTGGGTGTGCGCGCCGCGCGTGGAAGGCATCCACCTGCGCTTTGGCCCGGTGGCGCGCGGCGGCCTGCGCTGGTCCGACCGGCGCGAGGATTTCCGCACCGAGGTGCTGGGCCTGGTCAAGGCGCAGATGGTGAAGAACACCGTGATCGTGCCGGTGGGCTCCAAGGGCGGCTTCTTCGTCAAGCGTCCGCCGCTTGAGGGCGACCGCGACGCGCAGCTGGCCGAGGGCATCGCCTGCTACAAGCTGTTCATCAACGGCCTGCTCGACATCACCGACAACCTGGTCGAGGGCAAGGTGGTGAATCCGCACGACGTGGTGCGCCACGACGAGGACGACCCCTACCTGGTGGTGGCCGCCGACAAGGGCACGGCCACGTTCTCGGACATCGCCAACGCCATCTCGATCGAGCACGACTACTGGCTGGGCGACGCGTTCGCCTCCGGCGGCTCGCACGGCTACGACCACAAGGGCATGGGCATCACCGCGCGCGGCGCGTGGGAGTCGGTCAAGCGCCACTTCCGCTCGCTGGGCGTGGATACGCAGTCGCAGGACTTCACCTGCGTGGGCATCGGCGACATGTCCGGCGACGTGTTCGGCAACGGCATGCTGCTGTCCGAGCACATCCGGCTGGTGGCCGCGTTCGACCATCGCCACATCTTCATCGACCCCGCGCCCGACGCCGCACGCGGCTTTGCCGAGCGCCGGCGGCTGTTCGACAAGCCGCGCTCGAGCTGGGACGACTACGACCGCGCGCTGATCTCCGCCGGTGGCGGCGTGTATCCGCGCAGCGCCAAGTCGATCCCGCTGTCGCCCGAGGCGCGCGCCGCGCTGGGCCTGAAGGCCGACCTGGAGCACATCGCGCCCAACGAACTGCTCAGCGCCATCCTCAAGGCGCCGGTGGACCTGCTGTGGAACGGCGGCATCGGCACCTACGTCAAGGCGGCCAGCGAGACCCACGCCGACGTGCGCGACCGCGCCAACAACGCGCTGCGCGTGGACGGCGGCGAGCTGCGCTGCAAGGTGGTGGGCGAGGGCGGCAACCTGGGCTTCACCCAGAAAGGCCGCATCGAGGCGGCGCAGAACGGCGTGCTGCTCAATACCGACTTCATCGACAACTCCGCCGGCGTGGACACCTCCGACCACGAGGTCAACATCAAGATCCTGCTCAACGACGCGGTGCAGCGCGGCGAGCTCAGCGAGGACGACCGCAACACGCAACTGGCCGCGATGACCGACGAGGTGGGCAGGCTGGTGCTGTGGGACAACTACCGGCAGAACCAGGCCATCACCCTGATGGAGCGCCAGTCGGTGCGCCGGCTGGGCTCGATGGCGCACTTCATCCGCACGCTGGAGGCCGAGGGCACGCTTGATCGCCAGGTGGAAAACCTGCCCTCCGACGCCGAGCTGGCCGAGCGCAAGAACCGCGAGCAGGGCCTGAGCCGGCCCGAGCTGGCCGTGCTGCTGTCCTACGACAAGATGCGCCTGTTCCAGCAACTGCTCGACTCCGACGTGCCGGAAGACCCGTACCTGTCCAAGGAGCTGGTGCGCTACTTCCCCGCGCCGCTGCACGACAAGTACGCCGCGCACATGCAGCGGCACCGGCTCAAGCGCGAGATCATCGCCACCGCCGTCACCAACTCCACCATCAACCGCATGGGCGCCACCTTCATGATGCGCATGCAGGAGGACACCGGGCAGGGCCCGGCGGCCATCGCCAAGGCCTATACGGCCGCACGCGAGATCCTGGATGCGCGCGAGCTGTGGGCCGAGATCGAGGCGCTGGACAGCAAGGTGGCTGAAGGCACCCAGCTCGACGCCGTGCTCAAGGTGTGGACGCTGCTGCGGCACATGACGCGCTGGCTGCTCAACCGCCCCGGCGGCACGCTGGACATCGCCGCCAACGTGCAGCGCTACCAGGGCCCGGTGGCCGAACTGCGCCAGGCGCTGCCGCACGTGCTGAGCAAGGCCGGGCAGGGCGACTTCACCTGCGACCGCGAAAAGTGGGAAGGCCTCGGGCTGCCCTCGGCGCTGGCGCTGCGGCTGGCGCGCATGCCCGACCTGCGCGCGGCGCTGGACATGGCCGAAATCGCCCAGCAGAGCGGCCAGTCCATCGAGAACGTGGCGCGCGTGTTCTACGAACTGGGCGAGGCGCTGGACCTGGGCTGGCTGCGCGACCAGATCGAGGCGCTGCCGGTGGAAGGCCACTGGCACGCCCAGGCGCGCGGCTCGCTGCTGGACGAGCTCAACGTGCAGCACCGCGCGCTGGCGCAGCAGGTGCTGGCGATGAAACGGGACGACCGCGCCGACATCTCCGCCGTGCAGGCCTGGCTGCAGCGCGACGACGCCACGCTCAAGCACACGCTCGGCATGCTGGCCGACATCCTCACCCAGAACGCCGACTACCCGATCGCCTCGGTGGCGGTGCGGCGGCTGGCGCAGCTGGCGCAGGTGCCGGTGTGAGGGGGTAGGGGAGTCTTTCGCGGGTTGACCCCTCCCCAGCCCTCCCCTGGAAGGGGAGGGAGCCAACCCCGCCCGGGCGGACTCCCCAAACAAGCCAACCCGCGACAAACCCCGACCGTGCCATAACTACCCTCCCCTTCCAGGGGAGGGCTGGGGTGGGTCAACCCGCGGGAAACCCCCACGAAGACAGCACCAACCCGCAAGAAACTCCCACGAAAACCTCGTACTCTTGCGGCTTGTTTCGCCAGATGGGGGTTACCGATGCGCTTTGCCTTTGTCGCCAGTGACACCGCCGTGGCCCAGGAGGCGCGCCAGGCGCTGGTGCAGCGCTACGGCGACGTGCCGCCGGCACAGGCCGGGCTGATCGTGGCGCTGGGCGGCGACGGTTTCATGCTGCGCACCTTGCACGTGTTTCGCCAGCTCGACGTGCCGGTGTACGGCATGAAGCTGGGACAGGTGGGTTTCCTGATGAACATGCACCGGCTCGACGACTTGTGCGGACGGGTGGAGCGCGCCCACGTGGCCACGCTGTTTCCGCTGCAGATGCAGGCCACCGACGTGGCCGGCAACGTGCACGTGGCGCAGGCGTTCAACGAGGTATCGCTGCTGCGCCAGAGCAACCAGGCGGCGCACCTGGAGGTGCGGCTCAACGGCGCGGTGAAGCTGCCTTCGCTGGTATGCGACGGCATCATGGTCTCCACGCCGGCCGGCTCCACCGCCTACAACCTCTCCGCGCATGGGCCGATTTTGCCGCTGGACGCCAACGTGCTGGCGCTTACCCCGATCAGCCCGTTCCGCCCGCGTCGCTGGCGTGGCGCCATCTTGCCTCATCGCACCGAAGTGACGCTGCGCGTGGTCGATCCCGGCAAGCGCCCGGTCAGCGCCACCGCCGATTTCCACGAGGTGCGCGACGTGCTGGAGGTGACCATCCGCCAGTCCGGCGACCAGGGCGTGCGATTGCTGTTCGACCCCGAGCACAACCTGGAGCAGCGCATCCTCGATGAGCAATTCGCCTCAAGCGAGTAGCGTCGAGCGAGTAGTGAGTCAAGAGGAGTGAGGAGTGAGAGAAAGCTTCGACCCCTATACTCTTGCGCAGACCCCGCTTTTGACCTCTCTCACTCCTCACTCCTCTCCACTCACTCCTCGCTCCTCTGCACTCACTCCTCGCTCCCATGCATTCGCCTGATTCCTCCACTGACAATCGCCTGGTCGTGGCGATCTCCTCGCGGGCCCTGTTCGACCTGGGCGACAGCCATGCGCTGTTCGAGCGGGACGGGCTGGATGCGTATCGCGCGTTCCAGATCCAGCACGAGGACGACATCCTGCAGCCGGGCGTGGCGTTTCCGCTGGTGCAGAAACTGCTCGACCTCAACAAGCTGGCCGGCGACGTGCCGCCGGTGGAGGTGATCCTGCTGTCGCGCAATTCCGGCGACACGGGGCTGCGCATCTTCAATGCGATCCAGCACCACGGGCTGGAGATCAGCCGCGCGGCCTTTACCAGCGGCGCGCCCACCTCCGACTACATCGCGCCGTTCAAGGCCGACCTGTTCCTGTCGGCCAATGCCGAGGACGTGGGCCGCGCGCTGGCTGCCGGCGTGGCCGCCGCCACCATTTTGCCCAGCACCGCGCCGCCACGGATGAGCGAGCAACTGCGCATCGCGTTCGACGGCGACGCGGTGATCTTTGGTGACGAGGGTGAGCGCGTCTCGCGCGAGGAAGGGCTGGAGGCGTTCCACCGCAGCGAGACCGAGCACGCTGCCGAGCCGCTGTCGGTGGGGCCGTTCCGGGGTTTCCTCACCGCGCTGCATCGCCTGCAGGCGGCGTTTCCCGCCGAAAACTCGCCGATCCGCACCGCCCTGGTCACCGCCCGTTCCGCACCCGCGCACAAGCGCGTCATCCTCACCCTGCGCAAGTGGGGCGTGCGCATCGACGAGGCGCTGTTCCTGGGCGGGCGCGACAAGGGGCCCTTCCTCGACGCCTTCGGCGCCGACATCTTCTTCGACGACTCCCCGGCCAACGTGGAATCCGCGCGCAAGCACGTGGCCACCGGCCACGTGCCGCACGGGGTCAGCAACCGCTGACGTCAGGGCACCGAATGCCCCTTGCTCGCCTCCCAGATCGCGTACCAGTCCTCGGCATCCAGTGACACCTCAAGCGCGGCCACGGCGTCGCGCAAGCCGTCGAGGCGGCCGGTGCCGGTGATCGGATGGGGACGCGAGGGGTGGCGCAGCACCCAGGCGAAGGCCAGCGTGGCCAGGCTGATGCCCAGGCGTGAGGCGATGGCCTGCATCTCGGCGCGCAGGCGCACGGCCTGCTCATCCTCGCCGCTGAACAGGCGCCCGCCGGCCAGCGGCGACCACACCATCGGGCGCAAGCCCAATTGCTGGGCCTGGTCCAGCGTGCCGTCGTCCAGTGCGTCCATGCGCAGGGGCGAGAGCTCCACCTGGTTGGTCGCCAGCGGATGATGCTGGTGGAGCAGGGCAAACTGGCTGGCGGAATGGTTGGACACGCCCCAGTGCGCCACCTTGCCTTCGCGGGTGAGCGACCGGAACGTGTCGGCCAGCGCGGCGGCGTCCATCAGGTAGTCGGGACGGTGGATCAGCACCAGGTCCAGCTGTTCGGTGCACAGGTTGCGCAGCGACTGCTCCACCTGCGCGCGCACGTAGGCCGTCGCCGTGTCGTAGTGGTTCACCCGGTACGGTCGCTGCGCCGAGCGCAGGCGGATGCCGCACTTGCTCACCAGTTGCATGCGCTGGCGCAGGGCCGGCGCGGCCTGCAGCGCCTCGCCAAACAGCGCTTCGGCGCCGTAGTCGCCATAGACGTCCGCGTGGTCGAAGGTGGTGATGCCCAGCGCCAGCGCCTGCTCGATCCAGCGCACGCGCTCGGGCACGGAGAGGTTCCAGCTGGCGATGCGCCACAGGCCGGCGACGATGGGCGAGAGCGGGGGCATGGCGGCGTGGTGGTTCGGCATGGGTGACCTTCAAAGCGAGAGAGTGGACATGATGCGGCATGCGACGGGCCATGGGCACGCCGCCGTTACGGGTGACGCCTGTCACTGGTGGACGCCGTGGTGCAGCCTTACGGTAGCGGCATACGGCAACGGGGAGAGGCTCATGCGCGATCGCGATTCACGGCACCAGTACGGCTACCGCGGCGGCATCGTGCCCGGCTTGCTGGTGATCGGGCTGGGCCTGTTTTTTCTGCTGGACAACCTCGGCATCCATCCGGCCTTGCTGGACATGCACAACGGCTGGGCGTGGCTGGTGCTGCTGGCGGCGGTGGTGCCGGCGTCCGATGCCGTGCAGCGCTACCGGCGGGTGGGGCGTTTGGATGGCCCGGCCTGCCGCTCGCTGCTGTCGGCCGCCGTCATCGCGATGGTGGCGCTGATGTTTCTGCTGTCGCTGCCATGGCACCGCTGGTGGCCGGTGTTCGTGATCTACGGTGGCCTGTGCATGCTGGCGCGTACGCTTCCGGCGGCGGACGATCCGTCGAACTAGGCCTCACACCACGCGCGTGCGTTTCCACCAGCGCGTCACTTTTTCCTCGCGCACAAAGGTGAACAGGCCGGCACCCAGGATGATGGCGATGCCGATGGCCATGGGCCAGTCCAGCGCGTCGTGGAACAGCACGTAGCCCAGCCCCACCGCCCACAGCATCTGGCTGTATTGCGTGGGCGCCACGTGGTTGGCCGGGGCGATGCGCGTGGCCAGCATCAGCAGCACCGACGCCAGCGCCGCGAGCAGGCCGTAGCCCAGCAACAGCAGCCATTGTGCCGGTTGCGGCCAGTGGAACTCGCCCAGCATCAGCACACCGGTGAACACGGTGGAACCGACCACGCCGGCGCCGTACAGGGTGATGCGCTTTTCATGCGCGCCGGCCATGCGCAGCGCGATCATCGACACCGCGCCGGCCAGGCCGCAGGTGATGGCGGCCAGGTGCCCGATGCCCAGCGCGCGAAAGCCCGGCCGCAGCACCACCAGCACGCCGACAAAACCGGCCACCACCGCCGACCAGCGGCGCCAGCCCACGTGCTCCTTCAGCACCAGCACCGACAGGATGGTCACGAAGATCGGCATCAGGAAGATCAGCGCGAACGCCTCGGCCATCGGCAGCGCGGTAAACGCCACCACGGCGGCCACGGTGCCCACGGCGGTGGTGACGGCGCGCACCAGCCACAGGCCTTGCCGTTGCGCCAGCAGCACCTCGCGCCAGCCGTCGTCGCGGTTCTTGATGAAGGGCAGTGCGCTGAAGCCCAGCACCGCGCCGAAAAACACCGCCTCGTAGGCGGGCAGGCTGCCGTGCAGCAATTTCACGAACGCGTCGCTGAGCGCGAACGCGGCAAAGGCCAGAAAGCCGAGAAGGACGCCTTTGAACATGGATTTCCCAGGTGGCGGGGAAGGGCTTGGAGAGGGCGCGTGCCGCGTCGGGCGATTGTCCCATGGCATCGGGTTCGCGCCTATCGCCCCACCCCTGTTGTCATGCTGCGCACCGCCATGACCGGCCCCGACGGCGGCGCTAGAATCGCCGCTTGCTCCGGTCACGGAATCCACGCATGGCTGTCCGCCTCGATCCGCTCGATCTGTACGACGTCAGCTCGCTGCTCAGCGAGGAGGAGCGCATGGTGCGCGATGCGGTGGCGCGCTTTGTCGACGAGCGCGTGCTGCCGATCATCGGCGACTGCTTCGACCAGGCGCGTTTCCCGCGCGAGCTGATTCCCGAGATCGCCGGCCTGGGCCTGCTCGGCGCCACGATTCCCGAGCAGTACGGCGGTGGCGGCATGAACGGTGTCAGCTACGGCCTGATCTGCCAGGAGCTGGAGCGCGGCGATTCGGGCCTGCGCAGTTTCGCCTCGGTGCAGAGCTCGCTGTGCATGTACCCGATCTTCGCCTACGGCAACGAGGCGCAGAAGCAGCGCTACCTGCCGGCGATGGCGAAGGGCGAGGTGATCGGCTGCTTCGGCCTGACCGAGCCGCATGGCGGCTCCGATCCGGCCAACATGAAAACCCACGCCCGGAAAGACGGCGGCGATTGGGTCATCAATGGCGCCAAGATGTGGATCACCAACGGCAACCTGGCCCACATCGCGATCGTGTGGGCGCAGACCGACGACGGCATCCAGGGCTTCGTGGTGCCCACCGACAGCGCCGGTTTCACCGCGCAGGAAATCCACAAGAAGATGAGCCTGCGCGCCTCGGTCACCAGCGCGCTGTTCCTGGACGACGTGCGTGTGCCCGACAGCGCACGCCTGCCCAACGTGAAGGGCCTGAAAGGCCCGCTGGGCTGCCTGACCCAGGCGCGCTACGGCATCACCTGGGGCCCGATCGGCGCGGCGCAGGCCTGCCTCAAGGAAGTGCTGGACTACACCGCCGAGCGCATCCTGTTCGGCAAGCCGCTCGCCGCCAACCAGGCGATCCAGCTGAAGCTGGCCGACATGGCCCGGCGCATCACCACCGCGCAACTGCTGTCGCTGCAGCTCGGTCGCCTGAAGGACGCCGGCACCATGCAGCCTGCGCAGGTGTCGCTGGCCAAGTGGAACAACTGCCGCATGGCCATCGACATCGCCCGCCAGTGCCGCGACATCCTTGGCGGCGCCGGCATCACCACCGAGCATTCGGCGATCCGCCACGCGCTCAACCTGGAATCGGTCATCACCTACGAGGGCACGGAAACCGTGCACGAGCTGGTGGTGGGGCGCGAGTTGACGGGTATCAATGCGTTTTGAAGCAGGGAATGGGGAATCGGGAGCAGGGAATGGGACAGGCGCATGGTGAGCCATGCCCACCGTGCCCTTCACGGCGTCCGTTGATGACGCCTTTACTTGAGGTTGGTCTTTGTCCGTGAGCCATATCCCGCCCGCCCTGTTTGTCACGCTGGTCGAGGTCGTGCCCGAGTTGCACGTGCAGTGCGTGGAGCCGTGGTGCCTGATCGGCAGCGCGGCGGCGCGCCTGCTGGGTGCGCAGGTGGATGTGGCCGATGTGGACGTGCTGGTGTCGCGCGGCGATGCCGAGGCGTTGATGGCGTTGTGGGCCGGGCGCCGGGATGCCGACCACGCCCCCGCCGACGGCGACCGCTTCCGCTCGCATTTCGCCCGTTTCCACTTTCCAGGCATGGCGGTCGAGGTGATGGGCGGGCTTGAGGTTGATCATGGCGACGGCTGGCAGCCGCTGGCGCCCGGCAAGCTGCAACTGGTCGGCGTGCAGGGCATGGCGGTGCCCGTGCCCTCGCTGGACGATCAAGTGCGCATCCTCCAGGCCTTTGGTCGCGACAAGGACCGCCGGCGCGTCGATGCGCTGCGGCAGCTGCGGCGACCCTCCGTGTTGCCCGTGGTTTCCTCCCGCTGATGTGGCGCGTCCGGGCATGTGCCGGACGCGTGACGGAAAAAACACAGGACGTGGCGTTCTTCACAAGCTCTGAGCGGTCACCTCACGCATCGACAAGACCTTTCCATGGCCACCACGCCTGCTCCCATCGCCGCCCGCCACAAGGGCTTCAACCGCGCCGAGATCGTCGACCGGAACTTCACCGAGTTCGTGACGGCGTGGCAGGGGCGGGTGCATCCCGCGCCGCCTGACGACGCGCCGGTGTTGCCTGGCAGTGCGCTGGATGCGCGCGGTTTCCGCGAGCTGTTCGAGTCGCAACTGATCTCGCGCCACCTCGACCTGATGGCGCGCGTACTGCGCGTGCGCAACAAGGTGTTCTACACGATCGGCTCGTCCGGCCACGAAGGCAACGCGATGGTGGCGCGGTTGGCCCGCCATACCGATCCGGCCTTTCTGCATTACCGCTCCGGCGCTTTCATGGCGGAGCGCTTTCGCAAGATTCCGGGCATGGACCCGGTGATGGATTCCGCGCTGTCGTTCGCTGCCAGCAAGGACGACCCGGCCTCCGGCGGCCGCCACAAGGTGTGGGGCAGCAAGCCGTTGTGGGTGTTGCCGCAAACCTCCACCATCGCCTCGCATCTGCCCAAGGCGCTGGGCACGGCCATCGCCATCGATCATGCCAGGCGCATCGGCCACACGCTGCCGGTGCCGGGCGACGCCATCGCCATCTGCTCGTTCGGCGATGCGTCCAGCAACCACGCCAGCGCGCAGGCGGCGTTCAACGCGGCAGCGTGGACGGCCTACCAGAAGCTGCCCGCGCCGGTGCTGTTCGTGTGCGAGGACAACGGCATCGGCATCTCGGTAAAGACGCCCGCCGGCTGGATCGCCAGCAATTTCCGGCATCGCGCCAACCTCGACTATTTCTTTGCCGACGGGCTTGATCTGGCCGAAGGCTACGGCCAGGTGCAACGCGCGGTGGAGCATTGCCGCCGCACGCGCCGTCCCACCTTCCTGCACCTGCGCACCACCCGCCTGATGGGGCACGCCGGTACCGATTTCGAGATCGAGTGGCGCAGCATCGAGGAGCTGGTGGCGCTGGAGGCCACCGACCCGCTGCTGCGCTCGGCGGCGATCGCGCTGGCGTCGGGGCTGTACACGAAGGAGGCGCTGCTGGCGCTCAACGAGCGCATCCGCCAGCGCTGCTTTGCCGCGGCCGACGAGGCCGACCGCCGGCCGAAGCTGGAGCAGCTGGACGCGGTGATGGCGCCATTGGCGCCGTACACGCCGGCTGCGGTGAAGGCCGAGGCCGAGCGTGCCGACTACACCGATGCTCGCCTGGCGGCTTTTGGCGGTGCGGACAAGCTGCCGGAAAACCAGCCGCCGCGCCATCTGGCCATCCAGATCGGCCAGGCCTTGCACGACCTGCTGGCCAAATACCCCCAGGCGCTGCTGTTTGGCGAGGACGTGGCGCAGAAAGGCGGCGTCTACACGGTGACCAAGGGCCTGCACAAGACATTCGGCAGCCGCCGCGTGTTCAACACGCTGCTGGACGAGACCATCATCCTGGGCCTGGCCCAGGGCTACGCCAACATGGGGTTGTTGCCGATCCCCGAGATCCAGTACCTGGCGTATTTCCACAACGCCTGCGACCAGATTCGTGGCGAGGCGGCCTCGCTGCAGTTTTTCTCCAACGGCCAGTACCGCAACCCGCTGCTGATGCGCGTGGCCTCGCTGGGCTACCAGAAAGGTTTTGGCGGCCATTTCCACAACGACAACTCCATCACCGCGCTGCGCGACATCCCCGGTTTGGTGGTGGGTTGCCCCAGTCGCGGCGACGACGCGGCCTTGATGCTGCGCACGCTGATGGCGCTGGCGACGGTGGATGGGCGCGTGTGCGCCTTTCTCGAACCGATCGCGCTGTACATGACCAAGGACCTGCACGAAGCCGGTGACGGCCAGTGGCAGTTCGACTATCCGGCACCGGGCCAGGCGATGACCTTGGGCGAAGGCCGCGTCTACAACGAGCCGGCGGATGACCTGGTGGTGTTCACCTTCGGCAATGGCGTGCCGATGGCGCTGCGCGCCGCACGCAGCATCGAGGAGGAGCACGGCTGGCAGGTGCGCGTGGTCGACCTGCGCTGGCTGGTGCCGCTCAATGACGCCTTCATCGCCGCGCAGGCAAGGCACGCCAGACGCATCATCGTGCTGGACGAGGGCCGCAAGAGCGCCGGCGTGGGCGAGGGCGTGATCACCGCCATCGTCGAAGGCGGCTGCGGGGCCACGCCGTTGCGGCGCGTGGTCGGCGCCGACACGTTCACGCCACTGGCCGGCGCGGCGCGGCTGGTCTTGCCGGGCGAGGCGGACGTGGTGGCGGCGGCGCGGCAGCTGGCCTGCTGAAACAGATGGCGGCTATTGCCCGCCCTGGCCGTCGATCACGTGCAGCCGGGGCCGCGTGGCATGGGCCGGCGTGATGCGATGCAGGAAAGTGCGATTGCGCCCGCCCAGCTTGGCCTTGTACATCGCCTGGTCGGCGCGATCGACCAGGGTGGCCACGTTGTCGCCCTCCACCCGCATGGCGATGCCGATGCTGATGGTCAGCCGCAGCGAGCCGTCGTCCACCGGAATCTCCAGCCGATGCACGCGCCGGCACAGACGCGTGGCGACCTGCATGGCCTGCGCCACCGTGGCGCCGCTGAGCAGGGCCACGAACTCCTCGCCGCCGTAGCGGCCGAACAGGTCGGTGGGACGCAACTCCGCCTCCAGCGCCGAGGCGACCGCGCGCAGGGCCTGGTCGCCCGCGCTGTGGCCGTGGTGGTCGTTGAGCTGCTTGAAATGGTCCAGGTCCAGGAACAGCGCGGCCAGTGACAGCGACGGGTCGCCGGCCAGCGCCTCCTCGGCGCGCTCGATCCAGGCGCGGCGGTTGAGCGCGTCGGTCAGCACGTCGCGCTCGGCCAGCACGCGCACCGAGTCGCGGTCGCGGCGCAGCAGCAGGGCGCGGTCGGCCAGGCCCAGCGACAGCACGATGGCCTCGAACGCGCCCACCGCCAGGGCGGCCGGGGCGATCCAGCCCAGGCCGGGCAGGGCGCCGTTGATCTGCGCGCTGCCCATGGCGGTCAGCGCCAGCAGCGGCACCCAGCCCACCAGGAAAAACCAGGCGTGGCGCGAGCCGCGCGCGGCGGCGATGAGCGATGCTATGGAAAGCAAGGTGGCGCCCAGCAGCAGCAGCGGGTTGAGCAGCAGCTGGGTGATCCGCAGCAGCGCGGCGGCCTGGCTCAGCTCCATCACCACCAGCACGGCCATGCTGATCGCCAGGCCGCCGATCAGCGCCCGCAGCAGCGGCGCGTAGCGCTGCAACTCGCAGAACCGCACCATGAACAGCGAGGCGAACGCCACCGAGGCGGCCGTCGCCATGGTGTCCAGCGCGGGCGTGAGGTCACCCAGCCAGCGCCATTCCATGGGGTGGAACAGGAAGCCGCTGTGGATGCCCTGGATCAGCGCGTAGCAGAGGATGTAGCAGGCGTACCACGTATAGGTGATGTCGCGCAGCATCATCGAGATGCACAGCGCCATCAGCACCATCGCCAGCATCACCGCGAAGCAGGCGCTGGCAAACACCAGCCAGCGCGCATCGTGCCTGAGGTACTCGCCCCAGGGCTCAAGGCCAAAGCGCACCGGCGCGGCCACGGTGTCGGTGGGCTCGAATTTCAGCACGATGGGCGCGGAGGCCAACTGGTTGGCGGGCACGTCCCAGGCCAGCCGGCCGTTGCCGTGGATGGCGGCGGAAAAATCGTCGCCGGACAGGCGGGTGCCGGCGTGGGTGTCGGCTGCGTAGGCGGTGACCGCGCCGGCCGGGGGCGGGTAGATCGTGAGCACCTTTTGCTCGTTCACCCAAGGCGGCTGCGGCGCGAGCACGATCCAGCTGCCGAGGTTGTCGCGCGGAAACTGCTGCAGCAGGGCAGGGGCAAAGCGCACCATGGCGCCGTTGCGAAAGTCGCGCAGCACCTGCTGCGGGGTATCACCCGGGCGCACCGCGCGCCAGGCGCCTTCCAGCGGCGTGGCGGCGTGGGCCGCACCGAGCAGGAGCAGGCAGAGCATGAGGCCACCGAGCCATCCGCGCCGGCGCCTCCCCCCATGTGTGTTCCACTTGGCCATCGACCGATCCTTGAACGCGGTAGTCCCCTTGCGGACCGGCGCGCACGTCCTGCGCATGGCCCGTCATGGTCATAGCTATGGATGCCAGACGCTGGATTCTGCCATGGATTTGGCCGGGAAATCCATTGAAATCAGTATCATCCGTTTGTTCTACCAAGCAACCGACATGCCATGGCCGGTATCGGCCCGGCACTGGCGCCGATGGCGACAGTCGGATGCCCGGCCGTCACGCCGCGGCGCCGCGGGATGGTCCATAGTGGGCGCAGCGCCCGCCGTCGCGGGCCATCAGCGGGAGCCAAGCACATGAGTGACATCAAGGTGGCGGTATTCGTGGGCAGCCTGCGCAAGGCGTCGATCAACCGGCGGCTGGCGCGGGCAGTGGAGCGGTTGGCGCCGCCGGATTTCGGTTTCGAGCATGTGCGGCTGGACGACCTGCCGCTCTACAACCAGGATTTCGACGCCGACTACCCCGAGGAAGCCAAGCGGCTCAAGCGCCAGGTGGAGTCGGCCGACGCGCTGCTGTTTGTCACGCCCGAGTACAACCGCTCCATCCCCGGCGTGCTGAAAAACGCGCTCGACCTCGGCTCGCGGCCATGGGGCACCAATGCGTTTGCGGGCAAGCCGGCCGGCGTGATCGGCGCCTCGATCGGCGCCATCGGCAGCGCCCTGGCGCAACAGCACCTGCGCAACGTGCTGGCCTACCTCGACGTGCCGCTGCTGGCGCAGCCGGAGGTTTTCGTGCAGTTCAAGGACGAGTCGCCGATCGACGCCGACGGCCAGATCGACAACGACCGCACCCGGACCTTCCTGCAAGGCTTCGTGGACCGCTACGCGGCCTGGGTGCGGCGCCACCGCGCGGCCTGATCGGCGCGGCGGCGCCCCCGGCCGCGATGCCTTTGCCGCCGGTGGCAAAGGCGTGTCGTGGTCGATGTCGCCCGCCTCGTCTCAGGCGGCATCCATCTGGTCGTCCCAGGCGGCGTCCTGTTGCAGCCGCGCCTTGAGCTGGTCGGCCAGGCGCAGGCTCAGTGCCACGATGGCCAGCGTGGGAAAGGCCCAGCCGCCGGTGGGAAAGACCGAGCTGCCGGCGACATGGAGGTTGGCCATGCCGTGCACCCGGCAGTCGCGGTCCACCACGCCGTGGCGTGGATCGTCGGCCATGCGCGTGGTACCCAAGTGGTGCGCCGTGCCGTGCAGCGGCGGCATGGCGGCGTCGTCCCGCACCCATGGCGCCGGCTCGAAACGGCCACTGCAGGCACGCGCCAGCGTGTCGCCGAACAGCCGGGCGGCGGTGCGGAAGCTGTGGCGATCCAGTTCGGTGAACTGCCAGTGCACGCGGATGCGGCGCAGGCCCAGCGCGTCGCGCGTCTCGTCCAGCATCACCCGGCTGTGCGGTTGGGGTGCCTGTTCGAAATAGCCCACAAGATCGATGTGGTCGCTGCGCACGCTGGGCAGGTCACGCACCTTGTTGAACCAGGTGCGGGCGATGTCCGCCGCGCCCACGCCGGTGCGCAGTGCCAGCCGCGCCGTCGAGCCATCGGTGGTGGAGCCATCGGCGGCGGCGCGGGGGCGATGGTTGAGCGCGTCGCAGACCTCGTCCTCCACGCTGGGCGGCGGGCTGGGGCGGCGCCGGGCACGCAACTGGCGCAGCGCCTGCAGGCCGCGCGGCACCTCGCCCTCCACCGAAAACGGATGCACGCGGGCGTTCAGCACCTGGTGCGTGCGCTGGGCCGCCTCGGACAGGCCGATCTCGGGATACGGCCGCGTGGCGCCCTTGCCCAGCCGGCGGTCGTACGGACGCAGGTCGCGGTCGACGTGCTTGCCGTACAGCGTGCCCACCAGGCCGCTGGGGTGATCCATGAAATAGCGCCCGACCACGTCGTGGTCGTTGCCCAGGCCGTTCGGCTTGACGGTGTCGGACAACAGCAGCGCCCGCGCGTTTTCCAACCCGCCGCAGGCCAGCACGTAGTGCCGCGCGCGTACCGTGCCGCGCCGCCCGCCGAGCGAGCCGATGGCCGCGCCGCGCACCGCGCTGCCATCGGGCGTGGCTTTCAGCTCCATCAGGTTGGCGTGCAGCAGCACCGTGATGTTGGACGCGCGCTGCAGTTCGGCGCGATAGGCGTCGCCGAAGATCAGCGGCGTGCAGATGAAGGTGCGGTTGACCAGGCCGCTGGCCGCGTCGAACGGCAGCGGCGGCCGTGACAGCGGGGTGAGAAAGGAGCCGGCCTCGAATGCCTGCGCGTCGATGCCGCAGACCGACCGCGCGCGGCGGTAGTAGGGCTCCAGCTCGGCGTGCGACAGCGGCCAGCCGCTGTGCGGCACCCATGCACGTGGCGCCAGGTCAAGCTCGGCCAGCGGAATGCAGCCGCCGCCCCAGAGGTTGCAGCTGCCGCCGAAGGCGCGCAGGCGCGACGTTGCCGCATCAAGGGGCAGGGCGCCGGTGGAGGCACCCTCGTAGAGCTGCTGGCTGTCCGGCTCGCCGTTCGGGCCGCCGCCTTCGACCAGGCAGACGGTGGTGGCTGTTGCGATGAAGCTGCGGGCGATGGCGATGCCCGCCGCGCCCGCGCCGATGATGCACAGGTCCGCCTCGATATCCGAGGGGGTCGCGTCGTCCGTGTAGTCGATGATCAATCGGCTTCCTCCAAGCGTATGGCCATCCGTTCCTGGCGCCCCCCGGCGGGTGAGTATAGACAGGCCAAGCGCACCGCGAACATCGTCCGAATGTCGCGCGGTGGCCTGCATGGCGCACGCGATAACGGAACATCAACGCAGCCGATGCCGGTTTCGGCCATGCTGGCGGGCGTGGGCCGTGAACGATTCCGGGCGCGGCCAGTCGAACGGTTTCTGGTTTGCTGCTCTGGAGTGCGCGTGAAAAAAGGCATGTCGGCGGGAAGCGTGGTGCTGGCGGTGATCGCGGTGGTGGCGATCGCGCTGGCGGCTTTGTACCTGAAACACCGCAAGGCGGCGCAGGCGCCGGCGGCCGCGCCGCCCGCCACGTCGGTTGCGCCGGCGGCGTCATCGCCACCACCGGTCAGCCATCCGATCGAGCAGGCGCTGGTGCCGGCGGCCGCGACCACCGCGCCGCCGCCGCCGCCATTGCAGAGCGACGAGGATGCGGCGCAGGCGCTGGGTACGTTGCTCGGTGGCAACGCAGGCGCGCTGCTGGTGCCGGAGCAACTGGTGGGCCGCATCGTGGCCACCGTCGATGCCTTGCCGCGCCGCGCGGTGGCGCCGGTCCTGATGCCGGTGCATCCGCCGCGCGGCGCGTTCACCGTGGCCGAGGCCGAGGGTCGGGTCACCATGGACGCGCGCAACACCGCGCGCTACGCGCCCTACATGGCGGTGCTGGCACAGGCCGATCCGGACGCGCTGGTGGCGTGGTACGTGCGCGCCTATCCGCTGTTTCAGCAGGCCTACCAGGAGCTGGGCTACCCGCACGGCTATTTCAACGATCGCCTGATCGTGGTGATCGACGACCTGCTTGCCGCGCCCACGCCGGCCCAGCCGCCGTTGCTGCAGGTGTCGCGGGGCTACTACCGGTTTGTCGATCCCTCGCTGGAGGCGCTCTCGGCAGGGCAGAAGCTGCTGCTGCGGCTGGGGCCGGACAACGCCGCGCAGGTCAAGGCCAAGCTGCGGGTGGTGCGCGCGGCGCTGGTCGGGCGCACGCTGCCTGCCTCGCCCTAGGACGTCCGGATGGTGCCCGTCATCCCTGCAGCGCGGGAGTGGCGGGCAAACAGCTGAAGGATCGGGCCGACGGATCGGACATTTCCTAAAGTTTCCGGCAGGGACGCCGATGCAGCATGTGCAGATTCAAGAATCTGCACCCGGTGCGCGGGGGCGCATCGTCAAAAAAAGGGGGCGACATGGGCCATGATCGGCAACGCCAGTGCACGACAACCGCGTTCATTTTCTGAGCGTCGGGGGCGAACGTGCAGGGGCGCCAGATCCATCCATCCGAGCTGAAGATTGGCGAGCCGTTGCCTTGCGACGCGTATGACGCCAAGGGCACGTTGTTGTTGCGCAAAGGCCACGTCATCACCAGCGCCACCCAGATCGAAAAGCTGACGCGTCATGCGATGTGGGCCGATCCGGCGGGCGGGGCGGGCGCCGGCGCGGCGGCTGAATCGGACGCGCCGCGCCAGGTGTCCGCGCTTTCCCTCGTGCTTTCCGCGCGACGCCAGTTGCAGGCCTTGCTGCTTGCCGAGTCGACCACGGATTTTCCCAAGCGGGTCATGCAGATCGGATCGCTGGTGCGGCGCGCCTGCCGCATCAACGCCGACGTGTCGCTGGCCGCCATCCTGATGGCGCGCGAGGGACCGTACGTGTTCCGCCATGCGGTGAACGTGGCGATCGCCTGCCAGATAGCCGGCGCGGCCATGGAGCTGAGTGCCGCCGACCTGTCCACCACGGTGGCGGCGGCGCTGACGATGAACATCGGCATGCTCGACCTGCAGCAGGAGCTTTACGGCCTGCAGGGTTCGCTCAACGAGACGCAGCGCGCGCAGGTCACCGCGCATTGCGAGCGCGGCGTGGCCATGCTGCGCGAGCTTGGCGTGCGCAACGAGCGCTGGCTGGAGATCGTGCGCGACCACCACGAGCGCCCGGACGGCAGCGGTTATCCGGCGGGCAAGAAGGGCGATGCGATGGACCCGCTCACCCAGTTGGTGGCGCTGGCCGACGTGTATTGCGCACGCGTCTCCGGCCGTCAGTACCGCTGCGCCATGGCGCCCAACGTGGCGCTGCGCTGGCTTTTCCTCAACGAGGGCACCGCGGTGGACGAGCACCAGGCCGCGCTGTTCATCAAGACGCTGGGCATCTACCCGCCCGGCACCGGCGTGCGGCTGCACAACGGCAGCATCGCCATCGTCACGCATCGCGGCGCCACCGGCCGCACGCCACGGGTGTCGTCCATCACCACCCATGACGGGCTGCGCGCCGGCGTGCCCATCCGCCGCCATGGCGACCCGACCGCGCATGCGGTGACCGAGGTGGTGGACCTGGATGCGTTGGAGATGAGCGTGAGCATGGAGGCGCTGTGGGGCGCCGACGCGGCCGTGTGAGGGCATCGGCCGTCGGCGTGGGCGTCAATCCAGTGGCCGGGCCACGCTGCGGCCGCGGCTGAGGTCGGTGATGCGGGCCTGCGCCTCGGCGACGTGGTCCAGCGGCAGGCGCAGTTCGAGCGCCACGCCATCGTTCTCGAACGTTTCGTGCTCGACCTCGACGTGCAGGTCCTTCAGGCGCGCCTTGAGCAGGGCGAGCAGGGCGAAATCGCAATGCAGGCCCAGCCGCGCCGTCGCCACGATCGGCACGCGCGAGGCCAGGCGCAGGCATTCGGCGGCGCTGCCGCCATAGGCGCGCGCCAGTCCACCGGCGCCCAGCTTGATGCCGCCAAACCAGCGCGTCACCAGCACAGCCGCCCGGTCGATGCCCTGGCCCTCGATGGCCTGCAGGATGGGGCGGCCCGCCGTGCCGCCGGGCTCGCCGTCGTCGTTGAAGCGATAGTCCTGGCCGATGCGGTACGCCCAGCAGTTGTGCGTGGCGGTGGGGTCGGCCGCCTCGCGCACAAAGGCCAGCGCGTGCGCCGCGTCGTCGACCGGCGCGGCCTGCACCAGGAAGCGGCTTTTGCGTATCTCCTCGCTGTGCCGGCAGGGGCCGGCGAGGGTGTGGCGGGTTTCGCTCATGGGCCCATTGTCGCCGATGCGCGTCGCGACGCGGCGGCCGCTTGCCTACAATCACGGGCTCGCTGCCTGCCATGGACCGCCATGATCCTCTCCGCTCTCGTCGCAGTGTTGCTGGTGGCCGTCGTGCTGGGCGCGTGCCGCTGGCGGCGGTCGAGCCGCGTGCTGTACGCGCTGGCGCTTCTGGCGTTCTTGCTGGCGGGTTGCGGCGTGGTGCCGCGATGGCTGCTGGGTTGGCTGCAGGGGCCGTATGCGATGCGGCCGGCGCTGGACTGGGCGCCGAGCAATGCCATCGTGCTGCTGACCTCCGGCGCCGCGCCGCTGCCCGACGGCTCGATCGAGCCGGGCATTGCCGCCTACGGCCGCATCGTGCAGGCCGCCACGATGTACCGCGACTGCGCCCGCGCGTCGCGTCGCTGCACGGTGCTGGTGAGCGGCGGCGATCCGTCGCGCTACGAGACGCCACTGGCGGTGGCGTATGCGCAGGTGCTGCGCCAGTTGGGTGTGCCGTCGACGGATCTTCGGCTGGAGTCGCGCAGCCTCACCACCTGGCAGAACGCGCAATTCAGCCGGCCGATCCTGGCGGCGTTGGGTGCGCAGCGCATCTGGCTGGTCACGTCCGGTTTCCACCTGCGCCGCAGCGAGCTGTATTTCGCGCATTTCGGCATCCACGCCACGCCGGTGCGAGCGGACTACGTGCATGCCGCCATCGCGCCATGGCCCGGCATCAGCAACCTGGTGCTGGCGGAGCTGGCGGTGCACGAGTACGCCGGCATCGTGCGCTACCGCGTCTACAACCTGATGGGCTGGAATGCACCGCCGGCTGCGCCGCTGTCCGCGCCGGCGCGTGGCGGGGTGGATCAGCCGGAGCGCGCCACGCCGTAGTGCAGTGCGTGCGAGATGTCGGCCGCCGCCTCGCACAGGCTCCGGCGGGTGGCGTCGAGGTTGCTGGACGAGCCACGGCGCTCGATGAACGGCACGGTCAGCGCGCATACCGCGTGGTCGTGCTGCAGCACCGGCGCGGACAGGTCGGTGACGCCGTCCACGATGTCGCTGGGCATGCTGGCGCTGCCTTGCTTGCGGATCTGGTTGAGCGCCCGGGTCAGCTTGCGGTGGCCCGGGTCGGCGGGGTTGTCGCCCACCAGCGCCAGCCAGCGCTCGCGGATGGCGTCGCCCTGCCACGCCAGCAGCACGCGACCGGAGTTGGATTCGGCCAGTGGCCGGCGATGTCCCACGCGCACCACCAGGCCGATCTCGCCCGGCGGGTCCACCCGCGCGATCACCACGATCTGCTCGCGCGAGGGCACGACCAGGTGGCAGGACTGGTCCACCTCATGCGCCAGCCGGTGCATGATCGGCAGCGCCGTCTCCACCGTGCTTTTCAGCGGCGGCTGCTCCATGCCCAGGCGAAACAGGCGCGGCGTGATCGAGTAGCTGGCGTCGGTCTCGCCACGGGTGATGTAGTCGCGCTCCTCCAGCACCTGCAGCATGCGGAAGATCTCGCCACGCGACCGGCCCACGCCCTCGGAGATCTCGCTGATGCTGATCGGGCGCGGCGAGCGCGCCAGCAGTTCGATGATGTCCAGGCCCTTGTCGAGGGCGGGGGCGCGGTACTTGGGGGGCGTGGCAGGCATGGGTTTTCGCATGGTGGAATCGGGCCAAAGCTTGCCGCAAGCGCCTTGTCCGCGCCACAGACCGGCCCGGCGCGGGCGATGCTGCGTTGCAGCTTGTTATGCCAATAAATGATGAGTTCATATTTGCACGAAGGCGCAAACCCTGTCACGCCAATCGCCGCCGGCGCTTGTGCACAACCGGAGCCACTCATGGCGCAGGCGACCACCGCAACGCTCGACGCATCTCCTTCGGCTGCCGGCATGGTGAGGCTGCTGCCCCTGGTGCTGGTGGTCAGCCTGTTTTTCCTGTGGGGCATGGCCAACAACCTCAATGACGTGCTGGTGGCCCAGTTCAAGAAGGTGTTCACCCTGTCCGACCTGGAGGCCGGGCTGGTGCAGAGCGCGTTCTACCTTGGCTATTTTCTGGTGGCGATACCGGCCGGCATCTTCATGCGGCGCTTCGGCTACAAGGGCGCCATCGTGGCCGGCCTGCTGCTGTACGGCGCCGGTGCGCTGCTGTTCTGGCCGGCTGCCGCGCTGGCCACCTACGGCATGTTTCTGGCGGCGCTGTTCGTGATCGCCGGCGGGCTGGCGTTTCTGGAAACCTCGGCCAACCCGCTGGTGACCTTGCTGGGCGAGCCGCAGGGGGCGGCGGCCCGGCTCAACTGGGCGCAGGCATTCAACCCGCTGGGTTCGATCACCGGCATCCTGATCGGCCAGCATTTCATTTTTTCGGGCATCGAGCACACTGCGGCCGAGCAGGCGGCGATGGGCGAAGCCGCGCGGCAGGCCTACCTCGCCAGCGAGGCCACCGCCGTGCAGTTGCCCTATCTGATGATCGCCCTAGTGGTGCTCGGCTGGGCCGTGCTGGTGGCGCTGACGCGCTTTCCCGATGTGCGTGCCCAGGCGCCCGACGCGCCGTCGCGGCACGGCGTGCTCGGCCGGCTGTTGCGCGATGGCGGCTTCATGGCGGCGGTGGCGGCGCAGTTCTTCTATGTCGGCGCGCAGGTGAGCGTGTGGAGCTACCTGATCCGCTATGTGCAGGCGAGCTTGCCCGGCACGCCGGCGAAAGAGGCGGCCAATTTCCTCACCGCCGCGCTGGTGTGCTTCATGGCCGGCCGTTTCGTGGGCGCGGCGTTGATGAAGTACATCCGCCCCGCGCGCATGCTGGCGGTGTTCGCCGCTGTCGACACCGTGCTGGCGCTGGTGGCGATGCTGGCCTCCGGCACGCTGGGCGTGTACGCGCTGGTGGCGTGCAGCTTTTTCATGTCGGTGATGTATCCGACCATTTTCGCGCTGGGCGTGGAGGGGCGCGACGATGGCGAGCGCAAGCTCGGCGCGTCGGTGCTGGTGATGTCGATCATCGGCGGCGCGGTACTCACCGCCGCCACCGGCGCGATGTCGGACCTGGGCGGCATCGCGATGGCGATGGTCGTGCCGGCGCTGTGCTTCGTGGTGGTTCTGCTGTTTGCCAGCCGCCACTGGCGCGCCTAGCTTTCCGGGCAACGCGCCCGCATGCGCGAATGCTTTTGCCCCCGCCCTGGTTGGTTTTCTCGCCCCGCTGGACTATGCGGCCGCCTTGCGCGCCCGCGCCGCGATCGAGCGCGGCTATGCCTTTCTCGAAGAAATGCCGTTTGCCTGTCGCAAGGCGGACGATGCCAACCCGTTCCTGCGCGAGCTGGTCGTTCCTTTTGGCGGGGCCGGTTATGTCGCCCTGTTCGAGATCACCGACAGCGCCACGCTCACCATCCTCGCCGTGCGCCATCAGCGCGAAGACGATTGCCACTGAATGGGCGGCGTCGCAGCGGCAGGTTGCGCTGATCCCTCATTCGCCGATCGACCCGATGTCGAACACCTCGCCCGTGCGCCGGCCCACGGCCACGTGTGGCGTGCCGCCGACACGAGTGGGGACGCGTTCGAGAATCGCGAAGTAGAAGCAGTCTTCGGGCGGATCGAAGTACATGCTCTGCGGCGGCTGCCAGCAGGCGACGACTTTCATCGCGGCGCCGACGTATTGCTGCGCAAGCTGGCGCGCCGTGCCAAGGTCGAGCAGGGGCGGGATGGACGCCATGGTTACAGCGCCAGTCCCCGCTGCTGCGGCTGCCACCGGCTGACATCGAGCTGCGCCTTGCCGACGCCGATGCCGCGCACCCAGCGGGCGGAGGCGTCCAGCGTGCTCCAGGTTTTCGGCTTGCCCTTGCCGGTGGCGGCGATCAGCGTGCCGTTGGCGGTGTCGGCCTCGACGTGGAAGCGGGCGCCGTCGGCAATGATGTGCACGCGGCGTACCGCGCCGGCCTCGACCAGGGCGCGGAACAGCTTTTCATTCATGGCCGGGCTCCGTCGGCCCGAACAGTTCGGACTGGGTCGGAATCTCGATGCCGGCAGCCTTGCAATGCTCGCGGATCAGCAGCTCGATCAGGTTGGCGACGCTGCGGTGATCACGCAGCGCGGCGATGCGCACGGCCTCCTTGATCGCCGGATCGATGCGCAGATTGAGCGTGGCGGTTTTGTTCGGTGACATGCGCATTGCCTCACAATGTGATGGCAATGTAACGCAGATGAAATGTGTCCACCAAACGGAATGACAAGGCCGCCAGTGTGGCGGCCTTGTCCTGTCCGTTGGCCCGTACGTGGCGTATCCGCCTCGTACGGGCCGGGGCTTACGGTTTCGGCGTCAGGTGGTACAGCCCGCCGAATTTGTTGTCTTCCACCATCCACAGCGAGCCGTCCGGGGCCTGCTCGACGTCGCGCACGCGCTTGCCGAGGTTCCAGCGCTGGGCGGCGGTGGCGCCGCCTTTGCCGTCGAAGGTGACGCGGGTGATGGATTCGCTGGACAGGCCGCTGATCAGGGCGTTGCCCTTCCACTGCGGGAAGGCGTCGCCGCTGTAGAACATGATGTTGCCCGGGGCGATCACCGGTACCCAGTAGATCACCGGCTTGACCAGGTCGGCGCGGGTGGCGGGGTTGGGGATGGGCACGCCGTCGTAGTTGACACCATAGGAGACCAGCGGCCAGCCGTAGTTCTTGCCGCGCTGGATCAGGTTGAGCTCGTCGCCGCCGCGCGGGCCGTGCTCCACTTCCCACAGCTTGCCGTCGGGGCCGAAGGCCAGGCCGTAGGGCGTGCGGTGGCCGGTGCTCCAGGTTTCCGACGGGGTCAGGTTGGCGCCGGGGAAGGTATAGGTGCTGACCACCGGCGCGTGCTTGGCCGCCTCGGTGTCGGCGGCCGGGTCGATCAGGGGAATGCTGCGCGCGCCGGTCTTGCCGGCCCACGGGTTGCCGGGCGCGGGTTTGCCGTCCAGCGTCAGGCGCAGGATCTTGCCCACCGGCTGGTCGGCGTCCTGCGCGGGGGTGAAGCGCTGGCGATCGCCGACGGTGAGAAACAGGTGCTTGCCGTCGGGATCAAACGCGATCTGCGCGCCGGCCTGGCCGCCCTTGCCGGCGGGCACCTGGCGCCACAGCACCTCGAAACCCTCCAGCCGGGGCTGCGCGCCATCGAGCACCAGCTTGCCGCGGCCCATGGCCAGGCCGCCGCCGTAGTCGCCGGGCTCCACATAGGTGAGGTAGACGTTGTGATCGGTGGCGTAATGCGGCGAGACGAACACGCCGAGCATGCCGTTCTGGCCCTGGAACCAGCTGGCCGGTACGCCGGCCAGCTCGGTCTTGGCGCCTTCGGGCGTGACCAGTTGCACGCGGCCGACCTTTTCGGTCACCAGCATGCGGCCGTCGGGCAGAAAGGCGATGCGCCAGGGCAGCTCCAGGTCCGCCACCTTGGTGACGGTGAAGGGCAGGTCGGCATCGGGCTTCTGTTCGCCGGCATTGGTCTGCGCCTGCGCGGTGCCGCTCAGCAGGGCGGCGAGAACCATCGTGTTCACCAGTTTCATCATCGGCTTTTTTCCTTGCATGAAGAGTGTTGCCACCGCCGCGCTCAGCACTTGTCCGCGCGACCGGTGGCGTAGCGCAGCCCGCGCAGCAGGTGGGCGCGGTAGGTGGGGTTGGCGTATTGCGCGTCGGTATGACCAAGGCCGGTGTACCAGGCGCGGCCGCCCTGGTGTCGTGCGCACCAGGCGATGGGATGGTCGGCGCCCATGGTGCCGCCCTGGTAGCGGCTCTCGTCCACCGTGGCGATCACCATGGTGTCGGCGCGCGGATTGCGGCGGTAGTTGTAGAGCTCGTCGGTGATTTGCCAGTCGTGCGCCAGCGCGGTTTCGTCGCCCTCGAAGCGCACTGCCGTGGCTTGCAGCCCCTTGGGATGGCTCTGGAACCAGGCACCCACCAGGCGGCCGTACCAGGGCCAGTCGTACTCCGTATCGGCGGCGGCATGCACGCCCATGTAGCCGCCGCCGTTGTCGATGTAGCGTTCGAACGCCGCCTGCTGGGTGTCGTCCAGCACGTCGCCGGTGGTGCTGAGAAACACCACCGCATCGAAGCGCGCCAGGCTGGCGTCGTTGAACAGTGCGGGGTCTTCGCTGTGCACCACGGCGATGCCCTCGGCCTGCGCCAGCTCGCGCAGCGTCTGCACGCCCACCGGGATCGACTCGTGGCGGTAACCCGTGGTGCGGGTAAACACCAGGATGCGCGCGGTTTTCGCGCGTGTCGCGCTGGCGCCGGTGGTGCCGGTGGTGTCGGGCCGGGTGGCGGTGCAGCCGGGCAGGCATGCCACGGCCAGGATCAGGGAGGCGAGCAGGGCGGGGATCGTTTTCATGTCCCCGAGTTTGACGTGCTTTGGCACGGGATGCACTTCGCCGTGGCGCGCCAGATCGGTTTTGCCAGGGGCGTGGGCGGCTGGATGCGTGGCGGGCGTTGTCGGGCGAGGTGGGTTGATGGTGCGCTGGCGCGTTTTGCCTTTCATACGGCAATGCCGTATCGTTGCGCGAGTGCGGAAAGGAGTCTGCCGGTGTACGAGTTCATCGAGTCATCCGTTTTTGCCCGGTATGTCCACGATTACCTCACGGAGGACGAGTACGCCGGTTTGCAATGGTATTTGTCGAGTCGGCCGGAAGCCGGTGACTTGATCCCCGGATCGGGCGGGTGCCGCAAGCTGCGCTGGGGTGCTGCCGACAGAGGCAAGCGTGGCGGCGTGCGGGTGATCTATTACGGGGTGACCGACGACGGGCAGATCTGGATGCTGGCGATCTACGCGAAAACCCGTCGGAAGAATCTCTCGGCCCACCTGATTCGCCTGATTAAAGACGAGGTTCTTGCGCCATGAAAAAGCTGAGCAAAGAAATCCTCGAACGCGATGCCACGCGCGATCTGGGTGCCGAATTGCTGGAAGCGGTTCGGGAGATCAAAGCCGGTGGGGGGCGTCGCTTTACCGTCTGTGTAAGCCAGGCCACCCAAGCCCGCCTCAAGCTCGGCCTGTCGCAGGCCGACTTCGCGGTCATGCTCGGCGTGTCGGTGCGCACGCTGCAGGACTGGGAGCAGGGTCGGCGCCAGCCCAGCGGCGCGGCCAAGGCGTTGCTGAAAATTGCCGTGGCGGCGCCAAAAACCGTACGCAAGGTGCTTGCGGCGGCGTGAGCGGCATGGGAGCGTTGCGTGTCCCCGTCGCCCGGCGTGCCGGGTGGGGATGTCCTCTCGACCAACCACGGAAACCCCCATGCCCAGCACCCTGCAGACCCTTCCCCTGACCACCATCGACGGCGCGGCCGACTCGCTGGCCGAGCACGCCGGCAAGGTGTTGCTGCTGGTCAATGTGGCGTCCAAGTGTGGCCTCACGCCGCAATACGAAGGGCTGGAGAAGCTCTACCGCGAGAAGCGCGCCGAAGGTTTCGAGGTGCTGGGTTTTCCGGCCAACAACTTCAAGGGGCAGGAGCCGGGCAGCGAGGAGGAGATCAAGCAGTTCTGCTCGCTCACCTACGACGTCAGCTTTCCGCTGTTCGCCAAGATCAGCGTGGCCGGCGATGACGTGCATCCGCTTTATCGCCAGCTCGTCGCCGCGCAGCCGGTGGCCACCGGCGAGGGCCCGATGCGCGAGCGGCTGGTCGGCCACGGCATTGCCGCCAACCCGGCGCCGGGCGTGCTGTGGAATTTCGAGAAATTCCTCGTTGGCCGCGACGGCCGGGTGATCGGCCGCTTTGCGCCGGACGTGACGGCGGATGACGCGCGCCTGCGCGCGGCGATCGACGCGGCGCTGGCCTGACCGGCGGCCGGCGCCGGCGGTATTGACGGCGTGGGGCGCGGCTGACAACGTCAGCGCGATGTTGGGGGTCTCGGGGGAGACATCGTGCGCGAGGATCTGCTGATCGTCCTGAGGGCGATATTCGGCGAGGCGGGCCGGCTGCCGCTGCTGGCCAGCTGGCTGGCGGCGGCGTTTTCGCTGCTGGTGGTGGTGCGGCTGCTGGCGCTGGACGTGGGGCGCTGCCACCGGCTGGTACGCGGCATGCGTCGTGCCGCCGGCGTGGCGAGCGGATGGTCGGTATGGGGCACCGTGCTGCAACTGGCGTTTACCGACGGCGCGCTGACCCAACGCGACAGCCGCACCCTGATACGTCGCACGCGCATCCGCATGGAGCACGAGCTGTTTTCGCCCATGCCGTTTTTCGAGTGGCCGTTGCCGGAGGATCACCCCGACCGCGACAACCCCGCCTTTGCGCCGGCACGTGGCCGGCGTGCCCGCCGCCTGGCCGCGCGCGCCAGCCGTGCGCGGCTCAAGGCGTGGCGTGCGTCGATGCGGCGGTTCGTGGCCAAGGATGGCGACTGGACCATCCACGTGGACAACCCCTCGCAGATCAACGCGCGCATGGCACAGATCCAGCGCTACTTCGACCTGCTGCGCCACGAGCAGGTGGACGAGGGGCATCGCGACCATTTCCTGTGCGCGATCGAGGTGGCGTCCGGCTTCATTGCGCCGCTGCACCTGCTGACCGGCTTGCTGGTGGAGTTCAACGACAAGTGGGGGCCGATCCTGCGCGCGTTCGACCGCGACACCATGGACTACCAGGACATCGCCATGGGCGAGGCGGCGATGGACCTGCGCCAGATCCAGATGTTCATCTACAACTGCTGGCTGCTGTGGGGGCCGAGCATTCCCGTGTGCGGCTGCCGGCAGTGGAACGCCCGCCACCGCGTGCTGCAGTACGGCTTTGGCGACGAGAACAACTGCATCGAGGTGGTGGGCGAGACCGAGGCGGTGACCGCGCAATTGCAGCAACTGGCGCGCGCGGAGATCGACTACGACCAGGCCTGCCGCAGCAATGGCGAAAACGCCGTGGCCGCGCGGCCGCTGGCGGCGATGGCGGTGCCGGCCAACGTGCTGGGGCAACTGCGCCTGTCCGGCAGCCTGCGCAGCGAGGACGGCCGGCGCATCAACGCCCTGCCCAAGGCCGCGCGCACCAGTTGGGGCGGCGCGCAGGACGAGCGGCCGGTGCTGTTCATCTCGGGCATCGCCTCGGAGGCGCCGGTCAGCGGCAACCTGGCGCGCGAGACGCAGCGCTACGGGCGCATCACGCTGGACGATGCGGCGTTGCCGTCGCGCTACTACTCGGCCTACCTGTGGGTGGGTTTCGTGCTGCTGGGCCGGGACGGCGAGGCATGGCGCCCGCTCAGCGAAACCCAGGGCAAGGCCGCGCAACGGTGGAAGGATTTCGTGCCGTTTTTCGAGCACGGCAACCTGGCCGATCGCGAAAGCTGCGCCTTCGGCAAGCGCCAGCTGGCGGCCAAGACCATTGCCGCGTTTGCGCGGCTGGTGGACGGCGCGCCCGGCGACTTCGCGCACCGCTTTGCCTTTGCCTGCGCCATCGACGAGCCCGGTTGCGGCTATGCGCTGGCCTATCCGGCGTGGGGCGGCGGGCCGAGCATGCGCGAGCTGCTCAAGCAGGTGTTGCAGCAGGGGGCCGACCGCGGTGATCGCGCCTGCCTGCGCCTGCGCGACGAGGGCATCCTGCAGTTCGACTATTTCGACGGCCGCCCCGGCCATCACGATTACGCGGCATGCGAGTTGCCGTCACTGGTGGCGGCGCACTACGCCACGTTCGACGACTGACGTAGCCGCAACCACGCGCGCAGTGTGCCGCCGCGCTGCACCAGCGCGCGGGCGCTGTCGGTATCCAGGCTGGCCAGCGCGGCGCGGGCGTCAAGCAGGGCAATCGGCGCGTGTTGCCGGCTGGCCGCCGCCAGCATGTCGAGCTGCGCGCCGGCCACCGCGTCCTGCGCCAGCGCGGCGCCCTTGAGCACGGAGATGCCGAAAAACCCGCGCAGGTGGCGCGCCAGCAGGTCGCTGTCGAGCGAGTCGCCCTCGGCGCCGATCACGCCGTAGACCAGGCCGTCGTCGGGCGCCTGGTCGGCCGACAGCGCAGGCTGCACGTAGGGAAAATCCACCACGCGCGCACCGCGCCCGGCCCAGATGCGCAGGCGGTCGAACGGGTCCAGGCCCGAGTGCGCGCTGTCGGTGGCGTAGGTGGCCGGGTCCATCCGCAGCGGATCGTTCTGCTCGACAAAAACCAGCACGGGCGTGGCCGGCTCGGCGGCAACGTCAAGCATGCCGGGGATGGCGTCGATCAGGGCCCGCACCAGTCGCGAGAACCAGCCCCGGCCGCGCGCGGCCGGCGGCACGAAGATGTAGTTGAGGTTGGCGCTGAGCACGCGGCGCCCGTCGATCACATGATGCAGCGCGATGAGGTTGGCGCCGCCCACCATCGCACCATCGGGCGACTCGCGCGCGATCAGGCAGGTTTCGCGAAACGGGCCGTAGAGCGCACGCAGCCGTGCGTGTTCGCTGCCGTGGTTGAGCGCCAGGCAGGCCTGGAAACCGGCCAGCTCCTCGGTCTCGTTCGGCAGCACGAAGGCGCCACGGTAGGCCGCGTGGAAGGTTTCCAGCGCGGGGTCGTCAGGGCGGTCGATGATGTCCAGGTGCATGGCGCAAGCAGGCAGGGAGAGAGGGCGCCGCCGCAGTATGGCAGGGCGCCGCTATGCCTGCGGCTTGCGCCGGCCGCGCTTGCGGGCGGCAGCGGGTGCCACGGCGCTGGCGCTGTCCAGTTGCTCCAGCCACGCCAGGTCGTCGACATAGGCGAGAAACGCGCGCAGGTAGTGCGGCGACAGCTCGTCCATCAGCGCGATGGCGCGGCGGGCCAGCGCGCTGGAGTTGAGCGGGCCGGCGTCGGTGGGCGCCGGCGCCACGGCCTGGCGCAGCCGGCTGTCGGCGCGCAGGCTGGACCACAGCTGGCGCAGGTCGGCCAGCGCGGGAATGGCCGGGTAGGCATCGCGCGAGGGCGACGCGGCCGCTTGCAAGGCGGCGACCAGCTCGCGCAACGGACGTGGCTTGTCGGTGGGTGCGGCCGGCGCCGCCGCTGCCGCCGGCGCGTCGCCCTGGCGCGCTTGCAGCAGGCGCTGCGCCTCGCCGTCGAGCCGGGCCGCGCGCTGTGCCATGGCCTGCGCCAGCCGGGCGTGGATGGCGGCGGTGGTGGTGTCAGCGCGCATGGTCGGTCGGGTTGCTGGCGGCCGAGGCGCGCGGGATGGGGGCGATCTCCACGCGGCGGTTCCGGGCGCGGCCGGCCTCGTCGGTATTGGCGCTGACCGGTTGCTGCGCGCCGAACGCGGCGGCAAACACCGCATCGGCGCTCACGCCGGCGGCGACCAGGGCGCGGGTGACGGTGAGCGCGCGCTGTGCCGACAGCTCCCAGTTGTCGGCAAACTGGCGGTTGTCACCGTGCACGGGCTGGTCGTCGGTGAAGCCGCTGACCATCAGCAACTCGTCGCGCGAGGCCAGGTACTGCGCCAGCGGCGCGGCCAGGCTCTGCACGAGCTGGCGGCCTTCCGGCTGCAATTGGTCGGAGTTGAGCGCAAACAGCAGGCTGCCGCGAATGCCGATGCGACCGTTGACCAGGGTCACGCGGCCTTGCGCCAGCGGCGTGGCCAGCGCCCGCTCCAGCGTGGTGCGACGCGCAAGCTCCGCCTGGCGCTGTTTCTCGGCCACGTCGAGCTTGTGCGACAGCTGCAACTGCACGCCGATCACGCCCACCAGGATCAGCACGAACACGCCCAGCAGCACCGACATCAGGTCACCAAACGCCCAGATGGGCGCGGTGGATTCGGTATCGATTTCGACGTCGTGGCTCATCGCGCGCACGAACCGTACGGTAGGAGCGCACCCTGTGCGCGACGGTTCCGTCCCACCGATCGCGCGCAGGGTGCGCTCCTACGGGGAAGCGGGCGTGCGGTCATGCCTTGCCTGCCTTGCCGCGACCGGCCAGCTGTTGCATGTCGGCGATGATCTGCTGCTGCGACAGCACGCTCAGCTCCACCACCTCGCGCGCCTGCGCCACGTAGTAGGCCAGTTGTTCGTCGCTGCGCGATTGCGCGGCGTCCAGCGCGGTGGCGATGTGCTGCAGGCGCTCCATCAGCGCGTCGTTGCTCTGGCCGAACTGGGCCACGCCGGCGCCGAATGCCTCGCCCAGGCTGGCGACTTCGGCGGCGCTGGCGGTGACCTGGGCGGCGGCGTGGTCGAGCTTGCCGGCCTCGCTGTCGATCTGCGCGGCAAGGCGGCTGCCGACGCGATCGAGCAGGTCGGCCGAGGTGCTGACCAAGGCGTCGACCGCGCTGCGCTGCTCGGTGGAGGCGTGGTTGACGGCGTCGAGCAGGGTTTCCAGCGTGGCCAGCAGGCGGCTGCGCTCCTCCAGCATGGCGGTGTCGCGCACCATGCTGTCGGACAGTTTCTGGCGCAGCTCGCCCACCACCTCGGCGGCCACGCGCGGCGCCTCGGCGGCGGCCTCCACCAGGCGGGCGATCTCGGCCAGGGTTTGGCTGGCGGCGGCCTGTGCCTGGGTGGCGATGGCGTCGGCGGTCTGCTCCAGCGTGTCGCAGATGGCTTGCTGGCGAGCGGCGGTGGCGTCGCCGGCGTCCTTCCACTGCGCGCCCAGCGCGGTGGTGATGGCGTCGAGCTTTTGCGCCCAGGCGGCCAGGCGCTCCTCGTCGCGTGATTGCAGGGACGCCTGCAGGGCGGTGTGCGAGTGCTCCAGCGCCTGCACCAGCGCGGTGGCGTGCGACTGCAAGGTGTCGCCGGCGGCGCTCAGTGCGAGCTGGTGCTGGCTGGCCAGTTCGGCATGCGTGGCGTCCTGCCTGGCCAGTGCGCCGCGCCATGCCTCGGCGGTGCGCTCGACGCTGGCGTCCATGCGCGCGGCGACGTCGTCGAGCAGGGCGGAGGAGCGCTGCGCGAAGGTGTCGGCAAAGCGGGCCAGCGCCTCGCCCAGTGCCTGCGCGTGGGCGTCGTTGGTTTGCCGGTGCTGGGCCAGTGCCTCGGTCCAGATGCCGGTGACCGTGCGTGCGGTGGTGTCGAAGCCGCCGGCCAGGCCGTCGAGCTGGCGCTGCACCGCTTCGCCCACGCTGGCCTGGATGGCGGCGCTTTCGCGGGCCAGGCTGGCGAGGGTGGATTCGACCACCGGCTGCAGCACGCCGGCAGCGGTGTGCGCGCTGCTGGCGATGCCGGCCTGCAGCGATTGCTGGACCGTGTCGGCCAGGCGCGTGTAGGTTGCCTCGGTGTGGCGGTGGAACGCCTCGCGCTCGGCATGCAGGCGCTCGTGCGCAGTGGTGCTGTGCTGCTCCAGCGTGGCGGCCATCGCCTGCAGGCGATCCACCAGCGCGGGCATGGCGCTGGCCTGTTGCTGCAGCAACTGGAACGCCTGCTCGCGCTGGTAGGCGCGCGAATGCGGTCGCAAGGTGGTGGCGATGGCCGTATCCAGCCCCTGCACCGCGTGCAGCCGTTCGCGGCGGACCAGCGCGGCAAGCAGGCCGAGCATGGCCGAGCTGGCGACGCCGGCGATGGAGGTGCCAAAGGCAAACGCCAGGCCGTTGACCGGCGCGGCCAGCGCACCGCGGATTGCCTGCAGGTCGCTGGCGCTGCCCAGTGCCGTGCCGGTGCCGCGCAGCGTGGCCATCATGCCGAGCAAGGTGCCCAGCATGCCCAGCAGCACCAGCAGGCCGACCAGGTAGGGCGTCATCGACGGCGCCGGCAACGCGGCGCGCTCACCTTCCACGCGCAGCCGCACGGCGTGACGCAGGCTGGCGGGCAGGCGTGCCAGCCACGGCGCCAGCTCCACCGGCGGCTCGGCCAGCGCGTCCACCGCCTGGCGCAGCGCGGCCGTGGCCTGCCGGTAGCGCCACAGCTCGAATGCGCCGGCCAGGTAGCAGGCGCCGATCAGCAAGACGATGCCCAGGCCCAGCGGGTTGTTGCCGACATAGCCGGCAGCGATGCCGCCGATGGCGACCAGGCCCAGCGCAAAGACAAGAAGGAGCAGCGGATGTCGGGTCATGGCTAACCGTGTGAGGGGGCGGCAAGCGCTGCCAGCAGCGCATCCACGGGTTGAAAACGAAGGTCCAGCTCGGCCAGCAGCAGGTCGCGCAGGTCGCGGCGAAAGCCGTCCAGCGCCGTGTCGGTGTCGCGCAACTGCGTGGCGCGCCGGTCGGCCAGGTCAGGCACCTTGGCCAGCAGGGCGTGCTCGCGCGGGCTGAGCGCCGCCTCCATCGCCGCGTCCACTCCGGCCAGCCGCGCCTGTGCCGGACCGGCCTGTGCGAGGGTGTCGCGCAACTGGCCGCGCAGGCGACCCACGCTGGCCTGCGCGGCGCGCTGGCGGGCCAGGCAGGCCTGCCGGAACGCGCTGGTGTCCGGCGTGGCGGCCGTGGGCGACAGCGCGGGATCGTCCATGATCGCTGTGGCCAGCGCCTGGCGGGCGCGGGCACAGTCGGCGGCCAGCTCGGGCGGCGCGGTCGATGCCGGCGCGGTCATGGGCGGCGCGGCGTCGAGCGCGGCGGCCAGTGCCAGCGCGTGGTTCCAGTCCAGCCACTGGCCCAGCCGGTCGGGCAGGGCCTGGCCGGGCGCAGCCACGTCCACCCCGGCCAGCCGCGCCAGCAGGCGGGTGAACGTGGGGCCATGGACGGTGGGGCGCGGTGCGGCGTTCGCCATGCTTTGCCGAGGGGAAAAAAACGGCCAGTTTAGCGCGAGCGGCCATGGCCGCGTGCTGGCGGCGTGCCGTGTTCTTGTCATCCTCTTCTCATTTCGTGCTGTACGGTGCGGGCATTGCGCCCGTTTTGGCGCCGGCTGCTGCAACACAAGGGGATGCGGGATGGATGAGGCCTACCGGCTGCTGGTCGAGTCGCTTGATGATGTCGCCATCTACAGGGTGGATGCCGAAGGCCGCATCGAAACCTGGAACCGGGGCGCCGAGCGCCTGACCGGCTACACGCGCGAGGCGGCGGTCGGCATGCCCGCCGCCATGCTGTATCCGCACGAGACGCAGGCGACCGTGCTGGCGCAGGCGCGGTCGGCCGCGCAGGGCGACGGCAACCACCGTCGCATCGAGGGCGGCTTGCGCGATCGGGACGGTGCCGTGGTGGCGGCGTCCATCGTGGTGCAGCCGGTGCCCGCTGCCGAAGGGACGCCGCCGTGCTGGTGGGAGATCGCGCGCGACCTTTCCGCGCCGGCGGCCGATGCCGCCGCGCACGAGCCCACCGAGGAGCAGTTTCGCCGGCTGGTGCAGGGCGTGGTCGACTACGCCATCTACATGCTCGACCTGGAGGGCGGCGTGCTGTCGTGGAATACCGGCGCGCAGCGCATCAAGGGCTACCGCGAGTCGGAGATCCTGGGGCGGCACTTTTCCGCGTTCTACACCGAGGCCGACCGCGCCGCCGGCGAGCCGGCGCGCGGCCTGGCGCACGCCCTGCGCCATGGCCGTTTCGAGAACCAGGCCTGGCGCGTGCGCAAGGACGGCTCGTTGTTCTGGGCGCACGTGGTGATCGATCGCGTCGACGACAGCGAGGGCCGCCCGATCGGCTTTGCCAAGGTCACCCGTGACGCCACCGAGAGCCGGCGCGCCGAGGAGGCGCTGGAGGAGATGCGGCGCGCGCTGCACCACGCGCAGAAGATGGAGGCCATCGGCCAGCTCACCGGCGGCGTGGCGCACGATTTCAACAACCTGCTGCAGGTGGTCAGCGGCAACCTGCAACTGCTCGATGACGACCTGGCCGGCAACGAGCGCGGGCGTCGCCGCGTGGCCAACGCCATGGCCGGCGTGGCGCGCGGCTCCCGGTTGGCGTCGCAACTGCTCGCGTTTGGCCGTCGCCAGCCGCTGGCGCCCAAGGTGATGAACCCCGGCCGCCTGATACGCGGCATGGACGACCTGCTGCGGCACACGCTGGGCGAGGGCGTGGAGATCGAGACGGTGATCGGCGGCGGGCTGTGGAACGTCTCCATTGACCGCGCCAACCTGGAAAACGCCATCCTCAACCTGGCGATCAACGCGCGCGACGCGATGGGCGGGCGCGGCCGATTGACGATCGAGGCCGGCAACGCCTGGCTCGACGACGACTACGCCCGCCGCCAGCACGAGGTGGCGCCGGGCCAGTACGTGCTGATCGCCGTCACCGACACCGGCTGCGGCATGCCGCCGGAGCTGACGGAGAAGGTGTTCGAGCCGTTTTTTTCCACCAAGGCCGAGGGCAGCGGCACGGGGCTGGGGCTGTCCATGGTGTACGGCTTCGTCAAGCAGTCCGGCGGCCACGTGAAGATCTACAGCGAGGTGGACCACGGCACCACCGTCAAGATCTACCTGCCGCGCAGCATGGAGGCCGAGCAGGCGTCGCTGCCGGCCGTGGACACGCCGGTGCGCGGCGGCACCGAGTCGGTCCTGGTGGTGGAGGATGACGAGGCGGTGCGCGAAACGGCGGTCTCGCTGCTGCGCCAGCTCGGCTACAGCGTGCTGCAGGCGTCCGATGCGTCGAGTGCGCTGTCCATCATCGAGAGCGGCGTGCCGCTGGATATCCTGTTTACCGATGTGGTGATGCCCGGCCCCATGCGCAGCCCCGAGCTGGCCGCGCGGGCGCGCGAGCGCATGCCGGGGCTGGCGGTGCTGTTCACCTCCGGCTACACCGAAAACGCCATCGTCCATGCCGGCCGGCTGGACGAGGGCGTGGAGCTGCTGAGCAAGCCGTACACGCAGGAGGCGCTGGCGCGGAAACTGCGCGAGGTGCTGGGTGCAGCCCGGGCACGCGCACGCCCGGCGGACGAGCGCCGGGCGGTGGTGGAGGCGGCGCGCATCCTGCTGTGCGAGGACGACATCGCCATCCGCACCACCGTGCGCGACATGCTCGAATCGCGCGGCTACGCGGTGACCGACGTGGGCTCGGCGGAGGCGGCGGTGGAGCGCTACCAGCGCGAGCGCATCGACCTGCTGCTGACCGACGTGCGCCTGCCCGGCACCTCGGGCATCGAGCTGGCGTCCACGTTGCGGCAAGCCCACGAGGCCTTGCCCGTGGTGTTTGCCACCGGCCGGCTTGGCGAGAACGACGACCTGCTGGACGGCCGCACCCGCGTGCTGCTCAAGCCCTACAGCGGCGAGGCGCTGGTGCGCACCATTTCGCAGCTGCTGGCCTAGGCGCGTGGTGCCGGTGCTACGGCTGCGTACCGGTCACGGCAAACCACGCGCCTTGCGGATCCTGGCCGCTGGCCACCCAGGCGCCGCCGGGCACCTGCATCGGGTCGTGATGGATCTGCCCGCCCGCCGCACGGACCGTGGCCACCGCGTCGGCCACGCTGCCGCGCACGCCGAAATACGGCAGCCAGCGCGACGCCGGCAAGCCGCACAGGCCCATGACGCCGCCGATGTCCACGCCGTGGCATGCGATCAACTGGTACGTGCCCATCGGCCCAAGATCCACCGCCGCTGCGGCGGTCCAGCCGAACACGCGGGCATGGAAGGCGAACCCCGCCTGCGGATCGGCCGAGGCCAGCTCGTTCCAGTTGACGTGGCCTGGCGCGTTCGGGTGAAACGCGCCGCCGGCGTCATGCCCGGCCCCGGCCGCGTCGGCGCCAGGTGTCGCGCGCCGATCCGGCTGCAGCACGCCGAAGGGCGCGCCTTGCGGATCGGCCAGCCGCGCGAAGCGGCCGGTGCCGGGAATCACCGTGGGGCCAAGCTGCACCGTCGCGCCGGCCGCGCGGGCGTCGGCCACGAAGGCGTCGATGTCGGCCACCGCGAAATACGTGGTCCACGCCGGCGCCGCCTCATCGTCGCCCCACTGGGTCAGTCCGGCCACCGCGCTGCCGTCGCTGCAGGCCTGGTGATAGCCCGGCGCAGGCAGGCCGGTGTCGTGAAAGGTCCAGCCCAGCACGCGGGCGTAGAAGGCCTGCGCGGCCGCCAAATGGCCCGGTCGCGTGGCCAGCTCGTACCAGCAGGGGTTGCCGTGGAATCGCGCGTTCATGCGGTTTTTCTCGCGGACAGGATGGAACGGCGACCTTGCGGGCCGCCGCCCTTGGCGTCAACTGCGCGACCGTGGCGCAGGCCCGCCGCAGTTCGCTTGCTTGACCTTTTCCCCGTGATCAGTGGGCTACCATGCCCCGGACATGGCCTGCGGCAGGGCGGTGGGACGTGAGCGGGCAGGGCTGAGGACGCATGAAGGATTTTCGCCAGATCTTCGAGCACGTACCCGTGCCTTGCATGGTGCTGGACCGGCAGTTTCGCTACGTGGCGGCCAATCGCAGCTACCTGCAAACCACCGCCACGTGCATGGACGAGTTGCGCGGGCGCTCGGCGTTCGAGGTGTTTCCCGACGAGCCGGACAACCCCAGCCGCCATGGCGCGCACATGCTGCGCACCTCGCTGGAAAAAGTGCTGGCCACCGGCCGCACCGACGTGCTGGGCCTGGTGCCGTACAAGGTCACCCAGCACACCGGCGAGGGCGTGCAACTGCAGGACCGCTACTGGAGCGTGACCCACGTGCCGCTGTTCGACGAGAACGGCGCGGTGGGCTGGGTGCTGCAATACGCCGAGGACGTGACCGAGCTGCACCAGCTGCGGCTGGTGGCCGACGTGGCGCAGGCGGCAGGCATGCCGTTGCCGCACGAGCTGGAACGGCTGGAGGCGGGTGTTTTCCATCATGCCCTGCGCCTGCAGGAGGAAAACCTGCTGCTGGAGCGCGAGCGCCGGCACCTGCGGCGCTTGTTCGAGCAGGCGCCGGGCTTTGTCTGCATCCTGCGCGGCGAGCGTTTCGTGTTCGAGATCGCCAACGCGGCCTACCGCGGGATGGTGGGCCGCCGCCCGCTGATCGGCCGACCGCTGGTGGAGGCCATGCCCGAGGTGGTGGGGCAGGGTTTCGTGAAGCGGCTGGAGCGCGTGCTGTCCAGCGGCGAGCCCTACGTTGGCCGGCACGAGCGCGTGATGCTGACGCGCGACGGCGAGAGCACCGAGTTTTTTCTCGACTTCATCTACCAGCCCATCCACGAGTCCGACGGTCATGTCTCGGGCATCTTCGTGCTCGGCTACGACGTCACCGAGCGCGTGCGCGTGCACGCCGACCTGCTGCGGCATCGCGAGCACCTGGAGGAGCTGGTGCTGGCGCGCACGCAGGAGCTGGCGCAGGCGCAGGCCGCCTTGCACCAGGCGCAGAAGATGGAGGCCGTGGGCCGCCTGACCGGTGGCGTGGCGCACGATTTCAACAACCTGCTGCAAGTGGTCGGCGGCAACCTGCAGTTGCTGGAAACCAGCCTGCACGACGACCCCAAGGCGCGCCGCCGCATCGAGAACGCGCGCATGGCGGTGGAACGCGGCGCCACGCTCACCTCGCAACTGCTGGCCTTTGCGCGGCGCCAGCCGCTGCGGCCCAAGGTGATCGACGCCGCGCGGCTGATGCACGACATGGCGCACATGATGCGGCGGGTGATCGGCGAGGGCATTGCGCTGGAAACCGTGGCGGCGGAAGGCTTGTGGCCGATCTGCGTCGACCCGTCGCAGATGGAGAACGCGCTGCTCAACCTGGCCATCAACGGCCGCGACGCCATGGCCAACGCCGGCCGCCTGGTGCTGACGGCGCGCAACGTGTCGCGCGAGGAGGCCGCCGCGCTGCCCGAGCCGGCCGACTACGTACTGCTGTCCGTTGCCGACAGCGGCAGCGGCATGAGCGAGGAGATCCGGCACCAGGCGTTCGAGCCGTTTTTCACCACCAAGCCGCAAGGCGCGGGCAGCGGCCTGGGCCTGAGCATGGTGTACGGCTTCGTCAAGCAGAGCGGCGGCCACGTGGCCATCGACAGCACGATGGGCGTGGGCACCACGGTGCACCTCTACCTGCCGCGCGCCGAGGCGGCGCTGGTGGAGGACGCGGCCGAGTCGCACCTGCCCGTCACGCACGGCAGCGGCACCGTGCTGGTGGTGGAGGACGACGCCCAGGTGCGCGCCACCGTGGTGGAGATGCTCAGCGGCCTGGGCTACACGGTGCGCGAGGCGGCCCATGGCCAGGCGGCGCTCGACATGCTGCGTGCCGACCCGGTCGTGGACCTGCTGTTTACCGACGTGGTGATGCCCGGCCCGCTCGGCGCGGCGGCGCTGGCCGACGCGGCGCGGCAGCAGGTGCCCGGCCTCAAAGTGCTGTTCACCTCCGGCTACCCGCGCGACGCGATCGTGCACGACGGACGGTTGGATGCGGGCGTGGACCTGCTCAGCAAGCCCTACACGCGCGAGGCGCTGGCCCGCGCCATCGGCGATGCAATGGCCGGCTGACGCCCGCGCCCGTCAGGCCGCGGTCGTCACGCCCCGTCGCCCTGGCAGCGCTGGTGCGCCCAGGCGTTGGCGTCATCCAGCGCCGCCTTGAACGTGGGCGACTCCAGCCGCTTGGCGCTGGCGTGCCGGCGGACCTCGTCGGCCATGGTGGTGAAGTCCTTCTTCAGGCGTTCGCTGCGGAACTGGCCGGCGATCTCGGCAGTGGCGCGGGCCAGCTCGATCCGGCTCGATGGCGGCGCCTCGCTGCTGCCGGCCGTGGCGTGCGGCGTCAGCGAGAGCACGGCCGGCACCAGCCGCACGCAGTCGTCGAAATCCTGCGGGTCGATGCGGCGCAGTTGCTGCGCGACGCGCTCGTCCTCGTCGGACCAGCCGTCCGGCCGGGTCAGCGCGGCCAGCGCCTTCACCTTGTCCGGGTGCTGCCGGTAGTAATCCACGTTGCGCGGATCGACGCTCGCCGCCCCGGGCATTTTCGCGGCCCATGCGGTACCGGCCATGCGCGCCTGCGCGCCGGCGAGCGCCAGCGTGCTCATGGCCTGCAGGTAGCTTTGCCCGGTGAAACCATGGCGGGCCAGCAAGGCATGCAGGGCCGGGTTGGTGTCCATGCGGCGCGCCATCGTCTCCAGCGTGGGCACGCCGCCATCGGCCTCGCTGTCGTCGTCGGGCGATTGGGCGTGCAGCGTGCGGGTTTCCTCGGCCACGGCGATCATGCGGTCGAGCAGGTCGTCGGTCAGTCGCAATGAGGGTGACGCGGCGGCGGACAGCGCCTGCGGCGCGGCCTGGACGGCGGGGCCGGCGGCGATGACGGTCGAGAGCAGGGCAAGCAGGACGGGGGCGGGCACGCGAGGCAAGCGCATTCTGGACGATCTCCTTGGGTGTCGGGTCGCATCGATTCTAGGCGGCGGTCGCATTCATTGCCGGGACATTCGTCACCCCGCACACTGTCCGTTTGCCGCCTTGTACGGATGACCATGTGCCACTTCGCCATGACGACGGGATGACCGCACTGTCGCGTACCGCGCGGCGGTGGCTGGCGATGGCCTGCTGTCTTGTCCTGCCCGCGCAGGCCGCCGCGGTCGCCGCCTCCAGGCCGCTGCAGGTGACGATCGTCAATGACCGCCTGACGCTGTCGGTCACGCACTATCCGCAGGTCTACCTGCAAGGCACGATCGACGCCGGCGCACCGCAGCGTTTCGCGGCGCTGGTGCGCGCCGGGCGCATCACGCCAGGCGCGGACATCTACCTCGACGCGCACGGCGCGGACCGCGCCGCCGGCATGGCGTTGGGCCGCCTGTTTCGCGCCGGCGGCATGGCCACGCACCTGGGCACGCCACGGCAACCGCGGCATGCCAGCGTGGCGATGAAAACCGCCACCTGCACGGATGCCTGCGTGTACGCCTACCTCGGCGGCCTTTATCGCTGGACGCCCAGCGGGCGCGACCGCCTCGCCCTGGCCGCGCCGCCGGGCGATGCCCGCGACGTGGCCGCCTACCTTGCCACCATGGGCATCGATGCCGGCGCACTGGCGCCCGCGTCGCCCGGCAACTGGACGGCCGAGCGCCTGCTCGCCACCGGCCTGGCCAACAACGGCGTGCTGCCGGCCACGGCCAGCTACGACCTGCGTGCGCCCGCGCCGACGCTGGAGCTGCGCCAGACCGACCGCAAGGGCGTGCATCGGCTCACCATCCGCTGCGCACCGGGCCATACCACGGTCACCGCCTACGACGATGTGGGCATGGCGCGCGCTCGCCAGGTGGCGTTGCGCGGCGGCGATGCGTACTTCCAGCTCGACGGCAGGAAAGTGCTCGACCAGTCGCGCGGCGGCGCGCTGGCCGAGGGCAACGCGTTGGTGATCCGCCGCGACTACCCGCCGGCCGACCTGGTGGACCTGGTCAATGCGTGGTCGTTCGGCGCCTGGGTGGACGGGCGCAGCGCGGCGTTTCGTGACGGCTTCACCCTGCAACTGCATCCGGTGCACCCGCAGCTCAAGGTGTTCTACTACGCCTGCTGGCGTGCCGCGCCGTGGCCGCCACGGGCAAAAAAGGCCGCACCGGCTGCCTGAGCGTCAATGCCGGGCCGCGGCCTCCGCCACCGCGTCGGCGCCCGCCGGCATGCGCAGCGGACAGGCCGGGTCGGTGGCCGCGCGCCATACCGCGGCGGTCACGTCCTGCGAGACGGTGACGGGCGCCGCCGGGTCGCGCACCGGCGCCAGCGCCTCGTGGGCAAAGGCGGCATAGGGCTCGGCAAAACCGGCCTGCATGCGCGGCATGGCGTTTTCGCCAAAGCGCGTGGCGGGCGCGCGCCCCGGCAGCACCAGTCGTGCGCGCACGCCGAACGGGGCCAGCTCCAGCGCCAGCGAGGCGGTATAGGCATCGATGGCCGCCTTGCTGGCGGTGTAGACGGCCAGCAGGGGCAACGCCCGCAAGGTGACGCTGGAGGTGACATTCACCACCACGCCGCTGCGGCGCTGGCGAAACTGCGGCAGCACCGCCTGCGTCATCGCCATGGTGCCAAAGGTGTTGGTCTCGAAGATCTCGCGCACCATGGTCATCGGCGTGCTTTCCACCACGCCAAGCAGGCCGATGCCGGCGTTGTTGACCAGTACGTCGATCGGCCCGGCGGCCTCCACCGCGCGCTGGATGCTGGACGCGTCGGTCACGTCCAGCGCCAGCACGCGCATCCGCTCGTCGTTCGGCAGCACGTCTTCGCGCGGCGTGCGCATGGTGGCGACCACCTGCCAGCCACGGTCGTGGAAACAGCGCGCCGTCGCCAGGCCGAAGCCGGAGGAGCAGCCGGTGATCAAAACGGTGGGGGTTCGGTTGTTCATGCGGTATTTCCGTGGTCGTGGAGGAGAGCGCCCAACCATAGGCGTCGATGCCTGTACTCACTACCATTGGAAGTCCTTGTTTCATGGTCGAGAGTCCAGTCATGTCCGACCCGCTTGCCGACGTCATCAGCTTGTTGCAGCCGGGCGCGCCGTTCTCCAAGTTGGTCAGCGGCGCGGGCGCGTGGTGTGTGCGCCGCGACGAAGAGGGGCAGCCGTTCTACGCCGTGGTGCTGGAGGGCTCCTGCGTGCTGGCGGTGGACGGGCATGCGCCGCTGGTTCTGGGCGAGGGCGATTTCGTGCTGATTCCCGCCGCGCGCGGTTTCACCATGCATGGCGCCGAGCCGGCGCACGGCATGCCGGCCGATACCACGGCGGTGCTGCGGTTTCCCGGCGAGATACGCCACGGCGTGCAGGACGGCCCGCCGGAGGTGCGGCTGCGGGTGGGGCATTGCGTCTTCGGTTCGCCCGATGCGGCGTTGCTGGTATCGCTGCTGCCCACCTTGGTGCACGTACGCGGCGAGGGCCGGCTGGCGACGCTGGCGCAATTGGTGGGCGAGGAAAGCCGCCAGCAACGGCCTGCCCGCGAGATGATCCTGGGCCGCCTGCTGGAGGTGCTGTTGATCGAGGCCTTGCGCTCGGCCGGGCGTACCGCCGCCTCGCCGGGACTGGTGCGCGCACTGGCCGATGAGCGCCTGGCGGTTGCCGTGCGCCACATGCACGAAAGCCCGGCGCGGCCGTGGACGGTGGCGCAGCTGGCGCGCGAGGCGGCGCTGTCACGCTCGGCGTTCTTCCAGCGCTTCAGTCGCGCCGTGGGCGCCTCGCCGATGGCCTACCTGCTCGCCTGGCGCATGGCGCTGGCCAAGCGCCTGCTGCGAAAGGGCAACGCGCTTGCCGAGGTGGCCGAGCGCGTGGGCTACAGCTCGGCCGGCACCTTCAGCGTGGCGTTCACGCGCCACGTCGGGCAGTCGCCGGCGCGCTACGCCCGCACAGGGACGGACGATGCGCCAACGGGTCGCGGCGCGAATGGGCGGCCGTTTCAGCCAACCTTTGCGCCTTCATGACCGCTGCGAAAGGCCATCCATGAATCGACGCGATCTGCTGAAAGGCTCCTTGATGGGCTCGCTTGCACTGGCCCTGCACCCCGGCCTCGCATGGCTGGCATCCGCTGGCCCGGCCATGACGCAGTTCACCGCGCTGGAGCGCAAGCATGGCGGACGGCTGGGCGTTTCCATTCTCGACACCCGGACCGGCCGCCGCATTCAACATCGCGGGGGCGAGCGCTTCCTGATGTGCAGCACGTTCAAGTGGCTTGCCGCAGCCGCCACGCTGGCGCGGGTGGATCGGGGTATCGAGCGTCTGGATCGCCGCGTGGTCTTCGGCAAGGACAGGTTGCTGCCTTACGCGCCGATCACCAGCAAGCGCGCGGGCGAGCCGGGCATGAGCGTGTCCGAACTCTGCGCGGCGGCGGTGACCTTGAGCGACAACACGGCCGCCAATCTCCTGCTTGCCAGCATGGGTGGCCCGACCGCGATCACTGCCTTCCCGCGCAGTTTGGGCGACGAAACCACCCGGCTCGACCGTATCGAACCCGAGCTCAACCGGGGCAGCCCGGGCGACATCCGCGACACCACCACGCCGGACGCGATGCTGGCCGATCTGCATCGCGTACTGCTGGGCGACCGGCTTTCCGCCGCATCGCGCGACCTGCTGCTTCAATGGCTGCGCGGATGCACCACCGGCCTCGACGCCATACGCGCCGGCCTGCCCGAGGAGTGGACGGCCGGCGACAAGACCGGCAGCGGCAGCCACGGCGAAACCAACGACGTGGCCATCGCCTGGCCACCCCGGCGCAAGCCGCTGCTGGTCACCGCGTACTACGCCGGCTCCCACGCCGAGCCCGCGGAACGCAAGGCGGTTCTGGCGGCGGTGGGACGGATCGCGGCGTCGATGTAGCCGCTTGTCCGGCCGGTGGCGATCGGCGTTGTCGCCGCGCGTGGCCGGATCCGTCCGTTCACGGTCCGGCCCGGTGCTCGTTGGCCATCGCCTGGCTGCCTACAGTGACGACTCCCTCAACAAAGGAGTCCCCCATGTCCGATATCCCCGCCTTGCTGGTCATCGATGTGCAGCAGTCGTTCCTGCACGCACCGTACTGGCGCGAGGACGATGTGCCGGTGTTCCGCGAGAAGCTGGTGAGGCTGATCGATGCGGCGATCGCCCGTGGCTGGCCGGTGGTGCGCATCCTGCACGACGATGGCGACGCGCATTTTTCCGAGGCGTCGGGCCTGGTCACGCCGATGGCGTGGGTGCCGGCGAAGCGCGATGTGGTGTTTCGCAAGAAGGTGCACAACGCATTCACCGGAACGCGGTTGGAGGCTTGGCTGCGCGAGCGTGGTATCCGGCGGGTGATCGTCAGCGGCATCCGTACCGAGCAGTGTTGCGAGACCACCGCACGGGTGGCCTCCGACCTTGGCTTTGCCGTGGACTACGTCACCGAAGCCACGCTGACCTTTCCGATGATCCACGCCGGCAGCGGGAGCCACTACGATGCGCGGGACATCAAGCAGCGCACGGAGCTGGTTCTGGATGGACGCTTTGCCCGCATCCGCACCGTCGATGACATTCTCGCCGCCTCTTGAGGTGTGCTTTGTGCTGCCGCCGAACCTGATCCTGCTGGATCTGGCCGGCGCGGCCGACGCATTCCGCATAGCCGCCTCGATGGGTCTGCCGGTACGCCTGCGACTGGTCGCGCCGGTGCTGGCCGGACAGGCTGCGCCGACCGTGCTTGGCGTGGCGCTGGCTGGCGTCGAACCTCTGCCGGCGGCGTTGCCCGAACACGTGTTGATCGTGGTGTGCGGCGCCGCCGGCAGCGCCACGCAGTTGTTGTCGTCCGCGGCTGGCAAAGCACTGGTGGCCTGGTTGCGGCAGCATGTCGCCGCTGGCCAGCCGTTGGCCTGCGTCTGTTCCGGCGCGTTGCTGGCCGCAGCCGCCGGCCTGCTCGACGGGCGACGCTGCACCACGCACCACAGCCTGCTCGACGAACTGCGCCAACGGGCACCGACAGCCGAGGTGCTGAGCAGCCGCGTATTCGTGGAAGACGGCGACGTCTGCACCAGTGCCGGCATCACCGCCGGCATCGACCTCGCGCTGCATCTGATCGCCAGGCTCGGATCACCTCGCCTGGCCATCGCCGTGGCGCGGGAAATGGCCGTCTACATGCGCCGCGCCGCTGGCGACCCGGCGCTGTCGCCGTGGCTGGAAGGGCGCAACCACATGAACATGGCCATCCACCGCGTGCAGGACGCCTTGCTCAAGGCGCCCGCGCAGGACTGGCCGCTGGCACGCCTGGCCGACATCGGCCATCTCAGCGTGCGCAGCCTCACGCGCCACTTCCGCGAAGCCAGCGGCATGTCGGTCAAGCGCTACCACGCGCGCCTGCGCGTTGCCCTGGCGCGACAGGCGCTGGCCAACGGCGACAACGTGGAGCAGGCAGCCGAGCGCGCCGGCCTGAGTTCGGCACGGCAGTTGCGCCGTCTGTGGGCGGCGCATGCCGACGATCTTCCATCGTCGGTGCGGCAGCGCGGTTGAGCGACATCGGCAGCCTGCCGCCGGCATCGCGATGACGGTTGATCAGGTGACCCCGGCCGGTGCTTTCGATGTCCGGCGTCAGCGCAGCGAGGCGCGGACGAGGCGGCCGACGGCGAGCCAACTGGCGGGCCTGGCCAGGTCCAGGCCCGCCATGAAACGGGCGGCGCGCAGCAGATCCTGCTTGGGGAAATCCGCCGGCAGCTTGGCCATCAAAGCCATGGCCTTGTTGCGGTTGACGGTCAGCCTTGCCGCGTTGGCGCGGCCCAGCAGGCGAGGCAACTGCGCCAGCGTGGCATCGGTGCAATACGCCGGCTGGCCCAGTTGCTGGCGCCAGGAATCGCGCAGCGCGCCGGCATCGAAGGCGTCGAATCCCAGTGCCTCGACCAGTTGCATGGCGCGGCGGCGGCGGTCGTCGTTGTCCGCGGCCACCGGCAGCGCCACGCGTTGCCGGTGGCCGCGAGGGCGGCCTTTTTCCTTGAGGCTGGTGTCGCTGATGTTGTTGAACGCCTTGACCACCGGCACGCCCAGTTGCCTGGCGACCCAGGCCGATTCCGGCATGCCATCCTCGATGGGTTTTATCTCGCCGTCGCGCAGCGGCACGTAATTGCACGCGTCGATCACCACGGCATGGGGTGGCAGGATTTTGAATATGTCCTTGGGCAGGAGCGGGATATTCTTTAGAGGTATGGCGATAATCAAGGCATCAACGCCTTTGGCGATATCGTGAATATCGCAGGCATTGGCGCCGGTTTCACGGGAAAACTGCCGCAGGCTTTCCCGTCCGCGTGAATTGGCCACGCTTGCCTCGTGCCCGCTGGCGACAAGGCGCCGGGCCAGGACGCTGCCGAGCTGGCCGGCTCCAATAACAGCTGTTTTGTTCATTTTTTCTGCTTCGCGGCGGTCGAGGGCCGCGATGGTATGCTTGCCCGTCCCGGGCCAACAAGACGGCACTTTTTTGTTCGTCGGTTACATCGAGGTAACTCATGGAAACGATTTTGGACGGTTGGCCGCATGAGGTCACCGAGCGCGGCATAAAACTGACTGCCTGCGCCTCCCACGATCTCGTTATCCGCCTGGGCGACAAATGGACGATTCTCGTGCTGGCGCTTTTGTCGGTGGCACCGGGTGGCCGGCTGCGCTTCTCGGAGATCAAATACGGCGTCGCGGGCATTTCCCAGCGCATGCTGACGGTGACGCTGCGATCGCTGGAGCGTGACGGCCTGGTCGTGCGGCATGTCCATCCCGAGGTGCCGCCGCGTGTGGAGTACGAGCTGAGCGCCATCGGCCACAGCATGCAGGCACCGATGAAGGCCTTTGCCGGCTGGCTCGGCGAGCACGGGCCGGCCATGGCGCAGGCAAGGGAGCGCTTCGATGCCGCGCTGGCGGCCTCCAACCACAAGCCGTAGCTCGTGAGGCGCGCGTGGCGCGCCATGCCTCGTGCAAAACGTCATGCGCCTGGCGCATGCTGGCGCTCTTGCCGCATGGCGGCGATCAACCACGGGAATTGCGTATGGGCAAGGGGCGGCTGGAAGCGTTCAGCGACGGCGTCATCGCCATCATCATCACCGTCATGGTGCTGGAGCTGAAAGTGCCGGGCGACGGCACGCTGGCATCGCTGCCGCCGCTGGCGCCGGTGCTGTTGAGCTATGTGCTGAGCTTCATCTACGTGGGCATCTACTGGAACAACCACCACCACATGCTTTCCACCATCCAGCGGGTGTCCGGCGGCGGGCTGTGGGCCAACCTGCATCTGCTGTTCTGGCTGTCGCTGTTTCCCTTCACCACGGCGTGGATGGGCGAAAACCATTTCTCGACCTGGCCGACGGCGGTGTACGGCGTGGTGCTGCTGATGGCCGCGCTGGCCTATGGCGTGCTGCAACAGGTGCTGATCGCCAGGGAGGGCGAGGCGTCGCTGCTTCGCCGTGCGGTCGGCCGTGACTGGAAAGGCAAGCTGTCGCCGGTTTTCTATGCCATCGGCATCGCGCTGACGTTCTGGCGGCCCTGGGCGGCGCAAGCGGTGTACGTGCTGTGCGCCTTGCTGTGGCTGATCCCCGACCGGCGCATCGAGCACGCCACCGGCGCCTGAGCGCTGTTTGGCGCACAAAGAAATCCCCGCCGCAGCGGGGATTCCAAAGGCGCGTGACGCGGCGGCTTACAGGAACATGCCGCCGGAGGCCTCGATGCGCTGGGCGTTGATCCAGCCGTTGGCGGGCGACAGCAGCGAGGCCACCACGCCGCCGATGTCGTCCGGCTGGCCGACGCGGCCCAGCGCGGTCTGCGAGGCGACGAAGGCGTTGAGGTTTTCGTTGTCGCGCACCGCGCCGTTGCCGAAGTCGGTGGCGATGGCGCCGGGGGCGACCACGTTGGCGGCGATGCCGCGCGGGCCCAGCTCCTTGGCCAGGTAGTGCGTGAACACCTCGACGGCGCCCTTCATGGCCGCATACGCGGCATGGCCGGGCAGGGCGAAGCGGGTCAGGCCGCTGGACACGTTGACGATGCGCCCGCCGTCGGCGATCAGCGGCAGCAGCTTCTGGGTGAGAAAGAACACGCCCTTGAGGTGCTCGTTCACCAGCTGGTCGAACTGCGCCTCGGTGGTGTCGGCAATGCTCACGTGCATGCCGGAGCCGGCGTTGTTGACCAGGTAGTCGAAGCGGTCGCGCTGCCAATGGCGGGCCAGCGCGTCGCGCACCTGGCCGGCAAACGCCGCGAAACCGGCGATGTCGGTCACGTCCAGCTGCAGCGCCACGGCGGCGCGGCCGGCGGCCTCGATCTGCGCCACCACCGCCTCGGCGTCGGCGCGGTTGCTGCGGTAGGTGAGGATCACGTCGGTGCCCTGCGCGGCCAGTTTCAGCGCGGTGTTGCGGCCCAGGCCGCGGCTGCCGCCGGTTACCAGGGCGATGGGGGAAGGCTGGGTGGTCATGGCGTTGCTCCGGGGGAAGGAAAGTGGAGCCAGTTTATTGATCGACCTGTGCTGGATAAATTGCCTTTCGATGAGTTATGTGTTCTGTTTTGACGAACAATCAATGCTCGGGACTGCCGAATGAATCCGCTCGACACCATGCAGGTTTTTGTACGGGTGGCCGAGATGGCCAGCTTTACGCGGGCCGCCGAAAGCCTGGCGATGCCCAAGGGCAGCGTCTCCACGGCGGTGCAGCAACTGGAGGCGATGCTGGGCGCGCGCCTGCTCCATCGCACCACGCGCAAGGTGCAGCTCACCCAGGACGGCCAGGCGTTCTACGAGCGCAGCAAGGATCTGCTGGCGGACATGGACGAGTTGCAGTCGATGTTCCAGCGCGGCGGACAATCGCTGCGCGGGCGCCTGCGCGTGGACATGTCCACCGGCATGGCCTGCAACATCGTGATGGAGCGCCTGCCCGAGTTTCTTGAGGCGCACCCGTCGATCGAGCTGGAGCTGAGCGGCACCGACCGCCTGGTGGACGTGGTGCGCGAGGGTTTTGACTGCGTGCTGCGCGTGGGGCCGCTGGCCGAGAGCAGCCTGGTGGCGCGCCGGCTGGGCCGCCTGCGCGTGATCAACTGCGCCAGCCCGGGCTATATCCGCCAGTACGGCATGCCGCGCACGCTGGCCGACCTGGCCAACCATCGCGTGATCCACTACGTATCCACGCTGGGCGCCAAGCCGTCGGGCTGGGAGTACCCCGATGGCGCGGGCTACGCCTGCCTGCCCATGGCCGGCGCGCTGACGGTGAACAACACCGAGACCTACAAGGCCGCCTGCCTCGCCGGACTGGGCATGATCCAGTCGCCGGCGGCCGGCCTGCAGCCGCTGATCGACCGCGGCGAGCTGGTGGAGGTGCTGCCGGATTTTCCCGCCGAGCCGATGCCGGTGTCGTTTCTCTACGCCAACCGCCGCCACCTGCCGCGCCGGGTGAGCGAGTTCATGGCGTGGGTGGCGTTGTTGCTGGAGCCGTACCTGCAGCGCTGAGAGGTGGCGATTTTTCGACCTCGCAAGCGACGGGCGCGCCGCTACAGCGTGGCGCCAAACAGGTTGAGCACGGCCGCCCAGTGCCGCTCGGCGGCCTCGGGGTTGTAGACCGGCATGTCGGGCACGGCAAAGCCGTGGTAGGCGTTGGTGTAGGTTTCCACCGTATGGGGCACGCCGGCATCGACCAGGGCCTGGGTCAGCCGCGCCTTGTCCTCGTCGGTGAAATGGGCGTCCTCGAAGGCGCCACCCACGTAGACGCGGCCCTTGATGTTCTGCACAAAGCGGTGCGGGCTGTCCGGCTGGTCACTGGCCAGGCGCGAGGCGTGGAACGCCGCCACCGCCGCGAAGCGCCCGGGCAGGGCGCCGGCCGCGGTCAGGGCGCAGTTGCCGCCCATGCAGTAGCCCACGACGCCAAAGCGGTCGCCCGCCACGTCGGGGCGGGACGCCAGGCAATCGACAAAGGCCTGGGCATCGGCCACCTTGCGGTCGCGATCCAGGCTGCCGACCAGCGCCAGCATGGCCGCTTTCTTTTCCGGGTCGGCAAACACGGTGGCCGGGTCCATGGGAGCGTAAGGGCCGGAGCGGTAATACAGGTCGGGCATCAGCACCAGGTAGCCGGCGTCGGCCAGGCGTTGGCCCATGTCCCACAAGGCGGGGCGGATGCCGGGGCCGTCCATCAGAAAAAGAACACCGGGCCACGGCCCGGCGCCCTGGGCGGGCGTGAACACCGAGGCGGGACAGCGGCCGTCACGGGTGGCGATGGTGAGGGTTTGGCGGGGCATGGGGTGGCGATTCCTCAGGTAACGCCAACGGCGCCCCGGGGGCGCCGTTGGCGTGCCGCACGGAGCGGTCAGACCGCCTCGAAGATGCCGGCGGCGCCCATGCCGGTGCCGATGCACATGGTGACCATGCCGTACTTCTGCTTGCGACGGCGCAGGCCGTGCACCAGGGTGGCGATGCGCACGGCACCGGTGGCGCCCAGCGGATGGCCCAGCGCGATGGCGCCGCCCAGCGGATTGACCTTGGCCGGGTCGAGCTTGAGATCGCCCATCACCGCCAGCGCCTGCGCGGCAAAGGCTTCGTTGAGTTCGATCCAGTCCAACTGGTCCTGGCTGATGCCGGTCTGCGCCAGCGCCTTGGGAATCGCCTCGCGCGGACCGATGCCCATCACTTCCGGTCGCACGCCGGCGACCGAAAAACCGACGAAGCGGGCCAGCGGCTGCAGGTTGTATGCCTTGATCGCCTTCTCGCTGGCCAGCAGCACCGCACCGGCGCCGTCGGACATCTGGCTGGAATTGCCGGCGGTGACCGTGCCGCCGAACTGGCCGTTGCGGAACACCGTCTTCAGCTTGGCCAGCACTTCCGGCGTGGTGCCGGCGCGCGGGCCTTCATCGGCACGGATGATGCGGCTGTCGGTGACGATGCCGCGGCTGGCCAGGTCGGGGTAGCGGTCGTCCAGCGTGAACGGAGTGATCTCGTCGTCGAACTCGCCAGCGGCCTGGGCGGCGAGGGCGCGGCGATGGCTTTCCACCGCAAAGGCGTCCTGCTGCTCGCGGCTGACCTTCCACTCGGTGGCCACGTTCTCGGCGGTGATGCCCATGCCGTAGGCGATGTTGATGTTGTCGTCGCTGAAGATCGCGGGGTTCATCGCGATCTTGTGGCCCATCATCGGCACCATGCTCATGCTCTCGGTACCGCCGGCGAGCATCAGGTCATCCTCGCCCAGGCGGATGCGGTCGGCGGCCATCGCCACCGCCTGCAGGCCGGACGAGCAGAAACGGTTGATGGTCACGCCCGGCACGGTATTGGGCAGGCCGGCCAGCAGCACGCCGATGCGCGCCACGTTCATGCCTTGCTCGGCCTCGGGCATGGCGCAGCCGATGATGGCGTCGCCGATGCGATGCGGATCGATGCCCGGCGCCTGCGCCATCACGGCTTTGATGACGTGGGCCAGCATGTCGTCCGGCCGGGTGTTGCGGAACACGCCACGCGGCGCCTTGCCGACCGGCGTGCGGGTGGCGGCGACGATGTAGGCGTCCTGGATTTGCTTGGTCATGGTTCTAACTCCGTGGCGTCGCGCTTTCAGCAGCGACGCGCTTCAGTTTTTGATCGTCATGCCAGCGAAAGCTGGCATCCAGTGTCTTGAGGCGTTGGATCCCGGCCTTCGCCGGGATGACGGCATGGTGGCGGCGTTCGATCAGTTCCTGAGCGGCTTGCCCGTCGTCATGGTGTGCGCGATGCGGGCCTGGGTCTTTTCGGTTTTGGCCAGCTCCACGAAGTGCTTGCGCTCCAGCGCCAGCAGCCATTCCTCGTCCACCAGCGAGCCACGTTCGATGTTGCCGCCGCACAGCGTGTCGGCGATGCGCGTGGCGATGTCGATGTCGTGCGGGGAGGCGAAGTAACCGGCCTGCAGGTTGGCCAGCGAGGCCTTGAAGGTGGCGGTGCCGACGTCGCCGGCGACCGGGATGGCGCGGGCGGGCAGCGGCGGGCGGTAGCCGCTTTCGGCCAGCGAGCCGGCCACCTGCTTGGCCACGTACAGCAGCTCGTAGGCGTTGAACACCACCACGTCGCTGTCGCGCAGCAGGCCCATGTTCTTCGCTTCGATCGCACTGGGTGAGACCTTGGCCATCGCCACCGTCTCGAACACCTTCTTCAGCGCCTCGAACGGATCGGCCGGGTTGGCCTTGGCCGCGCGCACGGCCAGTTCATGCAGGCCGCCACCGGCCGGCAGCAGGCCCACGCCGGCCTCGACCAGGCCGATGTAGCTTTCCAGCGCCGCCACGGTGCGGGCCGAATGCATCTGGAATTCGCAGCCACCGCCCAGCGCCAGCCCGCGCACCGCCGAGACCACCGGCACCAGCGCGTGCTTGATGCGCATGCTGGTGCGCTGGAAGTTGGCCACCATCGCCTCGAAGTCGTCGAACTTGCCGCCCTGCAGCAGGCCCAGTGCCCCCTTTAAATCGGCGCCGGCGGAGAACGGCTCGGCATCCTGCCAGATCACCACCGCCTTGAGCTGTTCCTCGGCGATGCCGATGGCGTGCTGGATGCCGTCGAGCACCTGGTCGTTGACCGTGTGCATCTTGGTCTTGAACGAGATGATGCCGACACCGTCGTCGCCCAGCGTCCACAGGCGCACGCCGTCGTTCTCCCACACGGTGCTGCCGGTATCGAAGGTCTCGCCCAGGATCGGATCGGGGAACAGCTGGCGCTGGTACACCGGATGCGCCGAACGCGGCTTATCGGCGTTGGCGCTGGCCGAATACGAGCCGGCCTTGCCGTGCACGCCGTGGCGGCCATCGGTGACCCAGGCGGGCAGGGGAGCCTTGCTCATCGTCTTGCCGGCGGCGATGTCTTCGGCGATCCACTTCGCCACCTGCTGCCAGCCAGCGGCCTGCCAGGTCTCGAACGGGCCGAGCTTCCAGCCGTAGCCCCAGCGGATCGCGAAGTCCACGTCACGCGCGGTGTCGGCGATGTCGGCCAGGTGATAGGCGGTGTAGTGGAACAGGTCGCGGAAGATCGCCCACAGGAACTGCGCCTGCGGGTCACTGCTGGCGCGCAGCTTGGCGAACTTCTCGGCCGGGTCCTTGATCGCGAGGATGGCGGCGACCTCGTCGGAGGCCTTCTGCGCCGACGGGCGGTAATCCTGCTTGGCCGGATCCAGCACCAGGATGTCCTTGCCGGCCTTGCGGTAGAAGCCGGCGCCGTTCTTCTGGCCCAGCGCGCCCTTGTCGATCAGCGCCTGCAGCACGGCCGGCGCCTTGAAGTATTCGTGCCACGGATCATCGGGCAGGGTATCGCCCATGGTCTTGATGACGTGGGCCATGGTGTCCAGGCCGACCACGTCGGCGGTGCGGTAGGTGGCGCTCTTCGGGCGACCCACGGCCGGACCGGTCAGCGCGTCGACCACGTCGAAGCCCAGGCCGAACTGCTCGGTGTGGTACATCGTCGAGAGCATCGAGAACACGCCGATGCGGTTGCCGATGAAGTTCGGCGTGTCGCGCGCGATCACCACGCCCTTGCCGACGGTGGTGACCAGGAACGCTTCCAGCCCGTCCAGCACGCTCTGGTCGGTCAGCCTGGTCGGGATCAGCTCGACCAGGTGCATGTAGCGCGGCGGGTTGAAGAAGTGCACGCCGCTGAAGCGGTGGCGCATTTCCTCCGGCAGCGCCTCGGCCAGGCCGTTGATCGACAGGCCGGAGGTGTTGGAGGCGATGATCGCGGTCTTCGACAGGTGGCCGGCGATCTTCTTGTAGAGGTCCAGCTTCCAGTCCATCCGCTCGGCGATCGCCTCGATCACCAGGTCGACATCCTTCAGGTGATCGAGGTCGTCGTCGTAGTTCGCCGGGATGATCGCGCTGGCCAGGTTCTTGTCGGCCAGCGGCGCCGGCGACAGCTTGGCCAGGTGGGCGATCGCCTTCTGCGCGATACCGCTCTTGGGACCTTCCTTGGCCGGCAGGTCGAACAGCACGGTTTCCACACCGGCATTGGTCAGATGGGCGGCGATCTGCGCGCCCATGACGCCGGCGCCCAGCACGGCAGCCTTGCGGATGCGCAGCGACGGGGAATGTGGAGTGGGGTGGCTTGCGGTCATGGGTTTCTCCGAAAACGGCTGCGGGAAATGCAAAAGGGCGCGGTGGCGTGGACCGCGTGCTGTGTCAGGGATGGGTCAGGCCGGCGACGGCAAAGCGGACGAGGTGCTGGATGGCCTGCTCGCGATGCGCGCCCTCGCTGACGTCCTGCTTGCGCTGGATGATGCCGAAGCCCGACATGGCGTGGGTCAGTGCGCCGGTGACCAGGTCGATGCGCCAGTACAGTTCCTCCTTGCTCAACTGCGGCAGCAGGCGCGCGAACTCGGCGGTGAACTGGCGCATCACGTGGCCGTAGTTCTCGGACAGGAACTGGCGCAGCGAATCGTCATGCTCGGCAAACGCGCGGGCCAGCACGCGCATGAACAGCGAGCCGCTGGCCTCGTGCGACAGCTCCAGCGCGGGGCGGATGAAGGCGTCAAGCACGTCCTCCAGCTTGCCGCTGTCGCGGGCGCGCTCCAGCGCGGCCAGGCGCTGCGCGTTGAGCGTGTCGAGCCGGCGCCGGAAAACCTGCTCCACCAGTTTGTCCTTGGAGCCGAAGTGGTAGTTGACGGCCGCCAGGTTCACGCCGGCGGCGGTGGTCAACTGGCGCAGCGAGGCGCCGTCGAAACCGCGCTGGGCAAACAGGACTTCGGCCGCGCCGAGTATGCGTTCCTTGGTCGAGCCGGAGCGTTTCACGGGGAGCATCCACCTGTCGTGTTCAAACGATCGTTTGAGCATACGCGTGCCGCTTTGCGAACGTCAAACCACCGCTGACTTGCAAACGGCCCATGACTTGCGTATGAGCTAGAATCTGTCAGACTTTCCGGGGCTAAACCCCCAATCCTTGTAAGGTTTAGGCTTTCGTCGGCTTGCTGGCGACGCCTGATCTCCCCCAATTCCCGTTACCCGGAGCAGACCCGTATGGCGCTGGAGCGCACCCTTTCCATCATCAAGCCCGATGCCGTCGCCAAGAACGTCATCGGCCAGATCTACGCCCGTTTCGAGAAGGCCGGCCTCAAGATCGTCGCCGCCCGCATGAAGCAGCTGTCGCGCGCCGAAGCCGAAGGCTTCTACGCCGTGCACCGCGAGCGCCCGTTCTTCAACGCGCTGGTCGAGTTCATGATTTCCGGCCCGGTGATGATCTCCGTGCTGGAAGGCGAGAACGCCGTGCTGGCCCACCGCGACCTGATGGGCGCCACCAACCCGAAGGAAGCGGCGCCGGGCACCATCCGCGCCGATTTCGCCGATTCCATCGACGCCAATGCCGTGCATGGCTCCGATGCCATCGAGACCGCCAAGGTCGAGATCGCCTACTTCTTTGCCGCCACGGACGTGCTTGCCCGCTGAGGCAGGCGTTCGTCGCCACGTGCAGACCCCGGCGGCCACCTCGTGTGGCCGCTTCCAACCAAGAGCCCGTCCTTGAATTCCGTCGTCGCCAGTTCCAGCAAGGTCAACCTGCTCGATTTCGATCGCAAGGGCCTGCGTGATTTCTTCACGCAGATCGGCGAGAAGCCGTATCGCGCCGAACAGGTGATGAAGTGGATCTACCACGATCTTGAGGACAACTTCGACAACATGACCGACGTGGGCAAGGCGCTGCGCGCCAAGCTCGCGGAAACCTGCTACATCGGCGCGCCCCGCACCGTGGTCGACAAGGTTGCCACCGACGGCACCCGCAAGTGGCTGCTGGGCATGGACAGCGGCAACGCGATCGAGACGGTGTACATCCCCGAGCCGTCGCGCGGCACGCTGTGCGTCTCCTCGCAGATCGGCTGCGCGCTCAACTGCGGCTTCTGCTCCACCGGCGCGCAGGGCTTCAACCGCAACCTGTCCACCGCCGAGATCATCGGCCAGGTGTGGGTGGCGGCCAAGCACCTGGGCAACGTCACCCACCAGAACCGGCGCATCACCAACGTGGTGATGATGGGCATGGGCGAGCCGCTGGCCAATTTCGAGAACGTGGTCAGGGCCATGCACCTGATGCGCGACGACCTGGGCTTCGGCCTGGCCTCCAAGCGCGTCACGCTGTCCACTGCCGGCATGGTGCCGCTGATCGACCAGTTGTCGGCCGAGATCGACGTGTCGCTGGCGGTGTCGCTGCACGCGGCCACCGACGAGCTGCGCACCGAGCTGATGCCGATCAACAAGCGCTACCCGATCGCCGAGCTGCTGGCGGCCTGCCAGCGCTGGATCGCGCGCAAGCCGCGCACCTCCATCACGTTCGAATACACCTTGATGAAGGGCGTCAACGACCAGCCCGAGCACGCGCGCCAGCTGATCCGGCTGATGCGAAAGCTGCCCACCTGCAAGGTCAACCTGATCCCCTTCAATCCTTTTCCGGGCACGCAGTTCGAGCGCTCGGACGCCAACCACATCCACGATTTCCAGACGCTGCTGCTCAATGCCGGCGTGCTGACCATGCTGCGCCGCACCCGCGGTGACGACATCGACGCGGCCTGCGGCCAGCTGGCCGGGCAGGTGGCCGACCGCACCCGGCGCAGCGCCGATATCCGCAGGCGGCAGGACGAGGGGACCTTGCATGCGAATTGAGCGTGTCCTGGTATGGGCGGTGTCGCTGGCGCTGGCCGGTTGCGTGACCACAAGCAGCGACAGCAGCGCGCTGGGCGCGCACATGCCCAAGACGTCCAAGGCGCAGGAGGCCCGTGACGCCGCCCGCGTGCACACCGAGCTGGGCCAGCGCTACATGGCCAACGGCGACCTGCAGGGCGCGCTGGACAAGCTCACCAAGGCACTGCAGTTCGACCCCAACTACGCGCCCGCGCACACCGTCATCGCGGTGCTGTACGAGCGCATCAACAAGCTGCCTGAGGCCGAGCAGCACTACCGCAAGGCGGTGGCGCTGGAGCCGGACAAGGGCGCGCCGAACAACAACCTGGGCGTTTTCCTCTGCCATGTGGGGCGCGGCGCCGAGGCGCAGGCGCACTTCCGCAAGGCCGTGGCCGACCCGTTCTATTCGACGCCCGACGTGGCGCTGACCAATGCCGGCATGTGCCAGCAGCAGATCGGCGACGCCAAGGGCGCCGAGGCCAGCTATCGCGGGGCGCTGGACCACAATCCCCGCAATGCGAACGCTCTATATCAACTGGCAAACTTGCTTTTTTTGAGCAATGATGCCTTTCGCGCCCGCGCGTTCCTGCAACGCCGGGAGGGGCTGGGTCAGGCAGACGCTGCCACCCTGAAACTCGGTCACGACATCGAATCCCGTCTGGGCGACCTGGATGGCGCCCGTACTTACAAGCAGCGCCTGCTCAGCCAGTTCCCGGATTCGGAACAGGCGCGGGCCCTGGATCATTAACGTCAGGCAATGACCATGCAACCGTCTTCCACAGGATCGGATGCCCACGATTCAAACCGCTTCGCCGGCCTGAACTTTGGCCTGCCCGCCGACGACACGGCCGGCGCGCCCAGTTTCGGCACGCGACTGTGTGCCGCGCGTGAAGCCAAGGGGTGGGACATCGAGGCCTGTGCGCACGCGCTGAAACTGCCGGTGCACATGCTGCGTCGGCTGGAGCGCGACGAATACGCCGGCATCGACTCGAAGATCTACCTGGCCAGCTACATCGGCAAGTACGGCCGCTACCTGGGCGTGGACGCCGAGGCGATCCAGGCCGAGATGGACCGCATCAAGCAGGTCGAGCCGCCGCTGGTCGCCACGGGCGGCATCTCGCATTCGCGCTTTCTGCTGGACCGCTACGCCACGGCCGCCACCTATGTGGTGCTGACGGCGGTCATCGTGGTGCCGATGGTGTGGCTGGGCGTGCGCGGCACGCTCAACCGCGACATCAGCCACCTCGCACCGCTGGATGCTGCCCCGGTGGCCCAGCTGGAGGCGCCGGCCTCCACCACCGTGAAAGAGGCGCCGGTCGTCAGCACCGCCGCGCCCAAGGCCGCATTGCCACCGCCGGTGCAGGAGCAACCGCTGCTGGCGTCCATGGCCGCGTTTCCCAGCCTCGACAATGCCGCGCCCCAGCCGGCGGCGCCCATGGTCAGCAAGCCGGCCGCGGAAACCGCCGGCGCGGGCAAGCACAGCCTGGTGCTCAGCCTCACGGCGGCCAGCTGGGTGGAGGTGACCGACGCCTCCGGCACGCGGCTGGAGTACGGCCTGCTGCCTGCGGGCAGCGACAAGACCTACCACAGCGACAAGCCGCTGGAGGTGCGCATCGGCAACGCGTCCGGCGCCAGCGCCCGTCTCGATGGGCAGCCGGTGGCGCTGGATGGTTTCCGGCGCGCCAACGTGGCGCACTTCAGCGTGGAAATCCAGGACGGCAAGGCCACCGCGGCCAGCCTTTGATCCCCGTCACCGCGTCCATCCGGGCGCGGCATTTCGGTTATGCTTGCCCATTCCCCGCCCGGCATCGGGCGGTGCCGATGGGCGTTTGTCTTTGTTTCCCGCGGCGGCTCTCGATTGCGCCGGTACCGGCGCGGATTTCCGAAGGATTCTTGCATGGCATTTGACGCATACGACGACTACGAACAGGGCGAGCTCGTCCAGAAGTGGCTGCGCGAAAACGGCCTTTCCATTGTCGTGGGCATCGTGATCGGCCTGGTCGGCATCTTCGGCTGGCAGCAGTGGAACAAGCATCAGGACCGCCAGCAGGCCCAGGCCGCGCAGGTCTACCAACAGTTGCAGGTGGCGCTGGCCGCAGGCAAGGACGATACCGCCGCCGGGCTCACCCATCAGTTGATGAAGGATTTCGAGAAATCCTCCTATGCCGTGTTTGCCGTGAGCGACCGCGCGCGACAGGAGATGCAGGCCAACCAGCTGGACAAGGCCGAGGCCTCGCTGCAGTGGGCTGCCGCGCATGCCGGCGACGAGGCGCTCAAGTCGCTGGTGCAACTGCGCATTGCTCGGGTGGCGCTGGCGCGCGGCAATGGCGAGGCCGCGCTGGCCGCGCTTGACCGCATCCCCGCCGGCCAGTACCAGGGCCTGGGCCAGGAACTCCGCGGCGATGCACTGGTCAAGCTTGGGCGTACGGACGAGGCGCGCACCGCGTACCAGAAAGCCCTGTCGGTATTGAGCGAGGCAGCCCCGCAGCGCGCCGCCTTACAGATGAAACTCGACGACCTGGCCCCGGCCGGAAAGCAGGGCGCATGAATACCCGATCCATGAAAAGCATCTCGCTGGCCACGCTCGCCCTTGCCGCCGCCCTTGTCGTGGGCGGCTGTCACTCCTTCAAGAAAGAAAACATCCAGCCGCCGACGCCGCTGGCCGATTTCACCGCCACGGTGCAGGTCGAGAAGCTGTGGACCACCAGCGTGGGCGAGGGCGCCGGTGTCAGCGGCGTGCGCCTGCGTCCGACCGTGGTCGACGGCGTGCTCTATGCCGACAGCACCGACGGCAAGCTGGTGGCGCTGGACGCCATCACCGGCAAGACGCTGTGGTCCAAAAGCTCCAAGACCCACGGCTGGTTCGGCTGGGGTGACAAGAAGCGTCCCGACGGCTTCTTTGCCGGCGGCCCGGCGGTAAGCGGCGACCTGCTTGTCGTGGGCACGCTCGATGGCCACGTCTACGCCATCAACGCGAAGGACGGCAGCCCGCGCTGGGACAGCGCGCTCAACTCCGAGGTGCTGGCCTCGCCGGCGATCAGCGGCGACCTGGTGATCGTGCGCACGCAGGACGGCCGCGTCTACGGCCTGGACGCCGCCAGCGGCGAGCGTCGCTGGGCGTACGACCAGAGCAGCGTGCCGCTGCTGAGCCTGCGCGGCAATGGTGGCCTGCTGGCCGCCAACGGCGTGGTGTTCTTCGGCAGCGACGAAGGCAAGCTGGTGGCGCTGCGCATGGACAACGGCGACAAGCTGTGGGACCAGAGCCTGGCCAATGGCGAGGGCCGCACCGACATCGAGCGCCTGGACGACGCCGACAACGCCATCCTGCTCGACGGCAGCACGCTGTACGGCGCCGCCTACCACGGCAACCTGGTGGCGGTGGACGGCCCCAGCGGCCGGCCGCTGTGGGTGCGCCAGTTCTCCACCGCCGACGGCCTGGCCATCAACGGCAACGCGCTTTTCGGCGTGGGCGACGACGGCCAGGTGTGGGCGTTCGACAAGAACGGCGGCGCCGACATGTGGAAGAACGACACCATGAAGTACCGCTGGCTCACCGGCCCCGCCGTGCAGGGCAACTACGTGGTGCTGGGCGACGTGGAGGGCTACGTGCACTGGCTGCAGACCGGTGACGGCGCGCTGGCGGCCCGCAAGCGGCTGTCCAAGAAAGCCATTCGTGCCCAGCCGCTGGTGGTGGGCGACATTGTCTACGTGGAAGACGTGGAGGGCCGCATCGGCGCCTACCGTCTGTCCGCGAACTGATCGCGGGAAACCGCTGCCCGCCATGTTGCCTGTCGTCGCGCTCGTCGGTCGTCCCAATGTCGGTAAATCGACGCTTTTCAATGTCCTGACGCGCAGTCGCGACGCGCTGGTGGCCGACATGCCGGGCGTGACCCGCGACCGCCACTACGGCGTTTGCCGTGGCGGCGAGCGGCCGTTCGTGGTGGTCGACACCGGCGGCCTCTCCGGCGTGGACGAGGCGATGGACGTGCTCACCGCCAAGCAGGTGCGCCTGGCCATCGAGGAAGCCCACGTGCTGGTGTTCGTGGCCGATGCCCGCGACGGCCTGCTGCCGCAGGACTACGTCATCCTCAACGAGCTGCGCCGCAGCGGCAAGCCGATCATCGCGGCGGTCAACAAGACCGACGGGCAGGATGTGGACGCCGTGCTGGCGGAGTTCTCCTCCATCGGCATCAAGACCTTGCTGCCGCTGTCCGCCGCGCACAGTCGCGGCACCGTCGAGCTGGTGGCCGCCGTGCTGCCGTTGCTGCCGGCCGAGCAGGCGCCGGAAGACGGCGAGGGCGGCGAGGACGACGGCATCCGCGTGGCCATCGTGGGCCGCCCCAATGCGGGCAAGTCCACCCTGATCAACCGACTGCTGGGCGAGGACCGTCTCATCGTGTCCGACGTGGCCGGCACCACGCGCGATCCCATCCGCGTGCCGCTGGAGCGCGACGGCAAGCGCTACACGCTGATCGACACCGCCGGCGTGCGGCGCCGTGCGCGCGTCGAGGAGGCGGTGGAGAAATTCAGCGTCATCAAGACGCTGCAATCCATTGCCGCCGCCCAGGTGGTGGTGGTGATGGTCGATGCCCGCGAAAACCTGGCCGACCAGGACCTCACCCTGATCGGCTACGCGCTGGACGAGGGCAAGGCGCTGGTCATCGCCATCAACAAGTGGGACGGCCTGGACAAGTACCAGCGCGAGGAGTGCCTGCGCGCGTTCGACCGGCGGCTCAATTTCGTGCCGTGGGCGCGCCAGGTGCACATCTCCGCGCTGCACGGCTCGGGCCTGCGCGAGCTGATGCGCTCGGTGGTGCGCGCCCATGCGGCCGCCACCAAGGTGCTGACCTCGTCCGATCTCACCCGCACGCTGGAGCAGGCCTACGAGGGCTATCAGCCGCCGCTGGTGAACGGCCATGCGCCCAAGCTGCGCTTTGCCCATCCCGGCGGCGACAACCCGCCCACCATCGTCATCCACGGCTCGCGCACCAAGCACATCGCGCCGGCCTACCAGCGTTACCTGGAAAACTTCTTCCGCAAGCGCTACCGGCTCGAGGGCACGCCGATCCGCATCGCGTTCCGCGAAAGCGACAACCCCTACGCGGGGCGCAAGAAGGTGTTTACCAAGGAGCAGGAGAAAAAGGCGCGCCGCCGCGTCAGCGAGCTGATCAAGCGCCACCGCTGACGCCGGCCGTCACGGCGCCGGGCCGCAGCGTGTAGACCACGGCATCCCTCGCCTGGTCGCGCCAGCGCAGCCGGCCGGGTATCCGCCCCTGGCAGGTTGCGCCCAGCTTGTCGGCCACGCGCCGGCTGGCCAAGTTGTCGGGCAGGACGGCGATGTCGATGCGCCCGAGCCCCAGCGTGCCAAAGCCAAAGCCCGCCGCCATCGACGCGGCCCGCGTGGCAATGCCTTTGCCCTGGCGCGACTGGCGCACCCAGTAGCCAAGATTGGCGCTGCCCTCGACCGCGTTCCACTGGCTCAGTCCCACGCTGCCCAGCAATTCGCCGCTGGCGTCATCGACCACGGCAAAGGCGGCATGCAGTCGCTGCGCCCAGCCGTCCTGGCAATGGGCGATCCACGCCGTGGCGTCCGCCAGGCCGTAACCGGCATGGCACCAGGACAGCCAGCGCCCCACGCTGGCCAGCGATGCCTGCACCGCCTCGCACAAGGCGTTCGCGTCATCCGCATGCCAGGGCCGCAGGCACAGCGTGCCGGCGCGCAGGGGAGGGCAGGTGGGGCATTCGATCGGCATGGCGGCATTTTTGTTTGTGCGCGCATCGGCAAGCCCCGATAATGGGCGCCTTTGCAGACAGGCAGAATCATGAGCGCACGCATTCTCGACGGCAAACGCATCGCACAGGAGTTGCTGGATCGCGTCGGCCGGCGGGTGGCGCAGCGCAAGGCGAGCGGCCTGCGCGAGCCGGGCCTGGCCGTGGTGCTGGTGGGCGTCGATGCCGGCTCGGTGGTGTACGTGCGCAAGAAGCGCGAGGCCTGCCACCAGGTGGGTTTCCGCTCGTTCGACTACGACCTGCCCGCCACCACCTCGCAGGATGAGCTCTTTGCGCTGATCGACCGGCTCAATGCCGACCCGGCCGTGCACGGCATCCTGGTGCAGTCGCCGCTGCCGGACCACATCGACGAGGACGCGCTGGTTGACCGCATCGCCGCGCACAAGGACGTGGATGGTTTCCAGGCCATCAACGTCGGCCGCCTGGCGCTGCGCCGCTTCGGCCTGCGCCCGTGCACGCCCAAGGGCGTGATGACCTTGCTCGGCCACACCGACCGCCCCGTGCGCGGGCAGCATGCGGTGGTGGTGGGCGTCTCCAACCACGTGGGCCGGCCGCTGGTGCTGGAGCTGATGATCGCCGGCTGCACCACCACGTGCTGCCACCGATTCACGCGTGACCTGGAAAGCTTCGTGCGCCAGGCCGACATCCTGGTGGTGGCCGTGGGCAAGCCGGGCCTGGTGCGCGGCGACTGGATCAAGCCCGGCGCCGTGGTGGTGGACGTGGGCATCAACCGGCTGGACGACGGCCGCCTGGTGGGCGACGTGGATTTCAAGGCCGCCGCCGAGCGCGCCAGTTGGATCACCCCGGTGCCCGGCGGCGTCGGCCCGATGACCGTGGCCACCTTGCTGGAAAACACCCTGGAAGCGGCCGAGGCCAGCGACGCAGCCTGAATGTGGCGGCGGCATTTGTAGGAGCGGCTTCAGCCGCGATGCTCTTGCTCTTTGCCTTTGGCATGGCGCGATGCTCTTGCTTTCTGTAGGAGCGGCTTCAGCCGCGATGCTCTTGCCCCGAGGCTCCCGAGCAAAAAAACATCGCGACTGAAGCCGCTCCTACGGTTGGCGCCGCACCAAGGCCGCCCACTCTCGCCTCCATCGCCGCGCTTGCGTATAATTCCCTCTTTGCAGCGGGACTTTTCGCATGCGCATCCTCGCCGAGGCCTTGACCTACGACGACGTTTTCCTGGTTCCGGGTCATTCGACCGTGTTGCCGCGCGACGTCGATACCTCCACCCGGTTCACCCGCAATCTGCGTCTGAACATCCCCATCGTGTCCGCCGCGATGGACACGGTCACCGAGGCGCGACTGGCCATCACCATGGCCCAGAACGGCGGCATCGGCATCATCCACAAGAACATGACGGCCGAGCAGCAGGCGGCCGAAGTGCGGCTGGTGAAGAAGTTCGAGGCCGGCGTCATCCGCAGCCCGTTCACCGTGGGCCCGGAGACGTCCATTCGCGAGGTGCTCAAGCTCACCCGCGCGCACAACATCTCCGGCGTGCCGGTGGTGGAGGGCGAAAAGCTGGTCGGCATCGTCACCAGCCGCGACATGCGCTTCGAGCGCAAGCACGACGACCCGGTGCGCAACATCATGACCCGCCAGGATCGCCTGGTGACGGTGAAAGAGGGCGCCAGCCAGGACGAGGTGCTGCAACTGCTGCACAAGCACCGCATCGAGAAGGTGCTGGTGGTCAACGACAACTTCCAGTTGCGCGGCCTGATCACCGTCAAGGACATCCAGAAAGCCCGCGACAACCCCAACTCCGCCAAGGACCCCAACGAAGCCTTGCTGGTGGGCGCGGCCGTGGGCGTGGGCGGCGACACCGAGCGCCGCGTCGAGGTGCTGGTGGACGCGGGCGTGGACGTGCTGGTGGTGGATACCGCGCACGGCCATTCGCAAGGCGTGATCGACCGCGTGGCCTGGGTCAAGAAGCACTTTCCGCAGGTGCAGGTGGTGGCCGGCAACATCGTCACCGGCGACGCCGCGCTGGCGCTGCGCGACGCCGGCGCCGATGCGGTCAAGGTGGGCGTGGGCCCGGGCTCCATCTGCACCACCCGCGTGGTGGCCGGCGTGGGCGTGCCGCAGATCACCGCCATCGACATGGTGGCCACCGCGCTGAAGGATTCCATCCCGCTGATCGCCGACGGCGGCATCCGCTACTCCGGCGACATTCCCAAGGCGCTGGCTGCCGGTGCGTCCAGCGTGATGCTCGGCTCCATGTTCGCCGGCACCGAGGAATCCCCCGGCGAGGTCGAGCTGTTCCAGGGTCGCTCGTACAAGAGCTACCGCGGCATGGGCTCGATCGGCGCGATGCAGCTCGGTTCCAAGGACCGCTACTTCCAGGACAACGAGGCTGACGCCGACAAGCTGGTGCCCGAGGGCATCGAAGGCCGCGTGCCGTATCGCGGCCCGCTGCGCAACATCATCCACCAGCTGATCGGCGGCCTGCGCGCCTCGATGGGCTACGTGGGCGCGGCCACCATCGAGGACGTGCGCAACAAGGCGCAGTTCGTCAAGGTCACCTCCGCCGGCGTCACCGAGGCGCACCCGCACGACATCCAGATCACCAAGGAAGCGCCGAATTACCGGCTGAACTCGTGATCCGGCAGGGAAGGGTGGTCAAGCAACGTGATCATCCTTCCCGCCATACCGCTACATGTCCGTCATCCCAGCGAGGCGTTTTTCAACAGCCGAAGGGCTGGTCAAGCTGGGGTCCAGCGCCTTCCCGGCCTCGCGGCACAAGGCACTGGATCCCGGCTTTCGCCGGGATGACGAGCATGGGGACTCGTCGCTTCGCGTAGCGTCCGGTCTCCGCCGGCATGCCCGCAGCCGCTCCCGCCACCTGCCATACCCGTCGGCCCATCCTTTCCCGATACCCGCCCGCCGCCATGACCAGCATCCACAGCGACAAAATCCTCATCCTCGACTTCGGCGCGCAGTACACCCAGCTGATCGCCCGTCGCGTGCGCGAGTTGGGCGTGTACTGCGAAATCTGGGCGTGGGACCACGACCCGGAAGAGATCGCCGCGTTCGGCGCCAAGGGCATCATCCTGTCCGGCGGCCCCGAATCCACCACGCTGCCCGGCGCGCCCGCCGCACCGCAGCAGGTGTTCGATTCGGGCCTGCCGATTCTCGGCATCTGCTACGGCATGCAGACCCTGGCTGCCCAGCTGGGCGGCGCCACCGAGGCAGCCGAAGCGCGTGAATATGGCCACGCCGAAGTGGACATCGCCGCCAGCAGCCAGCTGTTTGCCGGCCTCAGCGACCACGCCGACGCCCATCGTCTGGACGTCTGGATGAGCCACGGCGACCACGTCAGCCAGGCCCCGCCGGGCTTCGTCATCACCGGCACCACCGACCGCATCCCGGTCGCGGTGATGGAAAACCCCGACAAGCGCTGGTACGGCGTGCAGTTCCACCCCGAAGTCACCCACACCAAGCAGGGCAGTGCGCTGCTCAAGCGCTTCATTACCGAGATCTGCGGCTGCGACACCTTGTGGACCGCCGCCAACATCATCAACGACCAGATCGCCCGCGTGCGCGAGCAGGTCGGCGATGACGAGGTGATCCTCGGCCTGTCCGGCGGCGTCGATTCCTCCGTGGTCGCCGCGCTGCTGCACCGCGCGATCGGCGACAAACTCACCTGCGTCTTCGTCGACACCGGCCTGCTGCGCTGGCAGGAAGGCGACCAGGTGATGGCCATGTTCGCCGCCGAAGCCGACAAGGGCGGCATGGGCGTCAAAGTCATCCGCGTCAACGCCGCCGACCGCTACTTCAAGGCGCTCGAAGGCGTGGCCGACCCCGAAGCCAAGCGCAAGATCATCGGCAACCTGTTCGTCGAGATCTTCGACGAAGAGTCGCAGAAACTCAGCAACGCCAAGTGGCTGGCCCAGGGCACCATCTACCCCGACGTGATCGAGTCCGCCGGCAGCAAGACCGGCAAGGCCCACGTCATCAAGAGCCACCACAACGTCGGCGGCCTGCCCGAGCACATGAAGCTCAAGCTGGTCGAACCCCTGCGCGAACTGTTCAAGGACGAAGTGCGCCGCATTGGCGTCGAACTCGGCCTGCCGCGCGAAATGGTCTACCGCCACCCGTTCCCCGGCCCCGGCCTGGGCGTGCGCATCCTCGGCGAAGTGAAACCCGAATACGCCGAACTGCTGGCCCGCGCCGACGCCATTTTCATCGACGAACTGCGCAAAGCCGACCTCTACGACAAAACCAGCCAGGCCTTCGCCGTCTTCCTCCCGGTCAAATCGGTAGGCGTCGTCGGCGACGCCCGCGCCTACGAATGGGTCATCGCCCTGCGCGCCGTCGAAACCATCGACTTCATGACCGCCCACTGGGCGCACTTGCCATACGAGTTCCTGGGCAAGGTGAGCAACCGCATCATCAATGAGCTGCGCGGGGTTTCGCGGGTGGTGTACGACATCAGCGGGAAACCACCGGCGACGATTGAGTGGGAGTAGGGCAATGACAAGGGCGCCGCAAGGCGCCCTTGTTGTTTGCGTAGCCACCGCTCATCCGTTCGCCCTGAGCGTAGGCCCGCAGGGCCGAAGTCGAAGGGCCGATCAGCGGACGTTTCCTTGCTGCGACATGAGCGCCATCGATTTTTTGAAAAATTCGTGTTTGTCGTAGCGTGACTACGACAAACTCAACTTCGCCAAACATGAGCCGAACCTTCTGAACATGCCGTCAGGGGTCTTACTTTTCCGACGCTTCGCGCTCACATGCATCGGGAGACGGCGATGTTTCTGGATAACGTGGTGCACGGGAATGGGCAGCATCAATATGTCGGTCGGCCGCCTGATTTGATTGCTCCGGGAATGGGTGACATGGAAAATGAACCGGACAAGCGCGCAAGGGGGAGCAATGGAGCTGATCGACAACATCAGCCGGCTGTTGGGTGATGACCTCAAGGCAACGCTGAAGCCCAAGGCTCGGCTGAAGATCGCCGCTTCGTGCTTCTCGATGTACGCCTTCGAGGCCCTGAAAGCCGAGCTGGAAAAGATCGACGAGCTCAGCTTCATCTTCACCTCGCCGGCCTTCACGGCCAGCGAGGCTACCGACAGGATTCGCAAGGAGCGCCGGGAATTCCACATTCCCAAGCTGGACCGTGAGCGCAGTCTTTACGGCAGCGAGTTCGAGATCCAGCTGCGCAACAAGCTGACCCAGCGTGCCATCGCCCGCGAGTGCGCCGACTGGATGCGGCGCAAGGCCCGCTTCAAGAGCAACCGCACCAAGGCACCGATGCAGGCCTTTGCCTGTGTGCAGGCCAACGGCACCGATACCGCCTACATGCCGCTGAACGGCTTCACCGCCGTGGATCTGGGCTACCAGCAGGGCAATGCCGTGTCCAACCTTGTCAACAAGATGGACGACCCCGGCTTTGCCAGCACCTATCTCAGCCTGTTTGACCAGATCTGGACCGACCCGGAAAAACTGGAGGACGTGACCGCGCAGATCTGCGAACACATCGCCTCGGTGTATCAGGAAAACTCGCCCGAGAGCATCTACTTCCTGATGCTCTACAACATCTTCAATGAGTTCCTGGAGGAGGTCGACGAGGACGTTCTGCCCAATGACCGCACCGGCTATCAGGACACGCTGATCTGGAACAAGCTTTTCAACTACCAGAAAGACGCGGCCGCCGGCATCATCAACAAGCTGGAAACCTACAGTGGCTGCATCCTGGCCGACAGCGTGGGCTTGGGCAAAACCTTCACCGCGCTGGCCGTGGTCAAGTACTACGAGCTGCGCAACAAATCCGTGCTGGTGCTGTGCCCGAAGAAACTGGCCGACAACTGGCTCAACTACAACCGCAACCTGAAGACCAACATCTTCGCCAGAGACCGCTTCAACTACGACGTCCTCTGCCATACCGACCTCAACCGCACCAGCGGTGAGTCCTTCGGTACGCCGTTGAACCGGATCAACTGGGGCAACTACGACCTCGTGGTCATCGACGAGTCCCACAACTTCCGCAACAACGACGCCTTCAAGGACAAGGAAACGCGCTACCAGAAGTTGATGCGCAAGGTCATCAAGGAGGGTGTGAAGACCAAGGTGCTGATGCTGTCCGCCACTCCGGTCAACAACCGCTTTGCCGATCTGCGCAACCAGCTGGCCCTGGCCTATGAAGGGGACTCGGAAAATCTTGGCCAAAAGCTGCGCACCAGCAAGTCGGTGGAGGAAATTTTCAGCAACGCGCAAAAGGCCTTCAACGAATGGGCGAAGCTCGCCCCTGAAGAGCGCACCGCGCGCGCCATCCTCGACTCGCTGGATTTCGACTTTTTCGAGCTGCTGGACAGCGTGACCATCGCGCGCTCGCGCAAGCACATCCAGACGTTCTACGACACCCGGGACATCGGCCCATTCCCGGAGCGTCGCAAGCCACTCTCGTTTCGCTGCCCGCTGTCCGATCTGGACAACGTCCCCAGCTTCAACGAGATCTTTGCAAGCCTCACCAGCATGAAGCTGGCCGTCTATGCGCCGGTGAGCTACATCCTGCCCAGTCGGTTGTCGAGGTACGAAGACCTTTACGACACGAAAGTCGGCAGCAAGGGCACGTTACGCCAAGCGGACCGTGAAAAAAGCCTGCAGCGCCTGATGACGGTCAACCTGCTCAAGCGCCTGGAAAGCTCCGTTGAAGCCTTCCGGCTGACGCTGCAGGCCCTTCGCCGGAACCACGTTCGCACTTTGGACAAGATCGCCAACTTCCGTCAGGTTGGTGGAAATCTCGATGTCGATGACCGAACCGGGATACTGGGCGAGCTTGAAGGCGAAGACGACGAGCTGCTCGATCTGGAGCAGGACACCGATATCGGCAGCAAGATCAAGATCAAGCTGGCCGACATGGATCTGCCCAGCTGGCAGCACGATCTGGATCAAGATCTCGAGCGGATTGACGAACTGCTTGCGTCAGTCGAGTGCATCACGCCGAAGCACGACTCCAAGCTGCAGCACATCAAGGCCCATTTGCTGGCGAAGATCGCCTACCCGATCAACCCCGGCAACAAAAAGGTGCTGATCTTCACCGCCTTCGCAGACACCGCCGACTACCTCTACGCCAATCTCGCCCCGGCGCTGCAGAAAGCCCACGGTCTGCACAGTGCCAAGGTAACCGGCAAGGGCTCGCCGAAGTCCACCTTGAAGCAGGGCTACGATTTCCAGGAACTGCTGACCCTGTTCTCGCCCCGATCCAAAGAGAAAGCCGTGGTGCTCCCCGATGAACCGGCCGAGATCGACCTGCTGATCGGCACCGACTGCATTTCCGAAGGCCAGAACCTTCAGGACTGCGACTACCTCGTCAACTACGACATCCACTGGAACCCGGTGCGCATCATTCAGCGCTTCGGCCGCGTGGACCGCATCGGCTCGCCCAACGCCAGCATCCAGCTGGTGAACTACTGGCCGGACATCTCGCTGGATGAGTACATCAACCTCAAGGAGCGTGTCGAAAGCCGGATGATGATCGTGGATGTCACCGCCACCGGCGACGACAACGTCATCTCCGCACAGGCCAATGACGTGGCGTATCGCAAGGAGCAACTACGCCGCCTGCAGGACGAAGTCATCGAACTGGAAGACCTGAAAACCGGCGTCTCCATCACCGACCTCGGCCTCAACGAGTTCCGCATGGACCTGCTGAACTACGTGAAGATGCATGGCGACCTGGACAGCTCGCCCAACGGCCTGCATGCCGTTGTCCCTGCCAACCCGGAACTCGGCCTTGCCCCCGGCGTCATCTTCACCCTGCGCAACCGCAACGACGAGGTGAATCCGCCCGCACACCTGCCACAACACAACCGCCTGCACCCGTACTACCTCGTTTACATCAACAGCCAAGGTGAGGTGATCCACGACCACACCGAGGTCAAACGCCTGCTCGATCTGGTGCGCACCTGCTGCAAAGGGCAGTCATCCCCGGTGACAGAAGCCTGCCAGCGCTTCAACAAGGCCACAGCCGATGGGCGCGATATGCAGCCGTACTCCGAACTGCTGAGCAAGGCTATCCGCTCGATGATCGAGGTAAAGGAGGAGAAAGACCTCGACAGCCTGTTTACCGGAGGCAGGACCACCGCCCTTACCAACAGCATCTCCGGGCTGGATGACTTCGAGCTTGTGAGTTTCCTCGTGATCCAGGCAACGCCATGAACGCCCTGATCGCCTATCCCAGACAAGCGGCCTTCGGCCGGGTTCTACCCAAGAACAAGGTCTACGAGCACAGCGGCGCCAATACCCGACTCAAGGACCTATTCGTTCAGCAAGTGGAGCAGATCGTCTGGCAATACAAACTGGCGCCGGAGACGTTGAATCTTCCAGCGACCCCGGGCGTGCCGGAAATCCAAATCTTCAGTATCCAGCTCAAGGAACCGGAGCTGCACCGCGATGTGTTGCGCTGCATTGATGGCGCCATCCCGTTCCCCATCGTGTTCGAGCTGAGCCACGAGGGCAGGGTGCAGGTGATGGCGGCGTACAAGCGCCCGAACGCGGCGGACGCCAGCCGCTGGGTGACATCGGACTATTTCGCCAGCGGCTGGCTGCCGCAGGATGCCAAGCGGACGGCCATGCCCGTGGCCGTGCACCTGGGTGGGCTGTACGAACAGCTGCTCCGCCGCCTGATTCCCTTGCAGGCAAGGCCGCAGGAGGCACTGGCCGAACTGGTGGAGCGCTTCGAACAGGTGCAGACCAAGCAGCGCGAACTAGACAAGGTGACGGCAAGGCTGGCGAAGGAAAAACAATTCAATCGCAAGGTGGAGATCAATGCCGTCTTGCGCAAACTCAAAGCAGACATGGAGCACCTCTGCGGCTGAATAGCCGCTGGGGCTCGACAATACAGCAGGACAGGAACATGGAAAAACTGAAGATGCACTCGCCCGATCTGACCCAGGCCAATATTGCGCGTATTCGCGAACTGTTTCCGGGGTGTGTGGTTGAGGTAAAGGATGAAGGCAGAGGGATGAAGGATGAAAATCTGAGTTCATCCTTCAGCCTTCCTGGTTCATCCTTGCGTTACGCCATCGACTTCGATTTGCTGCGGCAGGAACTGTCAGGGCATATCGTCGAAGGCCCGCAGGAGCGGTATCACCTCGACTGGCCGGGCAAGCGCGAGGCGCTACTGACGGCCAATGCGCCGATTGCCAAGACCTTGCGTCCGTGTCGCGAGGAGAGCGTGGACTTCGACACGACCAAGAACCTGTTCATCGAGGGTGACAACCTGGAAGCGTTGAAGCTGTTGCAGGAGGCATATCTGGGGGAGGTGAAGATGATTTATATCGATCCGCCTTATAACACGGGTAAAGACTTTATCTACAAGGACAGTTTTGCGACAGAGGAAGCAGCTCACCAGGTTGCGTCAGGTGAGCGCGACGGAGAAGGGACGCGCCTTGTAGCTAATCCAGAAGGGAATGGCCGTTTCCATTCCAATTGGATGACGATGATCGCACCTCGCATTCGTCTTGCCAAAAAACTGTTGGCTCAAGATGGCGCCATATTTGTTTCCTGCGATGAAGGCGAACATCCTCGGTTGCGCTTGCTGATGGACGAAATTTTTGGCCAGTCGAATTTTGTTGCCGATATGGTCTGGGCTGCCGGACGAAAGAATGATTCAAGGCTTGTATCGGTGTCGCACGAATACATCGTGTGCTATGCCTGCGATGTCGAGTACCTTCGCACAAAACAGGCTACTTGGCGGCAGCGCAAGAAGGGGCTTGACGAAATCTACGCACAATACGAACGGCTAAGGCGTCAGCACGGGAAAAACTACAAGGCAATGACCGAAGGCATGAAGGAGTGGTATCGATCACTGTCTGATAGTCATCCGTCCAAAGCGCATAAGCACTACGCGCATGTTGATTCACGCGGCGTCTACTTTCCGGACAACATTTCGTGGCCCGGAGGCGGTGGGCCGAAATACGAGGTACTTCATCCAGTGACCAAGAAACCCGTCAAAGTTCCTTCAAGGGGCTGGATGACAAGCGACCCCAAGCGTATGCAGGAATGGATAGAAGACGACCGTGTGCACTTTGGGGCTGATGAAAACGCTGTTCCTTGTATCAAGTCCTACCTGAAAGATAAAGAGCAGCAGACACCTTACAGCGTGTTTTATCAAGATGGACGAGCTGCATCCAAGCGCCTACGTGCGCTGATGGGCGGTGACCTGTTCGATTTCCCGAAAGATGAGTTCGTCCTTCAGGAAATCGTTGAAATGCTTACCGATGGCGATGATATCGTGGTCGATTTCTTTGCAGGCTCTTCGACGACTGCTCACGCTGTCATGATGCAGAACGCAGCTGATGGCGGAAGTCGACGTTTTGTTATGGTGCAGCTTGATGAGAAGGTTGAGGATAATTCGGCGGCGAGTCAGGCCGGATACACAACCATCGCAGACATCAGCAAAGAGCGCATCCGCCGCGCCGGGCAACGCATAAGCAGCGAGCAGCGAGCAGCGAGCAGCGAGCAGCGAGCAGCGAGCAGCGAGCAGCGA